>Ga0070663_100002146_pt1 | contig 11032 bp, 9 predicted proteins | sample KBSC63metaG_FD_65646 | JGI IMG/M metagenome (GOLD analysis project Ga0070663, IMG submission 65646) | Corn rhizosphere microbial communities from Kellogg Biological Station, Michigan, USA - KBS C6-3 metaG | ecosystem: Host-associated > Plants > Roots > Rhizosphere > Soil ...
GTCGTGCTCGATGATTCCGCGATGTTCGGCTATGCACACGAGAAGCTGCACCGCTTTGCGGATTTGCTGGCCGCCGCGGAAAAGCCCGACCTCGCCTGGCTCGAGAAAAAACTGGCGGGGCTTTCGTCGGCCGATCCGGCTTTCATCGTCTATACCTCAGGCACGACCGGTCATCCGAAGGGCGCGCTGGTCAGCCACGGCAAGCATCTTGCCGCCACCGACACCGTCATCGCGCATTATCCGACGCTGCGCGAAAAGCCGCACCGGACCGTGGTCTATCTGCCGATGTGCCACGTGCTCGGTCGCGATGTCGCCATCACCCTGCCGCTGATGTCGCGACTGGTACCGCATTTCGGCGAGGACCCGGAGGATTTCGCAGCCACATTGTTCGAGGTCGCACCGACGGTGATGTTCACCGTGCCGCGTTATCTGCAGAAGTTCGTCTCGCATGTGCTGGTTGGCGTGCTCAATTCCAGCCGCATCAAGCGCGGCGCCTACGAATTGGCGGTGCGGTTTGCGCGCAAACATGCGCGCCGCCGTTGGGACGGCACGGCGTCCGGCCTGCAGGAAGCCGCCTACCAGGTGCTGCAGGCGCTGGTTTTCCGGCCGATCCTCAATAAGCTCGGCTTTGACCGGCTGGAGCTCGTGGTCAGCGGCGGGGCTTCGCTGCCGGCCGAAACCGCCGCCCTCTGGCAAATCTACGGGGTCAACGTCGTCGAAATGTACGGCCAGACCGAGGAAGCGGGCGGCATCATCGCCGGCCAGCGCGGTCCCTTCGCGCGGCCGGGTAATGTCGGCACGGCCGTCGACGGCGTTGAGGTTACGCTTGCTGACGACGGCGAGGTGCTGGTGCGCAGCCCGGATCTGTTCGACTGCTACTGGCAAAACGACGAAGCAACGCGCGAGGTCATGCGCGCCGACGGCTGGCTTCGCACCGGCGATATCGGCGAGTGGCGCGACGGGGCCTTGCGTCTGGTCGACCGCGCGCGCGACTTCATCGTCACCGTCGGCGGCAAGACGATTTCGCCGTCTTTTATCGAGAACGCGCTGCGCGCGAGCCCCTATGTGGCGGAGGCCGTGGTGTTCGGGCATGGCCGCAAATATCTGACGGCCGTCATCGAGATCGACTTCGACACCGTCGCCGACTGGGCGCGCACCAACAATGTCGGCTACACCGGGTTCACCAGCCTTACCACGCATCCGCAGATTGAAAGGCTGATGCGTGCTGAGATTGACCGCGTTAACGGCGATCTTGCGCGCGTCGAGCAGATCAAGTCGTTCCGCATCTTGCCGAAGGCGCTCGACCCGGAAGAGGAGGGCGAGCCGGTGACGCCGACGCGTAAAGTCAAACGTAAACTCATGTACGAGCGTTTCCGCGATCTCGTCGATGGAATGTACGATGACAGCGAAGAACGGCTGATCGCAGCCGGAGCGGGCGATGTAAAGTTTTAGAGGACGCAAACAATGACAACGGGAGGGACCACCATGTTCAAGAAGGCTTTGCTCGGCGCCTTAACGGCGACCGCTTTTGCGCTGCCCGCGGCCGCGCAGGATTACGTCGTCGGCGTCACGGCCGCGCTCACTGGCCCGCCGTCGAGCACTTATGCGCCGGCGGTCGACGCGATGCGTCTCTATATCGATCGCGTCAATGCCGCCGGCGGCGTCAACGGCCGCAAGATCAAACTCGTGATCGAGGACGACGGCGCGCAGCCCTCGAAGGCCGCGGCCAACACGAAAAAGCTGATCACGCAGGACAACGTCGTCCTGATGGTGAATGCCAGCCTGTCCTCGACCTATGCGCCGGTGATCGCCGAAACCAAGAGCGAGAACGTTCCGCTCTTGTTTGCCAGCGGTGTCTGCCCGCAAAGCGTCTATCCGCCGGCCGATCCGCTGCAGTTCTGCACCACCGGCTATGCCTCGCATTTCGACAGCCAGGCGACGCTCGACTTCATCAAGGCGACGGCGAAAGGCCCGGTGAAGATCGGCTTCTCGGCAATGGCGATCCCGCTCTCGCGCGGCGAGATGGACTACGCCATGGAGCTCTCGAAGAAGGTCGGCATGGAGCCGGTGGACCAGGAGGTGATCCCGCCGCCAACCGCCGACTACACGCCCTTCGCCACCAAGCTCAAGGATGCCGGGCCGAACTGGGTCTATTCCTGGGCGCCGTGGGTCACGCAGGTGCGCACGCTGGAAGCGCTGCGCAAGCTCGGCTGGAACGACGACTACATCGCCTGGGGCCATCTCGAGGCCGAAGCCGAGCTGGTGCGGCTGAAGGATGGCAAGTTCTATGTCGTCAATTCAAACGCCTTGTTCGAGGATGGCTTGCCGATCCAAAAGGAGATCGATGCCGCCGCCAAGCAGGCTGGTTCGAAATATCCGGGGCAGACCATGACCGAAGGCTGGATCGGCGGCATGGCAATCGAGGCGGCGCTGAAGGCGGCCGGCGCGGGGGCTGACCGCGCCAAGCTGCGCAGCGCGATGGAGAACCTCACGATCGACACCAAAGGCCTGCGCGGCGGGCCGATCGTGTGGACCAAGGACAACCACTTCCGCACGCAGCTCTACTACCGCGTCTATAAGTGGGACGGCAGCAAGATCGCGCGCGTGCAGGACTGGAAGAACTACGCGGTGAAGTGATCCGCGTAGAGTAGTCATACGGCGGTGCGGGCCGGCGTGCCCGTGCCGCCGATATCAGTCTGTCCGGACACTTCTCGTGCAGCTTGCCGTCAACATCGTCGTCCTCGCGTCGATCTACGCGCTGATCGCGTGCGGCTATGTGCTGATCTACCGCGTCAGCCGCGTGCTCAATCTCGCGCACGGCGAGCTGATGATGCTCGGCGCCTATATGGTGCTGGCGACTGCATCTCTCTTCAACGGGCATCCCGTCATCGCGCTGGCAGCGGCGATCCTCCTGAGCCTGCTGGTCGGCGTGCTGGTCTACGTCTTTCTCATGCGCAAGATGACCGGCGAGATGGTTCTCGCCGCGATCCTCACGACGGTGGCGCTCGGCATCCTCATCCGCGGCCTGGTGGTGCTGATCTGGTCGGCGCAGCAGCAATATCCGGCGCAGGCGCTCGGCGTGCCGAATCCGTCGCTGGTGTTGTTCGGTGGCGCGCGCGTCTCGATGTGGTCCGCCGTGCTGGTCGGCACGACCGTCATTGTCTATGCGGCGCTGTTTGCGTTCCTGCGCTTCGGCCGCTGGGGCATGCGCATGCGCGCGGCCGGGCAGAACCCGCTGCTTGCGGCGCAACGCGGCATCAACCTGCACGGCGTCTATGCGCTGGCCTGGAGCCTGTCGACGCTCACCGGCGCGCTCGCCGGTATATTGATGGCGCTCGATTCCGGCGTGACCGGCGGCATGCCGGTGATCGGGCTCAAGGCCTTTCCTGCGGCGCTGGTCGGCGGCCTCGACAGTCTCGTAGGTGCGCTGGCCGGCAGCCTGATCATCGCCGCAGCCGAGGTGCTGCTCATTTATTATGTCGACCCGCTGCTGTCCGACGTCGTGCCGTTTCTTGTGCTGATTGCGATGCTGATCGTGCGCCCCTGGGGCCTGTTCGGCACGCGCGAGGAGCTCGACCGTGTTTAGGCCGGTGCCGCGCGCCAGCGGTTATTTTCGCACCGGCTACGGGCAGGACCTGGCGCTGGTGCAGACGCGCGCCGAGCGCATCGGCCTCGCCATATTTGTGGTGATCCTCGCGGGATTTCCGTTCGTAGCATCGGCCTTCGCCCTCGATCTCGCCTGCCAGGTCTTCCTTGCTTCGGTCGGCGCGCTCTCGCTGATGCTGCTCACCGGCTATGCCGGGCAGATCTCGCTCGGCCATGCGGGCCTGATCGCCGCGGGCGCCTTCACCACCGGAATTCTCGCGCGCGAAATTCACGCGCCGTTCTGGATCACGTTGCCGGCGTCGGCCGTCACCGGAATCGTGCTCGGTTTCGTGTTCGGCCTGCCGTCGCTACGGCTGCGCGGGCTCTATCTCGCGGTGAGCACGCTGGCGCTGCATTTCGTCGTCATCTATCTCGGTGGCGAATACGAGACCAAGCGCGGCTTCTCGACCGGCATCCTTGTCGAGCCGCCGAGCCTTGCCGGATTCAAGCTGAGCGGTGGCCGGTTCTGGTATTTCGTGCTGTTGGCGGCCGCGGCGCTCAGCCTGCTCATCTGCATCAATCTGCTGCGCAGCCGGTCCGGACGCGCCTTCCGCGCCGTGCATGCGCGCGAGACGGTCGCGGAGGCGCTCGGCATCAGCATCGCCGGCACCAAGCTGCTCGCCTTCGTGATCTCGTCGGCTATGACGTCGGTCGCCGGCTGCCTGTTCGCCTATTACCGCGGCTTCGTATCGGTCGAGGCCTTCGACCTGTTCCTGTCGATCCAGTACGTGGCGATGATCATCATCGGCGGCATGGGCTCGCTGCTCGGCGCGCTACTGGGTGCCGCGTTCGTGACACTATTTCCTTATGCGATCGAGGCGCTGCTGCATCTTCTGCCGAATGCCGACAAGCTCGCTGGCGATATCTTCGCGGTGAACTACGCCTCCTTCGGCGTGGTGATGATCCTGTTTCTGGTGTTCGAGCCGCTCGGGCTCGTCGGCATCTGGCACCGGCTGCAGAACTATTTTCTGCTCTGGCCCTTCAAATACCGGCCGCTGGCGGGAGCGCGCAAATGAGCCTGCTGCAGGTCGAGAAGATCGAGGTCGTCTACAAGCGCGTGATTACCGCCGTGCAGGGCGTCACTTTGTCGGTCGGCGCGAAGCAGATCGTGGCCATCCTCGGCACCAACGGCGCCGGCAAGACCACGACGTTGCGCGCGATCTCCGGATTTCTCGGGCTCGACGACGCCCGCATCACCGAGGGCGCGATTTCGTTCGCGGGGAGGCGGATCGACAATGCGCCGCCGCACGACATCACCGCGCGCGGCGTCGTGCTGGTGCCCGAGCGCGACAAGGTCTTTCCCAACCTGACGGTTGCCGAAAACCTGGCGGTGCCGGTCTCGCGCGCGGGCGCGGCCGAGCGCCGCCGCCAGGATGAGCAGATTTACCAGCTGTTTCCGCGCCTTGCCGAGCTACGCCAGCGGGTCGGTGGGCTGTTGTCGGGCGGCGAGCGGCAGATGCTGGCAATCGCCGGTGCGCTGATGTGCCGGCCGCGCCTTCTTCTCGTTGACGAGCTCTCGCTCGGGCTCGCGCCCGTCGTCGTGCAGGATCTCACGCGACGCCTGCTCGCGGTCCGCGACGAGCTCGGCATTGCGATCCTGCTCGTCGAGCAGAGCGCCGCGGCGGCGCTGACCATCGCCGACCATGCCTATGTGATGGAGAACGGCCGCATCGTGCTCGACGGCGACCGCGAGCGGCTCAAGAGCCATCAGGACGTGCAGGAATTCTACCTCGGCCAGGCCAGCGGCGAGCGCCGCTCGTACCGGGCCGTCAAGCAATATCGCCGGTCGCGGAGGTGGTATGGCTGAGCTCGACGTCGCGCATTTATGTCTGCGTTTCGGCGGTCTGACCGTGCTCGACGACGTGTCATTTTCGGTTGCCGCGGGCGAGCTGTTCGCGCTCATCGGGCCCAACGGCGCCGGCAAGACCAGCGCGCTCAACTGCATCAGCGGCATCTATCGCGGCAGCGGCGCCATCCGTTTCCGCGGCGAGGACATTGCCGGACGCGCGCCGCACGAAATCGCGCGGCTCGGTCTCGCCCGCACGTTCCAGCACGGCGAGCTGTTTCCGCAGATGAGCGTCCTGGACAATTTGCTGACCGGCCGTCACGCGCGTATCCGCACAAACCCGGTGGCCGAAATGCTGTTCCTGCCCGGCGTGCGACGTGCCGAAATCGCGCATCGCGAGGCGGTCGAGCGCATTGTCGATCTGGTGGAGCTTGAACGCTACCGGCATGCCGCCGTCGGCAGCCTGCCGTTCGGGGTGCAGAAGATTGTCGGCTTTGCGCGCGCGCTTGCGCTCGAGCCTACCATCATGCTGCTCGATGAGCCGTCGGCGGGCCTCAACCGGGAGGAGCGGGAAGATCTCGCGCGCTTCATCCTGCGCATCAAGCACGAACTAAACATGACGATGATCTGGATCGAGCACGACATGCAGATGATCGCCGATCTTGCCGACCGCATCCACGTGCTCGATTACGGCCGCACGATTGCTGAAGGCATGCCCGAGCGCGTCCTTAACGATCCGAACGTGCTGGCAGCCTATCTCGGGGTCGAGGCGTAGCTTTGAATCAAGTGCTCTTGGCCTTCTTTCGAGAGCGCACCGACGTGTTCAGCGCGATCGCGGCGCGAACGAGTGCTTTCAACGCCTTTTCATTGACCTTGTCGCCTTCACCGATGTCGATAGCGCGGCGGGTGCTGCCTTCGAGGCTCGCGTTGAAAAGGCCTGAAGGATCCTTCAGCGCGGCGCCCCTGGCGAAGGTCATCTTCACGACCTCTTTGTACGTCTCCCCGGTGCAGATGATGCCATCGTGCTCCCACACCGGAACCCCCAGCATCGCGTTCGACGGTTTTCTCCATTTCACTTCCTCGACCACGTCCGGGTCGGCCTCCTTGATGAGGCTTCGGACGCGGGCGAGCACCTTGCCCCGCCAGTCACCCAGCTTCTTGATTCTAGCGTCGATCAGTCGAGAGGGACATTCTGCGCCTTTTGTTTCTTTCGCGCCGCTCTTCGTTTTCTTCATGGTCGCCGCGCCCGATATCCTGGCGCTTGGTACCATCCCGTCTCGTTTCCCCCAAGATGCTTGATGGGCTAAGCCTGGATTACCAGAGCCCGTCGGCGCGATCGAAGCCGCGAGACGAAGAGCGGGAGCGATACGGGGAGGATGCATACGAGCGCTCGGCAGTGCCAAAAGCAAACCACCCACCGCTCTGCACCTGTCCCTGCGATTCGCGATCCTCGCGATACTGTCCCTGCAACTCACGATCCTCGCGCGCCGGCGCGCGGGCCATCACCGGCTTGCTGCTGGCATTCTGAGGACGCGCGATGGGTGTATCCGCAATCATGCGCTCGTCGTTGCGCATAAGCTTCAGCGTCGCGGTGTCGAGGCCGTAGACGTCGTGCCGGAAATTCAGTTGCCCTTGCTTGTCGACGAAGGCGGTCTGATAGGTGACGTGGACTGGAATGGGCTGCTTCAGGTTGATGGTCCGCTCTTGGTCACCATAAAGGCTGCGGATGCGGGCGATGCTGTACCCCTCCGCCGGTTGCGAGAGCGACAGCAGCACCTCGGCATACTTCTCGGGATTCTCAACACGCATGCAGCCGTGACTGAAGGCGCGGCTGTCGCGCGCGAACAAATTCTTGTTCGGCGTATCATGCTGATAGACGAGGAACTGGTTCGGGAAGTTGAACCGGATTCGTCCGAGCGCATTGCGCTCGCCCGGCGGCTGGTAGACGCGGAGCGAGCCGTCGGGGTTATTGCTGACCCTCAACCCGATTCGCTCGAGGGCGCCCGGATCGCGTGCGAGCGCAGGCAGGTATTCGTTCCGAATGATCGAGGGCGGCACGTTCCAGGTCGGATTGACCGTGAGAAATTTCATCGTCTCGCTGAGCAGTGGGGTCGCCAGGTTGCCTGGTTTTCCGACCACGATTTTGGTGTGCCAGACGAGCGCATCGTCTTTGTAGACGCCGAGCGTGTAGTCGGGAATGTTCACGACCACATGAGTTTCGCCGAGGTCGCGTGGCAGCCACCGCCAGCGCTCCATGTTGGCGACGATCGAATCGACGCCATTCTTTTTCTGGCTTCGTTCATCCGCATCCTTGCCGCGATGCTTTTTGGATGCTTCGCGATCCTGAAGCGAGGTGGCTTGCTCGGGGGTGGCAAGTTCTTTCGCGAGCGCGGCTTTGAGGGCCACGAACCCCGGCTGTTGCGGCTCGAAACTCTGCAAGACGACATTCATGTCCGGTGCTGACGCGACCTTATTGAGAACCTCCGCCGGGTCGGCGGCGTGGTCAGGGTAAAGGATCGACGCACTCACGCGCGTGTAGCTCACGCGCCCGGAGCTCGCATGCCTGGCATAGCGCAGGATTGAGCCGGTGAGCTGCAACTCGGCTTTCGCCGCCTGCTCTTCGCTCAGATTTCCGGAGAGGTCGGGCGTCGGATAATCGCGCGGTTCGAGTCCCTCGCTCTTGATGTTGCGAAGAAAAGCGATGGCGCCTTCGGCGCGCTTCAACGCCTCGGGGCTGCCGGTCCAGATCGGTTGGTAATTCCGCGTCTGATAGAAGGCCCCGGCCGCCGTTTGCTCCGGCTTGCGATCGATGAAGCTGGAAAGGCTGCCGCTAACCAGCTCCTGAAGCTTGGACGGAGGCTGCGGCGCCGTCGAAGGTTCCCCCGTTAACGAACCGGGCGACAGCACAGCTGTTCCGGGATCGGACGGCCCGAGCTGCGCTGAAGCGGGCACTGTCATCCCGGCCAGCGCCGCAAAAACGAGGATCGCGGTTTTTTGCATGTTCTTTTCCCAAATGGAGCAAGCTGACAACCGCACGTCGCGCGATTGGTTCAGGCCACCGGTTCCGAATGAATCGCCGAATCGCCGGAACTAATTCCGGTTTCTCGAAATGGCCTCAGTCTCGCCGCGAATAAGCAGGATCGGCTCGTTACGCGCACGGACGGGGGACAATTGGGAGTTTTCTTCATGTCCGTGCGCTTACGCGCCGCTGCCTGCGGCGCTGCAATGATCTGTGGCTGCTCACCCGCAATGGCTCAGTCAGGAATCGCTTCGATCTATGCCTATGCGGGCGAAAAAACCGCCTCCGGCCAAAGAGCCAATCCGGGTGGATTCACCGCAGCACATCGCACGCTGCCGTTCGGAACGAAGGTCACGGTGACCAACAAGCGCAATGGACGCAGCGTGACGGTGCGGATCAACGACCGCGGGCCGTTCGTGCGCGGGCGCATTATCGATCTCACGCCGGCGGCGGCGCGTGCGCTCGGCTTCAACGGTCTGGCGCCGGTAGAGGTCACGAGGGAGTCGGCAGGCTGAGCCAAAAAAAGAGCCCCGCCGAAGCGGGGCTCTCGTTTCGGTTGTTGATTACTGGCTACGCTTTTCGTTTTGCTCGCTCGCGGCCGGGGGCTGCGACGGGCCCGTTTTCTGATCGCTCATTCCAGGCTGCGTGCTCTTCTCGCTGCTGCCCTGACCAGTGGTGGAGCTGCTCGGAGCTGAGCTGCGCTGGTCTTTCGGTGTCGCCGGAGTCGGCTGGGTGTTGCTCGAGCCCTTCTGCTCGGACGGACCCTTTTCCGGTGCCGCGTTTTTCTGCGCCTCCGACGGAGCCGCCTTTTGCGACGAGGATGGCGCCTGGCCAGTCGTGGCCTTCGGATCGGACTTCTGCGCGGCGCCCGAGCTCTGGCCGGTCGTTGACGACGACTGGCTGCTCGACGACGACGAGCTGGACGACGAGCTGCTTTCCGACTTCACCTTGATCTTGCCTTCCAACCCGAGGGCGCTAACGGTGCGCGTGTCGATGCGCCCGTTCGCCTCGAAGCCCCTCTTGCGCTGGAAGCTGGTCACCGCCACGCGAGTTCTCGTGTCGAACACCCCGGTGACGCGTCCGCGCAGGAAGCCTTCGCGGATGAGAACCGTCTGAACCTCGCGGATCTCTGGCTCGCTGAGGTCCACCACGGCCACTGTTGTGCTGGTCGTCGCGCTGCCGACACGCCCACCGCCGCCGAACGAAACGACGTCGACGATCTTGTGGCTGCGGTCCACGAACACGACCTGGTCCTCCACCACGAAGAAGCTGTACTCACGGTAGCGCGGGAAGGCCTCTGTCAGGACCGGGAATGTCGTCACTGACACGATACGGACGTCGCGCGGCACTACCGTGCCGGTATGGATCGAGAAGCTCACGCGATCCACGCGCGGAGCGTTCCGCGCGGACAGAACATCCCGCTGGATCGTCGTGCGCTGCTGGGAGCTGACCTGCACGCCGGCCTGCGACTTGATGCTGGCGCTCGACTCGGTTGAGTTGCTCTGCGTTGCCGAACCGCTCGTCTGGTTCTGCTTGGCGGCATTCGGATCCTGCGACTGCCGGTTCATCGGCTGCGTCTGGGACTTGCTGTCAGACGAGGCCTTGCTGTCGGGCGAGGCTTTGGTGTCGGACGAGGCTTTGGTGTCGGACGAGGCTTTGGTGTCGGACGAGGCTTTGGTGTCAGACGAGCCTTGGCCGGTTGTCGACTTTTCGGTCTTGTCCTTTGAAGCCTGACCGGTCGTTGACTTCTCGTCCTTTTTGCTGGCCGCGTTCTTGCCCGTGTCGGCCTTGTCCTTGGCCGACTCCTTGGCCTGGCCTTTGGTCGATTTTTCCGCAGGCTTGGCCGAGCTCTTGCTCTTCAGCTCATCCTTATCGGAAGCGCCTTGCCCGGTGGTCGATCTTTCGCTCTTTTCACTCTTCTGAGCCTTGCCCTGCGATCCGTTCATCTCGCGATGCGAGCCGGACGAGTCTGGGGTCATCTGACTGGATGGGGCACCACGGTCGCCCGCGCTGCCGGGACCGTCGCGCATGCCCTGGGCTGATGCCAGGCCCACACCTGCCATCAGTGCGACTGTCCCCATCAATAACGTTTTCAAGTTGCGTCTCATGGTCGTTCCTCTCTGGTCGTTGTTCCGTGACGGTTCGCCCGCCACTTCCAAGGGCAACAGACGCACACGCGATAACGTTCCCGGATTGCCGCGCTTGATTCATGCGGTTCGAGTTCCGGTCTTCATGAACGATTTTTCAGAATACGATGTGCGTGTCGTTTTGACGTAACGAGCTGCACTGCACAGCGGAACCAATGGAAAATCAGCACGTTGCATTGCGTCGGGGGACAACAGGAGGATACCCCTATGAGGCGACTCACCTTGGCCGTTGCAGCCGGCGCGTTGCTGGTTGCGACCCAGGCAAATGCAGGAAGTTTTCCCGTCAATAAGCTGACCGGCGCGGAAACTGGTCTGATCGATACGGTGGCCGTGCAGGTCTACGTGCACGAAGGTCGCCGTTATTGCTTCTATTTCGAAGGCTGGCAGGGGCCGGGCTGGTATCGCTGCGGCTTCGCATGGCGCCGCGGTCTGGGC
>Ga0070663_100002156_pt1 | contig 11009 bp, 14 predicted proteins | sample KBSC63metaG_FD_65646 | JGI IMG/M metagenome (GOLD analysis project Ga0070663, IMG submission 65646) | Corn rhizosphere microbial communities from Kellogg Biological Station, Michigan, USA - KBS C6-3 metaG | ecosystem: Host-associated > Plants > Roots > Rhizosphere > Soil ...
CGGGCCGCTGCCTCTTGCCAGGGTTGTGCCGGACTGCTTGTGATTCTTCTGCGGTTAAACATTTGGATTTACGTTATATGGTTTGTGGGATGTTGGGCCCGCCTTAGCGCCGCTCGGACGCGCGATGCCGACTTCAGCCGAGCGGAATTTTCGAGCAGCTGCGCGTTCTTGATGTGCGGAAACACGAACCCATTGCCGGGATGGCGAGGACCCGGCGCTTTACCAAAATCCCAACGGCTTATGGCTGCGCTTTGCGCCTAGATTAGGCCCCTTTTGACGTGCTGCTCGGGCACGCTCGAAAAAGCTCTCAGCGCTCTGAGCGCACCGTTGTTCTCAGCTAATGGTCACCCACGACCTGTGCACGTTGAGCGAGTCAATGCAACGCGCGTGGCCGGGCATTCGCAGCCGAGTGATGATCGAATCGACGAGGGACCCCGCTTCGTATGCACACATGAGGGCGGATCACTCATGCAATTGCCCAGTTTTGACGTGCTGCTCGGACACGTTCTGATCTTTCTGATGACTGGAAGGCGAGACGTAACCGGGCGTCACGCTGGCTGTCCTGGTCTTCGATGCCAAAATGCCGGCCTCTCTTGGAGTGCGCTGTGGTTCTCGACACGCCAGACCTTGATTCATTCCAGATGCGCCACGCAGGCAAGGACCTGCTCTCGCTCGCCTTGATGGACGCGCGCAACCACACGCTGCGATGGATTTCCGCGTACGAAGAAGCCATTGGCGAAAGGCAGTTCGTTGTGCCGCCCATGGCCGAACTCAACCCGCCCTTGTGGCTGCTCGGGCACATCGGATGGTTCCAGGAGCGTTGGATCGCACGCAACGTGCATCGCCAGCGCGGCACCCACAGCGATCCGACGGCGCCTCGGCTGGCGTCGATCTCATCGGATGCCGATCGTTGGTACGACCCAGCGCAGGCACCGCATGCGGCCCACTGGCAGCTCGACCTGCCTGACCTGTCGGCCACCAAGCAGTACCTCGCGGATGCGATGGACATCACGCTCGAATTGCTGGAATCCGCAGGCGACGGCGACGACACGCTTTACTTCTATCGACTCGCGCTGTTTCATGAAGACATGCAGGGCGAGGTCTTTGCCGAGATGGCGCAGACCTTGGGGATGAACATCGCGGGTGCCAATGGCCTCCTGCGCGATTGGACCTCGTCTGTTCAGCGCGAGCCCTTGCTGTTTCCGGCCACGCGCTGGCAGCTGGGGTCACCGCGTGGCGGATTCGTCTTCGACAACGAGAAGTGGACGCACATCGTCGACGTGCCCGAATTCGAGATCGATGCGCAGCCCGTCACTTGGGCGCAATACACCGAGTTCGTGCAAGACGGTGGCTACGACGAGGAGCAGTGGTGGTCACAGGCCGGCCTCGAGTGGCTGAAGGCGCATGGGCGTCGCGTGCCGCGCCACGTGGACCAGATGCGCCAGGGCGTGATGCAGCAGCGCTTCGGTCGCTTGACGCACGTTCCCTTGCTGCAGCCGGTGGCGCACGTGAGCTGGTATGAGGCCGAGGCATGGTGCCGCTGGGCAGGGCGGCGCCTGCCCAGCGAAGTCGAATGGGAAGCGGCGGCGCAGGCATATTCGCGCGGCTACGCATGGGGTTCGGTGTGGGAGTGGACGGCGAGCACCTTCCGTGCCTATCCCGGCTTCGAGCCCGATCCGTGGGTGGAGTATTCGCAACCGTTCTTCGGACGCAGCAAGGTCTTGCGCGGCGCGTCCATCGCCACCCGCAAGCGGCTGATGCACACGAAATTTCGGCGGTTTGCACTGCCGGAACGCGAAGATCTTTTCTGTGGGTTCAGAAGCTGCGCCGCCTCATGAAATCGACCTGCTCCCTGTCCCTGTGGGGCCCTCTTGGTCCCTCAAACAGGCTTGCGGCAGCCAGATCATGCTCGCAGAAGCTTCAGACGCTGCGAACGCAGACCGGTTGCTGAAGCACGGCGATCGTGTCTCGTTCGGCAAGCGTCACCTTGAAGCGCGGGCCACGCCGGGTCACACCCGGGGGTGCCTCACGTACGTGCTGGACGATCACAGCATGGCTCTCCCTGGCGATAGCCTCCTCATCCGCGGTTGCGGGCGCACCGACTTCCAGCAAGGCAGCCCCAGCGTGCTCTACCGGTCCGTGCAGGAACAGATCCTATCCTTGCCGCCTCAATGCCTCTTGTACCCTGGGCACGATAACCGCGACTCATGCCCCTGTCTCAACTGGCGGCGCGCGTCGAAGAGATCGCAAGAGAGCGCCCGGTCGTGACCGTCTGCCGTTCCGGCGCACGGTCTGCCCAAGCCACCGTGCTGCTGCAGAAGGCAGGGTTCAAGGACGTGGCCAACCTTGCCGGAGGCATGCTTCGCTGGCGGGCCGAATCGCTGCCCGTCGACAACGGATCGGACTGAAGAGGCTGAGAGTATCTCGATCATGCCCGCTCATCACGTCAAAAACGCTCTTGCTCGTCGCTGCAAATGCTCGCCATAGCACGAGCTTGGCCGCGCTTTGCCTAGACGTAGATCAGACACCCCACCACGAGCTCGCGCGGAACGCCGCAACTTCGCCGGGCTTGAGGTCTACCCTCCGCGCCGCAGCGTCTTCCTCAAAATCCTCGATGTGCGCTCTCAATTCCTCATCCCTTTCTTCATCTGCCCCCCACTTGTACTTCTTCAAGCCCGTCTCGGCGTCGATTGATGAGCTAGCCGAGCTAGCCGAGCTGGCTGAGCTAGATGAGCTAGATGAGCTAGATGCGTCATCGCTCGTGCCATCTCGTGGCGCAGAGAGCGGACGTGAAGCACGCAGACGTGAAGCGATCGAATTTGAAGCGGGTAGACGTGAAGCGAACGGATTTGAAGCGGGTAGAGGTGCAGCGAACGGATGTAAAGCGTTTGGTGCAGCTGGCGGACGTGCGGCTGATGGATGTGGATGGAACGGATTAGAAGAAGGCAACGGACGTGATCGTGCCGAACTACCACCCTCTCCCCCCCGGTCGCGGGCCGCTGCCTCTTGCCAGGGTTGTGCCGGACTGCTTGTGATTCTGCTGCGGTTAAACATTTAGATTTACGTTATATGGTTTGTGGGATGTTGCGTGTTCAAAACTGGAGCGACCTGGGTGAAGCTGGTCTTCGACACGGAGATGTTCCAGCCGAGGCGACCGACGAAATGATTGGTGTTGTGAAACATGCGACTGGGACCGCTCACTGCAATGCAACTGCTGGACTGGCGGGTGGCTCTCACGATCTCAGGGTATGTAGACGCCGCTGTCGGTATCTTCGCCATGTCATGCGCCGTCGCATGGTTATCGGGCGACCAGCCTGTCGGCTCGACCAGAGCGTCCGGGTATGTGCGTGCGAGCGCGGCGGCAGCATGATTGTCGGAAGACATCAGCGCGATTTCGATGAGCGTGCTGCGCGGAAGCACGCTTCCCACAGATAGCCCCGAGCGCGTGTGCTTGGCCAACCTAACCGGAGCATGCTTCGCTGGCGGGCCGAATCGCTGCCCGTCGACCACGGATCGGACTGAAGAGGCTGAGAGTATTTCGATCATGCCCGCTCATCACGTCAAAAAAGCTCCTGCTCGTCGCTGCAAATGCTCGCCATAGCACGAGCTATGGCTGCGCTTTGCCTAGACGTAGATCAGACACCCCACCACGAGCTGGCGCGGAATGCCGGATTCCCAGTGGGGTTGGAGTACTTCTGCCCCGCAGCGTACTCCTCAAGGGCCTCCATGTGCCCTCTCACGTTCTCATCGCCTTCCTCATCTACCCCCCACTTGTACTTCTTCAAGCCCGTCTCGGCGTCGATTGATGAGCTAGATGAGCTAGCCGAGCTGGATGAGCTGGATGAGCTGGATGAGCTGGATGAGCTAGATGCGTCATCGCTCGTGCCATCTCTTGGCGCAAAGAGCGGACGGGAAGCACGCAGACGTGAAGCGATCGAATTTGAAGCGGGCAGACGTGCAGCGAACGGATTCGAAGCGGGTAGAGGTGCAGCGAACGGATGTAAAGCGTTTGGTGCAGCTGGCGAACGTGCAGCTGATGGATGTGGAGGGAACGAAGTAGAAGAAGGGAACGGACGTGATCGTGCCGAACTACCACCCTTGCCCTCCCGGTCGCGGGCCGCTGCCTCTTGCCAGGGTTGTGCCGGACTGCTTGTGATTCTGCTGCGGTTGAACATTTAGATTTACGTTATATGGTTTGTGGGATGTTGCGTGTTCAAAACTGGAGGGAGCTGGCTTTGCACGCGATGAGTTTCCAATCCTGTTTGTTGGAACTCAATGACAGCGAAAAGCCCGCCTCAGCGTCGATCGGACGCGCGACGCCGACTTCAGCCAAGCGGAATTTTCGAGCAGCTGCCCGTTCTTGATGCGCGGAAAAACGAACCCATTGCCGGGATGGCGAGGACCCGAACGCTTTACCGCAATCCCAACGGCTTAAGGTTCGACGGGCAATATGAGGCGTGGTTCAGTTTCGGACTGAGCGCACCGTTGTTCTCAGCTAATGCTAATAGTCACCCACGACCTGTGCAACGTTGAGCGAGTCAATGCAACGCGCATGGCCGGGCATTCGCAGCTTGGTGATGATCGAATCGACGAGGGGTCCCGATTCGTAGCACACATGGGGACGGCCACTGCTTGAGCGTGTCGGCCTTGTCGATGCGGATGGATTCGGTTGGCAAAAGATGCGCGTCGAGCACCACCATCGCTGTCATCAGCTTGGTCATTGATGCAATAGGCGCCGCGGTGGCAACATCCTTCTCGAGCAGTATCTCGCCGCTCTCTTCATCAATCACCAGTGCGTGGGCGGACACGATCGTGACAGCATGCGAGGCGACGCAGCACAGGCAGAAGGCGAGAGTCTTGCGGAGCTTACCCATTCGGTTCGGTTGGGACCTACGCTCTCGCAGCCTCTCAGCCCGAACGGGATTGGGCGCCTGAATGGAAGTATTCCAAGCCAGACTTGGCTTGACACTCGTCATAGCTGCGCGGATCCTTGCGCGTGGGACGCTATGCGCGTGGAATTACTACCGTCTGCCCGGCTCGATCAAAGAATCTATTGCGCGAACCTTGCCCCGCGTCCGTGCTGCCCCTCGACCACCGGAGAGACCGCAGATAGCATCGCCCTCAGATGAACGAATTTGCAGAGAGCGCCAGCCGCGCCGCCCAGCTTGTCGCGAGTGGCGACCCGGAACTCCTGCGCATTGTCGGTCTGTCTTTCGCGGTCAGCGCCACTGCCACCATCATCTCGACGACCTTCGGGCTCTTTGCCGGAGCGGCACTCGCGGTCTGGCGCTTTACTGGCCGTGCGGGCGTGATCGTGCTGCTCAACACCTTGCTTGCGCTGCCGTCGGTGGTGGTGGGGCTCGTGATTTACATGCTGCTGTCGCGAGCTGGGCCACTTGGGTCTTTTGGCATTCTCTTCACGCCCTCAGCGATGGTGATTGCGCAGTCGTTCCTGGTGGCGCCCATCGTCGCGGCGCTCACCCGCCAAGCCATCGAGGACGCCTTGCGCGATCACGGCGAGCAGCTGCGCTCGCTGGGTGCGGGCCCCTTTGAATGCGCGCTGATCATCGCGTGGGACGAGCGCATTGCCTTGCTCACCGTGGCGCTGGTGGCTTTCGGGCGGGCGATCTCCGAAGTCGGCGCGGTGATGATGGTGGGCGGCAACATCGCGGGCGTCACGCGGGTGATGACGACAGCCATCGCGCTGGAGACCAGCAAAGGCGACCTGCCTCGTGCGCTCGGACTTGGCATGGTCCTGCTGTTTGTCGTTCTCCTGCTCAATGTGCTGATCGGGGCTCTGCGCGGATGGCGCCTGTCTGGGGACCAGCGCAGGGGTGTGGTTGCATGAGTTTCCCCCTGATCGAATTGCAATCGGCGTCGGTGCATTTTGGAACGGTCGCTGCGCTGAAGGACGTGAGCTTCGCGCTGTCTCGCGGCGACCGCGTTGCACTCGTCGGTGCGAATGGCTCGGGCAAGAGCACCTTGCTGCGTGCGATGCATGGGCTGGTGCCGCTGACTGCAGGGCGGCGTGTCCTCGGCGAAACTCCGTCGCTGCGCGTCGCCATGGTGTTCCAGCATCCCTTCATGCTGCGTACTTCGACGCTGTCGAACGTTGAACTGGGCCTTGTTCTGCAGCGCATGCCGAAGGCGCAGCGCCGCGAGCGGGCGATGCGTGCGCTGGAACGCGTGGGACTGGCCGCCGAGGCCGGCCGCATCGGACGTGTGCTGTCGGCTGGGCAGCAGCAGCGTGCTGCCCTCGCGCGCGCCTGGGCCGTGCAGCCCGATGTTCTCTTGCTCGACGAGCCGACCGCAAGCCTCGACCCGACGGCCAAGCGCGAGGTCGAAAATCTCATTGCGGAGTTTTCAGCGCAAGGCATCACGATGATCATGAGTTCGCACAATCTCGGGCAGGTCAAGCGCCTTGCCGACCGTGTGCTGTACCTCGAGCATGGTCGCGTGCTGGCCGATGTGTCGACCGAGCATTTTTTCAGCGGGACTCTGCCCGATGAAGCAACACTGTTCTTGAAAGGCGAATTGCCATGGGCCTGATTCGAACTGGACGGGGGATGTTGATGCTTTCATTGTTGGCGCTGACCGCATTCGCGGCCCATGCCCAGGAGCGCAGCATCGTCGTCGCCTCCACCACATCCACCGAACAGTCAGGACTGTTTTCGCACCTCTTGCCTGCGTTCACCAAAGCCAGTGGCATCACGGTCAAGGTGGTGGCGGTCGGGACAGGGCAGGCCCTGGACATCGGGCGGCGGGGCGACGCCGACGTTGTCTTCGTTCACGACCAGGTCGCCGAAGAGAAGTTCGTTGCCGAAGGCTTCGGTCTTCAGCGCTTGCCGGTGATGTTCAACGATTTCGTCATCGTCGGCCCGAGCGATGACCCGGCGGGCGTCAAGGGCCGCGATGTGGCCGAGGCGATGCGCAAGCTCGCAGCAAGCAAGTCATCGTTCATCTCTCGCGGCGACAAGAGCGGCACGCATGCGGCGGAATTGGGCTATTGGAAAGCTGCGGGTATCGACACACTTGCTGCCAAATGGGCTGGCTACAAGGAGTGCGGATGTGGCATGGGCCCAGCGCTCAACATGGGTTCGTCGACCGACGCCTATGTGCTCACTGACCGCGGCACGTGGCTCAGCTTCAAGAATCGGGGCCGGCTCGCAGTGCTGGTCGAAGGCGACACGCGGCTTTTCAACCAATACGGGGTCATTGTGGTTAATCCTGCGAGGCATCCGCATGTAAAGGCCGAGTGGGCGAAGGCTTTCGCCGATTGGCTGGTGTCGCCGCTGGGGCAGGGCACCATCGCGGCTTACAAGGTCGGTGGCGAGCAGCTCTTCTTCCCCAACGCTTCCACGCGATGACAGCGGACGCGGTTCGCGCTAGGCTCTTCTTCTGAAGTTTGCAGTGCAAGGAAGCCTCTCGTGGACAGTCTCGATTTGCAGGTATTGAGCCAGGCGCGCGACTGGTTCACCGAAGGCCGCAAGGTGTGGCTCGTGACGGTGATCGAAACTTGGGGTTCGGCGCCCAGGCCGCCCGGTGCGCTGCTGTGCCTTCGCGATGACGGTCTTGTTGTTGGGTCGGTGTCGGGCGGTTGCGTCGAAGACGACTTGATCGATCGCGTGCGCCATGGGGAGCGAGTGGACGAGCCGTCTCTCATTGCCTACGGCGTGACGAAGGAAGAGGCGGCACGCTTCGGTCTGCCTTGTGGTGGCAACCTGCGTCTGGTGCAAGAGCCGTTGCATGACACCGCGTGGATCGACGAGGTGCTTGCACGCACGGCACGGCATGAACTGGTGGCAAGGCAGCTCGACCTGCAGACGCGAGAGATCTTGATTGCCCCCGCGCATCGCAGCGAGTCATTCAGCTTCGACGGACGGATCTTGCGGGCGGTGTTCGGTCCGCGATGGCGCATGCTGATCATCGGTGCGGGGCAGTTGTCACGTGTGCTGGCGCAGATGGCGTTGCCGCTGGACTTCGAGGTGACTTGCTGCGATCCGCGCGAGGAATACCACCTGACTTGGGACGTACCCGGAACGAAGTTCAGCAAGAGCATGCCTGACGACGTAGTGGTCGAGATGCAACTTGATCCGCATAGCGCGGTGGTGGCGGTAACGCACGATCCGAAGCTTGATGACATGGTGCTGCTGGAGGCGCTGAAGTCTCCGGCGTTCTACATCGGCGCGCTCGGTTCGCGCGGCAACACAGCCAAGCGCAAGGAGCGTTTGGCGATGTTCGACTTGTCGCCGCAGGAGATCGCGCGGCTCCATGGTCCGGTGGGTTTGGATCTGGGCGGCAAGACGCCAGCGGAGATTGCGGTGGCCATCCTGGCCGAGGTCATCGCGGTGAGGAATGGCGTGGCCTTGGTGCAGAAAAAGCAAGGGTCGGCTGTGCCGTCGGGCATCGTGAAGGTGAATTCGTAGTGTCGCGTCAAGGCTCAAGTGTCGGCTGCTCGCTTGCTATCGAAGCGCATTGCGGCGTTGCGCCTCCTCGCCATAGCGTGGCTATGACTCGTCGGCGCGCCTTGCACTGGCTCCGACAGCGGCGCGATCAACCGACACTTGAGGCTTGACGCGCGACTAGCCTGAACGGGGTTGTCTCGACGAAATGCTTTCGGGTCGCACGTGATCTCGAAGCCGCGCTGAGGAAGCTGTTCGAATAGAGTTTCGGAGGGTAACTGCCTCCAACACGTTTCCGAGTGTGGGATGGTCCCACACTCTGTCATGCCACCTTGGTGGCGAGTCCTTTTGGCGCCTCTGCGACCTCGCGCGCACACGCGATCATGAGGCGCTCGCAGGAGGGGATCAAAAACCCGGACGGATCGAGTGCGGGTGTCCTCGATATCTCGCTGGGCGATGAGGACGCTCCGTTCCCGTGCGAGTACGACAGTCCGCGCGCAAGAGCAGCCATGAAGAGTGCGCCGCCGTTTGGTGGCACAGATCCCCCGCCGGAGGTGCAATGGGTGAGCCACGGGCGCCTGCATCGGTGGCGGTGGTCGCGAGAGCAGTCTCCAATTCGTCAGGCATCGCCAGTTGGCGCCTGTCGAGCAAGTGTCCGGGAATTCTGGGCATCCTGCGAATGCGAGTTCGGTTTGAGGCCCCTCAAGTCTGCCTCCCAATACGCCAAGTTCCGGACGTGCCGGCGATCCGTTCTCGCGCGCGGTGCGCGAATCGGCGTTTTCAAACCCCGGACAGCCCGGCGTCATTGCGCATCCGTCGGCAGTCAATGCCGCGATGCGACGCCGCCGCGCAGCAACTTGATGCAGACGCTTGTCGAGCAAATCGAGCACTCCGGCCCGGCGGCCGGCGCAGCGAACAGAGTGGTTGCGGGTTGGGCCAGAGGGTGTGGGACCGTCCCACACCGAGAAGGAGTGATTTTCGCAAGCCGTAAAGGCAGGGTGCGCATAGGGAGGGGGCAGCACAACGACGCTGGAATTTGAATCAGGTGTCATTCCACCTGAGCGTAGGCGTGATCTCGAAGCCGCGCTCAAGAAGCTGTTCGAATAGAGTTTCGCAGGGAACTTGGTGTGCCTCACCACGCGAGCCCTCACATCATTTTTGGCTGCTCTGCGACCTCGCGTGCACACGCGATCATGAGGGCGCTCGCAGCAGGGGATCAAAAACCCGGACGGATTGAGTGTGGGTGTCCTCGATATCTCGCTGGGCAATGAGGACGCTCCGTTTCCCGTGCGAGTATGGGTCGGGGCTACACCGGCAGTCGCGCCGCGGTGCAGGACTGCGTGACCCGCCTGCTCTTCCCGCAAGGCAAGGCCGCGCTGGTTCAAGCCCCGGTGCGAACGCTGCTGTGCCCGTCGGCGCCACGCGCATTTGTAATTGCTCGCTAGGTTCCCCCGTAGCTGAGCTCCGGCATCCTCCATCACACAAAGTGCGGAAGACCCAACTTTGCTTTTTCCTACGACCGTGAAGGCCCGGCATTCTCGCAAGTCCTTCGCCCGCGGCAAGGGCGTCGTCGCCTACACGCTGCTGTGCAAACATGTGCCGATACAGGGCTGGCTCATCGGAGCGCACGAGTTCGAAGCGCATCACGTCTTCGACACCTGGTACCGCAACACCTCGGACATCGTGCCCACCGCGATCACAGGGGACATGCACAGTTTGAACAAATTGAACTTCGCGATCCTGCAATGGCCGACCCAACACGCAGAGTGATCTTCGAGTACGACACGGCTCGTGCGCAGCGCCTACACGCTGCGCTACCTGCGCGACCCGAAGTTGCAGCGCTACGTTCACCGCTCACAGAACCGCATCGAGTCCTACCACCAGCTGCGCGCAGTCATCGCGCAGATCGGTGGCAAGAAAGAACTCACCGGGCGCACTGACCTCGAAATCGAGATCAGCAATCAGTGCGCGAGGTTGGTCGGCAATGCGATCGTGTTCTATAACTCAGCAATCCTGTTGCTGCTGCTGACCAAATACAAGGCCTGCGGCAACGAGAAGGATGCTCGCGCTCATCACTTCGACATCGCCGGTAGCCTGGCAGCACATCCACCTCAACGGGCGCTACGCCTTTTGCGAAGGCGGGCAGGCCATCGACCCTGGACGTCATCATCCAGGGGTTGCAGCTCGGGTAGTAAGCCACTGCCCGCGCCCGAATTGCGCCGCGCCCCATCCGCCGGAATTTCCGGCGGTTTTGGGCGTGGAACCCCAGTGAAGGCATAACAAGCCGGATGAATCGAGAGATTCCGTCCGGTTGCTTGAGGGCCTGGGGTGCGATTCCCCTGGGCTGCTCGACCAGCTACCTGCTGCATGTGCTGCCGTCAGGCTTCCAGCGGATACGCCAGTTCGGACTGCTCGCCAACCGCCATCGCAGTCAAGCTGGAGCACTGTCGCCAACTGCTGGACGCGAGGACAGAGGTTCTCAGAGCTTGCCGACGCCGGCGTTGGACCGCACTCGACTGGCGGACGTTCCCGGCGCCACGAGCCCGGCGCGCAGATTGGCAGCGACACCGAGCACGATCGAGTCGCTGGTGAAGTTGTCGACCGAAA
>Ga0070663_100002159_pt1 | contig 10997 bp, 13 predicted proteins | sample KBSC63metaG_FD_65646 | JGI IMG/M metagenome (GOLD analysis project Ga0070663, IMG submission 65646) | Corn rhizosphere microbial communities from Kellogg Biological Station, Michigan, USA - KBS C6-3 metaG | ecosystem: Host-associated > Plants > Roots > Rhizosphere > Soil ...
GCGCAGATCCGCGAGGCCGGCATCAAGGTCAAGCGCACCGTCCTGCCGGGCTCGACCTTCTGGAACGACTGGACGAAATATCCCTATTCCATGACCATCTGGTACATGCGCCCGCTCGGCGTCCAGTGCCTGACGCTCGGCTACATGACAGGCGGCGCCTGGAACGAGACCGGCTATTCGAACCCGGATTTCGACGCCAAGCTGAAAGAGGCGCTTTCGGTCAGCGATGTGGAAAAGCGGCGCGCGGTCATGAAGGATCTGGAGCAGATCCTCCAGGATTCCGGCGTCATCATCCAGCCTTTCTGGCAAAAGGTGTTCAGCCATATGAGCAAGAAGGTGAAGAACTACGGCGTTCACCCGACCTTCGAGATGGACCTGCAACACGTCTGGCTGGAGAGCTGAGGCGGCATATCCCAGAGACAGCCTATGCCGGAGCCGGTCTCGCGCAGGCAGGCTCCGGCTTCGGCATCATTCTCTCAACAGCCGGACGTCCAGTTCGAAAGGCTCGACCCCTGCGATCCGGATGGTTGTCGCCGCGGGATGCCGCGCGTTCATCAGGACATTCCGGTCGGGGCTGCCGGCGATCGGCACGATGGCGGAGGGAACGAAGAGAAGCGCCGTTTCCATCCCGGAGAGCCATTCGTCTCCGATACGCTGCGTCATCGCTTCCTGCTGACGCCAGTCGATGGGAAAATCATCGACTGGCCTGTGCGAGGCCGGCATATCGTCGGGGACCTCGTATGTTACCATGGCGAGCGCCGGCAGGAGCGCCGGGTCTTCGACGTGGACAAGCTTTTCCAGGACGCAGAGCGATGGCGACGTCGCCGCATAGGTCACGGCATGCCCGGCCGTATTCCAGCGGCCGTCGAGCAGCAGGCCGTACCCGCCGTCCGTCGCACGGGCATATCGAAGGCCTGAGAGTCGCCACAGAAGCATTCGTCACTATGGGCCTACGCCGCAGCGCCCCAGGCGATCTTCCCCAGAATTGATTCTACGACGCGTGCGCCCGCCTCGGTCTGCGCCACGCTCAACGGCGCCTCGCCGCCCAATTCGCCGAGTTCCTTGCGCAGCCACCGGTTGGCCTTTGCCGTGTCCCCGAAAGTCTCTTCCGCCAGCGCCTGGATGCGCACCAGCCGCACGGCCCGGTCCGATTCCTCCACAGTCAGCGGCTGGTTCCTCTCGGCCCGGTGACGACGGGTCCGCTGCGGAATGACGAAGCGCTCGATCTCCTGTTCGCTGAGGCCAGCGCGCGCCAACCCCTTCAGCGCGGCCAGTGGCAGCCGGCGCCGGACGGCCATGGCGAGGTCCGCCTGCGAACGGATATCCGCGCCCAATACACTCGGTCCGCCGAGCTTGCGCGAGACTTCTTCGATAACGGCAATGGCAACGGTCATAAGGCGCTCCGGCAACCTGCCTCTAAATTTAAGGCATCTGGCCGGAAATGCAACTGCGAGCGCTTCCGAATTTCAGAATCAAGCCCGTCTTCGGTCGCGGCAATGCCGCTCGATCACACGCGCGTCAATCCGCTGACAGGCTTGCTGCTGATCGCAGCGCCAAAAAGGCTGTGTCCCAGCCGGTCTCCGTCGAGGCCGAGCGCCTCCGCCGCCGCGCCGGCGATCAACGCGTCGAGCGCCATGGTCGGCCTGAGATCGCGGCTCTGATAGAGTTTCGAGCCTGCCAGCCCCGGCCAATCGGTCAGGACACGCCCACCCTTGACTGCGCCGCCAACCAGCATCGCCATCGACGCGGTGCCGTGATCGGTCCCGCCGGTGCCGTTGACGGCGGCTGTGCGGCCGAACTCGGTGGCAACCAATATCGTCGTTTTGTTCCAGACCGGTCCCATCGCGCTGCGCATGGCGGCAATCATTGCGTCGAGCGCCTTCAACTGCGCGTCAAGGCGTGGCGCCTGGGCAAAATGGGTGTCCCACCCCTCGGTTTCGATCATGGCGATACGCGGGCCGTTGTCGCGCGACAGGAACTTTGCCGCCAGCCGGCCGAGGCCGGCGGGGTCCTGCCTGGCATTCGTGCCTTCGGCAAGCGCCTTCGCCTGAACAGCCTCCGTCCACAGCGGATGGAGTTGCGGATCCTTGTCGTAGAGCATGCCGACACGCGCCAGAAGATCGTCGGTCGCATCCGGCAAAGAGGAGGGCGCATAGGAGGTGACGGGCATCGGCCCGCGCAGCGCCATCGGCACGGTAGGAGCCAGCGCGATCGCCTCGTCCTTCTCGTGCGGCATCATTGAGACGAGGCGATTCAGCCAGCCGTCCCTGACCTGATAGGGTTGCATGCCGCCGGTCTCGAGTACGTTCTGGCCGTCGAAATGGGAACGTTCGCGATAGGGCGAGGCGACGGCATGGACGAAAAGCGCTTCCCCGCCCGCATACATCTTGCCAAGTTCGACCAGCGAAGGATGCAGCGCGAACATCCCGTCGAGCTTGATCGACCGGGCGGCCTCGCCGGCGATGGCGCCGCGCAATCCCTGATAGGCGGGATCGCCATAGGGGCGGACGATGTCGAGCCCGTCGGCCGCGCCGCGCTGGATGATGAAAACGAAGCGGCGATCGGTGTCGACGGAGGCAAGTGCCATATGCGAGTTGACCCACATGGCGCCGGCCCCAAGCGCGGCGACCGACAGGAACTGGCGGCGGTGCATCTTCATGACTTATCTCCTGAGGAAATCGGGCGAAACCATGAGCAGGGCGAGCGCGCTGATCGGGCTTTCGGCGCGGGCCACCTGCTCGGCCGTCGACGGCACCAGCGATCCGGGCATCAGCACCGGCCCGATCCGGCGCGCGTCGAGCCTGTCGGCGACCGGTGCGACGAGGCGAGGCGCGATATCGACGCGCCTGAGCAAGGCATCGGGCGCGGCCCAACTGGCGGCGATGTCGTCCCAGCCGGCCGGCGCGCGCGGGCGCCAGACGGGCTGGCCGAGCTGGTTCATGATCCCGGCGACGTTCATGCGGCCGACATCAGGGCGGCCCGTGCCGCGCATCACGGATATGGTCCATTCCCACGGCGTCTTGAACTTCAGGGGCTTCGGTTCCCATGGTTCGGGGGAATCAACAAGCGTACGATAGACGGCCGGCAGGTCGCCGCCGCTGTTGCGGAAGCTTTTAGACAGGCGCGCAACGAGCGCCTGAGGCGGCGTGTCGCCGGCAAAATGTCGGGCAAGCTTTTCCGCGATATGATCCGCGGTGTGCGGCGAATAGGCGAAATCGGTGAGAATGGCGGCGGCCTGCTTCTCGCCGGGTTCGCTGTAGCGCTTGCCCATGATCTTGCGCGACCCGGGCTCGTGCAACTGGGGTTGGAAGGCGAAATCGTCGGGATTGTCATCACCCTTCTGTCCGGGCCCGAAACCTCCGATGGTCCAGCCGGTCAGCGCACGGGAATATTCGGTGACATCCGCTTGCGTATAGCCCGAGCGCACGCCGAGCGTATGGAGTTCCATCGTCTCGCGGCCGAGGTTTTCGTTGATGCCGAGCTTGCGCCTCGGGTTGCGCGCCTCGATCTGCTCGGCAAGAGGGCTGTCCGGCCCGACCGACGTCACCTGGTTGAGGTAGATGAGCATCGCCGGATGCCGCTCGACGGCAAACAGCATGTCCTTGAAACGCCCTAGCACATGCGGGCGGATCGCATCGCGCTCGAAGATCGGAGCGAAGGCGGCCAACTGCGCATTGTCGGCGGAAACGCAAAAATGGTTCGCCCAGAAATGCACCAGCCGCTCCACAAAGGGTGCTTCGGTCGCGAGCGCACTGTTTACGCGGGCATCGACGCCGGCGCGATAGAGCATGCGCGCCTGTTTGCCGAAGTCCTTTCGCATTACCTTGAGCTGATCTTTGTCGGGCTTCGTTCCGCCCTGTCTCGCCTCCGTGCGGATCGCCCTCAACTGATCGCGATAGCTTCCCACGATCTCGCCGGCATCGGGCAGCAGCACATAGCCGTCCGGTTTCACATCGAACCGGTGGAACTGATCGGTCAGCCACCGTTTCGGATCGGCTGGCGGGGTGTCGTCCGGCCGGGCGCCGAGGCCGAAACGATTGAGCGCGATTGCCGCGAGAGATAGCGAAGGGGGAGGCACTGACATGGCGACGGTCCTTCTGGTCCTCGGCAGGATTGAACGGGCTTCCACGTCGTTTCCGTCGCGCTCGCGGCAAAAATCTTCCTCCTCCTCTTCCCGTCGTGCGGCGCAGGCAGCGTCTCCATGGGAAAAATATTCCTCGGGAACGACGGACTTCGCGGCGAGCTCCGTTCAACAGACGGACCGGCGCATGAGGCGTACGGACCACAACGAGTTGGAAGAGGTTGACATGAAAAGGACAATCTTCGGTATCGTGGCCGTCGCCGCCATGCTGGGCATGGTGCCGATGGCGAATGCGGCGCAAGGATGCGGCGCCGGCTGGCATCGCGGACCTTATGGACGCTGCCAACCCAACCGCCGGCCCGTCGTGGTCGTCCCCGGTCGGGTCGTCATCGGGACCTATTATCCGGGCCGTGGCTGGTGGGACGGCCATCGCTACTGGGCTCATCGCTACCATTGGCGCGGCGGCTGGCGCTATCGCTGAGCCAGTGGTTTGTTTTGACGGAAAATGGGGCTGCCTGGCGGCCCCATTTTTTATCCGCACAGTGGCCTACCGGCCAGCATCAGCCCGGAGAAACGACTTTCCGCGCCGGCGAATTCAATTGTTGCCGGGCAGTTGCTTCACCGTTTTGAGTCCGCGCAGCATGGCGCCGTGCCCACGCAAGCCTTCGACGAAGGTGCTGCGCTCCGAAGGGGTCAGCGTTTCGAAGAAATTGATCACCGTCTTTTCCAGTCTTGCGCGCAAGGCGCTGTCGGACTGGCGGATTGCCGCGAGCTGGGCGTCGATCGCCTGGCGATTGATGGGGTCGGTCGTCATCAGCTGTGCCAGGCTCAGGCGACCCGCTCGTGCCGCGGCGACATCCGACGCCGCTGCCCTGCGCGTCTCGGCCAGCATTTGCCGAAACGCCTTGCGTTCTGCAGCGGGAAGCTTCACCGCCGCACGCCCCAGGCCGCCACGCACGGCGATGGCCGGCCGATGCTGCCCGGAAACGTGCCACATATAGCCTCCTCCGGCGACGGCTCCGACGACGAAGACATTGAAGGCAAGCGAAACGGCAAGAATAATCGTGCGGGCTTTATCGCTCATCTATTCATCCACAATCTGCGCCATATCGCTGAATGCGGTCATGGCATAGGCGCCGCCTTCGTCGGGCGGTACGGTCATGGGCATCAACAATGCGATCGCCAGCGCGCCGGCCAGCGCGCCGGCAAGGCCGAGCGCCGCGAAGCCCGCTCCCTGCCACCAGAGCTGCATGCGCCTCGCCGCGGCGCGAAACGACGGTGCGGCTTCGACGATCGCCATCGTCAGCTTGGCGCCGGGGCCGGTCACGGCATACCCATCGAGGGCCTCGTCGAGCCTGCGCGCGGCGGCAAGTGTCCTCTCCGCCTCCTCGGGATAGGCTTCACTATAGGCGGCAGCGGCTTCGCGCCGGTCTTCGGGCCAGCGCCGCAGCTCCGCTCCGTAGATTTCGGCCAGCTCGGAAAAGCGTTCGGGAGTCATGGGCGCGGGCCTTCTTCAATCACGGATATTGGCATGGGTATCGGTGTTCTCCAGGAAGGCGCGAAGGTTCCGGCGGCCCCGCGCGAGAAGGCTTTCGAGGGCCTCGATGCTGACGCCCATCGCGGCGGCAGCCTCGGTGTTGGAAAGCTCCTCATAATATTGCAGCACGAGCGCTTCGCGCTGCCGTTCCGGCAGCATCGCGAGAGCCGCCTCGACGGTGCGGATTGTGTCGCCATCCTCAAGGCCACGATCGGGCGGCGGACCGGGATCGACCGTTTCCGGCGGCTCCGCGGTATAGACTTCCCTCCTGCGGCGCAGGCGGTCGCGGCAAAGATTGAGCGCGACACCGTAAAGCCACGTGTCGAAACGGGCGCGACCGCTCTCCCAGCGGGGCGCCTGACGCCAGATCCTGATGAACGTCTCCTGTGCAATGTCTTCAGCCTCCACGCGATCGCCGAGGATACGCACGGCAACCGCCAGAATACGCCAGCTTGCGCCCGACCATTTCGCGAACGGCGGCACCATCGTTGCGTGCGATCCGCGCCAGGAGGGCCTCGTCCGTCTCCCGACTCTTCAAGGGCTTTTCCGCATCATTCTCGGTCTTCGTGCCGGCAGCACGTACCCCCATCCGCCGCGCGAAATCCTCCCGCCGCCCTTTGTACCCGCTTTCACGATGCGCTTCTTGCTGCACACCGGGCAAGGCTTTGCTTCGAAGAGGCGTCGTTCAATCCTGCGATTCGCGTCATGTCGTTGCTTAAACGCAGGGGAAACGAATCTCCGTCGCCGATCAATTCCGATCGGTGCTATTTCCAGCCACTTTCGTTCGCGCTGGGACCTTTCAAGAACGGATGGAAGCGTAGTGGGTCGCTACGATGACGACCAGCATGGACGACGGCAGGAAACAGCGCGGGAGCACATTCGGCAATCAAGCAACGCTCCTGCCGTCGGATCCGGCCTATGCCAGGGCCGCCTGCTTGCGTAGTGACCGGGTGCTGGGCGCGGTGGCGCCGACGGTTTCCCGTCCGGCAAATGCCCTGCCGAACCGATTGGCAAGGAACTGTTCGAGCGCGATCTCTTCCTGGCGCAGGAATCCCCTTTGCGGCAAGGTGCCGTCGGCCAGGAGATCAAGCACCGCGCAAATGCCCGATGCGGTCGTCGTCTGAATGGCGCTGCGGACCTTGCCGCCGATCGAGCGGCTGTGGATTTTATTGGCGTAGGTTTCCTGGACCAGCCGGCCGTTCTGCAATCCCGTCGCCGTCACGAAGATGATGACGACATCCTGTGATGTGGCCGGCAGGGCCTTTTCGAGGATATCTTTCAGAAGCTCGCGCCGGTCGCTCAGGCGCAGGTCGTTGAGCAGGGCCTTCATGATCGCGGCGTGGCCCGGATAACGGATCGTGCGATAGTTGAGCGTCCTGACCCTGCCTTCCAGGCTGTCGCAAAGCGAACCGAGTCCGCCCGAGGTGTTGAACGCCTCATAGGTCATACCGTCGAGCGAAAATTCCTCCAATCCTTCCATCGGCGCAACGAGCGTGCGCGCGCCGTTCACGATCGCTTCGCAGGGCTCGCAATATTCGTTGATGATGCCTTCCGTGCTCCAGGTGAGATTGTAGTTGAGGGCATTGGAGGGAAATTGAGGCAGTGCCCCGACGCGCAGCCGCAGGTCTTCGATGGTGTCGAACCGCCGCGCCAGATCGGCGGCGACGATCGAGACGAATCCCGGCGCCAGGCCGCATTGGGGGATGAAGGCGCGCTCGGCGGTTGCCGCCAATTTCCTGACAGCGCGCGTGCTCGCAACGTCTTCCGTCAGGTCGAGATAATGGACGGCGTTTTTCGCCGCCGCCTCGGCAATCCGGATCGTCAGATCATAAGGCGCCGCGCTCAGGACGGCGAAGCGGCCACGCAGGAGGGCGGCAAGAGCGTTCTGGTCGTTGACGTCGACCATTCGCACAGAGACAGCCTGCTCGCTGGAAAGGGCAGCAAGCTGCGTTTCGGACCGGTCGATGACCGTCACCGCGTAATTGCCGGTCAGGTTCAGCAGGTCGGCGATCGTCCCACCGATCTTGCCAGCCCCGACAATCACCACGTCCTTTTTCATGTGCTTTCTCCCGCCAAACGAACCGCTGAAGCATGATCCGGAAAAGTGGAGACCGGTTTTCCGAAAAGATCATGCTTCAACAAAGAGTTAAGAGCATGGGGCGATTCAATTCGATCGCACCATGCCCTAATGTCATGCCTTTCCACGTCGGAATGAAGGAGCAGTTCTGACGAATTTACTGGCAATTTTCGTCAAAGCGCCGGAATATTCCGGCGATATGACAGATCAGACAGATGAACGCCTGCTTGCCTTGCTTTCCGAGAACGCCCGCGCGCCTGTTTCGCGCCTCGGCAAGGCGCTTGGGCTTTCCCGCACCACTGTCCAGGGCCGGATCGAGCGCCTGGAGCGGCAGGGGGTTATCGCCGGTTACACGCTGAGGCTGGCAAGCGACTACGAGCGCGGACTGGTGAAAGCGCATGTGTTGATCACCGCCCTGCCGAAATATGCGCGCCAGGTCGAAAAAGGATTGCGCGGCGTTGCGAACGTGAAGACGCTTCATTCCGTCAGCGGCCAGTTCGACATGATCGCTGTCGTCACCGCTTCGACCATCGCCGAACTCGATGGCGTCATCGATCGGATCGGGGAGATGGAGGGGGTGGAGCGAACGATGTCCTCGATCATCCTCTCGACCCGGTTCGAGCGTTAAAGCAATTCCAGCAAAAGTGTGAAGCGGTTTTGCGCCCGGAATTGCGGGGATACAAAGACGGAGCATTTCGGCGGCTCGCGGAAAAGTCCTGGCGATAGGAACTCCACCGGGGCGCGAGGTAAAATGCGTCGGCGTGCACACCAATCCTGCACCGGCAGTTGACGGCTGAACGAAGCATCTCTACGCACCTTTTGCCGGCAACCATGTCTACCGTTCAGAAAATTTGCCGCCAGGTGGGACGATGTTGAAGCTGTTTCGAACGCTGATGCCCAGGGAAGACAAGTTCTTCGAGCTTTTCGAACAGCACGCCAACATCGTCGTCGGGGGTGCCGAAAGCCTCATCCGCCTCCTTGAAGGGGGGTCCGGCGTGCCGGCTGCCAGCCGCGAAATCGCGGCCAAGGAGGAGGCCGCGGACGCCGTCACCCGCGATGTCCTTCTGGCGGTGCGAAAGAGCTTCATCACGCCGTTCGACCGCAGTGACATTCAGGCCCTCACGGTGTCGCTCGATGACGCGATCGATCAGATGAAAAAGACGTCGAAGACGATCAGCCTGTTCGAGGTGTACAGCTTTCGGCCCGCCATGCAGCAGATGGGCGGCATCATCCTGCGGGCGGCTGAAGTCACGGCGAAGGCGATGCCGCTTTTGCGGGCGATGGCTTCGAATGCGGGCGAACTGCATGAATTGACGGAGCAGATATTGCAGCTGGAAGAGGAGGCCGACAATGCCTCCGACGAGGGACTGAAGGCGCTTTACAGAGAATGCCAGGACCGTCCGATGGATTATATCGTCAATGCGGAGATCCTGGACCATCTGGAAAGCGTGATGGATCGCTTCGAAGACGTGGCCAACCAGATCAGCAGCATCCTGGTCGAGCACCTCTGAGGGACGGCGCGCGGGGATCGTAGTTTGCACATTTCATTCGTCCTCGTCGCGCTTATCGCGGTCGCGCTGCTTTTCGATCTCCTCAACGGACTGCACGACGCGGCCAACTCGATCGCAACGATCGTGTCGACCCGCGTGCTGGCGCCCCGCTATGCCGTCTGGTGGGCATCGTTCTTCAACTTCGTCGCCTTCCTGGTGTTCGGGCTCCATGTGGCGCGAACGGTCGGCGCGGGCATCGTCTCGGCGGATATCATCACCGACCAGGTGATCTTCGCGGCGCTGGCGGGCGCCATTTGCTGGAACGTGATCACCTGGCTCGGCGGCATTCCCTCCAGCAGTTCGCATGCGCTTATCGGCGGTCTGGTCGGTGCCGGTCTGATGAAGGTGGGCTTTTCCGCCATCGTCTGGCACGGCCTGATCGCGACGGTCCTGGCGATCGTCCTGTCGCCGGCCCTCGGTCTGGTACTGGCACTCCTTCTGGTGCTTGCCGTGTCCTGGCTGTTCGTCAAGGTCACCCCGCTCAAGGTCGACCAGACATTCCGCGCGCTGCAATTCCTGTCCGCTTCCCTCTACTCGCTCGGACATGGGGGCAACGACGCGCAGAAGACGATGGGCATCATAGCCGTCCTCCTCTATTCACACGGCATGATGAACGGGGACTTTCACATTCCGCTCTGGGTCGTGCTTGCCTGCCAGGGGGCGATGGCCCTCGGCACGCTCGCGGGCGGCTGGCGCATCGTCCATACGATGGGCTCGAAGATCACCCGCCTCTCGCCGATGCAAGGCTTCTGCGCGGAAACGGGCGGCGCCATCACGCTCTTCCTGGCAACCTATCTGGGCGTCCCCGTTTCGACGACCCATACGATCACCGGAGCGATCGTCGGCGTGGGGGTGTCTCGCCGCGTCTCTGCCGTCCGCTGGAACGTTGCGCGCAGCATCGTCGTCGCATGGGTCGTGACCATGCCGGCCGCAGGCATCCTGTCGGCTCTCGCCTTTCTGGCGGCCGGGCCGGTGCTGAACTGACACCGAACGTTCGCCTTTTCAGGCCGCCGTCAGCTGGATTTTGACGGAAGGTCCAGCAGTCTGGAAACATCGGCGGCGCCATTGCCGGAAACGCCGATGCCGCCTCCGTCGCTCACCTCGACAGCCGTCCCGTTCGAGAAGCTGAGGGACCATCCGTCTCCGTTGCGGCGACGGTCGGTAAGTTCGATCCCGGCGGCGGAAACCAGCGCGATAACCTTGTCGACGTTCACTCGCTTTTCCTCCTGTTTCGCAGGCTCTAGGGTCAGGACTCAGTGAAGGTCGAGCGCGCCGGTGAGATCGCCAAGAGGCGGTTCACCGTTCGCGGCTACGGCCTTGTCACGGACGACGATCCCATGGAGTTCGGGCAATGCGAAGCGCTCTGTGATGAACCGCAGGATCGATGTGGTGTCATAAGGCGTATGGTCAACATAATCCCGCTTGGCGAAGGGCGATATGATGATCGCCGGGATGCGTGTGCCCGGCCCCCAGCGATCGCCCTTGGGAGGCGCGACGTGATCCCAGATGCCGCCGTTTTCGTCATATGTGACCACCACCAGCATATGGGGCCATTGCGGACTCTTCTCGAGATGGGAGACGACATCCGCTATGTGCCTGTCGCCGGCCTGGATGTCGGCATATCCGGAATGTTCGTTGAGATTCCCCTGTGGCTTGTAGAAGGAAACCTGCGGCAGGACGCCGTTGTCGATCGCGGCGATGAAGCTGACGCCGCCCAGCCCGGCATCGCGGATATGCTCACGTCGCGCTTCC
>Ga0070663_100002167_pt1 | contig 10981 bp, 9 predicted proteins | sample KBSC63metaG_FD_65646 | JGI IMG/M metagenome (GOLD analysis project Ga0070663, IMG submission 65646) | Corn rhizosphere microbial communities from Kellogg Biological Station, Michigan, USA - KBS C6-3 metaG | ecosystem: Host-associated > Plants > Roots > Rhizosphere > Soil ...
GCGCGCCACCGAGAAGAACCAGGCCCCGCCCACGGCGAACAGCAGCGACACGTAGTACGTGATCGGGTCGCTCATCTCGTAGCCGTAGAGGAAGGCCACGGTGCTGCCCAGAGCGGCCACCTGCGCCAGCGCCAGGTCCACGAAGAACACGTTGCGGCTGATCACGTGCAGCCCCAGGTAAGTGTGGGTCGCGACCAGGATCAGCGCTGCCAGCGACGGCAGCAGCCACCAGGGAAGCCCGGCTGCCACGCTCACTTCCCTGCGGCTTTCAGCAACGTGCTGGTGGTGACGTTGAAGAAGGAAAGGATGTCGTCCGCGCCCTTCACCCCGCCCACGTTGAGCGGCAGCGGCACCAGCTGCGCCCCACCCTTCTCCGCCACCAGCTTGGCGATCTTCTCATCGTAGAACGGGTGCGTCGCGACCACCTTGATGTTCTCGCGCCGGATCGTGCTGACCACATCCGCCAGGTGGCTGGGCCCCGGCTGAATGCCGGGCTTCAGCTCCACGTAGTCGGCCACGTTCAGGCCGAAGCGCTGGTTGAAGTAGCTGTAGCTCTTGTGGAAGAAGACGACCTTGGCGCCCTTCAGCGGTGCCATCTGGGCCAGCCAGCCCCCGAGTTTGGTGGAGAGCTTGGCGCCGCCGCTCGACTCCGACTGCAGGAAGGCGTCGAGCTCCCCCGAGCGCGCCAGGCGATCGAGCTTCTTGCCGCCCACCAGATCGACCAACTCCGCGCCGAACAGGGCCTTGTCGATGCCGGTCTGAAAGGCCTTCTTGCGCGTCGCAAAATACTCGGCATCCGCCGGGCGCAGCAGGGAGAGAGCGTCGGCGATGGTATCGGCGACGATCTTGTCGTTCAGGGGATCGGTCGTGTAGTGCGGGTTGCCGTACGGATGCACGTCGCCCTCCGCGCGCGTCACCTGCCCGCTCGGCACCTCCAGCACAGGGATGTTCTTGGAGCAGTCCACGTAGCCGGGGCTACCGGGCTTGACGCGACCGTTGCGCGCCCCCTCGAGCAGCGGCGGTACCCAGCCGATCTCGAGCTCCAGGCCGTTGACGAGGAACAGGTCCGCGTCGCGCAGCTTCAGCACATAGCTTGGCTTGGGATCGACAAAGTGCGGGTCCTGCACGCCGGAGGCGATGGTGGTGACGCGCACTTTGTCGCCGCCCACGGCTTCGGCGATCTTGCCGAAGTCAGACAGCGTGGCGACCACGTTGAGCGGGTCTGCGGCGCGGGCGTCGCTGCCCACGGCCGCCAGCACCAGCAGGGTGCTCAGGGCGGCAAACAATCGGATCAGATATCGAGTCATGGCGGTATCCCTCGAAGCAGCGATCAAAACTTGTGGGCGCCGTGCGCGCCAAACAGGATCTCGAATTGCAGGTAGACGCTGTGTGCGTCCTCCTGGCTCAGAAACTGCGCATGGTCGTAGTTGTACTGGAGCCGGAGCTTGCTGAATTCGCTCGGGTAGTAGCTGACGACAGCCGCGAAGCGATGGCGCTGATCGCGCAGCGGATCGCGCGCCGAGCTGTAGCTGCCGTCAGGCAGCGTGAACTCGTCGGCCTCGCCCCGAGCGTAATCATAGCGCACGCCAGCCACCCACGGCCGCGCAAAGCCCCAGAGCAGCTGCGAATACAGGCCGTAGTCGTCCAGTAGCGCGGCGGGTTCGACCGCGGCTCCGCTGTCTGCGACCACCTCCGCCGCCTGATAGCGCCGCAGCATCGCCTCCGTCTGCCAGGCGAGGAAGGGCCAGCCCTGATCGTTGATCAAGGGCTTCCACTTTGCGTACAGGTCGGCGCCGTAGATCTGCGTTTGAGTCTGCGTGCCGCTCGCGTTCGGGCCAAACAGCGCCGAGAGGCCCGGCACCAGGGTCAGCTCCTCCGTCGGATCGAACGAGGTGCGCAGCCGCAGCAGGTACAACAGGTCCTTCGCCGACTCGACAGGGCGCTCGATCAGCACGCGCCCCGCGACCGTCTCTCCGGGCACATTGCGAAAGCTGGTCGTGGTCTCCCCGTGTGCGTTCTGCACGCTGGCCGTGAGCTCGGCAAAGAACGGCAACGGCGTCAGCCAGGCCAGCTGCGCACCCTGGCTGCGCAGTCCGTCGGGACCGAACAGCCGCGAGTTGATCACGGGTTGGTCGACGAAGTCCCAGGTGTGCGGGTGCGAGGGATTGAGGCGCCCGAAGCTCGTGAAGAACTGCCCGGCCTTCAGCTGCAGGTTGAAGGGCAGATCGAGCGTGGTCAGGTACGCCTCTTCCAGTTCGATCACGGTCTCGCCCGTCTCGTCGATCTGGAGCACGATGTTCGAGTCGCCGCGCAGATACGGGTCGACCACGCCCGACAAGGTGAGCTCCACGTTCTGGACGGTGAAGCCACGATTCTTGGGGTCATGTCCGCCGGCTTCCAGCTTGCGCAGATCGTTCTCGTTCGCGGTCGAGGTGCCGGCAGCGCCGAGCGCGTCGAACGCGATGTCGATCAAGCGCAGCGCCGAGGGTGCTACCGCCCCCGCCGGCGCAGGGCTGCTCGGAGCGGGCTCGCTGGCGGGCTTGTCCGAGCCGCTCAGCGCTTGCTGGAATTCGGCTTCGAGCTTCTGGCGCTCGGCCTCGGAAGGCGTGGGCGAGGCGGCGCTGGTGGCGGGAGAAGCAGCGGGCGGCGTTGCTGCGACGGGTGGCGTGGGTTGGGGTTCCAGTGGAGGCGCCGGTGCGACCTCCGGAGCGGGGACGGGTGGCGGAGCGGGAGCAGGAGGATCTGCCGCCACGGCGTTGGCCGCGACCAGGCTGAGGGGGATCCAACCCCAATGGGCTGACCTGATGGACATGCAGGGAGACTTTCCGCGAAGGAGAGAGATGCGGCTACGAGGCGCGGCGTGGCCGCAGCGCTCGACGCTGGCGAAACGCACGCCACGACTGGCACGCGTTCACCGGAGGCGTGGATGTTGTGTGCGAAACGCGAGCGTCCGCACGAGCTGTGCGCTGACTCGACGCGACTCCGACGGCGCGTCTTCGGTAGCGGCTACGCCAGCTCAGCACGCGCCGGCGGCGCGAGCTTCGGTGCGTAGTGCAGCAGGTCGATGTCGACGTGGGCTTCTCGCGCCTTCCCTTCGGACGGCGACAGCTCCACTGCGGGTAGCAACTGTGCGAGAGACGGCACTGGCGCCAGCGCCGGCGCCGCACGTGTGACCGCGAATACCTCGCAGTGCTCGTGCGAATGCGCTCCGGCACCAGAGGAAATACGAGCGCCAGCGTCAGAAACAGCAACGGCAGCCCCTTTGGCTGCCTGATCCCGCGTTGCTACACTTTCCGTTGCGACACTGTCCGTTGCGACACTGTCCGCCGCATCCACCAACTCGCCGTGCTCGGCGCACAGGTGGTGGGCCACGAACAGGAAGTGCAACGCCGGCACGACGTGCCCCACTCCGATCAGGAGCCCGAGCGCCAGCCACGCGATCAGCGACCGCGAACGGGCTGGCGACTGAGCCGGTTGCGTCACGCGGAACAGCTTAGGGGATCGACGGAAGCGGGGCAAGCCCAGGGTCTCCACGGCTCGGCTCGCTCCTCACTGCACGATTCGCGCATACATCGCGCGAGAGACTGGTTCCCTCGAGGCTCCTGGGCATTTCGAGGGAGCCAATCTCATCGCGACGGGCGCGGCTCAGTGCTTGGCGTCGTTGCTGGTCTTGCCGTCGCCCTTGCCGGCCTTGGCAGCGTCCTTCTTGGTAGCGCCTTTCTCCTTCGAGGCGCCCTTCTTGTGCTCGCCGCTGTCGGCACCCTTCACCGGTTCGCTCGCCTTGACGGGCGTCGACGCGCTGGTCTTCGACACGGGCGACGCCGACTTGGTCTGCGCCTTCACGGGCGTGCTCACGTGCGCCTTGGCGGGAGCTTCCGTAGCGGGCGCCTTCGCGAGCGCGAGGCTCGGCACGGCCAGAACGAGAGAAGCAGCGAAAGCACGGAGGGAATTGTTGATCATGGGTAAGGTCTCCAGCGTTGGGGGTTCAGCCAACGTGAACCCCCATAGAGCACGCGACGTGCCAGCCGCCGCGCGCGCTCTTCGATGCCCTTTTGGGGCGCCATGAGCCCCTGCGCCCAGATCGAACCACTTCTCCGCGCTCACGGCCAGGGCTGCCCGGATACGGCACCGAAAGCCCGTAGCTGCGCGAGAACACGCGAAATCAGACCCCTCGCGCGAGTTCGCGGAGCGCACACTGCGCGGCGCGGGCCGCGAGCGATTGGGGAGCTTTGGGCCATCTGCCGACGCGTCGAGTTTCTCGACACGTGGAGATCCTCCACGAAACACCCGCTCGCGGGCTGCGAAACACCGTTACGCTGAACCTCGACCAAACCCGTCGCTCGCCGACAGTGTCAGTGATCGGGGCTAACGTGCTCCAGCAGCGAGAAACGCGCGCAGCTGCTCGACGACGGCCGACGGGATCTGGTGACCGCCCTCGAAAGGGAAAAAAGTGACGGGAATGCCATACGGCTTCAGCACGCTCTCGATGCTCGCCGCCTCCGCGAACGGCAACATCTGGTCGCTGCGTCCGTGCGACACGAACACCGCTGGCTTGCCCTGCTTGGCGTGCAGCGCGGGCAACGAGTCCGCCACCAGGACCCCGGACAGCACGGCCACGCGCTCGATCGGCGGCTCTCCTGCTAGCCCCAGATCGAGCGCCAGCATCGCGCCCTGCGAGAAACCGACCACGGCGATCGAGTCGGGGGCGTAGCGCTGCTGGGAGTCCCGCAAGAGCGCCTGTACTGCGCCGCGCGCGGCGGCGAGCTGAGCGCTGGGATGATAGTCCGCGGGCAGTTCATCCTTCGAGACGTGCGCGGGCCGTACGCCGCTGTCGAGGCGCCACCAGGCGCGCCCTCCATTCGGCTCCACCAGCAGCGCCGCCGGCACCAGGAAGCGCGTGCCGCGCCGGGCCAGCTCACGTGCGAGTGAGACCAGGTCGTCACCCCGCGCGCGCCAGCCGTGCAGCAGCACCACCAGCTGCCCTCCCTTTTCGTCCTCGCGCAGCGGCCCAAGCCGCACCACGTCGAGGCCGGCGGGAGCGGCCGCGGCGCTCGGCGCCGCAACGGCCCGCGCAACCGCCGCGCTGCCCGCGCTCGCGGACGGGCGCGACGCCGCGCTCGGGATTTCACCGGCCTGGCAAGCCCACGAGCCTGCGCTCCAAGCGGCGAGCAACACGCTGCTGCGCTGTCGAAATGTGGAAAGGAAAGCACCGGGCACGGGGCGAGCCTACCAGAGTCGTGCCCGCGCGGAGGCGCCGTGATAACGGTGAGTTTGCGCCTTGACCGAAACTGGCCCTGCCCCCGTGCGCTCGCGGCGCACTCTGCTCTGGACCTCGTCGTCTTACTTCGGCGAGGGTTTGCCCTGGAGCTTCCTGCACCAGCTCGCGACCGAGTTTCTCACCGCGAGCGGCGCATCGAAGACGCAAATCTCGTCGACCTCCCTGTTTCACTTCGCGGTGACGCTGAAGTTCTTGTGGAGCCCGGTGGTCGACCTGTTCGGGACACGGCGGCGCTGGCTGGTCGATGCCCAGGTCGTGCTGGGCATCGGCATGCTGATCACGGCGGCGATCGTGGCCGGCGGCAACCCCGGGCTGTTCTGGCTGGCGCTGGCGTTGCTCTCGGTGGTGCACGCCACGCATGACATCGCCTGCGACGGCTTCTACCTCTCGGCGCTGGGTGAGCGCGAGCGCGCGCTGTTCTCCGGCGTGCGCAACGCCGCGTTCCGCGCCGCGACGATCGTGGGCTCTTCGCTGCTCGTGGTGCTCGCGGGGCGTACCAGCTGGACGCTGGCCTTCGCCAGCGCGGGAGCGTTGATGCTGCTGGTGGCCTTGCTCAACGCACGGACGCTGCCCCATCCGCCGGAGCAGCGGCGTGCCGTCGGACTCGAGCGCAACGCGTTCGCTACGGCGTATCGTTCGTTCCTCCAGCAACCGCAGGCGGCGCGCGTGCTGGCGTTTCTGTTCTTCTACCGCCTGGGCGACATCATGATGTTCGCGATGGCGAAGCCGCTCCTGAAGGAGATCGGCGTCGGCACGACGGAACGCGGCGTGCTCAACGGCGCGGGCATCGTGCTGTCGGTGCTGGGCTCCGTCGCCGGCGGCGCGCTGCTGGCGCGCCAGGGCCTCGCGCGCTGGCTGGTGCCGATGACCTACGTGCAGAGCTTCGCGATCCCGCTCTACATCGTGCTGGCCGTGTCGCGGCCGGGGCTGCCGCTGGTCGGCGCGATCGTGCTGCTCGAGCAGCTGGCCTCCGGCATCGGCGGCTCGGCGCACGCGGTGTTCTTGATGCAGCGCACGAGCCGCCGCTTCACGGCCTCGCATTTTGCGTTCGCGACCGCGGTGGTCTCGGTGGGCAGCACGCTCTCCGGCTTCGCCTCGGGCCCGCTCGACGAGGCATTGGGGCATCCGGCCTTCTTCACGCTGGCCTTCGTCGCCAGCTGGCCCAGTCTGGTACTGGCACATTTCGTCCCCAAGGATGTGGTCCCCAAAGACGTCGTCCCCGAAGAAGCTGTCGCTGTGCGACGGCTGGACACTTGACAATGATTCCGCGCGGTTTGATCTGAAGCAAAGAGTCACCCAGGCCGCCGCCGACGTGGCAAATTGGCTCGCTCGCGACGCCCTCCCCAGCACTGACGGCGGACACGGACAGCGCGCTTCGAACGGGAAGGCCGGCTGCGCTGCTGCCGTCCTGGTACAGTGAGCTGCGCCGGCCTCCTCAGAGCAAGCACTTGACCGCCCACGCCCCCCACTCACGCATGTCGCTCGCTCCGCTACGGCTGCTCGCCCAACAGGCATTCAGCCGGGTGGCGGGGGCTCCGCTGATTCCGGGCAACCAAGTGGAGTTGTTGATCGATGCGCGAGCCAACTTCGATGCCTGGCTGGAGGCGATCAACGGGGCTCGCGAGAGCGTCCTGATCGAGAACTACATGTTCGGCGACGACGAGGTCGGGCGCGAGCTGCGCGCCGCCTTGGCCGAGCGCGCCAGCGCAGGCATCCAGGTGAAGGTGATCCGCGACTGGTTCGGCTGCATCGGCGAGTCGCTCGACAGCTTCTGGAAGCCGCTGCGCGCCGTCGGCGGCGAGGTGCGCACCTACAATCCGTTCCAGCTGGCGAGCCCGCTCGGCTCGCTCTCGCGCAATCATCGCAAGCTGTTGGTGGTGGATGGTACGGTCGGCTTCATCTCCGGCGTGTGCGTGAGCGCGCGCTGGCTCGGCAACCCCGCGCGCGGCATCGCGCCCTGGCGCGACACCGGCGTCGCGGTGCGCGGTCCCGCCACGCACGACCTGGCGCTGGCCTTCGCCGAAAACTGGGCCCTGCTCGGGGAGAAGCTGCCGCAGGAGTTGCAGGTGCTGCGACGCGCCCCGTCCCCCGCGGGGGAGGTCGCGCTGCGCGTCGTGGCGGCGCTGCCGCGCAGCACGGGCCTGTATCGGCTGGACCAGCTGATCGCCGCCATCGCGCAGAAGACGCTGTGGCTGACGGACGCCTACTTCGTGGGCACGCCGGCGTACGTGCAGGGCCTGTGCGCCGCCGCCCGCGACGGCGTCGACGTGCGCTTGCTGGTGCCGGGCTCGAGCGACGTACCCGTGGTCGGCGCGCTCAGTCGCGCGGGCTATCGGCCCTTGCTGGAGGCGGGGGTGCGTGTGTTCGAGTGGGGCGGCTCGATGTTGCACGCCAAGACGGCCGCCGCCGACGGACGCTGGGCCCGCGTCGGTTCGACCAACCTCAACATCGCCAGCTGGGCCGCCAACAGCGAGATCGACGTCGCGATCGAAAACGAGGATTTCACGAGCGCGATGGAGAACCAGTACGAGGCGGACCTCGCGAGCTCGACGGAGATCATCCTGCATGCTCGCCGGCGCCGGCGCCCGCGCTCCGAACGCCGGCGCGTGCGCGGTAGCTCCAGCCGTGCCGCGGCGGGTGCAGCCCGCTTCGCCAACACCGTGGGCGCGGCGATCGGGAATCGGCGCACGCTGGAGTCCTCCGAGCGGGGTATTCTGCTGATCGCCGCGCTGGTGCTGCTCGGTCTGGCCGCGGTCGGCTTCTACTTTCCGCGCGTGCTCGCCTGGCCCGCGGCTTTCCTCGCGCTGTGGGCTGCGCTGACGCTGTGCGCTCGCTACGTGGCGACCAAGCGTCGCGCCGCGGCGCGCACCCGGGAAGAACCCGCGCCCTTGCCTGCCCCGAAGAGCGCGGCCTCCTGAGCGGCCACTTCGCCAGTGGCGCCCGAATGGGGCCTATAACAGGCTGTTCCAGTTGACTGCGGAAGGCAGCGTGGCATGACGAGCGGTGATGAATATCCGCCGTGTCGCGCTTTCGACCACGAGACTTCTGCGTGGACGCTCCTCTGCGGGGACACCCCGAACTCCGGCCGCGCCCGGGGCGCTCGCCCTGGCGCTGTTGTCTGGTGCAGTAGGGGTGGGAATCGGATTGTACGGCTGCGGCGGTAGCAGCGAGCCCGCGAAGGGGCCCGAACCGACCAAGGTGGTTTGGTCGCGCGGCGAGGGCAACGACGCGCCAGTTCCCGAGAACGCTCCGGCAGCCAGCAGCGAAGATACGCAGGTGGGGCCGAAGGAGATCGATCTCGACGCGCTGCCGTCCAAGGGCTCCAAGCCCGCGAAGTCCGCGGCGAAGGAGACCAAGGCCGCCACCAAGGAGCCGCCGCCCGAGCCGCCCAAGGCCGAGCCACCCCCGCCGGCCGCACCCACGCCCGCTGTCGCCGCTGCCGCCGAGGACACGGAGCCAGCCGCGGAGGAGCCCGCACCAGCGCCCGCCGCCCCGATGCCGCTCGGCAAGGAGATGCGCGCCGCGGTGAAGAGCGACGACAAGACACCGCCCGCGAAGAAGGCTCCCGCCAAGAAGAAGGCAGAAGCCGCGCCGGCACCCGAAGCGGCAGCCGTGAGCTACACCGGCCCCAACCCGTGCAAGACCACGCATTTCAGCGTGCCGCGCGTGGAGGCGGCCTGCGCCAACAACGGCCGCTTGGGCGCCAAGACGGTGATGAAAGAGGCCGTCGGCAAGGCGCTCGCCGCCGGCGCCTCACTCAAGTGTGCCGACTGCCATGCGGACACGACGAACTACACGCTCAAGAAGGACGCCGTCGCCCAGTTGAAGAAATGGCTCGGGCCGTGAAGGTTCAGTGATTGTGCCGCGGCGTCTTCTGCGCCACTCCGCGATACTTCACGGCGAGTTCCATCACGGCGCCGCTGTCTAGCTGCCCCACGGTGGAGCGGTAGAGCTCTTGCCAGGGGGTCGCGCTCTCGGGGATGGGCGGCGGCGTTTCGCGCTTGCGGCGAGCGATCTCCTCGTCGCTGAGCAGTGCGTCGCAGCGCCCGGCTTCGAGATCGATGCGTACGACGTCGCCGGTGCGCAGCCACGCGAGCCCGCCGCCCGCCGCGCTCTCCGGTGAGCAATTGAGGATCGAGGGGCTGTCGGAGGTGCCCGACTGGCGGCCGTCGCCCAGCGTGGGCAAGCTGGTGATGCCGCGCTTGATGAGCGCGTCCGGCGGCTGCATGTTCACGACCTCCGCTGATCCGGGCCAGCCGATCGGGCCCGAACCGCGGATCACCAGGATGGTGCGCTCGTCGATGCCGAGCGCGGGGTCATTGATGCGATCGTGATAGTCGGTGGAACCGTCGAACACGACCACCTTGCCCTCGAAGCGGTTGCCCTGTGCCAGGTAGCGCTTGCGGAACTCCTCGGAGATCACGCTCGTCTTCATGATCGCGAAGTCGAACAGGTTGCCCTTCAGCACCAGGAAGCCGGCGTCTTTCTGCAGCGGCGCCTCGTAGCTCTTGATCACCTCGCGGTCGCCGGTCTCCGCGCCCTGAATGTTGTCGGCGAGCGACTTGCCCGTGACGGTCAGCGCCGAACCGTCGATGCGCCGGGCGCGCAGGAGCTCGCACAGCACCGCGGGCACGCCGCCTGCGCGGTGAAAGCGCTCGCCCAGATACTTGCCGGCGGGCTGCATGTTCACGAGCAGCGGGATGTCGCGCCCGTGCTTCATCCAGTCGTCAGGCGTGATCTCGATGCCCGCGTGGCGCGCCATCGCCACCAGGTGCGGCTGGGCGTTGGTGGAGCCGCCGATGGCCGCAATGGCGGCGATCGCATTCAGGAACGACGCGCGAGAGAGGATCCGCGAGGGGCGCAGATCTTCGTAGGCCATCTCCACGATGCGCCGGCCCGTCTGATACGCATACTGTCCGCGCTCGCGATACGGCGCCGGGATCGCTGCGCAGCCGGGCAGCGACATGCCGAGCACCTCGGCCACAGCGTTCATCGTGGAGGCCGTGCCCATGGTGTTGCAGTGCCCCAGCGACGGAGCCGAAGCGGCGGCCGCCTCCAGGAACTGACGGTTGTTGATCTGCCCCGCGGCCAGCTTGCGCCGCGAACGCCAGATCACGGTGCCCGATCCGACCAGCTCGCCGTCGTGCCAGCCGTCCAGCATCGGACCTCCGGAGAGCACGATCGCAGGGATGTCGACGGTGGAGGCGGCCATGAGCTGCGCCGGTGTGGTCTTGTCACAGCCGGTCGTGAGCACGACCGCGTCGATCGGATATCCGTGCAGGATCTCGACCAGGCCGAGATACGCGAGGTTGCGATCGAGCGCCGCCGTGGGGCGCCGGCAGTTTTCGAAGATCGGGTGCAGCGGAAACTCCATGGCGATCCCGCCCGCCTCGCGTACGCCTTCACGCACGCGTTTCACCGTCTCCAGGTGGATGCGGTTGCATGGGTTGAGATCGCTGCCCGACTGCGCGATGCCGATGATCGGCTTGCCGGAGAGCAGCTCATCCGCGGTGAGGCCATAGTTCATGAAACGCTCGAGATAGAGCGCCACCATGTCGAGGTGCTTCGGATCGTCGAACCAGTCGCGGGAACGAAAGCGGCGCTGCGGCTGGCGGCTGGAAGAAGAGGCGGACATGGGCGCAGGACTATCCGCAAATGGCCCGCTCGCACAGGGTCAATCGCGGACAGGGCCCCGAGCTACCG
>Ga0070663_100002168_pt1 | contig 10980 bp, 9 predicted proteins | sample KBSC63metaG_FD_65646 | JGI IMG/M metagenome (GOLD analysis project Ga0070663, IMG submission 65646) | Corn rhizosphere microbial communities from Kellogg Biological Station, Michigan, USA - KBS C6-3 metaG | ecosystem: Host-associated > Plants > Roots > Rhizosphere > Soil ...
GAAGACCTGTTCCACGCGACGCGCGCCGCGCTGCTGACGGGGACGAGCGAGCACACGCTGCGCGACAGCATCGCCGAGCGCCAACGCGAGGCGCATCGCTTGCTGCGGCTTTACGCGGTGCCCGACGCTGCCGAGCAGCGATTGTGGCGCGAGCTCGACACGCTCTATCTGCAGCGGCACACGGCGGACGAAATCGCGTGGCACGCGCGGCACCTGTACTGGCGAATCGAAGGTACCACCCCGGTCGTCAAGGTGCGCCTCGCCCGCGAAGGCGCAGGCCTGCAGGCGCTCGTGTACCTGCCCGACCAGAAGGCACTCTTCGCCCGCATCTGCGGCTTCTTCGGGCGCGCCGGTCTGTCGATCCTCGAAGCGAAGGTGCACACGACGCGCCACGGCTACGCACTCGACACGTTCGCGCTGCTCGACCCGTCGAACCCAAATGCGTCGTATCGTGAGACGATCCAGTTCATCGAATACGAGCTGACGCGCGCACTGACCGAACCCGGAATCCTGCAGCCGCCCGCCGAGGGCCGCATTCCGAGACAGTTGCGCCACTTTCCGCTCACGCCGGAAATCCAGATCTTTCCCGACGACAAAGGCACGCACTTCATCCTCGAAGTCGTCGCCGGCGATCGGCCCGGCCTGCTCGCACGCATCGCGTACGTGCTGGCGCAGGCGAACGTCAACGTCGCCAGCGCGCGGATCAATACGCTGGGGGAACGTGCGGAAGACGTGTTCCTGATCGACGGCGCGCGTCTTCACGACGAGCAGGCGCTGCTTCGGCTGGAGACCGCGCTCTACGAGCAGTTGCGGGTGTGACGGACGACCCTGCGGCGCGGGCGTGCGCACTCACCGCTGCGGATCCGGCGATTGGAACGCGCCCGGCGTCCACGCATCGCGAGGGGCGAGCGGCGTCGTGCCGACCGGCAACGTGAACTCCGCCGTCGGCGCGAGCGACACTCCACCGATCACCGGCGGCGCGACGCCCAGTCCTCGCAGCAGCGAATGCGCTCCGAGGCGAAAATCGAGCGTGTCCGGATCGCCGAGGGCACCCGCAAGCACGGGAAAGTTGCCCTCGAATTGCCCGGGCGATGCCAATGTGAAGAGCCCGACGCCGACCGTGAGATTGTTCGTGGCGACGACGTCGACACCGGCGGGAAATTGCTCGGTGACCACGCGCAGGAACCACGCACCGGCGGCATCGCTCAGGAGCGTGTTGTTGACGAGATAGAGCGCGTTGCGCGGCCATACCGAGCCCTCTGCGCCATAAGACACGACGACCGGGTTCGTCGTCGTGCTGCTCTGCCCGATGATGTTGCCGATCACGACGGCGAGTCCGCCATCGGGGAACTCGAGCTCATAGGCAGCCTGCCCGCCCGCGCCGTCGTACAGCAGGTTGTACGCGACGTGGCTTTCGCGCGCACGGCTTTTCACGAGGTGGCCTTCGAAGCCTTGGTGAAACCGGCTGCCGGTGAGCGTGAAGCGGCCGATTCTCCCGACGTACAGCAGGTGCTTCCGAGTACCGCGATCATGCGGCGCCCGTGCGAACTCGGTGTCTTCGATCGTGAGCTCGCTGTCGGCAATATTGCCGGTCAGGATGCCGTTCTCGTTGTCGGTGAAGCGGCAGCGGCGCACGGCGAGCCTGCCACGCTCGAAGCGGATGCCGGCGCCGTTGCGCGCAGGTGAGCGCGCGCCCTCGAACGCGACGTTCTCGATGGCGAAGTCACCGTCACGGATCACCCAGATCGCCTTGCCTTCGGCGATCTGTCCTTTGGCGCTCAGCACCGGCGTGCCGCCGATGCCACGGATCGTCAGCCGTTTCTGCCGCCATACGGCGACGTCGCCGCGATAGGTGCCGGCCGCAATCTCGACGATGTCGTCGTCGCGCGCAACTCGCGCCGCCTGCGCAATCGTCGCGATCGGACCGTTCGGACTCACGGTGAGCGTCGCGGCGCACGCTGCCGACGCCGCCGACAGCAGCAACAGCGTCAGCGCATACGTGCGCGCAGCATCGCCCCCGACGCGCGCTCGACGCGGGTCAATCGTCCGGAGCGTCGGCAAGCTCGGGAAACAGCACGTCGGTGAAGCCGAAGCGGCTGAAATCCCGGATGCGCATCGGATACAGGATGCCGTCGAGATGGTCGCATTCGTGCTGGACGACGCGCGCGTGAAAACCGCTGACCTCGCGCTCGATCACCTGGCCCGCCGGATCGAGCCCGCGATAATGCAGCTGCACGTGCCGAGGTACGACGCCGCGAAACCCCGGTACCGACAGGCACCCTTCCCAGCCGTCTTCGAGCTCGTCGGAGAGGACGGTCAATACGGGATTGATGAGCTCGGTGTAGGGCACCGACTCGGCATCGGGATAGCGCGGATTGCGGTCGACACCGAAGATGATTACGCGCAGGTTGACTCCGATCTGCGGCGCGGCGAGGCCCGCCCCGTTCTGCGCGCGCATCGTGTCGCGCATGTCCTCGAGCAGCGCCGCGATCGCCGGGGCAGTCGGGTCCGCCACGTCGCGCGACCGTTCGAGCAACCGCGCATCACCCATCCGTAGCACGTCACGGATCATCGTGGCCCACCTTCGACGGAGTCATCGGTGCCGGAACCGTCGGCGCGCGTGGCTCCGACGACACCAGCGGCACGACATGCTGGATAAGCGCACGAACGCGATCCATCGCACTCTCGAGAACGTTGGCGATGCTTTCCATCGACACGTGCGCCGCGCTGTCGCCGCGACCCGCCGCATGATTGACGACGACGCATACCGAGGCGTAGTCGATGCCGAGTTCGCGCGCGAGCCCGGCTTCCGGCATGCCGGTCATCCCGACCAGCGTCGCGCCATCGCGATCCATCCGGTCGATCTCAGCCGCCGTTTCCAGCCTCGGGCCGGATACGGCACCGTAGACGCCGCCATCCTGCAGCGCGATCTTTCCGCGCTTGGCCCCGGTCAGCACGATGCCTCGCAGCGCGTCCGAGTACGGGTGCGTGAAGTCGACGTGAACGACCTGCTGGTCGCCACCATCGAAAAAAGTCTGCGCACGCCCGGACGTGTAGTCGATCAACTGGTGCGGCAGGACGAGGTCGCCGGGCATGCAGGCGCGGATGCCGCCCACTGAAGCCACCGCCAGGACGGCGCTCGCGCCCTGCGCCTTCAGTGCCCATAAATTGGCACGATAGTTGACGCGGTGCGGCGGTATCGTGTGGCCGTGCCCGTGCCGTGCGAGGAAGGTCGCACGGTGTCCGGCGATCTCGCCGAACACGAGTGCCGCGGAGGGCTCGCCGTACGGCGTGCGAATGACTTGCCGGTGCGTGACGGCGAGGGTTGGCAGGCGCGTCAGGCCCGAACCGCCGATGATGGCGAGCATGGAACTTGCTTCGTGCGAGGGTTAGTCGGTAGGCCGGGTGTGGCGATCGGCGCACTGGCAACGGACGCCGCCGTGGCCTTTTGCCGGCGACGCATTCCGAACTGCGCCGACGTATGACATCATCATGGGCGGCGCTAGCGCGCGGGTCTTGCCTATTCTAGCCCGGAAAGGTTCCATGTACCTCGACCGACTCTTCAAGCTGATGGCCGACAAGCAGGCGTCGGATCTGTTCATTTCCTGCGGCGCGCCGATCAACATCAAGGTCAACGGCAACCTGGCGCCGGTGTCGAGCCAGACGATGGACGTCGAGACGGTGCGCCGGATCGCCTACGACCTGATGACGAAGGAGCAGGCGCGCGAGTTCGAGAACGAGCGCGAGATGAACCTGTCGCATCTCGACAAGGCGATCGGCAACTTCCGGATCAACATCTTCCGCCAGCGCGGATCGATCGCGCTCGTCATTCGCTACGTGCGCAACTCGGTGCCGGCGTTCGAGGCGCTGAAGCTCCCGCCGGTGCTGCTCGATCTCGTGATGGAGAAGCGGGGACTCGTGCTCGTCGCCGGAGCGACCGGCTCGGGCAAGTCGACCACACTGGCCGCGATGATCGACCACCGCAACACCAATCGCACCGGCCACATCCTGACGGTCGAGGATCCGATCGAGTACCTGTTCAATCATCGGAAAAGCCTCGTCAACCAGCGCGAGATCGGTACCGATACGCACAACTACCACATGGCGCTGCAGAACGCGCTGCGCGAGGCACCCGACCTCATCATGATCGGCGAAATCCGCGACAAGGAGACGATGCAGGCGGCGCTGCTGCATACGCTGACCGGCCACCTGTGCCTGTCGACGATCCACGCGAACAACAGCTACCACGCGCTGTCGCGGATCATCAACCTGTTTCCGCACGACGTCCGTGCAGCAGTCCTGTCCGACCTGTCGATCGGCCTTCGCGCGATCGTGTCGCAGCGGCTCGTTCGCAGCACCGATGGCACGTTGCGTCCCGCTGTCGAAATCCTGCTCAACACGTCGCTGATCGCCGAGCTCATCAAGAACGGCGAATTCACGCAGATCAAGGAGGCGATGGAGCAGTCGCTCTACCCGGGATCGCAGACGTTCGAGCAAGCGCTTTGCAGGCTGTACCTCGACGAGCAGATCGGTTACGACGAGGCGATGGTCGCGTCGGATTCGGCGACGAACCTTGCCTGGCTCATCAACCAGAACTCGTCGACGGCGCGCGACGGCGAAGAGCCGGATCAGGGTTCGGGCAATGTGCGGATGACCGCCGATTTCGGCAACATGACGATCGACCGCGGAATGCTCGAGCGCTCTTAGCGGAGCCCGTCGCAGGACGCATTTCCGGCGGACGCAGCGAAGCCCAGGGTCGCGGGGCGTGTACCGTGCCTGCCACCACGACAGGCGACAAGTCCGCGTTTGCTACCATGAGCGGATGGATAGTGCAGCCACACCCGTCCTCACGCTCGCACGCGAACTGATCGCGCGCCGATCGCTGACGCCGGACGATGCCGGCTGCCAGACGCTGCTCGCGCAGCGATTGCAACCGCTCGGATTCCGCTGCGAGACGCTGCAGTCCAACGGCGTCACCAACTTGTGGGCGCGGCTGGGCGACACGGCCCCGCTCGTCTGCTTCGCCGGTCACACCGACGTCGTGCCGACGGGACCCCTCGATGCGTGGGGCAGCGACCCATTCGAGCCAACACTGCGCGACGGTCATCTCTACGGTCGCGGCGCGGCCGACATGAAAGGTTCCGTCGCCGCGTTCGTCGTCGCGATCGAATCGTTCGTTGCGCAGCATCGTCCGGCGGGATCCATTGCGCTGCTGATCACGTCCGACGAAGAAGGGCCGTCGACCGACGGCACCGTCAAGGTCGTCGAAAGGCTCGAGCGCGACGGCGTCGGCATCGATTTCTGCGTCGTCGGCGAGCCGTCGTCGGTGAACGCACTCGGCGACATGATCAAGAACGGCCGCCGCGGAACGCTATCGGGGACGCTGACCGTCAAGGGGATCCAGGGGCACATCGCCTATCCACACCTGGCGCGAAACCCGATTCATCTCGTGGCACCCGTGCTCGCGGAACTGGCCGCGCTGCGCTGGGACGACGGCAACGCCTACTTCCCGCCGACGACGTTCCAGTGCTCCAACATCCACGCGGGCACCGGCGCCACGAATGTGATTCCGGGCACGCTCGACGTGCTGTTCAATTTCCGCTACTCCACCGCCAGCACGCGTGAGTCGCTGGTCGAGCGATTCGAGGCGATCGTGCGCCGCCACGGCGTACCGCATTCGATCGCGTGGACCGGCCACGGCAAGTCGTTCCTGACCGCGCCCGGCCGCCTGGTCGACGTCGCGGTGGCGAGCATCGCCGCCGTCACGGGCCGCGCGCCCGCCCTGTCCACCATCGGCGGCACGTCCGACGGCCGCTTCATCGCCGACATCTGCGCCGAGATCGTCGAGCTCGGACCCGTGAACGCCACGATCCACAAGCTGGACGAGCGCGTGCGCGTCGCCGATCTCGCGCCGCTCGCCGCGATCTACGCGGGCATCCTCGAGCGGCTGCTGGTGCCCGCGTGACGCGCCGATGAGCGTCGCGGCACCGGCCGAGCTCGAGACGCTGCGCGACTGGCTGCGCTGGGCCGTTTCCCGCTTCGGCGAGGCGAAGCTCGTATTCGGGCACGGCACCAGCAACGCGTACGACGAGGCGGCCTACCTGCTGCTGCACGCGCTGCATCTGCCGCTCGACCGCCTCGAGCCGTTCCTCGACGCGCGCCTCACCGCCGCCGAGCGCGGCGCGCTGGCGGCGCTGTTCGCCCGGCGGATCGACGAGCGCATACCCGCCGCGTATCTCACCGGCGAGGCATGGCTTGGCGAATTCCGCTTCCACGTCGATCCGCGCGTGCTGATTCCGCGGTCGTTCATCGCCGAGCTGCTGCCCGAAGGCCTGGCGCCGTACGTCTCCGACACGGCGGACGTCGGCAGCGCGCTCGACCTTTGCACCGGCTGCGGCTGCCTCGCCATCGTGCTCGCGCACGCGTACCTCGACGCCGACATCGATGCCGTCGACCTGTCGGCCGACGCGCTCACCGTCGCGCAGCGCAACGTCAGCGATTACGGCCTCGCCGGGCGCATCAACCTGATCCGCTCCGACCTCTTCGCGAACCTCCGCGACAAGCGCTACGACCTCATCATCTCCAATCCGCCGTACGTGACGGCCACGTCGATGGCGGCGCTGCCGCCCGAGTACCTGCACGAGCCGTCGATGGCGCTCGCCGGCGGCGCCGACGGGCTCGACGCCGTGCGCGGCATTCTCGAGCAGGCGCCGCGCTATCTCAACCCGCAGGGCACGCTGGTGGTCGAGGTGGGCGCCGGGCGCGACGCCGTCGAGGCGACGTTCCCCAAGCTCCCGTTCGTGTGGCTCGCCACGCCGTCGGCCGAGGACAGCGTGTTCCTGCTGAAGCGCGAGGACCTGGCCGCCTAGGCGGCGATGTCGAAGAACTGGCGGATCTTGCGCACGAGCTCAGAGGCGCGGCTCACGGCCATCCGCGCGCGCGCATCGGCGTCGGCCGCCTGCAGCGTCGCATCGTTCTCCGCCGCCCGCTTGCCGATGACCGTCGACAGCAGGTCGACGAGCTCGGGCCGCGCGCGGAGGATCGCGTCGAAGCCCGCCTTGTCGAGTCGGTAGCAGAGCACGTCGGTTTCCGCGATGACGTTCGCCGTGCGCGCCTGGCCCGTGAGGAGTCCCATTTCGCCGAAATACGCCGGCGCCTCGAGCTTTGCGAGGCGCGGGCGCACGCCGCTTCCGGGATCGGCGTCGCCGTAGATCGCCACGGCGCCGTCCGCCAGCACGAACAGCGCCTCCGCCACCTCCCCCTTCCGCGAGATCACGTCGTTGCGCACGAACATGCAGCCGGTCACTTCCGCGGCGAGCGCGCGGCGCTCGTCGGGCGTCAGCGGCGCGAAGAGCTCGATCCGCGCCAGCGTCTCGACGCGCTGCGCGAGCGCCTTCTCCGTCAGGCCGCCCTGCGCGAGCGCCCCGCCGTCGAGGAGGACGCGATGCGGGAACGGGATCTCGATGCTGTCGCGTGCGAGCGCCGCGTGGAGATGCAGGCGGATCTGCGAATCGGTGACGAGATCGAGCTTGAGATCGGTGAGCCAGTACAGGATCACGTAGCCGATGCCGCTGTCGCCGAACTCGCGGAGCGTCACGATCAGCGCGGGGTTCACCGCGACGTTCGCGATCTCCGCCCGCGCCAGCGCGGTGCCGACGACGCCGATCACGCGGCTCGGCGCGACGCTGTACGAAACGTGGAAGTCGATCTCGCGCCGCCATGGGATGCGCTGGTCGCCGCGGCGGGCGAGCACTGTCAAGCGGTTCTTGACCACCTCGCCGTTCGGCACGATCACAGTCTCGCCGCTGTTGGTCGCGATCGCCAGATAGCGCAGCCGGATGTCGATGACCTGGCCGGACACGTTGTCGATGCGCACCCAGTCGCCGACGCGTGCGGTGTTGTCGAGCTGGATCGCGATTCCGCCCCACAGATTCGCGAACGCGTCTTTCAGCGAGACCGCGATGCCCGCTGCAATCGCAGTCGCGCTGATGCCGAGGGAGGTCGGGTTGACGCCGGCGGCATGCAGCCGCCAGATCGCGTACCCGATCAGGACCAACACGAACATCACCTGCGCGAGAATGCGAGGGATGTCGGCTTTGCGCAGCAGCGTCTGGAATACGAACGCGCTCGCGATGCGCGCGAAGCCGATCGTAATCAGGAACAGCAATGTTTCGCGCAGCGCCAACGCGAGCGTTTCCTGCAGTCGGCCGCCGAATTGGTAAAGCGCCCATAGGAACCCGACCGCGACGAGCAAGAGGATGATCGTCTGCACCGACCCGGCGCGAAGGTCGCGACGCACGCGCATCGTCATCAGTGCGAGCAGGATGCCGGCGAGCGTGTAGCAGAAAGCGTCGTAGAGGGTGTCGAAGGTCGGCATTGGCGTTTCGGGCGGGTCCGGCTTTTCCGGACGCCGCGATTATAGGGGCGCGCCGGGACGCCCGTCGCGTAGAATCGTAGCGGTCTTCGGCCTCCCCGTCCCTCGATGGCACTTCGCACCGGCGGCGAAATCCTCGTCGCCAACCTCCTCTCGCACGGCGTCACGCACGCGTTCGGCGTGCCGGGCGAAAGCTATCTTGCCGTGCTCGACGCGCTGTACGACGTCGAGGACCGCCTCCAGTTCATCGTCTGCCGCCAGGAGGGCGGCGCGACGTACATGGCGGAGGCCTACGGCAAGCTCACCGGCCGTCCGGGGATCGCCCTCGTCACGCGCGGTCCCGGCGCCACCAACGCCGCCGTCGGCGTGCACACCGCCGCGCAGGACTCGACGCCGCTGATCCTGCTCGTCGGGCAGGTGGGCACCGACATGGCGGACCGCGAGGCGTTCCAGGAGATCGACTATCGCCGGATGTACGGCAGCATGGTGAAGTGGGCCGCCCAGATCGACCGCGCCGAGCGCATCCCCGAATACGTCGCGCATGCGTTCCGAGTCGCCATGGCGGGGCGGCCGGGCCCCGTCGTGCTGGCGCTGCCGGAGGACATGCTGGTGGCGCGCGCCGACGTCCGCGACGTACCCCGCGTCGATCCCGTGCCGATCGCGCCGACGCCGCAGGCGATTGCCGCCACGCGCACGGCGCTCGCCGGCGCCGAACGCCCGCTCGTGCTGGCCGGCGGCAGCCGCTGGAGCGGCGCGGCGAGCAGCGCGCTGGCGGCGTTCGCCGAGCGAACCGGATTGCCGGTCGCCTGCGCGTTCCGGCACCAGGACCTCCTCGACAACCGGCATCCCAATTACGCCGGCGACGTCGGCATCGGCATCAATCCCAAGCTCGCGGCGCGCGTGCGCGACGCCGACGTGCTGCTCGTGATCGGCGAGCGCCTCGGCGAGATGACTACGTCGGGATACGCGCTGCTGGAAGCGCCGTTGCCGCGCCAGACGCTGATCCACGTGCATCCCGGCGTGGAGGAGCTCGGGCGCGTCTACCAGCCCGCGCTCGCCATCAACGCGACGCCGCTCGAATTCCTCGAAGCGCTCGGCGCCGACACCGGCTTCGTCCGGCCGGCCTGGCAGGCGCTCGCGACGGAAGCGCACGCGGCCTACGAGGCGTGGCGCACGCCGCGGCCGGTGCCGGGCGACGTCGACCTGTGGCAGATCGTCCGCTGGCTCGACGAGCGGCTGCCGGCGGACGCGATCGTCACCAACGGCGCGGGCAATTATGCGACGTGGATGCACCGGGTCTTCCGCTATCGGCGCTTCCGCTCGCAGCTCGCGCCGTATTCGGGCTCGATGGGCTACGGCGTGCCGGCCGCGATCGCCGCAAAGGCCGTGCATCGCGACCGCGTCGTCGTGTCATGGAACGGCGACGGCTGCTTCCTGATGAACGGCCAGGAGCTCGCGACCGCCGTCCAGTACAGCCTGCCGATCGTCTTCTGCGTCATCGACAACGGCATGTACGGCACGATCCGGATGCACCAGGAGCGGACCTACCCGGCCCGCGTGTCGGGCACGACGCTCGTCAATCCGGATTTCGCTGCATTGGCGCGCGCCTACGGCGCGCACGGCGAGACCGTGACGGCCACTGCGGAGTTCGCGCCGGCGTTCGAGCGCGCGCTGGCAAGCGGGAATCCCGCGCTGCTGCACGTGCGGATCGACCCGCAGGCGCTGACGATGGGCGCGTCGCTCGACGCGCTCCGCGCGCAGGGCGAAGCCGCGCGCTGACCGCTACACGGGGGCGGCCGGCGTGGCGCGCAGCGCGCGCGCCAGCATGATCCGCCACACACCGCCCGAGATCAGCGCGAAGCCCGCGAGGAGTCCGATCACCGGAATGGAGCTCGACGGCCAGCCCGCCGCGATCAGGATCGCCAGCACGACCGACAGCACGCCGTCGAAGAGCACCCAGCCCCAGCCTGCCGCCGGCTTCAGCCGGAATGCCAGCATCACGCCGGCGACGCCATGCGCGAGCAGCAGGCCCCCGATGATCAGGCCGAGCGTCGCGATCCCCGCCAGCGGGAACACGGCGAACAGGACGCCGAGAAGGCCCATCGCGATGCCAGCGACGAGCTTCCAGCCGAAGCCGGCCTGCGTGCGCGTGGCCATCGCATGCGCGATTTCGGCCGCGCCGCCGACGATGAACACCATTGCGAAGAGCAGGCTCGTGGCGAGCGCCGCGGGGCCTGGCGCGAATACCGCGAGCACGCCCGCCACGATCATCACCACCCCCAGCGCCATCACCCAGCGCGCCGCGCGTTGCGGCGCCGTTGCCGTCGTTGCATCCGTCATGATCAGTCCCTCCCCGCCGAAAATTCTACGCCTCTACGGCGCCGGCGTGCGCGTCGCCGCCGCGGGGAGCCGCTTGTCCGGGAGAGTCAGCGTGGGGCGCGCTGGCCGGGACTTCGGCACAGGCGGGGGCGCGTACAAGGCGCGGAACTGCTGCACCAGCAGCACGTAGTCGCGCGTCTCCGGATACGGCGGCACGCGGTTGCCGTTTTGCTTCACGGCCTGCTCGCCCGCGTTGTACGCGGCGAGCGCCAGTGTGACGTCTTCCG
>Ga0070663_100002174_pt1 | contig 10967 bp, 10 predicted proteins | sample KBSC63metaG_FD_65646 | JGI IMG/M metagenome (GOLD analysis project Ga0070663, IMG submission 65646) | Corn rhizosphere microbial communities from Kellogg Biological Station, Michigan, USA - KBS C6-3 metaG | ecosystem: Host-associated > Plants > Roots > Rhizosphere > Soil ...
TCTTCGTCGGCTACGGCGGCAATCTGCAGTTCAACGATCTTCTGCGCAAGGACATAGGCGACCTCGGCTGGGGCGGCGGCCTGCCAAGCGTCAGCACACCTTCGGATTTCGAAGCGCTGTGCATGCTGGCCGGCAAGTACAATCTGCGCCTGCACACGCTTGCCTCCGATAAGCTTCACGAAGTGGTGCCGATCCTCGAGCGTGTCGCCAGGCACTATCCCATAGGCGAGCGGCGCTGGGTGATCGAACATATCAGCAAGGCGAGCGAGCGCGACCTCGAGGCGATCAAGGCAATGGGCGTCGCCGTAACTCTGATCCCCGCACACTATCTGTGGAAGGTCGGCCACACCTTCGCGAACCTCGACGACAAGCAGCTCGACTTGCTCTCGCCCGCCAAGGGATTGACCGAGCTCGGCGTGCCCGTCTCGGCTGCAACCGACGCCGTGCCAAACGATCCGCTGTTCTGCATGTGGGTGATGCTCGCCCGCAAGGATCGCCGCTCCGGCAAGGTGATGGGCGGGAACGGCGCGCTCACGAACGAGACGGCGTTGCGCCTTCTCACGGTGAACGGCGCGTGGCTGACGTTCGAGGAAGACCGCAAGGGCCCCCTGCTGCCGGGCTATTTTGCAGACATCGCCGTGCTGTCGGGAAACCCACTGGCGGCGAGCGCCGAAGGTCTGCTCGATATCCGATGCCAGGCGACCATGGTCGGGGGCCGATGGGTCCACGGCATCAACACCCAACCCAATTGAGATTGTTCGAATTCGGAGGATGGTATGAATTTGAAGACCGCCGGCGCCGCGATTGCCGTTGCCGCACTCGGGATACTCGCCACCGTCTCCGGCGCCAACGCCGAAGACAAGGTGCTCAAAATCGGTGCGCCGCTGCCGTTGACCGGCGCGCTTGCGCCCGAGGGCCTGCGGATGAAGTCCGGCTATGATCTCTGGGCCAAGACCCAGAATGAGGCCGGCGGCATCAAGGCGGGCGCCGACACCTACAAGGTCGAGATCAGCTATTCCGACTATCAGTCGAACACGCCGCGCGCCGTCCAATCGGCGGAGTTGATGATCACCGAAGGCAAGGTCGACGCGATGTTCGCACCCTTCGGCTCCGGCGCCACCAAGGCGGTCAGCGCCATTACCGAGAAGTACGGCGTGCCGATGATCGCGGCGCAGGCCGCGTCTGCCCAGGTCTACGACCAGGGTTTCAAGTACCTGTTCGGCATGTACACGCCGAACGATACGGTGACGCGCCCCCTGATCAATCTGATCATCGCCAAGAATCCAAGCATGAAGCGAGTTGCCGTGCTTTCGCGCAACGACCTGTTCCCGCTCGCAATCGCCGACGAGCTCATCAAATACGCGAAGGAGAAGGGGTTCGAGATCGTCTCGGACCAGAAATTCCCCATCGGTACCGTCGACTTCTCCTCGGCCCTGACAGAGATCCGCTCCAGCAATCCCGACCTGATCTACGTCACCGGTTACACCAACGACAACATCCTGATCCGCAAGCAGATGGAGGAACAGGGCGTCACCGCGCCGCTAATCGCGATGCTGATCGGTCCGACCACGCCTGAGTTCATCGCCGCCACCGGCAAGCTTTCTGAAAACGTCGTGACCTCCGCCTGGTGGGACGTTGCCGCGAAGTTCAAGGGCGAGGACGTGTTCGGTTCGGCGCAGAACTTCGAACAGCTCTACCGCAAGAACTACAACAACACTTATCCCGACTATTCGGTCGCTTCCGCCGCCGCCTGCGGCGCCGTGCTCGCAATCGCGATCACCAAGGCCGGCACCGTCGATAAGGCCAAGGTGCGCGACCAACTCGCCACCATGGATGTGCCGACCTTCTTTGGCCGCGTCAAGTTCGGCCCGACCGGGCAGATCAATTCGCTGAAGCCGCCGACCATGCAGATCCAGGACGGCAAGCCGACAGTGGTTGATCCCCCAGAAATCGCGGAAGCGCCAATCCGCTTCAACAAGAAATAGAAGACAGCCTCTTCTTGGTAGCAATCGCAGGATGCCGGCGTGTTGTGGCAAACTCGCCCGGCAGAACGACGCGGACATAACGGACGATGATCTTCTTCCAATACCTCGCCAACGGGCTGATACTTGGCGGTCTCTACGCCTGCATCGCCGCCGGCTTCTCGCTGGTGTGGGGCGTGCTCAGCATCATCAATCTGCTGCACGGCTCCTTCATCGTGTTGGGCTTCTACATCGCCTACTTCTCATACACATTGCTCGGCATCCATCCGTTCCTGTCGGTGATCACGTCGTGCGTCGTGCTCGGCGGGATCGGCTATTTCATCCAGCTCGGCCTCATCAATCGCGTGGTCACGAGCTCGGTTCTGGTCACGCTGATCCTGACCTTCGGTCTCGAGCTGATGATGAACAACGCCATGCTGGTGTCGTTCTCGGCAGATTACAAAAAAGTTCTACTCGCACATCCACTCGGCATTGCTCATCTCGGCAATCTGTTCATTCCGCTGGATCGCGCCGCCTCGACTGTTATAGCCTTCCTGCTGATCCTCTCGCTCTGGCTGGTCTTGAGGCTCACTTCGGTCGGACGGGCCATTGTCGCGGTGCGTTTCGATCGTCAGGCGGCGTTGTTGATGGGCATCGATGTCAACAGGACCTACGCGATAACCTTTGCGCTCGGCGCGGCGTTGGCGGGCGCAGCCGGCAGCCTGCTTAGCGTATCCTTTCCGATCGCCCCGCTCTCGGGCCCGCTGTTTCTCAGCAAGGCTTTCGTCATCTGCGTTCTCGGCGGTGTCGGCAGCATCCCGGGCGCCGCAATCGGCGGACTCGCGTTCGGACTGCTGGAAAGCTTTGGCGCGGTGCTGTTCGGTTCGCAATATGCACTGACGCTTGCCTTCGTCGTGTTGATCATTCTGCTGCTGGTACGGCCGCACGGCCTGTTGGGCGTCAGGGGCTTCTGATGACAAGACCGCAACTCCTCCTGCTCGTCATTTTCGTTGCCATCCTGTTCGCGCTGCCGTTGCTCGGCAACAACTACGTGCTGCGGCTTGCGACCACTGCGCTGATGTATGCCGTGCTGACGATTGCGTGGAACGTAGTCGGCGGCTTTACCGGCTATCCCATGTTCGGCATGGCCGCCTTCTTCGGCCTCGGCGCCTATTCCGGCGCTGTCGTGCAGTCGAGCGGCTATCCGGTCGCTCTGGCCTGGCTCGTCGCGATCGTGATCGGCTCCGCCTTCGCGGTCGTGCTGGGCTTCATCCTGCTGCGGCTGCGCGGCCATGCCTTCGCCATCGCGACGCTCGTGATCGCCGAAGTGTTGAGCGAGCTCACCAACGGCTGGACCAGCCTGACGGGCGGCGGCATGGGCCTCAACCTGCCCTTCTTCGGTTGGTCCCCGACCGCGCTTGCGATCTTCTTCTTTTACGCGATGCTCGGCCTGACTGCGGTTGCGCTCGCGACAACCTACGTCGTGGCCCATAACCGGATCGGCTTTGCGCTGAAGTGCATCCGTCAGAACGAGGACGCCGCCAACATTGTCGGCATCGACACCAGTCGCTACAAGATCATCGCCTTCACGCTGTCAGGCGCCTTCGCGGCTGCGGCTGGCGCGATCTACGCATCCTGGACCGGCTACATCGAGCCGAGCGATGTCTACGACGTCCTGTTCTCGATCAAGCCGATCATCATGGCGTTACTCGGCGGCATGGGCACGGTGTTCGGCCCCGTCATCGGTGCGGTCGCATTCCTCGCACTCGACGAATTCGTGTGGCGTAATTTCCTCCAGCTCCATACCGGCGTGCTCGGTTTCCTGATCGTGGCCTTGATCCTGTTCCTGCCCTCCGGCCTTTCGTCAATCAGCCTCAACCGTCTCTGGCACAAGACGGCCTCCGCATGACCGCGTTGCTCCAGTTGAAGAATGTCAGCCGCTCGTTCGGCGGCGTGCGCGCCATCCACAATGTCTCGTTCACGATCGGGCCCGGCGAGATCGTTGGCCTTATCGGCCCCAACGGCGCGGGCAAGAGCACGCTGGTCAACATCATCACAGGCGTGCATCCAGCAAGCTCCGGCAAGATCCTGCACAAGGGCGAACCGATCCAGCGCCTGAAACCCTTCCAGATCTCGGCACGCGGCATCGCCCGGACCTTTCAGGTGGTGCAGCCTTTCCCGGAGATGACGGTCGTCGAGAACGTGATGGCCGGCGCAATGTTCGCAGCCGGCATTACATCCATGGACGAGGCGCGGCGCAGCGCTATGGATCAACTCGCATTCACTGGCCTTGCCGCCTATGCCGACAGGCCGGCCGAACAGCTCACGCTTGCTTACCGCAAGCGGCTTGAGCTCGCCAAGGGCCTCGCCATGAACCCGCACATCCTGATGCTCGACGAGGTCAACGCCGGGCTCAACACCGCCGAGGTAGAACAGGCGCTCAAGCTAATCCGGGCAATCGCTGCACGCGGCGTTTCCATTGTGATCATCGAACATCTCCTGAAGGTCGTGACCGGGCTCTGCAGCCGGATCATCGTTCTCCATCACGGCGAACTGATCGCCGATGATTCGGCGGCCGACGTTATCCGTGACCCCAGGGTCATCGAAGCCTATCTCGGCTCCCGCTTTGCCGAACGCCAGATGGTACGCCAATGACGACACCGCTGCTCAGCGTAAAAAACCTCACGTCCGGCTATGGCGATGTTCGGGTATTGTGGGGCATCGATTTGCACGTCGACGAGAGCGAAGCCGTGTGCCTGGTCGGCTCCAACGGGGCCGGCAAGAGCACGCTGTTGCGGACACTTTCCGGCCTGCTCCGTTCCCGCTCCGGCACGATCAAATTTCGCGGACAGGACATCACCAACGATACGCCGCGGCAGATTTTGACCCATGGCATTGTGCATGTGCCGGAAGGCCGCCGCCTGTTCGGCCCGATGAACGTGATCGACAATCTCCTCACCGGCGCCTATCTGCGCAGCGACAAGGCCGCGATACGCCGCGATCTCGACCGCATGCTGACACTGTTTCCGATTCTCGCCGAGCGACGCCATCAAGCTGCCGGCACGCTGTCCGGCGGCGAGCAGCAGATGTGCGCGATCGCCCGCGGCATCATGAGCAGCCCAAAACTCTTGATGATCGACGAATTGTCGCTGGGCCTGGCGCCGAAGATGGTCGATCACCTCGGCGCAGCGTTGCGTCAGATCATGACGGAAGGCCTGTCGCTGCTGCTCGTCGAGCAGGATGTCGCTACCGCATTCGAGCTCACCCAACGCGGGATCGTGGTTGATTCCGGACGCGTCAAGCTGAGCGGGTCGACCGAGGAGCTCTCGGTCAATCCCATTGTGCAGCAGACCTACATGGGAATTGCCTGACGCGATCGTTCGATCGCGCCAGGTACTGGCGGCCGGCGTACGTCAGTCGAACATCGCGATACAATCGATCTCGACGTTGACGCCTTTCCGGTGCGGCGTTCCACCGACGCAGGTGCGCGTGACACGATCGTTCTCGAAGTAGGTCCGGAACACCTCGTTGAAGCGCGGAAAGTCGGCAACGTCGCGCAGGATCACCCGCATGTTCACGACATTGGCGAGCGTGGCTCCCCCGGCACCGAGCACGCTCAGCAAGTTATCGAGCGTGCGTCGCGTCTGAACCTCGATATCGCCCTCGACGACAGTTTTGGTCGCGGGATCGAGCGGCCCCTGTCCCGACACGAACAGCATGTTGCCGAACCGGATCGCCTGCGCGATCGGCGGCGGCTTTTGCAAGTCGGTGAAACCTGTTGTCGGGGCATTGGCCGAAGTGACGAATTGCTTGGGCACGTCAGATTCTCTTTCGCTCAGGATTTGCTTGCGGCCTGCGCCAGCGCATTGGGCATCATCGTGCCGCACTTCTTGCAGGTTCGTGCGTCCTCATCCTCGAAGAAGCGCTTGTAGGCCTGTGACACCGGATCGGCCCGGTAGTCACTGACGACGAACGTCTCCTCGTGGAGGAAGTTGCCGCAGTTCTGGCAGTACCAGTGGAACTTGTCGATCTCGCCGGGGTGCCGCTGGCGCTCGACGATCAGCGCGAAAGCGTCCGGCGGGAAACGCGGCGAATGCGGCACGCCGGGCGGCATCCAGTTGGTCGAACCTTCGGGGATGACGGCGATCTCTTCCTTGCCCTCCGGGGTGCGGTAATGCAGGTTCATCGTCCCCTTGATCATATAGGTGACTTCGTCGCTGCCGTTGATATGGAATTCGCTGCGATATTCGCGTCCGCGGGCGACGAAGGCGAGCGAGCCCGGCTCCTGCCAAAGCACCTTGACCCGTTTTCCGCTATCGGCCAGTTCCTTCGCGATCTCCTGGAGCTTGATTACGGGAAGCTGATTCATCCTGATCTCCTGCTTACGACGCGTTGACACCATTCAACATCTTATTGCCTGCGGGCGGTATCTTTTTCAGGTCTTCCGGAACGCCGCGGCAAGCGCATCGGCATTCCTGGCGAGCAGACCGATGTCGGTGCCCACGGCAACGAAACGATAGCCCCATTCGATATAGCGCCGCGCATCCGCTTCGACCGTGGTCAGGATTCCCGCCACTTTGCCGGCATCGTTGATACGCTTTGCGGCCAGTTCGATGGCGCGTTGCACCTCGGGATGCAGCGGGTTGCCGATGTGCCCCATCGACGCGCTGAGATCGGATGGTCCGACGAAGATGCCATCCACGCCGTCGACAGCTGCGACCTCGGGAATCCGGTCGATCGCGTCCATCGTCTCAGCCTGCACCAGCAGACAAACCTGCTGGTCGGCCTCCTTGAGATAGGAGGCTGCTCGGCCATAGCGGCTGGCGCGGCCGCCGGCGGTGATACCGCGAATGCCGACCGGAGGGTAGCGGCAGGCCGCAACCGCACGGCGCGCTTCTTCAGCATTCTGCACAAATGGAACGAGCAGGGTTTGCGCGCCGATATCGAGCAGGCGCTTGATCAGCACCGCATCGTTCCACGCCGGGCGTACCACCACCCGGGCCGTTCCGGCCGCGAAGGCCTGCAACTGCGCCAGCACGTCCGGCGGTTCGTTGGGCGCGTGTTCGGTATCGAGCAGCACCCAGTCGAACCCGCTGTCGCCGACGATTTCGGCGGCGATGTTGCTGCCAAGGCTGCACCAAAGTCCGATCTGTAGCTCCTTGGCGAGTAAGCGCTTCTTGAATGCGTTTTGTGGAGTCTGCATGTCCTTGCCTATTTCAAGTGAACTGCACGGCAACCGCGCCGAGCGGGCCGAAGTCGGCATGCAGCGTATCACCTTTGTCGGCCCAGACCGGCCGCGTGAAGGAGCCCGAGAGCATGACATGGCCGGGCTCGAGCACAGTGCCGAAACGCCCGACCTTGTTGGCAAGCCAGGCAATTCCCATCGCGGGGTGACCGAGCACGCCGGCTGCAAGTCCGGTCTCTTCGATCTCGGAATTGCGATAGAAGATGGCGCCGACCCAGCGCAGATCGACTTCGGCCGGCTTCACCGGCCGACCACCCAGGATGATACCGGCGGCCGCGCCATTGTCGGCGACGGTATCCATGATCTTGCGCGGATTCTGCACGCGCGCATCGATGATCTCGATCGCAGGCACCACATATTCCGTGGCGCGCAGCACGTCGAGCAGACCAATTCCGGGACCCTTCAACGGACTGCCGAGCACGAAAGCGAGCTCCGGTTCGACCCGCGGCACGCAGTAATTGGCATGCGGCACCTTGGCGCCATCCGCAAGCATCATGTCGTCGAGCAGATGGCCATAGTCCGGCTCGTCGATCTGCGACGACTGCTGCATCGCCTTGGACGTCAGGCCAACCTTGTGTCCGATCAGCTTGCGTCCATTCGCGATCTTGCGCCGCGTCACCTCGCTCTGGATCGCATAGGAATCCTCGACCTCGATATTCGGGAAAGTTTTCGAAAGCTGCAGGGCCGGTTTGCGCGTCCGCTCCGCCTCAATCAGAATGTCGGCGGCCTGCATGCGTTCCTTATCGCTAAGCATCTTCTTCCTTCCTGCTTCAGGGATTCGCTCAGAGCTTGACGCAGACGTTGCGCAGCTCGGTGTAGAATTCCATGGAGTGAACGCCACCTTCTCGCCCGATGCCGGACTGCTTGGAGCCGCCGAACGGCGTCCGGAGATCGCGCAAGAACCACGAGTTCACCCAGGTGATACCGACCTCAATCTGCGCGGCCACACGATGGGCCCGCGTCAGATTTTCAGTCCAGATCGAGGTCGCAAGACCATAAGGGCTGTCATTGGCTAGCATTATCGCCTCATCCTCCGTGTCGAAGGCGGCGATGTGGCAGCAAGGTCCAAAGATCTCGTCACGGACGACCGACGACGTCTCCGGCAAGCCGGTCCAGATCGTAGGCTCGACGAACGATCCCCCGTCAAACCGCGGATCAAGCTTCGGCACTCCGCCGCCAAGCACAATATGCGCTCCTTCCGCCCTCGCCTTTTCGTAGAAAGACAGCACTTTCTTGCGGTGTTCCTGGCTGATCAGCGGTCCCATGGTGGTTGTCTTATCGAAGGGATCGCCAAGTTTGAGCTTCTCCGCTGTCGTCTTCAACCGCTCGACAAAAGCATCGAAGATCGGCCTCTCGACATAGACCCGTTCGGTGCCGAGACAGACCTGACCACAATTGGCGAAGACCGAGCGCATCGTGCCCTCGATCGCTTTGTCTAGATTGCAATCGGCGAAGACGACGGCGGCGTTCTTGCCGCCGAGTTCGAACGATACAGGGCGGACATGCTCGGCCGCCACCTTCATGATGCTGGAGCCGGTCGCGGTTTCTCCCGTAAAGGTGATGCCGTTAACCCCAGGATTCCTCGTCAGGAACTCACCTGCGCTGCCAGGGCCAAATCCGTGGACGACGTTATAGACGCCATGCGGAATGCCGGCCTCGTTCATAACCTCGCCAAGCAGCGTCGCGGTGGTCGGGGTTTCCTCCGACGGCTTGACGACGACGGTATTGCCACAGGCGAGAGCCGGCGCGACCTTCCATGTCATCAGCAGAAGCGGTAGATTCCACGGGCAGATCACGGCGATTACGCCGCGGGGCACGCGGATGGCGTAGTTGAGCGCGCCCGCGCCGTCCGGCGTCGCCATGCGGAACGTCTCGGTCGACAGCGTCAGGATCTGGTCGGCGAAAACGTTGAAATTCGCAGCCCCACGCGGAATGTCGATGTGCGAGGCAAGACTCGCGGGTTTGCCCGTATCGCGAACCTCAGCGGCAAGAAATTCATCGAAGCGGCGCATGATACCGTCGGCAACTTTGCGCAGCAGGGGCGAACGCTCCTGCTCGCTCATCTTTCCCCACGGCCCCTTGAGAGCGCGCTGCGCCGCCTTCACTGCCTCATCGACGGCGGCTGCATCCGCCCCGCGAACCAAATTGATCAGTTCGCCGTTGACAGGGTTGCGGTTCTCGAAGGTCCGTCCGGTATCGATGAAGCGCCCGTCGATGAAATTTGAAAGCAGCGGATGGGCGGTCCCGACCCCTGATATGGCTTTATTCATTGGCATCCCGGCTTTGAATTTGAGGCTCGGAATCTATAGCCAAGCCGATTCATAAAATCCATTGATTTCATAAATACTATCTGTTTAATAAAGGAATTCGGTGTTGCCTCGGCTCGATTCCGGTCGCGGCCACGCTTTTCCGCTGGCCGTGTTCTTCGCATGAACCAACCCGACAAGGTCCTCCACAACGGCCGCATCTATACGGTCGATGCTACAGATTCAGTCGCGGAGGCAGTGATGATCCGCGGCAACACGATTGCCGCAGTCGGCTCGTCAGCGGACATGCTGGCGCTCGCCGGCCCCGCAACTCAGACGATCGATCTCGAAGGTCGCGCCGCCGTTCCCGGTTTTGTTGACGGCCATCCGCACATGGACGGCACCGGGCTGCACTTCCTGAAGCCCTCCTTTGATGGTGCGCAGTCGATCGACGACGTCCTTGCTGCTCTTGCGCTTGAAGTCAGCCGGCGAAAGCCGGGCGAATGGATCATCTGCAATCCGTTGGCAAGCGAACCGGAAGTCTTCGCATTCCCCGCCGCACTGCGCGAAGGCCGCTGGCCGAACCGCCATGACCTCGACCGGGTCTCTCCCGACAACCCCGTTTACATTGAGCCGCCCGCGCTCATCGCGCCGGGCCATGCCATCGCCAACAGCGCGGCGATCCGGCTGGCCGGCATCACCGCGAAGACAGAAACGCCTGCGGGAGTTGAGATCGATCTCGGCGCCAACGGCGAGCCAACAGGAATTTTCCGCGACTTCAATTTTCCGAAGGTGCTGCCCGACACCTACGGCACGATCCGTGGCAAGCGCGCCCTCTTCGCGATGATCCCCGAGATGGATCAGGCGTACATGAATCGCGCGGTCGAAGCCGGCATGTACGCCTTCAATCGTGCCGGCGTCACCGCGATCTATGAGGGGCACGGCATCCCTAAGCCGCAGCAGATCTCCTATGTCGATCTCTGGCGACGACGCGAATTGTCGGTGCGCACCTATTTCGTCATCGGCTGGCCTCAGCCTTTCTTTCTCGACAGCGAGAAGGGACAGAAGCTCATCGATGAAACCGCGCTCTATGCCGCAGGCGAAGGTTTCGGCGATGATCTCCTGCGATTCGGCGGGCTTGGCTATTCCTTCGACAGCGCGACCGCGATCGGGGCATGCCTGATGCGCGAGCCTTACGTCGGCGCGCGCGGCTACGCCTGGACCGGCGTGCAGCACGCGCCGGACGAAGCGTTTCTCGACGCACTGTTCCGCGCAGCGCGCGCCAACCTTCGGGTCCAAGTGCAGGCGGCCGGCGGCGGCGCGATCGACAAGGTCCTGTCGATGTTCCAGACCATCGACCGCGAAATCCCGATCCTCGGCAAACGCTGGGTGATCGAGCATTGCCAGTTCCCAACGCCCGAGAACAGAGCCATATGCAAGCGGCTCGGCGTGGTCGCGACCACGACGACCAATTTCCTGTGGAACTACGATACCGTCTACCTGCGCTGTTTCGGC
>Ga0070663_100002179_pt1 | contig 10942 bp, 10 predicted proteins | sample KBSC63metaG_FD_65646 | JGI IMG/M metagenome (GOLD analysis project Ga0070663, IMG submission 65646) | Corn rhizosphere microbial communities from Kellogg Biological Station, Michigan, USA - KBS C6-3 metaG | ecosystem: Host-associated > Plants > Roots > Rhizosphere > Soil ...
GCTTCTGACCCGAGCTCGGATTCCGCCAACACGGCCACGTTCATCACCTGACGTGGTCGCGAGTCAGATCCCGAAGCCGGGTTGGTGTTGGCTGGCTGGGACATGCCGGACATGCGGCGGGCAGCTCCTTCATCTTGCGCTCTTGGTGAAAACGATACGCATGTCGATCTCTAATTTCTCACCTCCGCGCCCATTAAGACACCGACGTGTCCTGCTCTAATGGCGGTCGACTTGACGGTCGAACGCTGGCACTATTAGAACACGTTCTAGTGAGAAGCACGCCCTTCTCGCCCAAACGGTAGGAGTCACGGTGGCAGTTTCTTCCCCGGGGACCAGCACTTCCGAGCAGTTTGCCGCACGTGAGCTGGTTCGTTCCTGGGCATCCAGTTCCGCTGCGATCGAGGCCGCGCGCGCGGTGGAGCGCGGCGAGGCCGACGCATGGCGCGCCGCGTACCGGGGCATGGCTGAACTAGGGATCTTCGGCGTCGCGCTTCCCGAGGAGCACGGTGGTGCCGGTGGCACCGTCGATGACCTGTGCGCGATGGTCGACGAAGCCGCCGCGGCGATGGTCCCCGGCCCTGTCGCCACCACGGCGCTGGCGACACTGGTCCTCGGTGCATCCCATGCCGAGCTGCTCGACGCGCTGGCATCGGGGGAGCGCACCGCGGGTGTCGCCGCATCGGCCGACGTGCGGTACGACGCGGGTCGGGCCTCCGGAAGTGCCGAATACGTGCTCGGTGCCGATACGCAAGGGATGCTGCTGCTGCCCGCGGCCGACGTGGTTCTGCTCGTCGACGCGACCGCCGACGGTGTGACCGTCGAACCGCTGAAGGCCACCGACTTCTCGCGCCCGCTGGCGCGGGTGCTGCTGGACTCCGCACCCGCCGAGGTGCTGCCCGTATCGGCCCAGCGGGTCCGGGATCTCGCCGCGACCGTGCTCGCCGCCGAGGCCGCGGGACTGGCCCGCTGGACACTGCGGACCGCCACCGAGTACGCGAAGGTGCGCGAGCAGTTCGGTAAGCCGATCGGCAGTTTCCAGGCCATCAAGCACATGTGCGCCGAGATGCTGTTGCGGTCGGAGCAGATTTCGGTAGCCGCGAGTGACGCTGCCGCCGCCGTGGCCAATCCCGATGAGCGACAACTCTCTATCGCCGCGGCGGTCGCGGCGTCGACCGCGATCGAAGCGGCGAAGGCCAACGCCAAGGACTGCATTCAGGTACTCGGCGGCATCGGGATCACGTTTGAACACGACGCACATCTGTATCTGCGCCGTGCGCACGGGATCGCGCAGTTCCTCGGCGGCCTGCCGTATTGGCTGCGACGAATCGCGGCACTGACGGGCCAGGGCGTACGCCGCGAACTGCATGTCGATCTGGATTCAGTTGCGGATCTGCAGCCCGAAATCGCTTCTGCGGTAGCCGAAGTCGCCGTGCTGCCCGCCGAGAAGCAGCAAGTGGCGCTTGCCGAGACCAGGTTGCTGGCGCCGCACTGGCCGCGACCCTACGGCCGCGAAGCCGGTCCGGCCGAGCAGCTGCTGATCGATCAGGAGATGGCCAAGGCCGGCGTAGTGCGGCCGGACCTTGTCATCGGCTGGTGGGCCGCGCCGACGATCCTCGAGCACGGCAGCCCCGAGCAGATCGAGCGGTTCGTGCCCGCAACATTGAGCGGTGAGCTGTTCTGGTGCCAGTTGTTCAGTGAACCGGGCGCAGGCTCCGACCTTGCCTCTCTGCGGATGAAAGCCGTTCGCGCCGAAGGAGGTTGGAAGCTCACGGGGCAGAAGGTGTGGACGTCGCGGGCGAACTGGGCGCAATGGGGAGTCTGCCTGGCACGCACCGACGCAGACGCGCCGAAGCACAAGGGCATCACGTACTTCCTCGTCGACATGAAGTCACCGGGCATCGACATCCGGCCGTTGCGCGAGATCACCGGCGACAACCTGTTCAACGAGGTGTTCTTCGACGAGGTCTTCGTGCCGGACGAGATGGTCGTCGGGCAGGTCAACGACGGCTGGCGGCTGGCCCGCACAACGCTGGCCAACGAGCGCGTCGCGATGGCCCATGGCACCGCCTTGGGCAATCCGATGGAAGAGCTGCTTCGCACGGTCGCCAAACTCGAACTCGACCCCGCCGTGGCCGACCGGCTCGGTGAACTGATCCGTTCCGCGCAGGTGGGGTCGCTGCTCGACCAGCGGATTGCGCAGCTGGCCCTCGGCGGTCAGGACCCTGGCCCGCAGGCCAGCGCGCGCAAGCTGATTGGCGTCCGGTACCGGCAGGAGCTCTCCGAGTTCCGGATGGAGCTGTCGGAGGGCGCGGGCGTCGTCGAGAACAAAGAGGTGCACGACTTCCTCAACACGCGCTGCCTGACCATCGCAGGCGGCACCGAGCAGATCCTGCTCACACTGGCCGGTGAGCGGCTGCTCGGGCTGCCGCGCTAGGTCCGCCTCCCGTGGCGCTCACGAATGGCGGGAGCTTCTCAGAGTCGTCCCCTACTACGTGGCCCCTTGGCCGTCGGGCTCGCAGCGGACAGCAAGCCCACCAGTTCCGAGACCCGGATGTGGTCGAGATTACCGACGGCGGACACGATGTCGGCGCGTAGCGCATCGTCGGCGAACGGCTCGGCGAGCCAGTCGAACTTCTCGACTACGCGATCCCACGACATCGGCCGCGTCGGCGAGCCCTCGAAGTCCGACTGTTCGCGGGACAGTGTCCGCCCGTCGTGCGTCACGATGTGCACGCGGGCGGACGTGCGTTCGGGATAGGCGGCCGTCAGATCCGGCGCAGGCTTGACGTCGACGCGCGACAGCAGATCCTGGACGTCGGCGCGATTGATGCGCTCGGTCTCCACCTGTTCGGGACCGACCTGACCGTCGAGCAGTGCCACCGCGCTGAGGTACTTCAGGTTGTAGTCGGCCTGCTCCTTCGTCGACGGGTGGTCCTTGCTGCCGTAGCTGCCACCACCGGCGAAGTCGTAGGCACCCTGGAACACCTCGAGGGTCACCGACGCGACGTCGCTACCGAAGACATGATGATCGTCGCGGAGCGCCAGCGTCGCATCGATGATGGCCTGCCCGTGGATCAGTGAGCAGTATTGCTTGAGGTAGGTCTGCCCGACGGCGGTCAACGAACGGTCGCCGGTGCGCATGTCGATGCCCTGGTCGAAGAGCTGCTCGAGGCCGTTGGGGCCGTCGAAAAGCGCTCGCGGCCCGGTGATTCCGCGGCCGGCCAGCAAGGTGGTGTACACCGCGCGCATGCCGGTGATGGCAGGGGAGATGCCCTTCCAATTCGAGACCGGTTCGGCGTGTACGGCGGCAAGCGACACGTTGTCCGCTGTCGACGCGGCAATGGCTGATGCGGTTCGCGCGGGGTCGAAGTCCAGCAGCTTCGCCGACCCGGCGGAAGCCGACATCGCAAGCTGCAGCGCGTGGTTGAGACCGCGGGCCATGACCGGAACCTGGGCGCTGAACCGGCACTGGACCTCGTATGCGACCGCAAGTGCGAGCAGGAAATCCGAACCGCTCGCGCCGACGTGCTCGGCAACCGCCAGGATCGCGCCGAAGTTGTCTGCGGGATGACAGAGGCCGCCCGGCGTCAGGAAAGTATCGAGCAGGTCGGGATAGCGCACCAGCACGGCGTTGAAGAACGCGGCTTGATCCACCGAGGCGCGTCCGCCACCGATGAATGTCGCGGTGGGGCGGCCGCTGAACTGCTCGGCGTGCGCGCGGATCGGTTCGATGAGCTCTCCATCGAGTGCGCCCACGGCACAGGCGATGCTGTCGAGCACATTCCGCTTCAGCGTCCGCATAGCGCCGGCACTGATATCAGCGGTAGTCGCCCCGACCACGAAATCGGCGACCTCGTCAACAATGTGCTTGTGTGTCATGGCTTTGGCCCTTCCCCATTCGACTACCGTCGAGTCAAATGCGAGAGAGCAGCGGCGTCCACGACCAAATGCCTACCTGTTGGTTGGCCGAACCTCTCACCGCAGTCAGGGCCCAAGGATGGTGCGGCGCGGGTGGGCTCCCTGGACGCGACGGCTAGCTGAACGTCGTCTGAGCGCAGGCGGTCGGCGTCGTGAGATTCACGCCGCCGTAAACCACCTGGATGACGGAGCAAGCGATGAAGTTGGCGCGGGTGTTCGGCTGGCCGGTGCTCCAGTCGGTGGGTACCGAGTCGCCGTCGACCTGAAAGCGTTCGATCGGTCCACCGCCAAAGGTGGTTACCGAGATCTCGACGTCGCTGAGTGACTTGTACATCTTCGAAAGCACGTTGTCGTGGTTCGCGCCCTTGTCCGCCCTGGGCGTGCCGGAAGGTGCGCTGTACCCGGCTTCCTGCCACACGTTGCGGTCCGAGCTGCGCACCGTGATGGTCTGTCGTGCCCATGTGTCGCCGGGGAATCCGGTCGGGCCGTCCGGCGTCAACAGGTTGGCGGTGGTGTTGAACGTGCACCTGGTTCCCGCGCAGTTGGCGGTGACGTGCATTTCTATTTGGGTCGCCGGATCGACAGGGATCGAGGTGACGGCCGAGTTGGACGCAGCCGAGGCCGACGCGGTGGGCGCGAGCGCCGCGGCCAGCATTGCCGCCGCGCCCGCTGCCGTGAGCCGGTTCATCGTCACGAAGTTAGCCGTCCCCTATTCGTCGTAAGTGACTTCGACGGAATCGGACCGCGGCCGGGCCTGGCAGCCGAGGATCAGACCCTCGTCGAGATCCTGTTGCTCGAGCACGTCGTTGACCTCCATCTCGACGTCGCCGCTCTTCTTGAGCACCGCGCAAGCGCCGCAGTGGCCCTCGCGGCAGGAGAACGGGGCGTCGAGACCCTTGTCGAGCAGGACGTCGAGAAGCTTCGCGCTCCGTGGCCAGCGCACCTCATGCCGCTCACCGTCGAGCGTGACGATCGCGGTGGCCGGCCCCTCGTCGCTGTCGTCCTCCTCGATGACGACCGCAGCGAACGGATCGGACTCCAGCGACTTGAACACCTCGATGTGGATCTTGTGGGCAGGCGCGTCCGAGTTCTTCAGCGCTTCCTCGGCCGCCGCCATGAACGGGCCGGGTCCGCAGATGTAGGCGTCGCGGCCGATGTACGGCCCGGCAAGGCCGGCCAACGCCGCCGCAGTCGGCAGCCCCTGCACCGTCTCCAGCCAGTGCACGACGGTGAGCCGGTCGGGGTACTTCGCCGACAATTCGCGCAGTGCGCCAGCGAAGATCACCGAGTTCTCGTCGCGGTTGGCGTAGATCAGTACCACCTTGCCGCCGCCCTCGGAGAGGGCGGACTTGCAGATCGACATCATCGGCGTGATGCCGCTGCCTGCCGCCAGAAGTAGGAAGTCTTGGTCGAGGGTTCTCGGCACGAAGGTGCCCGACGGCGCGAGCACGTGGATCTTCATCCCCGGATGGGCGTTGTCGCACAACCAATTCGACGCATACCCGTCGACGGTGCGCTTGACGGTGACGGTCAGCTGGTCGTCGGTGAAGGGCGAGCTGCACAGCGAGTAGCAGCGGGCCACCGAGCCGGTGCGGTCGCTCGGCACACGCAGAGTCAGGAACTGTCCGGGCGAATAGCGCAGCCGGTCGGCAGGAATCTCGACACCGTCGGGCACGGCGAACACCAGCGACCGCGCGTCTGAAGTCTCCTCCACGACGTCGGCCACCTGCAGCTCGAGCACGTGGCTACCGAGTGGCTCGTCCGTCACTGCTTCGCCCTTCCGTGTGCCGATAACTAGAACAGGTTACAGAAACGCATGTTCCCAGGTCCAGCCGCCGCAGGAATGCCCTGCTCGACACAAATCGTAACGTGTTCTAATCTTCCTTTAGGTCCGAACTCCCGGGAGGCAAACCAGTGACGTCCATTGAACAGGGTGACGTGCAGTCGGTCTTAGCCGGCATCGACGACCTGTTACCGCTGATCGCCAAGCGAGCCCAGGCGACGGAGGATCTGCGGCGGCTGCCCGACGAGACCGTCGCCGAGCTCGACGAGGTCGGCTTCTTCAAACTGCTCCAACCCGAGCAGTGGGGCGGCCTGCAGTGCGACCCGACCGTGTTCTACGAAGCCGTGCGCCGCATCGCGACGGCGTGTGGTTCGACCGGGTGGGTCAGCTCGATCATCGGCGTGCACAACTGGCACCTGGCGCTATTCGATCAGCAGGCACAGGAAGAGGTGTGGGGCGACGATCCCGCCGTGCGCGTCTCATCGTCGTACGCGCCGATGGGCGCGGGCACCGTGGTCGACGGTGGCTACCTCGTCAACGGCTCGTGGAACTGGTCGTCCGGTTGCGACCACGCCACATGGGCGTTCCTTGGCGGCCCCGTCATCAAGGACGGCAGGCCAGTAGATTTCGGCAGCTTCCTGATTCCGCGCACTGAGTACCGCATCGACGACGTATGGCACGTCGTCGGCCTGCGCGGTACCGGCAGCAACACCATCGTGGTCAAGGACGTCTTCGTGCCGCGGCACCGCTTCCTCTCATACAAGGCCATGAACGACCGCACCGCGGGTGGCCTGCAGACCAACACCGCACCGGTATACAAGATGCCCTGGGGCACTGTGCATCCCACGACCATCTCGGCGCCGATCGTCGGCATGGCGTACGGCGCCTACGACGCCCATGTCGAGCACCAGGGCAAGCGTGTGCGCGCCGCGTTCGCGGGGGAGAAGGCCAAGGACGACCCGTTCGCCAAGGTCCGTATCGCGGAGGCCGCCAGCGACATCGACGCCGCATGGCGCCAGCTGATCGGCAATGTCGGCGACGAGTACGCGTTGCTGAAGGGGGACAGGGAGATCCCGTTCGAGCTGCGGGCCCGCGCCCGTCGCGACCAGGTGCGCGCCACCGGCCGCGCGATCGCGTCGATCGATCGTCTCTTCGAGGCCTCCGGCGCCACCGCATTGAACAACGATGCTCCGGTGCAACGGTTCTGGCGCGACGCGCACGCGGGCCGGGTACACGCGGCCAATGATCCCGAACGTGCCTACCTGATCTTCGGCAACAACGAGTTCGGGTTGCCGCCTCAGGACACGATGGTCTAGATGACTCAGCCTGTTTTGACGGCCGACGGTATCACCTTCGAATCGACGTCACGCTTTGCCGCGGTACACGGCAAAGGCCCTGCCATGCGGCTGCACTACCACGAGGCGGGTGTCGGCAACGATCAGACGGTCGTGCTGCTGCACGGCGGTGGCCCAGGTGCGTCGAGCTGGTCGAATTTCGGACGCAATATCGGCGTGCTGGCGCAGCATTTCCATGTGCTTGCCGTCGACCAGCCCGGCTACGGCCACTCCGACAAGCACACCGAGCACGAGCAGTACAACCGCTACAGCGCGACTGCGTTGCTGAACCTGTTCGACCACCTAGGCATCGAATGCGCTGCGCTGGTGGGCAATTCGCTCGGCGGCGGCACCGCCGTGCGGTTCGCGCTTGACAACCCGGACCGGGCAGGGCGGCTGGTGCTGATGGGTCCTGGCGGCCTCTCGGTCAACCTGTTCGCGCCCGACCCGACTGAGGGCGTCAAGCTGCTCGGCAAGTTCTCCTATGAGCCCACGCGCGAGAACCTCGAGGCGTTCCTGCGGATCATGGTGTACGACCAGAAGTTGATCACCCCGGAACTGATCGACGAGCGCTTCGCAATCGCAAGCACGCCGGAGTCGCTGGCGGCAACCCGGGCGATGGGAAAGTCGTTCGCCGGCCCTGACTTCGAGCTCGGCATGATGTGGCGTGAGGTCTACAGGCTGCGCCAGCCGGTGCTCCTGATCTGGGGGCGGGAGGACCGCGTCAACCCGCTCGACGGCGCACTGGTGGCACTCAAGCAGATCCCGCGAGTGCAACTGCACGTCTTCGGCCAATGCGGGCACTGGGCCCAGGTGGAGAAGTTCGACGAGTTCAACAGGCTGACTGTCGATTTCCTGAGGAACGTTTCTGGGAAGGGCGCGTCATGAGCATCCGGTCACTGGGCTATCTGCGGATCGAGTCGACGAACGTTGCGGCCTGGCGCGAGTACGGCCTGAAGGTGCTCGGCATGGCCGAGGGCAAGGGGCTGACCGACGGTGCACTTTATCTGCGGATGGACGAGTTCCCCGCGCGTCTGGTGATCGTGCCTGGCGAGAGCGACCGGCTGCTGGAGTCCGGCTGGGAATGCGCCAATGCCCAAGGACTGCAAGAGATCCGCAAGCGGCTCGATGTGGAGGGCACGCCCTACAAGGAGGCCGCTGCCGCTGAGCTTGCCGACCGTCGCGTCGACGAGATGATCCGGTTCCAGGATCCCTCCGGCAACTGCCTCGAGGTCTTTCATGGCGCGGCGCTGGAGCACCGTCGCGTCGCCAGCCCGTACGGGCACAAATTCGTCACGGAGGAGCAGGGTCTCGGCCACGTGGTGCTGACCACTCGCGACGACGTGGAGTCGTTGCACTTTTACCGCGACGTCCTTGGCTTCAGGCTTCGCGACTCGATGCGGTTGCCACCACAACTGGTCGGCAGGCCCGCCGACGGCGCGCCGGCTTGGCTGCGCTTCTTCGGGGTCAACCCGCGCCATCACAGCCTGGCGTTCATGCCGGGCGAGACGCCCAGCGGCATCGTCCATTTGATGGTGGAGGTCGAGAACGCCGACGACGTCGGGCTCTGCCTGGACCGCGCGCTGCGCCGCAAGGTGCCGATGTCAGCGACCCTCGGCAGGCACGTGAACGACAAGATGCTGTCCTTCTACATGAAGACGCCCGGCGGCTTCGACGTCGAATTCGGTTGTGAAGGGCTTGAAGTCGAGGACGACAGCTGGGTGGCCCGGGAGAGCACTGCCGTCAGCCTGTGGGGCCACGACTTCAGCGTAGGCTTCAAGAGCTAGTGAGCAAGCCACCGCTCGACCCTCGCACATTCCGAAATGTGCTGGGGCAGTTCTGTACCGGTATCACCGTGATCACCACCATGCACGAAAGCGCGCCGGTAGGCTTTGCGTGTCAGTCGTTCGCCGCGCTGTCACTGGACCCGCCCTTGGTGCTGTTCTGTCCGACCAAGGTGTCGAGATCCTGGCAGGCCATCGAGTCCAGCGGGCAGTTCTGCGTCAACGTCCTGCACGAGAAGCAGAAGGACGTCTCGGCGCGTTTCGGATCCAAGGACCCAGATAAGTTCGCCGGAATCGACTGGCGACCTTCTCAACTCGGCTCGCCGATCATCGAAGGGACCCTGGCGCACATCGACTGCACCGTGGACTCCGTGCACGACGGCGGCGATCACTACGTGGTGTTCGGTGCCGTGCACTCGTTGTCGGACGCGCCGCACAAGAAGCCGCGTCCGCTGCTGTTCTACCGCGGCGAGTACACCGGCATCGAGCCCGACAAGAACACCCCGGCGCAGTGGCGCGATGACCTTGAGGCCTTCCTCACCGCGACTACCGACGACACCTGGCTTTGAAGCGTGTCACACAACCTAGTTGGTGTGTGACACCGCCCTTCTCGGGCGTCCTCTGTTCAGGCCACGGGTGTGGCTTGAACGTCGGTTCCCACGTCTTCCGAGGTGGTTTCACCGACACGAGTGACGTGCCGGTCAGCGCCATCTCGTCGGCGGACATTGGTGACCCGGCCTCCGTGCTTGGGGGTCCGGGGTTCGAGATGATGTTGCTCCGCCCATCTGGCAAGGTTGGCAGCGGCGTTACGGTCACGATCGTCCGAATACCCGCAGTCGCAGATAAACACCCGGTCACTCAATGTCATTCTGTGGTTACGGTTGCCGCACCGTGAACAGACTTGGCTCGACGGATACCACCGGTCCGCGATTGCGAGCTCGCGATTGCGCCAGTCAGTCTTATAGCGCAGCTGGCGTGCGAATTCGGCCCAGCCAGCGTCTCCAATGGCTTGGGCGAGGCGGTGATTACGCAGCATTCCGGACACATTCAGATCCTCAATCACGAGCCTGTCGTGGGTCTTGGCGAGCTCGTTAGATACCCGATACAAGAAGTGCCTGCGAATGTTGCGGATATGGTTGTGGTGACGTGCCAGCCGGCAGCACACTGGCGGCGACGACAAAGGCTGCCAGACCTCGGTCGAGTCCCACCCAACCGCCGCGGTCGCTGTCCGTGCGGGCCGGGTGACGGAGGGACGGATGTAGGTCAGCGGCCGCCACATTCAGTGCTACCCACCAGCGTCCACCCTGTTGGATGACAGTGGCGGACAGAACCTTTGCGCGGTCTTTGGCTAGCATGTGCCGCAACCGGCGGGTGTCGTCGCGTATCCAACAACGCCAATACCGGGGAGTGTCACTGATCGTGGATGTGTCTCGCCCAAACGAATCGTCGGCTGGCGTCCCTTGGGATGTTTGTTGCGCAGCCGAAACGTCTGCCTTCCTCCGGCAGCCTTTTTCTTGAACCGCGGAAACCGAACGTGGGGCCACGACGGGTACCTCTGCGGGACTGCGACCAGGCGGCTAGTGCCCGCCCGCAGTCGACGGCGGCCTCTTCGAACACTTGCTGGCAGATCTCCCGTCGCCACGGCAGCCCCGTCACGACCATGGAGGCAACGCCCTCTCCGTCGATAGCAAACAGCCGTCCGGCGGCCTCGCTTCTTTTCCAGATGTTGAAGGTGTTGATCAGGTCATAACCAGTCCACGGCACGTTGACATCCGGGTCGGTTCGGTGTTGCGCGAGCGCACTCCCCACCATGTGGAGGCACTGGTTGAACGCGAACCGGGCGGCGCCGGCACGCCGAGCGAGGATGCCGTGCTGCTCGGCCGTTGGGTTGAGGCAGAATTTGAACGTTGAGTGCCGCTTCATCGCACCCGCACTTTCGCACGCCCTACCGACAAGACGGCCTCACGTCGTGCGTTGGACCGGGATTAGGACGGTTAGTGAGAGCCGTGCGCAGCCACAGTTGGTCTGATCGGCTGAGGGCATGCTCGCCGATGGACCTTTGCGGCCGATACGCCTTCTAGATGCAGCCAGCTGCGCAGGGGTCGACAACAGGAAGCGATTCC
>Ga0070663_100002182_pt1 | contig 10939 bp, 8 predicted proteins | sample KBSC63metaG_FD_65646 | JGI IMG/M metagenome (GOLD analysis project Ga0070663, IMG submission 65646) | Corn rhizosphere microbial communities from Kellogg Biological Station, Michigan, USA - KBS C6-3 metaG | ecosystem: Host-associated > Plants > Roots > Rhizosphere > Soil ...
CTGGCGGGTCGCCGACTACGACCAGGCGAGCTGACCGTGCGGCGCCTGGGGTTGTGGCTGGGGCTGGTCGTGTTCCTCGCGGTCGGCGCCCTGGTCGTGACCGCGGTCGCCGCGAAGGTCGTCATCGACAACCAGCAGGCGCAGGCCCGGGGCGTGAACCTGATGAGCTGCGACGCCTCGGTCGGGCCGACGCAGCCCGGCCAGGGCGACCGCGGCACGGTCGACGCGTCGAAGCTGGACGACGAGCAGCGCGGCATCGTCGCGCTGATCATCTCGATCGGCAAGCAGCGGACGCTGGCGCCGCGTGCGTGGCAGGTCGCGATCCAGGCCGGGATGACCGAGTCCGGCCTGCACAACCTCACCTACGGCGACCGAGACTCCCAGGGCATCTTCCAGATGCGCCCGTCGATGGGCTGGGGCTCGATCGCCGAGGTCACCAACCCGACGTACGCGGTCAACAAGTTCTACGACGTGCTGCTCGCGGTGCCGGACTGGGAGAACAAACGCCCGGGCGACGCGGCTCAGGCGGTCGAGCGGTCGGGCTTCCCGGACCGCTACCACAAGTGGGAGCCGATGGCGGCGACGCTGGTGGAGACGGTCGGCCAAGTCGTCGACGTCGTCTCCTGCGGCACCGGCATGGGGGCACTGCTGCCGCCCAGCCAGGCCGCCGCGCAGGCGATCAGTTTCGCGCTGGGCGAGCAGGGGAAGCCGTATGTGTGGGGCGCCACGGGGCCGAATTCGTACGACTGTTCGGGGCTGATGCTGCGGGCGTACGAGTCGGCGGGGATCATCCTGCCGCGCGTCTCGCGCGACCAGTACCACGCCGGCGCGTACCTGCCGGTGCGCGACGCACAGCCCGGTGACCTGCTGTTCCTCGCCACGGATCCGTCGGATCCGACGTCCATCCACCACGTGATGATGTACCTGGGCGACAACAAGATCGTCGAAGCGCAGCAGACCGGCGTCCCGGTGCACACCCGGGACTTCTCGTTCGACGAGCGCGAACTCGTGCCGCAGGCGGTCCGTCCCGGCGTTTAGCATGGGTCGCGAGGGCCTGGACAGGATCGGCCGATTCACCCGACGTCGCGGCGCTTCCACGAGCAGGTGGCCGCGTACTGGCAGAGGATGAGCACGTGGGACGCAAATTCGGCAGGCGAGGCAAGTCCGGCGCGGGCGAGCCCCGGGACCCGGCGGCGCTGTTCGGCGCGCCGCAGCCGCCCCGGCAGAGCGCCCGGCCGGCGTCCAGCACCCCGCTCGCCGACCGGCTGGGCCAGGGCTACCCGGGTGTGGACGCGGGGTACGTGGTGCTGCCGCGGTCGCTGGCCGAGGGGATGTCGCTGCCCTGGCAGCACCAGATGGCGGCGCTGCTGGCCCAGTTCCACGCGGAGCACGCGGGGCTGGCGTGGCCGATCTACCGGGTGGTGCCTTCCCGCTACGAGAAGCTCGCGGACCTCGACGAGGAGCAGCTCGCGGAGGCGGGCTACCTGGTCGAGATGGACGCGGACGGCGAGATGGTCTACCGCGAGCGGAGCGGCCGCAAGGTGGAGGACCCGGAGAACACCTCGGTGCTGGTGTCGTGCCTGGACCCGATCCCGAAGCCGGCCGGGCGCCCGGCACCCCCGGCGGCCTCCCCATCCGGCCCCGCGGCGGCGCCGGCCCCGATGAACATCGGCCCGGCCCCGGTGTGGCGGACGGTCCCGCACCCGCCACCGGCCCAGTCGGTCCCGGGAACCCCGGACCAGCACCTACCGGCGACGTGGGGGCAACCGGCCCGCCACGACGCGGTACCGCAGGCGGGGACGAGGGTGGAGCCGGAGTGGTCGGTGACGGCCGAGTCGGACCTGCCGGGCCCGGTGAAGTCCCCTCGGCACGCGGCGCCTGCGGTGTCGCGACCGGAGGTGGGTGAGGCGGTGGAGCCGCGGGTGTCGGCGCCTGCCGAGGCTTTGCCGGTGGCCGAGACGTCGGTGGGCCCGGTGGCGGGAGAGGTGTCCCGCGCCGAGGCGCAGCCTGTGGACGAGCCGGCGCCGGGTGAATCTGCGGGTCGTTCGGGGGCCGGTGAGCCGGTGTCGGCTCCCGTGACTCCGGCGCCGGTTTCGGAGCCACGGGAGGCGGACGAGCCACGAGCTGCCGCCCCGGCCCCGGCACCGGCACCGGCCTCGGCTCCGGCTCCGCAGGAGGCGGGCGAGCCGCGGGCTGCTGCATCGGCCCAGGTCGACCCGGAGCCGGGGGAGGCGGAGCCGCCGGAGGCTACTTCGGCACCGGAGGACACGGCCGCTGTTCCGCCCTCGGTCGAATCGCCGGAGGACCGGTCAGAGGCGGCACCGACACCCGCCGAACCGGCACCGGAGGCCGCACGAGACGAACCTGCGGCGGCCGAAAAGGTGCCGTCGGAGAAGCCCCCGGCCGAGGAAGCCGCCCCGACCCTCGTCGAGCCGTCGACGAGCGCCGCAGGCCGGGAGGAAGTGGCTGCGCCTGTTCCGGCGGAATCGAAGACGGTGCACCCGGTGGTCCCCGATTCGCCGCCGGGCCCGCCGACCGCGCCGCAGGAGGTGGTACCGGGCGTTCCGCAGCCGCAGCCGCAGCCGGCCGCCGAATCGCAGCCGCCGGCCGCGCCGCAGTCGGTGATCGAGGAGGGTTCGCAGCCCACAGCCACGTCAGGCGATGTGCCGCAACCCGCCTCGCCGCCGATGGTCGGTTCCCACCTGCCCAAGCCGCCGTGGGGACCCGCCGACCGGCCGGCTCCGAGCATCGGCCCGGGCGAGACACCCGGGGCGGCCCCCGAACCGGCCCAGAGCATTGCCCCGGAAGCCGCGCAGGCCGGCCCCGCGCCGGGCGCACAGAACATCGGCCCGGGCACCGGCCCCGTGCCGGGCACGGCTCCCGCGCAGGGCACCAGTCCTGCCGGCTCGCCCGTGGCGCCCCCTACCGCCCCGGCTCCCCACGTCGCCCCGCCGCAGGGCTGGAGCCCCGCACCCGGAATCAGCTCCCAGCCGGGCGTCATGCCTGCGCAGGGGCCCGAGGTGACCGGTTCCCCGGCGGCGCAAGGCCCGGCCGGCGCCCCAACGCCCGGCTCGGCTCCGGCGCAGGGGTCCGGCCCGGCCGGCGTTCCGGTGACGTCCAACCCCGCCCCAGCGTCCAGCTCACCGCAAGGGGTCACCCCAGCTGGTTCCCCGGCGGCACCAAGCCCGGCCAGCGCTCCAGCGCCCGGCTCGGTCCCGGCGCCGAGCTCAGCGCAGGAGCCTGGCTCGGCCAGCACTACAACGTCCAACCCAGCGCCCAGCTCACCGCAGGGGGCGACCCCGGCTGGTTCCCTGGCGGTACCCAGCCTCGCGCCGGCGTCCAGCTCGCCGCAGGGGGCGACCCCAGCCGGTTCCCCGGCGGCACCCAACCCCGCCCCAGTGCCCAGCTCACCGCAAGGAGCGACCCCAGCCGGTTCCCCAGTACCCAGCTCACCCCAAGGGGCCACCCCAGCCGGCGCTCACACCACACCCACCCCAGAGCAGCGGCCCGGCCCAGCGGCACCCACCCACACGTCCAACCCCACCCAGCCCCCACCCGCCCGCCCCAAGCCGGTCTTTCCGGGCCCCGAGTCGGCCCCCCAGCCGTTCCCCGCCCGGCACGCGGCCCCCGCGCGGCCCGTCTTCCCCGGTCCCGGGACCGTTCCCCCCGTCCCGCCGTCGGCCCCGAACGCGCGACCAGTGTTCCCCGGGCGGGACACGCCTCTGCCTCAACCGTCGCGGCAAGAGCCCGAAACCCCGCCCCGGGGGACCCCTCGCGGCTGGTTCGACGAGTTCACCGAAAACAAAGAGCCCGAAGAACCGCAGGACTTCGGCCCCACCGGGCAGCCGACCGAGATCCCCTACCGGTACAAGCGCTGACAGCCCGGCCCGGGGGTGCGAACCTAGGATCATGGCCAAAGACCCGAACCCGGACCAGGGGTGGTACTACAACACCCGCACCCACCAGGTCGAGCACCTCGAACGCAGCCGCAGCATCGATCTGCTCGGCCCGTACCCGGACGAGGCCACCGCCCGGCGCGCTCTCGAGATCGCCCGGGAGCGCACCCGGCGAGCCGATGCCGAAGAAGAGGACTAGACCGTCAGCCGTGGGCTGAGGACGAACTCCGGGTCCACCTGCGCGGCGAGGTCGGCGCCGGCCCAGGCCGCCGCGTTGCGCAGGTGGAACTCGACCGCCTGGCGCTGGTACCGCGCCCAATCGCGCTGTTCCGCGTCGACCGCCGAGCGCATCAGGGCCAGCGTCGAAAGGTTGGCCGGCTCGAGCTCGGCGATCGGCCGGGCCGTTCCGCGCTCCGCCGCCCGGACGTGCCCCGACGCGGACAGCCAGCCCAGCAATGCCGAGCCGACCTGGTCCTGGAGGAACTCGACGTCGTCCGCGTCCGTCACCTTGTTGCCCACCACCACGAGCCGCACGCCGTAGTCGCGGGCGTAGTCCGCGTACTGGCGGTACACGCCCACACTGCGGACCGTCGGCTCGCACACCAGGAACGTCACGTCGAACCGCGTGAACAGCCCCGAGGCGAACGCGTCCGCGCCCGCCGTCATGTCCATCACGACGTATTCGCCGTCGACGTCGACCATGTGGTTCAGCAGCAGCTCCGCCGCTCCCACCTTCGAGTGGTAGCACTTGACGCCGAGGTCGTCCTCGTCGAACTGGCCGGTGACGCCCAGCCGCACACCGCCCAGCTGCCGGAAGCAGGCCGCGAACACCGGGTTGTCCTCGAACGGCCGGACCAGCCGGGAACCGCGCCCCGGCGGCGTCGTCTTGATCATCGACGCCGGGTCCGGGATGCGCGGGTTGTCGCCGCGCAAGTAGTCCTTGATCAGGGCCATGTTGTCGCCGAGCGTCGGCCAGGCGAGCGCTTCCTCTTCGGTCGCGCCGAGCGCCACCGCGAGGTGCTGGTTGATGTCGGCGTCGATGGCGAGCACCGGCAGGCCGGCGTCGGCGAGGTACGCCACGAACAGCGATGACAGCGTGGTCTTGCCGCTGCCGCCCTTGCCGACGAACGCGATCTTCACGGTATCCCCTTCTGGCAATGATGACGGTTTTCATTATGCCCGGGCAACGTACACCCGACCGGCCCGCGCCCGATCGGGCGATCTCCGGGCCGGATGCGGGTTAGGGTTGGGGGGTGCCTCCCCTCGTGATCAGGACACACTCGGCGGGCGGGGACTTCGGCCCCCTGCGTGCCGAGTTTTCGCTGCCGGAGTCGTTCGGGCCCGAGGTCCTGGCCGAGGCGGAGGCGGCGGTCCTCGACCCGCTGGCCAGCGCCGGCCCCCGCGAGGACGCGACGGACCTGCCGTTCGTCACCATCGACCCACCGGGGTCCAAGGACCTGGACCAGGCGATGGTCGTCGAGAAGACCGCCCACGGCTTCCGCATCCACTACGCCATCGCCGACCTCGCCGCGTTCGTCCCGCCCGGCGGCGCGCTCGACCGCGAGTCGCGCCGACGCGGGCAGACGCTCTACCTGCCCGACGGCAACGTCCCGCTGCACCCGCCGGTGCTGTCCGAAGGCGCGGCCAGCCTGCTGCCCGGCGAGATCCGGCCCGCGGTGCTCTGGACCATCGACACCGACGACGCGGGCGAGCCGACCGCCACCCGCGTCCGCCGTGCGCTGGTCCGGTCCACCGAGCAGTTCGACTACGAGACGGTGCAGGCCGCGCTCGACGCCGGGAACCCGCACCCGTCGGTGGCCGCGCTGCCCGAGCTGGGACGGCGGCGGCGCGAGCTGGCCGTCCGGCGCGGCGCGGTCGAGCTGCAGCTGCCGGAGCAGGAGATCACCGGCGACCCGGACGGCGGCTGGGTGCTCGCCCGCCGCCCGCGCACCGCCGTCGACGCCTGGAACGCCGAAATCTCGCTGCTCACCGGGATGGCCGCGGCGCGGATCATGATCGACGCGCGGATCGGCGTGCTGCGCACGCTGCCCGACCCGGAACCCGAGGCCGTCGACTGGCTGCGCCGCTCGGCCGACGCGCTGGGCATCGCGTGGGCGCCGGAGACGACCGTTTCGGAGTTCCTGTCCGGTTTGGACCCCGGCCAGCCGGCGTCGATGGCGCTCTACGCCGACACGACCCGGCTCCTGCGCGGCGCGGGCTACACCGCGTTCGACGGCGAGCTGCCCGCCCTGACGACGCACGCGGGCATCGGCGGCGCGTATGCGCACGTCACCGCGCCGATCCGGCGGCTGGTCGACCGGTTCGCCACGGAGATCTGCCTCGCCGTTTCGGCCGGCCGCGAGGTCCCGGAGTGGGTGCGGGCGGCGCTGGCCGACGTCCCGCAGCGGATGGGCGCGTCGGACACCCTCGCCGCGAAGGTCGAGCGGGCGTGCATCGACCAGGTCGAGGCGTGGGTGCTGGCCGAGCACGTCGGCGGCGAGTTCAGCGCGGTGGTGCTGCGCGCGGACGAGAACAAGGCGGAAATCGTCGTCGAGGACCCGACGGTGATGGCGAAGTGCGCGGGGGAGAAGCTGACCGCGGGCGAGCGGATCGCGGTCCGGCTCACCGCGGTCGACGCCGAAAAGCGGAAGGTGTCGTTCGAGCGCGCATGACGTACCTGGTCGACGATCTCGGGGAACCGGTGCCGCTGTCCGGACCGGCTTCGCGGGTGGTGTCGCTCGTCCCGTCGCTCACCGAGGCGGTCGAGGTCAGCGCGCCGGGACGCCTCGCCGGCGCCACGGAGTACTGCACGCATCCGTCCACTCTGGACATTCCCCGCGTCGGCGGTTCGAAGTACCCGAAGCTGGACCGGGTGCTCGACCTCGCACCGGACCTGGTGCTGGCCAACGCGGAGGAGAACCGCCAGGAGGACGTGGAACGCCTGCGCGCCAACGGGATCCCGGTCTGGGTGATGGCCGCGGCGGCGTCCGTGCCCGCCGCTTTGGGTTCGCTGCGCCGGATCCTGACGCAGGCGTACGAGCTGGACGAGCCGGAGTGGCTGGTGGCAGCGGAAGAAGCCTGGCGCGAGGTCCGGCCGGTGCGCTTCCACGCGGTGGTCCCGGTGTGGCGCAAGCCGTGGATCGTCCTGGGCCGCGACACGTTCGCGGGTGACGTCCTGCGCCGGGTGGGCGTGGCGAACGTGTACGCGGCTTCGGAGGAGCGCTACCCGCGCCCGGAGGTGGAGGAGCTGCGGGCGCACTTCGCGGCGGACGCGGACCTGCTGGTGCTGCCGGACGAGCCGTACCTGTTCACCGAGGAGGACGGCCCGGACCACTTCCCGGACGCGCGGTACGTCCTGGTCTCGGGCCGCCACCTCACCTGGTACGGGCCTTCGCTGGTCGAGGCGCACGCGGCGCTGACGGACGCGCTGGCCGGGCTGTGAAGTCGAGCGCGGCCCAGCGGCAGTCCGTGCCGTCGACGGTGATCAGCCCTCGCCGCCCGGGCCCGGAGCATCGATTTTCCGGAGCCAGGCTTCGAGGTGCTCGAAGTGCTCGCCCGTCAAGCCGGTGTGCGCGTCGACGGGGATCAGCTCCGTCGGGAGGTCCGCCCGGCGCTCGACGAAGTTCCGCCGGGCGTCGGGGAACAGGTCGAAGTCGTCGTCGAACCAGGCGAGCGGGCGCCCGGCCGCGAATCGGGCAACGGGGCCGAACTTCCAGACCGGTTGGGGGCCGGCGAACTCGACCACCGGCAGTGGCGGCAGCCCGATCGCCGGGCCGATCTGCCGGTTCGCCCGGTGCTCCCAGCTGGTTGCCCAGGCCAGTTCCGCGTTCGCGGAGCCGGCCAGTGCGAGCAGGGCAGGACCGTGCGCCGGGTTCAGCCAGATCCGCAGCCGTTGGCGGCTCCAGCGGGAAAGCCGCAATGACTGCTCGACGTAGCCGGCGGGCTTGGCGTTGCGCGGAGCGGCCCACGGACTGAGCGGGCCGTCCACATCCAGCAGGATCAGCGGTCTCACACGCTTACAGTGTCAGGCCGGTCAAGACCGTCACCCGCTCCTCCGTGAAGTCCGCCATCGCCGCCGCCGGGCCCTCGCGGCCGACGCCGGAGTCCTTCACCCCGCCGTACGGCATCTGATCGGCTCGGAAGCTCGGCACGTCCCCGACGATCACACCGCCGACGCGAAGGGTCGCCGACACCTCGAACGCCGTCGGGACATCGCGGGTGAACACCCCGGCCTGCAACCCGAACCGCGACGCGTTGATCCGCGAAACGCCCTCCTCGACCGAAGAAACCCGGACCAGTGAAACCACCGGCCCGAACACCTCCTCGGCCATCACCGCCGCGTCCTCCGGGACGTCCGCCAGCACCGTCGGCTCGACCGTCGCCCCCGACCGGCCGCCGCCCGTCAGGAGGCGGCCACCCGCGGACACCGCCGACGAGATCCACGACGAAACCCGGGAAGCGGCGTCCACGTTGATCAGCGGACCGACGTCGACGCCGTCGGCGCGCGGGTCGCCGGTGCGCAAAGCCCGGACTTCGGCCAGCACCTTCGAGGCCAGCGCGTCGAACACCGAGTCGTGCGCGTACACCCGCTGCACCGAGATGCACGACTGTCCCGCCTGGTACATCGCGAAGGTCGCGATCCGCTGCGCCGCGAAGTCCAGGTCCGTCCAATCCGGACAGACCAGCACCGCGCCGTTGCCGCCCAGCTCCAGCGCCACGTGCTTGCGCGGGACGCGGTCGCGGATCGCCCAGCCGACCGGGACCGAGCCGGTGAACGACACCACCGGCAGCCGCGGGTCCTCGACCAGGCGGGACGACGTCTCGTTGTCCACCGGCAGGATCGACCACGAGCCCGCCGGAAGGTCCGCCGATGCCAGGATTTCGCCCAGCAGCAACGCGGTCAGCGGCGTCGCCGGCGCGGGCTTGAGCACGATCGGCGCGCCCACGGCGATCGCCGGGGCCACCTTGTGCGCCACCAGGTTCAGCGGGAAGTTGAACGGCGTGATGCCCAGCACCGGCCCGCGCGGCACGCGCCGGACCAGCGCCAGCCGTCCGGTGCCGCCCGGGTCCGTGTCGAGCCGCTGGAGCTCGCCCGAGAACCGGCGCGCTTCCTCGGCCGCCCAGCGGAACGTCGACACCGCGCGCCCCACCTCGCCGCGGGCCCACTTCAGCGGCTTGCCCGACTCCGCCGTGATCAAGGACGCGATCTCTTCGGACCGCTCACCCAGCGAACGGGACACGTGGTCCAACGCCCCGGCGCGGACGTGCGCGGGCAGCGTCGCGAACTCGTCGGCGACGTCGTGCGCCGCCCGCACCGCGGCCTCGACGTCCGACGGCGAAGGCACGAAGTGGGACCCCGCCGAAGAACCGTCGTAGGAGTGCTTGACGGCGGCGGTCGCCCCGGCGGTCACCGGCTTCCCGGCGACCCAGAACGGGAAAGTCATGCGCGGACCTCCGTCCGGACGGCGTGTTCGAGCACCGAGAGACCCTCGTCGAGCAGGTCGTCGGCCAGCGAGAGCGGCGGCAGCAGCCGGACGACGTTGCCGTAGGTGCCGCAGGTCAGCACCACCACGCCGGCGCGGTGACACGCCGCCGCGACGCGCTTGGTGAGGCCGGCGTCGGGCTCGGTGGTCCCGGGCTTCACGAACTCCGCGGCCAGCATCGCGCCACGCCCGCGGACGTCGCCGATCACGCCGGTTTCGGCGGCCAGCGCGCGCAGCCGGGGCAGGACGACGCCTTCGATGCGCTTGGCCGACGCGGCGAGGTCCTCGGTCTTCATCGTCTCGATCGAGCCGAGCGCCGCGGCGCAGGCGATCGGGTTGCCGCCGTAGGTGCCGCCGAGGCCGCCCGGCGGGACCGCGTCGAGCAGCTCGGCGCGGCCGGTGACGGCGGACAGCGGCAGGCCGCCCGCGATGCCCTTGGCCGTCGCGATCAGGTCCGGCACCACGTCTTCGTCGGTCGACGCGAACCAGGAACCGGTGCGGCAGAACCCCGTCTGGACCTCGTCGGCGACGTACACGACGCCGTTCTCGCGGCACCACGCGGCGATCGCGGGCAGGAAGCCGCGCGCCGGCTCGATGAAGCCGCCTTCGCCCTGGATCGGCTCCAAAACCACCGCGGCCACCTGGTCGCCGCCGACCTGCTTCTCGATCCGGTCGATGGCCAGCGCGGCGGCTTCGGGGCCGGACAGGCCGTCGCGGAACGGGTACGAGCCCGGTACGCGGTACACCTCGGGCGCGAACGGGCCGAAGCCGTGCTTGTAGGGCACGGACTTCGCGGTCATGCCCATCGTCAGGTTGGTGCGGCCGTGGTAGGCGTGGTCGAACACGACGACGGCCTGGCGTCCGGTCGCCACGCGGGCGATCTTGACGGCGTTCTCGACGGCTTCGGCACCGGAGTTGAACAGCACCGACTTCTTCGCGTGGTCGCCCGGGGTCAGCTCGGCCAGCGCTTCGCAGACCTCGACGTACCCCTCGTACGGCGTGACCATGAAACAGGTGTGGGTGAACCAGCACACCTGCTTGCGGACGCGGTCCACCACCGCCGGCGCGGAGTGCCCGACGTTCGTCACCGCGATGCCGGAGCCGAAGTCGATCAGCACGTTGCCGTCGGCGTCGGTGAGCAGGCCGCCGCTGGCGGAGGTGACGTAGACGGGCAGCACCGAGCTGACCCCGGCCGCGACGGCGTCGACGCGCCGCTGCTGCAGCTCGCGCGAGAGCGGCCCGGGGATCTCGGTCTGCAGCCTGCGCTGCCGGGGTGCCGGGGCCTGCGGCCCGGCGGTGGTGCTTGCGGTCACGGCGTGCTCCTGGGAAGTCGGTGGACGTCCTCAGGATGAGGGGTTACCCGACGGTCGTCAGGTGGCCGTTATGGACAATTCGGCGCGTACAGTTGGCCGTTATGGCACTCACGCTGGCCGGGTTGGCCGCCGAGCGCCCGCTCGGGCTGCGGGTGCTGACCGGCGAAGACGTCCTGGACCGCCCGATCGGCTGGGTCCACCCGACCGAGCTGACCGACCCGCAGGCCTTCCTCGAAGGCGGTGAGCT
>Ga0070663_100002183_pt1 | contig 10937 bp, 9 predicted proteins | sample KBSC63metaG_FD_65646 | JGI IMG/M metagenome (GOLD analysis project Ga0070663, IMG submission 65646) | Corn rhizosphere microbial communities from Kellogg Biological Station, Michigan, USA - KBS C6-3 metaG | ecosystem: Host-associated > Plants > Roots > Rhizosphere > Soil ...
TAGACCGCAAGGTCTTCGGGCGCCGTTTTGACGGCGTCCGCGCCGAGCGCATCCGCGAGCCGTTCTGCGAGCATCGTCCGTGAAGTTAGGGATGGCTGGAAGAAGGCCCTTGGAGCAGGAGGCGGCACCCGCTCGCCTCAAAGGTCGACATCAGGGAATGTTTCTTTTCGGACGCAAGAAGACTGCGAAGACCGCGAAGGCGGCGCCACCCACGGATCAAAAGCGTTCGGCTTTCCGGATGCCGGTCTCGTTCGATGTGCTCTATACCCTTGCGGGCCGGCGCGGGCGTCGGCGTGCCTCGGCCAACGATCTCTCGGCGGGCGGGTTGCGCCTGGCGACCGACGAGGACCTGATCGCGGGCTCGGTCCTGACCCTCGACTTCCATCTGCCCGACGAGTTTCTCGCGGCGATGGTGGTGGAGAAAGAGGTCTACGAGCAGACCCCGTTCGGGCTTCGCCCGGAGACGGTGAAGCACGCTCCGCCCGGGTTCGAGCCGATCCACGTCGAGGCGAAGGTGCTGATGCCGTTCTTCGATCGCGACGCGCGAGCGTTCGCGTACGGCCTGCACTTCCTCGATCTCGAATCGAAGGTCGAAGAAGAACTGCAGCGCTTCATGCACTTGTGGCAGATCAACTACCTGCGCGCGCGTAAGGGCGAGAGCTAGCTACCGGTAGATCAGGTACTTCGCCCGCAGCGCTTTGAACTTCGCGAGAGCGGGTCGCCAGCGGGCGATGATGGTCGTCGCGGCGTCGCCGTCGCCGAGACCCTTGCGCAGCGTGTCGGTACCCCAGTCGATGTCGATCGCCTTCGGATCCTTGGTGAGCGTCAGGGTCGACGGGCTGACGGCGCGGACCGCGGTGAGGATGTTGACCGCCGTTCGCACCGGTTCGAACGTATACGGATCGTAGACGACGAGTTCCACGCCGCCGAGATCCTTACCGGTCCAGAAGCCGCTGGTCGGCGACCAGTAGGCGGGACGGAAAGAGACGCCGGGAAGATCGAGCGCGTTCAGGCGTTTCGCCAAAGCGTAGGCGTCGACGTCGAGTCCGCCCGCATATTTGAACGGCTTGGTCGTGCCGATGCCGCCGTTGACGCCGCTGCTATCGATCAGGCCGGTGCACGGATAGAAGATCGTCGTGCTCCACTCCGGGATGTTCGGCGAGCTCTGCACCCATTGCAGGCCGGTGTCGGGCCAGAGCATCGAGCGCGTATACCCTTCCATCGGGATGACGTGGAGATCCGCGCGGATTCCGAACGCGTCGTTGAACATCTTGGCGAGTTCGCCGACCGTCATGCCGTGGCGCATCGCGATCGGGTAGAGACCGATGAACGAATGGAAGGCCGGATCGAGGACCGGCCCTTCGACCTGTTCGCCGCCGATCGGATCGGGGCGGTCGAGCACCCAGATCTCCTTATGGTACTGCGCGGCCGCCTGCATGGCGTAGGCCATGGTGGAGACGAACGTGTACGGGCGCGCACCGACGTCCTGGATGTCGAAGAGCAACACGTCGACGCCTTTGAGGATCTCGGCGCTCATGTGTTTCTGCTTGCCGTAGAGGCTGTAGACCGGCAGCCCGGTACGCGTGTCGGTGTACGACGAGACGTAGGCGCCGGCCGGGCGATCGCCGCGCAGGCCGTGCTCGGGCGAGTAGATCGCCTTGACGCAGATGTTCTTGTTCGCGCGGATCGCATCGACGATGCCGATCAGACGCGACGTCACGCCCGTCTGGTTGGTGATGATGCCGACGCAGCGGCCGTGCAGCTGCTTCCAGGCCGTTGAGAGGAAGACTTCGTCGCCGAGGGTGATCTTGGCGGGCGGCAAGGCCCCGGCGCGCGCACTTCCGGCGCCGAGCGTGAGAAGGATGGCGAGGACGGCGATGATACGCATGGAGCGCACTTCGCCGTTAGTCGCCACCTCCTTGCGGAGCCAGCAGTTCGAACGCTCCGCGCGCGGCGACGCGCTCGCCGGGGCGCACGCCGGCGACCTGCGCTTCGGCCGCGTTGGAGAACACGACGCGCACCTGGCGCGGCTCGAACGTGATCCCGCCGGAGCTCTTCGTCGAGACGAAGACCAGCGTCTTGCCGGTCTGCGGATCGGCGACGATCGCGGTATAGGGGACGAGCGTCCCGTGCGATCGCCCGATCACGATCTGCCCCGAGAGCGCGCTTCCCGCCAACGTCGCCGGAACGTCGGCGCGCACGCCGACCTGTGCGGACTGACTGGCGGCATCGACCGCTCCGGCCACACCCGTGACGGTTCCCGCGATCGCCTCGCCGGCATCCGTGCGAAGTCGCACCGGATCGCCGGGCTTGACGCGCGTCGCATCGGCGGCCGAAACCGCGAGGGTGATGGCCCCGGTCGCCGCCGGTGCGAGGGCGATCGCCGGAACGGTCGGATCGACCGACTCGCCAGGGTTGTGCAGGACCGCCGTGACGATGCCGTCGCTCGGCGCGCGCAAGACCGCGTTGCTCGCGTCTTGCGCGGCGAGCGCGGCGTGCGCCGCCGCGCTCTGGGCCTGAGCGGAAGCGGCGGCGTCGCCGGCGCCCGCCGCGCGGCTTTCGGCTTGGTCGGATGCGAGTTGCGAACGGGCGGCGTCGACCTCTTTGCGCGCACTCACGCCCGCAGTGAAGAGCCGTTGCGCGCGCTGCAGCGCGGCCTGGTCGAACGCGATCTTCGCGCTCCAGCGGTCGACGCCGGCGGCCGCCGCTTGAGCTCCGGCCGCGACCGCGTCGGCGTTGGCCTGGCGCGCGGCCAGCGCGTAGGTGGTGCCGTCGAGGGCGGCCAGCGATTGACCGGTGACGACGCGCTCGCCGACATGCACGTAGACGCTCGCGATTCGTCCGGCGACGGCGAACGCGAGTTTGCTATCCGAACCGGCGCTCGAACCCACGCGGCCGACGGCGTCGGCGGTCACGTCGATGCTGCCGTCGCGGGCGACCGCGGTCGCGACCTGCGGCGGTGCGGGGGCGGCGACCGATGAGGCGCGGCGATGGAAGACGATCCAGAGGATCGCTGCGACGGCCAGGATGACGATCGCGACGCCGGCGACGGTCCAGGTGCGTTTGCTCAAGGGCTTGGGACTCCCAGAGATTCGAGGAAGAGCGCGGCGTTTCGACGCGCGTCGCCGACCGCGCCCAGACGATCGATGGCGACCTGCGCGTAGGTTCGCCGTGCGTCGCTGAGATCCAAGCTCGACGACGCGCCGTCGCGATAGCCGCTCTGGACGGCGCGGACTTCGGCGGCCGCTTCGGCGAGCGCGCGGTCGGCGGCGAGCGCGGCAGCGCGGGCGGCGATGGTGGTGCGCCAGCCCGCCGCAACCTCGACCCTGATCCGCTGCTCGTCGCCGTCGAGGCGCGCCGCCGCCTGATCGCGACGCGCGCGTTCGGCGTCGACCCGGGCGCCGGCGGCGTTCGAGATGGGCAGCGCGAGCGTCACCGTCGCACTCGGCCCGGAGACGTGCTGGCCGGAGTCGGTGCCGGTCGCCCACCCGGCCTGCGCGACGAGCGACGGCAGGCCGCCGCGCCGGGCGGCGACGATCGCCGCGTCTTCGGCCGCGAGCGCGGCGCGGTCGCCGGCCAACTCGGAACGGTGTGCGAGCGCTATCGCGACAGCTTCGTCGGCGCTCGCGGGCATGGCCGCGAGCGGATCGGCAGGCGAAGCGGGAAGCGAGACGGCGTCGTCCGCGACGCCCATCTCGATCGCGAGCGCGTGGATGGCGTCGGCCTCGGTGGCGCGAGCGGATGCGGCGTCGGCGGAATCGCGCGTCAGCGCGACGTCGGCCCGCACGACGTCGAGGCGCGGTGCGTCGCCGGCCGCGAAACGTAGCTTGGCGGCCCGGTCGTCGGCCTTTCCGGTCGCCACGATGGCGTCGCGCAGCGCGCGCGCGTCGCGTGCGCGCAAGGCATCGACGAAGAGCGTGATGCCGGCGATGCGCTCGGTCCGCTCCGCGCCGAGCAGATCGGACTCCGCCGCGCGCAGGTCGGCCTGCGCCTGCGCGACGGCCGGCGCGCGGCCGGCGATATCGCCGAGCGCGATCTGCGCGCCCGCGGTGACGAGGTGCTGGACGATCGTCCCGCGCCCGCCGCTCTGCGGCGCCTGTGCGTACGACGCGAACGCTTGCGGGGCGCCCGATCCGGCGGCGGCGGCGACGAGCGCGCGCTTCTCGCGGACGACGGCTCGGGCTTGCGCGACCCCGGGCGAGCGCGCGAGCGCGGCGCGTTCGACGTCTGCGAGGCTCAGGGTCGCGGCTAGAGTAGCGGCTGCGATCATGCGCGATCCTTTGCGGTGAATCCGGCATAGAGCACCGGTATGGCGATCAAGGTGAAGACGGTCGCGGTCGAGAGGCCGCCGATGACGGCGATCGCGAGCGGGCGCTCCATCTCGGAACCCGACCCCAGACCGAAGGCGAGCGGCAACAGGCCGCCGATCGCCGCGAACGTCGTCATCACGATCGGGCGAAGTCGCATCCGGCCGGCGGTCACGAGCGCTTCTTCGACCGACGCGCCTTCGGAGCGCTTGCGATTGGCGACGTCGATCAAGAGGATGCCGTTCTTGACGATCAGCCCGACGAGCAGCAACAGACCCATGAACGACGAGACGTTGAACGGCGTGCGCGTGATGAAGAGGCCGGTCGCGACCCCGATCAAGGCGAGCGGGATCGCGGTCAGCACGACGAGCGGAAGACGATACGAACTGAAGGTCGCGAGCATCACGAAGAAGACCAGCCCGATCGCGATCGAGACGACCGTCGCGAACTCGCGGAACGATCGCTGCTGGGCGCGATAGGCGCCGCCGATCGACCACGTATAGCCGGGGGCGAGCGGAGCGCGTGCGAGCGCGTCGCGCACGCCGGCGACGACCGCCGAGAGCGTGGCGCCGCTATAGTTCGCGGTGACGATCACGACCCGCTGACCGTTCTCGTCGGTCACGTCGCTGGTCGGGACGTCGCGCGTCGTGGTCGCGAGCGCCCCGAACGGAAGCGCGCCGGCCGACGTCGCGAGCAGTCCCGCTCCGGGGGCGCCGGGCGCGTTCCCGGTACGGACGCGGACCGGCACGAGCGTCGACGCGCCCGCGAGACTGGTCGCGACCGTGCCTTGCGTGGATGCGGCGATCGCGTCGCTGACGTCGCTCGCGCTGAGCCCGAGCGACGCCAGACGAGCGGCGTTCGGCGCGATGCGGACGGCCGGATCGTCGCTGACGACGCCGGAGAAGACGTCGGCGACACCGGGGACCTTACCGATGCGGTCGGCGATGGTGGTCGCACTCGCTTCGAGGATGCGTTCGTCGCTACCGCGCACGGTGATCTCGATCGGAGCCGGCGCGCCGGAGATGTCGTTGATCATGTCCTCGAGGATCTGATGGAAGTCCAGACGGACCGCCGGGACCGATCCGTGCATCGCATCGCGCATGCGATCGCTCACCGTCTCGTAGGCGTCCCGTTGCGAGCGCGGTTTGAGCGCGACCCGGATGGTCCCGTTCCGGACCGGCGTCGGCGAGAAGCCGTTCGTGTCGATCCCGGTGAAGCGTCCGACCGATTCGACCGCCGGATCCGCCATCGCGACGCGCTCGAGTTGAGTGGCGGCCGCGTCGCTCGCCTCGAGAGCGGTCCCGACCGGCATCTGGTAGCGGATCTCGAACTGGCCCTCGTCGAGCGCCGGCAGAAAATCGCTCGGCAATCGCGTCAGCAGCATAGCGGTGACGATCAGGATGAGCGCCGACGCGCCGTAGACCACGCGGCGGTGCGAGAGCGCCCAACGCAGGAGCGGTTCGTAACGCGCGAGCAGGCGCGCTATCGCCCCGACGTCGTCGTGGATGGCGGCGACCGGCTGCATCATCTTCTCGGCCAGGATCGGCGTGAGGAAGATCGCGAGCCCGAGCGAGACCACCAGCGACGTCCCGAGCGTGATCGCGAGCGCTTGGAAGAAGAAGCCCGAGACGCCCGAGAGCAGGAGCAGCGGGACGAAGACGACCACGGTGGTGAGGGTCGAGGCGCTCATCGGCGCGATCAACTCGTGCATCGACCGTACGATGACCTGACGTTTCGAGTCGGTCGGGTGCCCGTGGAGGTTGCGCGCGATGTTCTCGATGACGACGATCGCGTCGTCGATGATCAGGCCGACCGCGACCGCCAGGCCGCCGACGCTCATGAGGTTGAGGGATTGACCGAGCCGTCCGATCGCGAAGATCGTGATGGCGATCGCGAGCGGGATGACCACCGCCGCGATCAGCGTCATCCGCAGGTTGCGCAGGAACAGCAGGATGACGCCGACCGCGAGCAACGCGCCGAGGCCGATCGCGTCGCGCAGGCTCGCCTGCGAGTCGCGGACCAGGCGCGTCTGATCCCAATACTTGCGGGCGGTCGTGCTGCCCGGGAGGTGCGGCGCGAGATCGTCCATCCGGGTCTCGATGGCGTCGGCCATCTTGACCGTATCGGCTCCCGGAAGCGCGTAGAAGTTCAGGCCGACGGCGTGTCCGGCGTCGAACGACATCGCGCTGGTGGCCGGTGCGACACCGAGCGAGACGTGGCCGAGCGCGTCGAGCCGGGTCGGGACGCGCCGCGCGTCCGGCACGACCACCGCGCCGAGCGAGCGTGCGTCGAGGATGCGCGAGTCGACGACCAGGATGTTGCGCTGCGCGAAGGCGGTCGCGACGCCGGGGGCGGTGACCGCGTTCGCATCGGCGATGGCGCGGCCGACGTCGGCGGCGGAGAGTCCGTGCGCCGAGAGCGCCGCCTCGCTCAGGTCGATGTGATACTCGCGTTCGGGTCCACCGACCGCCAACATCCGCGCGAGGCCCGGGATGCCCGAGAACTGCGGCACGAGGTTCTGCGCGATCAGTTCCCGGACGATCGTCTGCGAGAGCACCGGCGAAGAGAAGGCGTAGGAGAGGACCGGCTCGCTGTTCGGGTTCACGACGGTCGCCGAGGTGGTGATCCCGGGCGGCAGCAGAGAGCCGGCCGCGGCGATCGCTTGATCCACGCTCTGCAGGTCGTTGCGGACGTCGCTCTTCGGATCGAACTCGACGATCAGCTCGGAGCTGCCCTGGGTCGAGGTCGCCAACGTGCGGACGACCGACGGAAGGCCGCCGAAGGCGCGCTCGAGCGGTTGCGAGATGGCGATGCGGACGCGTTCCGGCGGCAGATCGCCTGCCTCGACGACGACGTCGACGCGCGCGAACGACATCGTCGGCAAGATCGATGCGGGGATCGTGGTATAGGCGAAGGCGCCCAAGATCGTCAGCGCCGCCACGAGGAAGACGATGCTTCGCTCGTGACGGAGCGCGAACTCGTGGAGTTCCAGGGTTAGTCGGTATCCTTATCGATCGAGTCTTCGATCACTTTGCCGGTGATCGCGTTGACGCCGACTTCGTGGACGACCTTGCCGACCTTGACGTCGAAGCTGTACCGAAGGCCGCCGTTCTCTTTCTCGAGTTCCTGATCGACGATGATGCCGTGCTCTTTTGCGAGTGCGATGGAGCGAGCTTGCGCGAGCGAGACCTTGGCCTGCGACAGGTACTGGCTACCCTTGAGGGGGGCGGCCGAGGCGGCGATGGGGGCCGCGACGGCGGCGGCCAGGGCGAGCGCGATGAGATACTTCATAAACGCTAGTCTAGGGGGTCAAGATGACGGCCAGATGAACGCGACGTTGCCGCCAGATGGCAGGCGGTTCGAGAGTTCGATACGGCCGCCGTTGGCTTCGATGAGCGTCCGTGCGATCGCGAGCCCGAGGCCCGAACTCCCGCGCGGGCGGGACGGGTCGCCCCGCCAAAAGCGTTCGGTCGCGTGCTCGAGCCCATCCGCGCTGAAACCGGGCCCGGAATCGGCGACGCCGATCGCGTGCGGCCCGACCTCGATGGTGACGCGGCCGCCCAGGGGCGCCCACGCGATCGCGTTGTGGACGACTGCGGTGAGTGCGCGCTCGATCGACGCGGCATCGGCGGCAAGTTGGTCAGGGGCGGCGCCCGTGACCCGGAGCGCGACGTTCTTCGCGCGCGCGCTCGGCTCCAAGCGGTCGGCGACGTCGTGGGCGAGGGTGGCCAGGTCGATCGGCGCGCGGGCCATCGCGCCCGCGTCGGCACGTGACGACGCCAGCAGTGCTTCGACCAGTTCTTCTAGCCGATCGGCTTCGCGCGCGATGGTCGAGAGCGCGTGCCGGTAATCTGGGCTCTCGCGCTCGCGTCGCAATGCCAGATCCGCTTCGGCCCGGATGACCGACAACGGCGCGCGCAACTCATGCGACGCATCGGCCGTGAAGCGATGTTGGCGGGTGAAGGCCGCCTCGAGTCGGTCGAGCATGCGGTCGAAGGCGATCGAGAGACGTCCGAGTTCGTCGCCGCCGGCCGCGTGGAGCCGGCGCGAAAGATCGTGGGCCTCGATATCGGTCGCCAGACCGGACATGCGCTGAAGCGGGCGCAGCGCGCGACCCGCCATCAGCCAGGCGGCGCCGGCGGCGAGGGCGAGGATCGCAAGCGCGATCGCGATCATACCGAGCGCGACCGAGCGCTCGAACTCGTCGATCGAATCGCTCTCGCGCCACGAGACGGAGAAGCCGACGGTCGAGCCGTTCGCGACTTCGATCGGCGCGACGAAGGCGCGCAGCGCGTTCTCGCCGGTTCCGACGTCGAACGTGTGGGGCTCCGCGTTCGCAAGCGTCGCGGCGACGATCGCCGAGGGGATGCGCTCGACGCTCTGCACCACCGCGCGCCCGCGCGCGTCGAAGATCGCGCCCGAAACGTCGCGCGTGAAGATCGCGTCGAACTGCTTGCGGTCGTCGGGATCGACTGCCAGCGTCTGCGCCCGCCAGATCGCGAGCGGCGCGGCCGCCTGGGCCGCCGATTCGAGCCGGGAGTCGAGCCCGGTGCGTTGCACGCGATCGATCGTCACGATCGAGACGATCGCGAAGATCAGCAGGCCGATCGCGAGGCCGACGCCGTACGTCCAGGCCAACCGGGCGCGCAGCGTCACGCAGGCATGCTCAAGCGATAGCCGGATCCGCGCACCGTCGCGAGCAACTGCGGCGCGCCGGCCTCGGCCAGCTTCGCGCGGATGCGGCGGACGTAGACATCGACCACGTTGGACTCGACGTGGGCATCGCGCTCCCACAAGGCGTCTTCGAGTGCCGAGCGCGTGACGACCGTGCCCGGCCGCCGCAAGAAGTATTCGAGGAAGGCGGTTTCGCGCGCGGTCAGCGCGATCGGGTGATCGCGCCACGTAGCAGCTCGGCGGGCGACGTCGAATGCCAGGTCCTCGAAGCGCAACGTCTCGGTCGGCAGGGCGGGTTCGCGTCGCATGATCGAACGGAGCCGCGCCTCGAGCTCGCCGAAGACGAATGGTTTGCGCAGGAAATCGTCGGCGCCCGCATCGAGCCCGGCAATGACGTCGTCGCTCGTGTCGCGCGACGTGAGCAGCAGCACCGGCGTAGCGATGCCGCCTGCTCGCGCCTCACGGACGATGGTCGGCCCGTCGCTTCCGGGCAGATTCCAATCGACGATCGCGCCGTCGTACTCGCCCGTCGCCAGATGCAGGGCGCCGTCGGTGCCGGTCGCGACGGCGTCGACCACGTGACCTTGCTCGGTCAGACCGCGATGCAGGACGTCGCGCAGCGCATCGTCATCTTCGATAACGAGTAGGCGCACGTGCCTAGTCCTCCGCTGCGACGAAACGCGCTTGCGACCCTTCGGGGATGATCTTGGCGGCGCGGGCGCGCGCGAAGAGTTCGGTGACCGCGGCGATGCCTTCCTTGCCGAGATCGTCGCTGAACTCGTTGACGTAGAGACCGATATGCTTGCGCATCACCTCGTCGTCCATCTCGAAGGCGTGCTCGCGCACGAACGGCATGATGGCCGCTTCGTCGGCGCGCGCGAACGCGAGGCTGCGGCGGATCGCGTCGTTGACGGCGCGCGCCTCGTCCTCGGGGACGTCGTGGCGGACCAGGATGGCGCCCAGCGGGATCGGCATGCCGGTCGCACGCTCCCACCACTCGCCCATATCGGCGACGCACATCAGCCCTGCGGCCTCGTAGGTGAAGCGCGATTCGTGGATGACGAGACCGGCCTCGACGTGCCCGTCGGCGACGGCCGCGACGATATTGTCGAACCGCATGCCGATCGCGTGCGGCTTCATGCCGAGCGCCAGTTGGAGAAGCAGGAACGCGGTCGTCTGCTCGCCGGGGATCGCGATCAGCTTGTCGCGATAGGCCTCGATCTCGGCCGGCGCGCCGGGGCGCGCGACCAGCAGCGGTCCGCAACCGCGTCCGAGGGCGCCGCCGGCGCGCAGGATGCGATAGCGATCCATCAAGCCGGGGATCGCGCCGTAGCTGACCTTCGTGAGCTCGTAGCGCGCGGACGCGGCGTCGTTGTTGAGCTCCTCGATGTCCTCGAACGTCACCTTGACGGCCGGCGCGTCGGGCAACAGCCCGTTCGTCAGCGCGGCGAAGATGTAGGTGTCGTTCGGGCAGGGCGAGTAGGCGAGTTCGTAGGTGCGATCGCTCATCGGGGCGCCGTCAACGTGAGGAGTGCGCCGAGCACGCGTTCCAACCCGGCGGTACCGGCGGCGAAGTCCCAGTGACTGCGCGCGCGATCGCCAACGCGATTGGAGATGCCGCGGACTTGGATCGCCTTCACGCCGGCGATCTCGGCCGCGCGCAGGACGGCGAAGCCTTCCATGCTTTCGGTCTGCGCGCCGCGTTCGGCGAGTCGCGCGGCCGTCGCCTCGGTGGCGGTGACGCGCGCGACGGTCACGCCGCGCCGCGCCGGGTGCCCGAGTTCGACCAGCGCGTCGACCAGGGTGAGGTCCGAGGTGGCGCGGTCGTGCGCGCGCAGACCGTCGGGCAAGAGGATCGGATCGCCGTTCTCGAGGTCGAGCTCGTAGGCGTCTTCGCTGACCACCACGCCGTCGCCGATCTTGGCGTCGCCGTCGAACGCGCCGGCGATGCCGGCG
>Ga0070663_100002186_pt1 | contig 10924 bp, 7 predicted proteins | sample KBSC63metaG_FD_65646 | JGI IMG/M metagenome (GOLD analysis project Ga0070663, IMG submission 65646) | Corn rhizosphere microbial communities from Kellogg Biological Station, Michigan, USA - KBS C6-3 metaG | ecosystem: Host-associated > Plants > Roots > Rhizosphere > Soil ...
GACGGAGATTCGTTGAGCAGCATCAGTCCCACGTTGAAGAGGGCGTCACTGCTGGCGTCCGCGCCGGCTTTGGTCGGCAGCGCGTCGATCACGTTGTAGAGGGCGCACTTCTCGATGGCCATCTTGGTCCCCTGCTCCATGCCGGGGTTGTCGGCCTTTGGGCCGGCCGTGGTGGTGACGCCGTTGTCCTTGTAGTAGCAGTTGCCCACCGGCAGGCTGGCCGACCAGTTGGCCGAGTTGTCCAGCATCAGCAGCACGTTGGGAATGTCGGTGCTGCCGCCGCCGGACGTGGTGTAGATGTCGATATCCTCCGCGAGCACCGCGTGCGGCAGTGCGGTGCACGAGGCGGCCAGCAGCAAGGGGCGCAGGAACTTCAATGACGGCTTCATGATGTGCATCTGCTGTGGTGGTCAGGGGCAGGCGTTGTCGGCATCGGTGGTGAGCACGCGTGCTCCGACGCCCTGGTTCACTGCAACGAAGGCGCCGGTGCGCGCGTCGGTCGCCTCGGCGTAGACGTTCCATTCGGTGTCCGAGCACATGGAGTCGCCCGAGGTGATGACCGGCGGCGGAACTTCGCTCTCCATCCCGGTGTCGCGGCCGGTGTCCTTCAAGCAGGGGCGGTCGCTGGACAAATCGACGCTGAGTTCCTTCTGCTTGATGACGCGCACCCGATAGCAGGCTGGTTTGCGATTGGCGTTCTTGTCTTTCAGCGCGACGTTGTAGGTGGTGCCGTTGATGGTGACGGGCACCGCGCTCGCGGCGACGCCCGCCGGGTTGGTGGTGAACAGCGTCGAGCTGATGGTCTGCTCGACGGCCGTCTGCGCCGCGACAGTGGCTTCCTTGCGGATCTCCATGTTGGACACCACGCGCGTGTTGGTGGTGCTGCCGTTGAAGGCCCAGATGCCCAGCATCGAGATGGCCATCAAGAGCACGAGTGCAACGATGAGCGTGATGCCGCGCTGGCGGCCGGCGGGTGTTGGGCTTCGAGTCATTGGATCTCCCGCACGCCACTCGGGTTGGCCAGGCGGATGACGGTGGTATAGGCTCGGCGCGTATAGCCATCGGCAGTGGCGATCTCGTAGGTGCCGGCACCGCCGAGGGTGAAGCTCTGCGCGGTAGCCAGGCCCGTGCCCGAGGCCTTGTCGATGGAGCGGGTGACGTAGTGCATCTTGATGGACACCACGTTTTCCCAGGTGGCGCCGGTCACGGCGGCATCGGCCGCGAGCAGGTAGGTGTCGGGCGCCCCATCGTTGTTGGTGTCGAAGCCGTATTCGATGCGCAGCATCTCCACGCCTTCAGCCAGGGGCGTCTCCACCACCTGGTTGCCCACGAGCTCCATGCGCTTGAGGGTGGGAATGGAGTCGCCGCCGCTGCCGCACTGGTTGCACGAGGCCACGAAATAGATGCGCGACACATAGGCGCGCACGGTGTTGGCGGCCGTGCAGTTCCGGTTGTGCAACACGAAGCTGCTCGGGTCGGTGCCGAACACCAGGCGGGTCATCGCCGGGTCGCTGACGCAGTAGGAGTACTGCACGTAGTTCTGCGTGTTGGGCGTCGTGATGCTCGAGGGGGCCGTGGTTTCAGAGCTCACGCGGCGCATCGCGATGGCGTCGGTTCCGGCCCGGCGGTTGGCCAGGCAGGTCACCGCATCCGCATCGCGATAGCCGCGCACGGGAGAGGGCAGGGTGAGCGGGTCTGCCACCCAATTGAGGGCACCGGTCGGGTTCGGCGTGGTGCTGCACGGGTTTGGCTGCGAGTACACCGCCCCCGCGAGTTGCACCTCGCCGTAGAAGCCCGCCAGCCGCAGGTCTTCGGACAGAAGTTCCGCGACATAGCGGCCTGTTTCGATCTGCTGGCTGGCGCGCTCCAGATTGCGACCGGTGTTCGATGCATTGGCAAACACCGTGAGCAGTGCTGCCGTGACGAGCAGGCCCAACGTGAGGCCCACCATGAGTTCGACGAGGGTGAGTCCGCGCTGGGCCCTGCGTGTGACGTGATGCATGTTCATTCGTGCCAATGCCTCAACACCTGGGAGTTGGCGGAATGATGTCGGGGTCCTTGAGCCGCGCGACGCACACGGTTGCCGACACGGCGCGCCGCATGTCTTCGCGCGGGAAGGCGGTGTCACCCTGGCCGCAGTTGTTGGCCGGCGCCCCAGTTGCGACGGTGCCTTGCCACACCACGGAGATGACGTAACGGTCGCTGGTGCCGGCCGCGCGCTGAATGCAGCCGCGCGCCGACAGCATCGAGCCGACCTTCGAGGCACCACGGGTTTCGGCGCTGCCGCGGATGAGGTTGCCCCATTCGCACAGGTCTAGGCTTGCGCCGGTGAGCGAGGCGCAGTCGGCCACGGTGCCGTCGCCGATCAGGCCGGTGACGACATAGTTGCCTGCGTTGCCGCGGTTCGCGTTCATGCGATCCGTCATGTCCGACAGCAGCACCAAGGCCTGGCTGCGTTGGTAAGACTCGAACTCGGCCGCGGTGGACCGCGCCTGCAAGGCAGCGAAGCCCAGCAGTCCGAAGGCGCAGATGACGATGGACACCAGCACTTCGATCAGCAAGGCGCCGTGTTGCCGACGAGCATTCGAGGTGCGGCGGTTCACGAGCAGGCTCCGGCAGAAGAACGGGCGTGGCCGGACAGGGTCAGCGCGACGCAGCGCACTGCGTTGCTCGTGGCCGTGGTGGAGGCGAGCTGGATGCGCACGGCGGCGGTCGGCGACGCGACGCGGCCATTGGCATCGAAGACGATGCGGTCGGGTGCGCCGGTGAAGCTCAGCGAGTTGTCCACCGCGTTCTGCATGCCCAGCACGGCGTCGCTGGAGACGATCTTGACCTGCCAGCCGTTGTTCCAGCTCGTGCCCGTGCGGCCCACCTGCACGTTGCCGTTCCGTTTGAGCGCCTCGTTTCGCGCAAGGATGAGCGCAGAGGTGAGGTCGTAAGACGCGGCCTTGATGCGCTGGCTGGCGATGAAACTGCGGAACGACGGCGCCGCGATGGCCGTGATGATCGCCAGCACGCTGACGACGGTTATCAGCTCGATCAGCGTGAAGCCCTGTGCTGCAGCTCTTGCAGCTCTTGCAGCTCGTGCGGTGCAGCGGGTCAAGGGAAGGGCACGGTCCATGAACATCACCAGCATCCCGTCGTGGCAGCGGTCTTGGTGCCGTTCTGGTCGATGCTCAAGGTTCCGCATTTCTCGCTGGATTGATCAGCGTTGGGCGTAAGCGTGAGCGTGAATGTGTTGGTGCCCGGCGCAGGCATTGCCACGGCGTAGGCGGCGCTGACGTTGGACGGAACTGGGACGCCCACGGCATCCACGGTGGCGGCGAAGGCGCGGGTGTCGACCATGAATTGCTGCTGGCGAGCGGCCACGGCCATCATGTACGACTGCGCCTCGGCGCGTCGGGACTTTCGAAGGTGTTCCCGGTAGCTCGGCAAGGCGATGGCCGCCAGAAGGGCGACCACGGCCACCGTGATCATGAGTTCTATCAGCGTGAAGCCGCGGGATGGAGTGCGCATGCTGCTTTTCAACAGGAAGGGTTGAATCGTTATCGGCCACTGTGCCGTGGACTTGCCCCACCCGTCAACCGCTCGTCGCGGTTCGCGAACCGTTGGTCAGAAATGGGAAAACTATCCCAAAGGGTGTGTGGCGTATCACCAGTCTTGCTGCCCCATGGTCGTGCGCAGGCGCTCTCCTACCTCGAGGCACACATGATGGAACGCCCCACAAAGCGCGGAAAAGTGCGCAAAGGCAACGGCACGTTTGTGGTCATCGCATCGCGATACCGCGTTTATCGCTGCGGTTTGCGCCTCGCCTGACGAACGAATCCATCGATTCAATTTGTCAACCTTTGGTGAAACGCCGTACCAGAGACGGCCCGGGGCGGTACTCCTAGAATGTTCCGCTCCCCTCTCGGAGCCACCACCTCATGACCTCAGGTCTGATCCGAATCCGCGGTGCTCGCCAGCACAACCTCAAGAACCTGGACCTCGACATCCGCACCGGTGAGATCACCGTGGTGACGGGGCCGAGCGGTTCGGGCAAATCGAGCCTGGTGTTCGACACGCTGTACGCCGAAGGGCAGCGCCGCTACGTCGAAACCTTCAGCGCTTACGCGCGGCAGTTTCTCGATCGCATGGACCGGCCGGCGGTGGACCGCGTGGACGGGGTGCCGCCGGCGATCGCCATCGACCAGACGAACCCGGTGCGCACCTCGCGTTCGACCGTCGGGACCATGACGGAACTGAACGACCACCTCAAGCTGCTGTGGGCGCGTGCGGCAGAACTGTTCGACAAGAAGAGCGCCAAGCGCGTGCGGCACGACTCGCCCGAAACGATCTATGCCGAGTTGATGGAGCGCACACGCGAGGGCGATCCGCGGGTGGTGGTGACGTTTCCCGTGGAGTTGCCAGCGAGCACGACCGAAGAAGAGGTCGAGCAATGGCTCGCGGCGAGCGGCTTCACGAAAGTGCAGGCGCAGCGCGAAGTGGCATCGCCCACGGGGCCGCGCAAAGTGCTCGACGTGGTGGCGGACCGGTTCCGGCTTCAAGGCGTGGAGAAGGTGCGGGCGGTCGAAGCGATCGAGACGGCATTGAAGCGGGGCAGCGGGCGGGTGAATGTATACGTGCTGAACGACAGCGCCGAACCCGACATCTGGCGTTTCTCCACCGGCCTGCACTGCCCCGACAGCGACATCCGCTACACCGATCCGCAGCCCGCGCTCTTCTCCTTCAACTCCGCCATGGGCGCGTGCGAAACCTGCCGCGGATTCGGCCGCGTCATCGGAGTGGACTACGGTCTCGTCATTCCAGACCACCGCAAGACGCTGCGCTCAGGCGCCATCAAGCCCATGCAGACGCCCGCCTGGAAGGAATGCCAGGACGACCTGCTCAAGTACGGTGGGGAAGCCGGCATTCCTCGCGATACGGCCTGGGCGATGCTGACCCAAGGTCAGCGCGACTGGGTCATCAATGGTTCGCCGCATTGGAACGGCAACTGGAACAAGCAGTGGTACGGCGTCAAGCGCTTCTTCGAATACCTCGAATCGAAGGCCTACAAGATGCACATCCGCGTGCTCTTGTCGAAGTACCGCAGCTATACGCCGTGTGGCGCGTGCGGCGGAGCACGGCTCAAGACCGAGGCGCTGCTGTGGCGCCTGGGCACGAAGGAAGATGCGGATGGTGTGCTGCGACCCGACCAACGCTTCATGCCGATGGGTGTGGACTGGACTCGCGAACAGCTTGAATCGCTGCCGGGGCTGGTGCTGCACGACATGATGCTCATGCCGATTGAAAAGATCCGCTCCTTCTTCGACCGGCTGTTTCCTGCGTCGCCCATTTTGGGAGGGGCGGATGAACTCGATGGCAGTCGCCCGCATTTCCGTTCGACAAGCTCAGGACAGGCCGAGGGAGTCAACGCTGCGATGCAGCTTCTTCTCACGGAGATACGCACGCGGCTGAAGTACCTCTGTGACGTCGGCCTGGGTTACCTCACGCTCGACCGTCAAAGCCGCACCCTGAGCGGCGGCGAGGTGCAGCGCATCAACCTCACGACAGCGCTGGGTACCTCGCTCGTCAACACCATGTTCGTTCTCGACGAGCCGAGCATCGGCCTGCACCCGCGCGACATGAACCGCATCGTCGAGGCCATGCATCGTCTGCGCGATGCCGGCAACACACTGGTGGTGGTCGAGCACGACCCCGCCGTGATGCTCGCAGCCGACCGCCTGATCGACATGGGCCCGGGCCCTGGCGAGCGCGGCGGCAGCATCGTGTTTGACGGCACACCCGAACAGATCAAGAGCGCCACGACGCTCACCGGCGCTTACCTCGGCGCGCGCAAGCACGTGGGCATGGGCATCAAGCGCATGGTGACCGAGTCCACGCCGCGACTCATCCTCGAGGGTGTGCGCGAGCACAACCTCAAGAACGTGACGGTGGAGTTTCCACTGCTGCACCTTGTGTGCGTGACGGGCGTGTCCGGTTCGGGCAAGAGCACGCTGATGCAGGACGTGCTGTTTCCCGCGCTCGAACGCCGCTTCGGAAAACCCACCGAAACGCCCGGCGAGCACGACCGGTTGCTGGGCGGTGATTGGCTGAGCGATGCGGTCTTCGTTGACCAGTCGCCCATCGGCAAGACGGCGCGGTCCAACCCTGCGAGTTATGTCGGCGCCTTCGATGAAATCCGCAAGCTTTTCGCCGAAGCGCCGCTTGCGTCGCAGCGGGGTTACGGGGCGGGCATGTTCAGCTTCAACGCGGGCGACGGTCGTTGCCCGACCTGTGGCGGCTCCGGCTTCGAGCACGTGGAGATGCAGTTTCTGTCTGACGTGTACCTGCGCTGCCCCGATTGCGACGGGCGACGCTATCGCGCGGAAATCCTCGACGTGAAGATCGATAGGCGAATGCCTGGCGAAGTGATCCGCGAGCTGAGCGTGGCCGATGTGCTCGAGCTCACGGTGAGCGAAGCCGTGAAGCTGTTCGCCAACGACCGCGAAGTGATTCGCGTGCTGCAGCCCATCGTCGACGTGGGCCTCGAATACGTGAAGCTCGGCCAGCCTGTGCCGACCTTGAGCGGGGGCGAAGCTCAGCGCTTGAAGCTTGCAGGCTTCCTTGCTGAAGCGGCGCAAAACAAGACAGCGAGCCGGCAGGCCGTGGCGAAGAAGGGCACGCTCTTCATGTTCGACGAGCCGACGACAGGGCTGCACTTTGACGACATCGCGAAGCTGATGCGCGCGTTTCGCAAGCTGCTCGATGCCGGGCATTCGATCTTCGTCATCGAGCACAACCTCGACGTGATCCGTGCGTCCGACTGGCTGATCGATCTCGGGCCCGAAGGCGGCGAGGCAGGCGGGCTGGTGGTGTGCGCAGGCACCCCCGAGGAAGTGAAGAGGCATCCCACATCGCACACCGGCAAGGCGCTTGCTGACTACGACACAGCGCTTGGCTTCGGCGGCCGCGCGGTCGAGGAGGGCAGGCCATTGCAGTCCATTGTGAAGAACCTGCGCGACGAGCGCCGTGCGAGCGAGGAGGTGATTCGCATCGTCAACGCGCGCGAACACAACCTCAAGTCGCTGGACGTGAGCATCCCGCGCGGCAAGTTCAGCGTGATCACAGGCGTGTCAGGCTCGGGCAAGAGCACGCTCGCTTTCGACATCCTTTTCAATGAAGGACAGCGTCGCTATCTCGAATCGTTGAACGCCTATGCACGCAGCATCGTGCAGCCGGCGGGGCGGCCTGAAGTGGATGCGGTGTACGGCATTCCGCCCACGGTCGCGATCGAGCAGCGCCTGAGTCGCGGCGGCCGCAAAAGCACGGTCGCGACGACGACCGAGGTGTGGCACTTCCTGCGCCTGCTGTACGTCAAGCTGGGCCTGCAGCACTGCGTGAACGACGGCGCGCCCGTCAAGCCGCAAAGCGCCGAGAGTATTGCCGCGCAGATCATTCGCGATCACAAGGGCCAGCACGTGGGCCTGCTTGCGCCGCTGGTCGTCAACCGCAAGGGCGTCTACACCGATCTGGCGAAATGGGCCAAGGCGCGAGGCCACACGCATTTGCGGGTGGACGGCGAGTTCACGAAGGTCGACCCCTGGCCGCGCATCGACCGATTCAAGGAGCACACGCTGGAGTTGCCCGTGGGCGACCTCATCGTGATGCCCGAGAACGAAGCCGAGCTTCGTGCGCTGCTTGCCAAATCTTTGGACCTCGGCAAGGGCGTCATGCACCTGCTGAGCCCGCTCGAAGGGCTGCGCGGCGCCATGCTCGCGGGCACGCCCACGAGCAAGGTCGGCGAGGTCAAGGTGTTCTCGACCAAGCGCGCTTGCCCGGTGTGCGGCACCAGCTACCCCGAGCTCGACCCGCGCATGTTCAGCTACAACAGCAAGCACGGGTGGTGCACGACCTGTGTCGGCACGGGGCTCGCGTTGACGCGCGAGCAACGCAAGGCCTACGACGATTCCATCCGGGATGAAGACAACAAGGGCCGGGAGCAGAGCTTCCCATCGGAGGAGATGGAGGTCGAAGGCGTGGTCGACGAGCCTTGCCCGGACTGCGGCGGCACCCGCTTGAACCCGGTGTCGCGCGGTGTCACTTTCGAGTCGCACTCGATCGCGTGGATTGCCCAGTGGTCGGTGACGGATGCGCGCAAGTGGGTGGAGGGCTTGATCCTCACAGGTCGTGACGCAGAGATTGCACGAGACGTGATCACCGAGATTCACAGCCGTCTCGAATTCCTCGAAGAGGTCGGCCTCGGCTACCTCACGCTCGACCGCGCAGCGCCCACGCTCAGTGGGGGGGAGGCGCAGCGCATACGTCTTGCGGCGCAGCTGGGCAGCAATCTGCAGGGCGTCTGCTACGTGCTCGACGAGCCGACCATCGGCCTGCATCCGCGCGACAACCAGATCCTGCTCGACGCGCTGCACAAGCTGGGCGACAAGGGCAACACGCTGGTGGTGGTGGAGCACGACGAAGACACGATCCGTCGAGCAGATCACATCATCGACATCGGGCCGGGCGCTGGCAAACGAGGTGGGATGTTGGTCGCGGAAGGCACGGTGACGGAGTTGTCCTCTCATGCGACGTCGGTCACTGGCAAGTTCCTGGCCCAGCCATTGATCCACCCCATCAATGCAAGACGCGACATGCTCCTTCTCCCGCTGGGGGAGGGCGGGGGCGAGGGCGTCACAGCCAACATCGCATCCAAAGGCAAAGGGAAAGGCAAGGCCAATGCCATGGCGCAAGCCTCCAGCCCGGCGCGGGTGAGACAAGCGCTCACCATCAATGCCGCCTCGCTGCACAACCTCCAACACATCACCGTTGACGTGCCCCTGAAGCGCCTCGTCGCCATCACCGGCGTCAGCGGCTCTGGCAAGTCCACGCTGGCGCGAGACGTGCTGTTATCCAACTTGCAATTCATCAATACGCGCGGTGCCAAGCCGCGTTGGCAGGGCTGCGAGAGCATCGATGGCTGGCAGCAGGTCGATCGCGTGCTCGAAGTCGACCAGACGCCCATCGGCAAGACGCCTCGCTCCTGCCCCGCGACCTATATCGGGTTTTGGGACACCATCCGCAAGCTTTTTGCCGACACGCTGGAATCGCGTGCTCGTGGCTATGCACCGGCACGCTTCAGTTTTAATACCGGCGATGGGCGCTGTCCGGCCTGCGAAGGGCAAGGCGTGCGCACCATCGAGATGAGCTTTCTGCCCGACGTGAAGGTGCCTTGCGACGTGTGCCATGGCCAGCGCTTCAACGTTGAGACACTGGCAGTGAGTTGGCGTGGCAAGAGCATCGGCGACGTGCTGCGTATGGAGGTCGACGAGGCGGTAGAGTTCTTCGCATCCATGCCCAACATCTCATACCCGCTTCAGTTGCTGAAGGATGTGGGCTTGGGCTACCTCACTCTTGGTCAGCCCTCACCCACGCTGTCGGGCGGCGAGGCGCAACGCATCAAGCTTGTGACAGAACTGACCAAGGTTCGCGATGACGTGACCCGTCGCGGCAACAAGTCGCCACATACCTTGTACGTTCTCGACGAGCCGACGGTGGGCTTGCATATGGCCGATGTGGAAAAGCTGATTCGCGTGTTGCATCGGCTGGTGAACGGCGGGCACAGTGTGGTCGTGATTGAGCACGATCTGGATGTGATTGCGGAAGCCGACTGGGTGATCGACCTCGGGCCTGAAGGCGGCGTGCGTGGAGGGGCAGTGGTGGTCGAGGCGACGCCTGAGGACGTGGTGCGGTGCACGGCGAGTCACACGGGAGCGGCGTTGAAGCCGGTGCTCGCGCGCACAGCAGAGGAAGTGATGGGTGGACGACGAGATGTAGCGTGATGCGTTTCGTCTCTTACTGGTTGGTTGCATCGCTGAGGTGTTCACCTCGCGGGCGCAAGTGACTTATGGTGCACCGCGCAATTGACGCTTGTCCGACATATGCGGGAAATCGCCTAAGCCAAGAACAAGCAGGCAGCCTTATCGTGCACGTTCCAGCTAGTAGTCGAAGGGAATATGCGTGACCTACGTTGACGTGACACGTGCGATTCTGCAGGCCTTGGCGGACGTCCATCCGCGAGGTATTCATACCGATGCGCTGGCTTGCATCGTGCAATGCGAACAATTGGCGCTCCGCAAGGAACTTCGATTGCTCGGTGCGACAGGAGCGGTTCGCTGTGCCTCCGATACGGCAGAGGTGAGCATCACGGAACCCGCGATTGCGATGCTGCGACGACGTTCGTCCGCGACCAGGCACTAAGGCGCGGGGCGTATCTGCGGGAGCAATGGCCCTGCATCCGTACGGGACGACCATTTCGCATGGGTGGCGCAGTCATGAATTGCCGGCCCTGCACCCCATTACTCGATGTGCGCCGTTCAAGAAAAACTTGTGGCTTGCCGTCTGTCAGCCGGGCAGATGCCGGTGGGTGGTAGAAAATGGGCCGGCATTCGTTGCGACGTGTTGCGTTCTCTGAACGAACTATCAAACGAATATCCGTGAACACCTATCCAACTACCAGGAGATCCACATGAGTGCTGACAAAGATCGCGGCATCCGAAGGCAAAAACAGAGGCGCGCCAAGGAATTGAAGAGGCAGGCCAAGCAGCAGAAGCAGTTTGGCCTCGCTCAAAGCCAGGCGGCAAAAACGGCGGAGCAAAAAGGCGCATAGACGACGCCTTTTGCCGCGCGCTTGTGGCGCCAGCCGAGATGGCGCATTCGAACGAGTTGCGCTGTCTCTCAATGCAGAAGACCGAGTTCGGGCCACGTGTTCGGACTCCCGATACAACTCGCCGTCATCGCCCCGGGGGTACCGATCCTCGCCGAGGTCGCACTCAGAGGCTGAGAGTTTTTCGATACTCACCGCAATCGCGCGCTTGAGTGATCGCCTGACGATGAGTTATCGCCAGGAATTCGTGAGTTTTTCGTTCGATTCGAAGCCAACTGC
>Ga0070663_100002203_pt1 | contig 10898 bp, 12 predicted proteins | sample KBSC63metaG_FD_65646 | JGI IMG/M metagenome (GOLD analysis project Ga0070663, IMG submission 65646) | Corn rhizosphere microbial communities from Kellogg Biological Station, Michigan, USA - KBS C6-3 metaG | ecosystem: Host-associated > Plants > Roots > Rhizosphere > Soil ...
AGCGGGCGTCAGGTCTGTATCTGCCGGGTGCGCTGAGCCACGAGTCGGCCCACGGGTCTTTCGGGTCGGCGACCCGCGAAAATAAATGTCGATGCGGCTAGGTTGGCTCCGACGTCTCCTCGGGCGCCCCGATGGGGCGGACCCCGGAATGAAGAGGCAAGGAGCCGAGACATGAAATTCATACTGATGATGAACGCGCCACGAGGGAAGGGCGGGGACTGGTCCGTCGTGAACTGGACACCGGACGAGCTGAAGGCTCACGTCGGTTTCATGGTGCGCTTCAACAAAGAGCTGCGTGCCGAGGGCGCGCTGGTCGCTGCGGAAGGGCTGGCTACGCCGGGCGAGGCTCGCATCGTGCGCGCCGGCAAGGGCGGCGTGCCGGAAGTGACGGATGGTCCGTTCGCGGAGTCGAAGGAATTTCTCGCCGGCTACTGGATCGTGGATGTCGAGTCGCCGCAGCAGGCCTACGCCATCGCCGGGCGAGCGTCGGCCGCCCCGGGCCCGGGCGGCAAGCCCCTGAACATCCCGATCGAGGTGCGCGAGGTGATGAGCAGACCTCCCGTCGAACCGTGAGCGCTGGCAACGAACTCGTGGGTGAGCATCTGCTGCGCGAGCTGGCGCCTCAGGTGCTCGCCGCCGTCGTGCGGCGGTACGGCGACTTCGCCGCGTCGGAAGATGCGGTGCAAGAGGCGCTGCTCGTGGCCGCACACAAGTGGCCGGGCGAAGGTGTGCCCGACAATCCGCGCGCCTGGCTGATCCAGGTCGCAGCGCGGCGCATGGCCGACCACCTGCGCACGGAGATCGCGCGCCGCCGGCGCGAGACCAGCGTGCTGAACGAAGCCATCGCGGAGGAGCCTGCCGTTCCGGCTCCGGACTCGGATCAGGAGCCGGAACGGGAGGACACCTTGCTACTGCTGTTCATGTGTTGCCACCCCGCGCTCACGCGGTCCTCGGCGATCGCGCTGACGCTGCGCGCGGTGGGCGGCCTCACGACGGCGGAGATCGCGCACGCCTTCCTGGTGCCCGAGCCCACCATGGCCCAGCGGATCAGCCGTGCCAAGCAGCTGATCAAGAAGTCGGGCGTGCGCTTTCGCATGCCCAGCGAGGGCGAGCGCGACGAGCGGCTGGAGGCGGTGCTGCACGTTTTGTATCTGATCTTCAACGAGGGCTATGCGAGCAGCAGCGGCTCCAGCTTGCAGCGCGTGGATCTGGCGAGCGAGGCGATCCGGCTGGCGCGCGCGGTGCATCAGCTGTTGCCGGACGACGGCGAAGTCGGGGGGCTCCTGGCGCTGTTGCTGCTCACCGACGCGCGGCGCCACGCGCGCAGCGGCCCCGACGGCGAGATCATCCCGCTCGACGAGCAGGACCGCACGCTCTGGGAGCGCGAAGCAATCAGCGAAGGCGTGGCGTTGGTCAGCGAGACGCTCTCGCGGGGCGCCGTTGGCCCCTATCAGCTGCAGGCGGCGATCGCGGCCGTGCACGACGAGGCCGCCCTCGCCGAGGACACCGACTGGCCGCAGATCCTCGCTCTCTATGGCCTGTTGGAGCGAATGTCGGACAACCCGATGATCACGCTCAACCGCGCCGTGGCGGCCGCCATGGTTCACGGGCCAGCACATGGGCTCGACTTGCTCCAGCCGCTCGACCGCGACGCGCGGCTGGCCCGCCACCACCGTCTCGCTGCGGTACGTGGGCACCTGTACGAGAAGCTGGGCGACAACGCGGCCGCCATCGCCCAGTACCGACTGGCCGCCGACCGCACCTCGAGCATCCCCGAACGGAACTACCTGCTCCTGAAGGCCGCCCGGCTCGGGCAATCGAACTGACGGGACGCGCGGAGCGCGCTTTCAGCTGCGCAGGCTCTGCCGCAGCTCGATCACATTGGCGTCGGGATCGCGCACGAACAGCGAGAGGCCGGGCCCGAGCTGCTTGGGCCCCTCGGTGATGGTGATGGCCTCCGCGCGCAGCTGATTTGCCGTGTCCTCGATCGAGCGCACCCGCAGCGCCACGTGGGTGTAGCCCGGATACTTCTCCGAGATGTCCATCAGCCGGTTTTGGCCGTCGAAGCCCGGCGCGGCGTTGACGATCAGGTTGATCTCCACACCGGCGTCGTTCACGAGGATCACGACCGCCGCCTTCGGCTCGCGATACACCACGCGGAAACCAAAGCGAGCGTAGAACTCGACCGCCCGTGACTCGTCGGTGACACGGATCCCGATGTGGTCCACCGCCTCGATCTGCATGCTCGGAGCTTAAGCATCGGGCCGCGGCCGGGCGAGCGCAATCGCTGGACGTTTTGCCACACCAGAAAGTCTTTCCTGCCTTCAGGGGCTCGTCTGTCGGGCCGTTGTATCACCCCGGGGGTAGGCGGAGGATCGATGGCAGGACGGGTAAAGCAACTGATCGATGAGTTGATGGAATTGCGAGGGGCCGGCAACGAGGGCGTCGCGCACTTCATGCGGGCCCATCTGATGCTGCTCGGCATCGATCCCTCGCGATACACGGAGACCTCACCTGACGACCAGAACAAGGAGCGTCAGCTGGAGGAAATGATCAACGACTTTTCCCGACAGCGGAGGGAGCAATGAGCGTAAAGGTAGGCGTTTCCCAGGGCACGCCGCCGGATGTGTGCGCGCGTGAGCTCAAGGCCGCGGTCGCGGGCGTCGATCCGGCGCTGCTCGTGTTCTTTGCCACCCCCGACCGTGACCCGGAGCAGCTGGGTGCCGCGCTGGCGCGAGAGTTCGGCTCGGTGCCGTCGCTCGGTTGTACCACCGCCGGCGAGATCGCGACCGGGCGGATGTTGAAGGACTCCGTGGTGATGATGGCGATCGGCAAAGACGTCGTCGAGCAAGCGCACGTGCGCCGGCTCAACGCCTCGGTGGCCGCCTCCGACGTGCGCCGCGCCGTCGATCAGCTCGGCCGCGACGTGGGGCAGCCGCTCGCGCGGCTCAACCCCGAGCGCTACGTGGGCCTGGTGCTGCACGACGGCCTGAGCGGCTCGGAAGAGCGCGTGATGTCGCAGCTCTGCCAGCTCACCAACGTACCCTTCGTCGGCGGCAGCGCGGGCGACGAGCTGAAGTTCAAGCAGACCACCGTGTTCGAGAACTTCAAGCCCTACACGGGCTCGAGCCTGCTGTGTCTGCTCAAGCCAGCGCGGCCCTACACCATCCTCAAGACCCAGAGCTTCATCGTGCGCAGCGAGGAGCTGACGGTGACCGAGGTCGACGAGGCGCGCCGCATCGTCAAAGGTTTCAACGGCAAGCCCGCGGCGAGCGAGTATGCCGAGCGGCTCGGCGTGCCGCTGGCGGACGCGGCGAAGTACTTCCGCCGCCATCCGCTCGGCGTCGTGATGAGCGACGGCGAGCCGTTCGTGCGCGGGCTGGCCAAGGTGGAGGGTGACGCGATCCTCACCTTCTGCCAGATCCAGGCCGGGACGAACGTTCGCATCCTGGAGGCGCGAGACATCGTCGAGCGTACTCGTAAAGATCTGGCCGCGGCCATCGAGCGCCTGGGCGGCGTCAAAGCCATCCTGGACTTCGACTGCGTGGAACGCTCCGGCGAGCTGATCCGCCTGGACCAGTGCGTCGAATATGGGCACGTGTTCGACGGGTTGCCGACGGTCGGTTTCAACACCTACGGCGAGTCGTACATCGGCCACATCAATCAGACGGCGACGATGTTGCTGCTAAATTGAGGATTTTGGCGAATTGAGGCGTGCGGCGGCCCCGTGTTAGGGTCGCCGTATGCAGCCCCCAGCCTCCGAGGCGGCCAAGGATGAGGCCGCCTCGGTGCCCGTAGCCACGGCCGCGCCCGAGGGCGCAGCGCCGGCTCCGCCCCGCAAGCTGTTCGGCGTGAACCCCATCAAATGGGTGTTCGCGCTGGAGTACATGATGCAGGGCCTGGCCAACCCGTTTCAGGGTCTGACCTACCAGCCCTTCTTCAAGCACCTGCGCTTCGACTACGGGCTGTCGGAGGCGGCGACCCAGGCGCTGTTTGCGCGCTCCTACCTGGCCTGGAGCTTCAAGCCCGTGCTGGGCTTCTTCATCGACGCCTATGGCCGCACGCGCACGATCCTGATCCTGCTGCTGGGCTTGGGTGTCTTCGGATATCTGTTCACGCCGCTGCTCGATCAGGGGCCGGGCTGGTTCTTCTGGTCCATGTTCGTGCTCTCGGTGGCGCTCGCGGGGACGGACGTGGCCGTCGACCGCGCCACGGTGCTGGAGGGCGCGGAGGAAGCGAAGACTACCGGTCGCTCCAAGGCGACGACGGTGGGTCTGAATCAGGCGATCTGCTGGCTCTCGGTCTACGGCACGGGCGCGCTCGCGGCGCTGCTCGGTGGCTGGGTGGCGGAGCACCTGCCGTTCCGCGGCCTGATGGCGCTGGCGCTGGTGCCCGCGGCCGTGCTGGGCGCGGTCTGGCTGTTGCCGCGCGACCGGGTGACGCCGATCAAGGTGACGAAGTCGATCGCGCAGTTCTGGAGCGGCTTGAACACGGGCCCGATCCTGGGCGTGATGCTCTTCTACTTCATCTTCCACTTCCAGCCCGCGATGGGCGCGCTGTGGAACAACTACCTGATCGAGAAGCTCCACTTCACCCAGTCCGAGATCGGGGTCAGTGACTTCGCGTCGTACGCCGGCTACTTCGGCGGCGTGCTGCTCTTCACCTGGAAGGGCATCGCCTGGCAGACCAGCCTGGGGCTGCGCAAGTGCTTTCGCATTTTCATTCTGGTCGGCATCGCCGTGAACCTGACGCAGTATCTGCAGGTCGATCCCTGGTTCAGCGGCATCTCGCACGGGCTGGCCACACTGCTGCCCTTCCTGAATGAGTCGAGCGTGCGGCTCGTCTACTTGTGCGCGTACAGTGCTCTGCTGGCTCTGCCGGTCTCCGTGATCCGCATGAGCACCTTCAGCCTGGTGGGCTCGGTGATCCCGACCACCGCCGCGGGCAGCTTGTTCGCGGGCTTCATGTCCGTAGCCAACCTGGCTTATGCGTTCGGCTACGGAAGCGGCGCTTGGCTGTACGAGCACGGCATGGGCTTCGCTCCCGTCCGCGAGCTACAGGCGAGCTTGTTCGGCTTGCCTGGCAAGGCCGGCGACGAGCTATCGGTGAACATGCTGATCCTGATCAACTCGCTCGCCTACGTGCTCAGCTTCGTGTGCGTGCACGTGCTGCCGGATCGGCGCGCCACGCAGGCGACGGAGGCGGACGAGGAAGTTCATCCGGGGCCCGAGCGCTGGAACGTGCTCGAGACCAGCCTCCGGCGCGGTATCGACGTCGTGGCGCTCGTGGGCGGGCTCGTGTCCGTGGGCCTGCTGATCTGGCAGCTGGATCTGGAACCGATCTCGGCGTGCCTGATCGCCTTCTTCGGCTGGACCATGCTGCGCAAGCTGACGCTCGACGCGCTGCTGCGCCGGGCGGGTCCGCCGCCGGCGGCGTCGGCGCCCGTGTAAGCGCTCGAACGTCGGGGTCCCCCAGGCGTTGCTGGGTCGCGTCCCTGTAGGGCACTACCTCGGCATGGGGCGTCCTGCCGTGTGATCCCGGAGGGAGTCACGGCCCAGACGCTCGGGCTGGACGGCAGCGAGCTTTTCGAGCTGGCCATTGAAGGACCGCTTGGGCCGCGCCCGCCGGCTCTCCTCGGGATCAACCGCGGCGCGAACCGGCGTGCGCGGCCGAGGACGACGTTTTCAAGCCGCTCCACCGCGCTCACCACGACGGACTCGTGGCGAGTTCATGGGTTAGTGCGCCGACCGATCGGGACCAAACGAGGTTCGGTCTTCCATTCCGATCCAGGTAACTCGTGGGTTGGCGCGCCGACGAGCTCCTCGAGCGTGAAAGCGCTGCCTCCCTCACCCTCCCACCGTTCGATTGCGGCGCGGTATGCGCCACCTCGATCCATGGTGCTGTCGCTCATCAGCATCCGCATCGGCTTTCGTCGCGCGGGCCACCAGCTCGAGCACGTCCGCTCGGAACTTCGAAGTCGTCGAGCGTCGTCTTTTCGATGTTCGTCAAATGTCCAACCATTGGCCCTCCTCATTTTGGCAGGGGTATGCGCTCGAGCTCGTCGCCGGGCACCTTCGGGAACCGTCCTTCCTGCCAGTCCCGCTTGGCCTGCTCGATTCTTTCCTTCGAGCTCGAAACGAAGTTCCAGTCGATGTAGCGCTCGCCGTCGAGAGGAGCCCCGCCCAGGAGCGCGATTCGAGCTGGCCGTTCCGCTCGAAGCACGGCCTTGGCCTCCTTCGTGAAGACCAGCATGCGGCCGACTTCGGCGTGTTCGGCTCCGCAACGCAGGGTTCCCTCGACGACATAGACCGCGCGTTCCTCGTGACCGCTCGGGAGCGCGAGTTCACTGCCTGCCGACATCAGAGCGTCCACGTAGAAGAGCGGCGACAGGATCTCGACGGGCGATGTCATCGCATAGGCCGTGCCGGCGAGCACACGCAGTGGGAGCCCAGGCTGTCCCGGTGGAGGAGCTCGCCCTCGAACAGATAGGTCACCGTCGCGAGACCGATGTGTGGGTGCGGGCGCACGTCGAGCCCCTGGCCCTGACCAAAGGCCACAGCCCCCATCTGGTCGAAGAACGTGAAAGGCCCGACCATCCGAAGCGCCATCGAGGGCAAGGCCCGACGGACCTCGACCCCACCGAGGTCTCGCGTTCGCGCATCGATTACAGTAGCGACGACACGCTCCCGAGATTTCGAACACGCCGGGTCCAGCACAGGCCGGAGACTCATGTAGACACCATGTCCACGCGATCGGCTTCAGAGCCCGGCGGTTCTCCGAGAAACTCAACCCACGCGCGCTTGATGCACGGGTAATGCTTGGCCGCTTCGGCAAGCGACAAGAAGGCCTGCAGATTCGTTTCGAAGCGAGCTCGCAGGGCCGTGTCGGCAATGTCGTCCTCGACGAGCGCCTTGTGCGCCTGGGCCAGCGAGAACATGTCCGGGTAGATCCGCGCGCCCAGGTGCTCGAGCGGCATGCGCAGTGCCCAGAGTCCTCGATTGCCGCCCACCATCGACGGTGAGGCGCTCAAGAGCAGGCCGTGCTTTCCGTCGAACGGCTGCGGCCGGAAGCGCGAAGTCCAGTCGATGAGGTTCTTGAGCATGCCGGGCATCGAGGCGTTGTACTCGGGAGATGCGACGATGAAGGCGTCGCTCTCGACGAGCCGCCGTCGCAGCTCCTCCGCGCCCTTCGGAATGCCCTCGGCAGCCTCGGCATCTCCGTCGTAGGAGGGAACGTCAAAATCTCGCATCGATGCGTGATCCACCGTCGCGCCGCTCTGCTTGGCGACGCGAGCGGCCAGCGCGGCGAGCTTGCGGTTGAGGGAGTCCGCGCGGAGCGCGGCTCCGAACACGAGCACCTTCAGCCTGGGTTCCGCCCTCGCGATCATGGCAGCTCCTTTCAGCTGTTCTTGAAGATCTGGAAGCCGTCTTCCACCGGGATGGTCGAGCCATTGATGGCGGATGCGCCATCAGTGAAGAGGAACGCCACGACGCTCGCCACCTGCTCGGGCTCGATGAGCTTGCCGTGCAGGTGCTGCTTCGCGAGCGCCTCTTTCATCGCGGCGTCCTTGCCGAGGATGGGCGTGTTGATGAACCCCGGCGCCACGGCGACCACGCGGATGCCATGAGGTGCGAGCTCGAGGGCAGCCGAACGCGTCATCATGATGACCGCTGCCTTGGCGGCGTTGTAGTTGAAGCTGCCCACCGACGCCGTCGTCCCGTAGATTGACGCGGTGTTGACGAAGGTCCCCTTTGCGCCAAGGGAGACCATCTTCTTCGCCGCGTAGTACATGCCATAGTAAACGCTGTGTTGATCGACCTCGATGACCTTGTGGTAGGTCGCCGGGTCCATCTCCAGGAACGGCTTCACCAGGCCGATGCCGGCGTTGTTAAAGATACCGTTCAGAGTACCCAGCTTCTCGACTGCGAAGTCGACCAACGCCTCAACCTCGACGGCCTTGGACACGTCGACCTTGAACGGGAAGGCTTTGACACCCTTCTGCGTCAGCTGCGCGGCGATCTTCGTCGCGCCGTCGAGGTTGAAGTCGGCGACGATGAGGTTCGCGCCCTCCGCTGCGAGGGCGAGGCCTGCCTGATAGCCGATGCCGCTCGCGCCGCCAGTTACGATGATGGAGCGATTCTCGAGTTTCATGCCTTCCTCCCCGTGTAGGTTCGAATCCCTTCCGCTCTCAACGGCCGCTCAGTCTTGTCCGCCTGGTAGTGCTCCATGTCAACTGTCGTTATCTGCCACAGTCTCATCCAAGACATTGCCCATTTCGGCTCCGTCACGGTTGACTCTTGGGTGGTGCGCCAATGTCGAGGTGTTCGGTCTGCGACGCAGCCGCGCGGTACTGATCAGGGATGCGGCGATGGATCCGCCGACGAGGACTACGATCACTGTGAGAGACGCGAGCACCGGGATCTTCACCCAGTCGGAGATCGCCATCTTCACCCCGACGAATACGAGCAAGAGGGCGAGACCGGGTTGAACGTACTTGAAGCGCTCGCAGGCAAGTTTGGGCTTTCTTCACCATCGCTGCGTCTGCGCCTGGCTCGTTGAAGGCAACACCCCGGCGAGGCAACTGAGCCCTTTGATGGTATGATCTCGATTCCGCTCACGATGCCCACGAGGACAAACTGTCATGAACGCCCTGAATCAAGCCCTCGGTGCCGTCGAGTCCACCCTGCTGGCTGAACTCGAGACACTCTACAAGGATCTGCATCAGCACCCCGAGCTCTCGATGCAGGAGGTCCGCACCTCGCAGATCGTCGCCGAAGCAATGCAGGCCCTCGGCTATGAGGTGACGCGTAACGTTGGCGTGACCGGGGTGGTCTGCGTGATGGAGAACGGGGCCGGTCCCACCGTGATGCTGCGCGCCGACATGGATGCGCTGCCGATGGCTGAAGACACCGGGCTGGAGTATGCGAGCACGGTGAAGGCGCGCGATGCGGATGGCATCGAGGTTTGCGTTGCGCACTCTTGCGGCCACGACATGCACGTGACCTGGATGATCGGCGCTGCGCGCATCCTGTCCGCGAATCGCCGTGCCTGGCGCGGGACGGTGATGCTCGTGTTCCAGCCGGGCGAGGAAACGGCCGAAGGCGCTCGCAGCATGGTGCGGGACTGGGGTAAAGGCCGCTTTCCGAAGCCCGAGATCATCCTCGGTCAGCACGTGATGGTGGGTCCCGCCGGCACCGTGAACTACCGTCCCGGCGTCACGCTGTCGGCGGGAGACAGCCTGCAGATCAAGCTGTTTGGACGGGGGTCGCACGGCTCGCAGCCGCAAACCTCGATCGATCCAGTGATCATGGCGGCCGCGACCACGCTGCGCCTGCAGACCATCGTCTCGCGGGAGATCGCGCCGTCCGAGCCGGCGGTGCTCACGATCGGCTCGCTGCAAGCCGGTACCAAGGAAAACATCATTCCCGACGATGCCACGATCAAGCTGAACGTGCGCACCTTCAACGAGGACACGCGCGAGTCCATGCTCGCCTCGATTCGCCGCATCTGCTGCGCCGAGTGCGACGCCTCCGGTGCGGAGCGCCCGCCCGAGTTCACCACCATCAACAGCTACCCGCTGACCGAGAATGACCTCGTCTGTACGCAAAAAGTGGCGGAAGCGTTCAGCCGCCAGTTTGGCGAGAACGCCTCACTGGCACCTGGTCCTGCGTCGGCCAGCGAGGACTTCAGCATTTTCGGCCGCGCTTGGGGCGTGCCTTACGTGTTCTGGTTCGTCGGTGGCACCGATCCAGCCGTTTACGCCAAAGCCAAACAACAAAGGACCGTGAACAAGATCCCGAGCAACCACTCGCCGAAGTTCGCTCCGCAGATCCATCCGACTCTCGAGACAGGCTTGCAGGCCATGCTGACCGCCGCTGGCGCTTGGCTGTGCCCGTGCAACGTGGCCTGAACCTTCCGGCGACCGAACGCATGAACGTCCGCGAATTGGCGCTCGCCGGTCTGAACGATCGCCGGCTCTTCACCTTCCTCGATCTGGCCGGCACGTTCGCTTTTGCGATCAGCGGTGCCGCTGCGGCACGGAACCGGGGCCTGGACTGGTTTGGCGTCATCGTCATCGCGTTTGCGGTGGCGTGCGGCGGAGGCCTCATGCGGGACCTGTGCATCGGCGCTGTGCCGCCGACGGGGCTGAGCGATTGGCGCTACCTCGCGGTCGCGCTCGCAGCGTCAATCCTGACCATGGCTGCAAAACCCTTGGTCGAGCGTCTCGCGCACCCGGTGGTCCTGTTTGACTCGCTGGGCCTGGGGCTATTTGCCGTGACCGGCGCGCAGAAGGCCATGATCTGGGGCCACAATGTCGAGGTGGCGGTGCTGCTCGGCGTGGTCACCGCCGTGGGTGGTGGCGTGATTCGTGACGTACTGCTCAACCGTGTGCCCGTGATCCTCGAGCGCGAGATCTATGCGTCGGCCGCTCTGGTCGGCGCCAGCATCGAGGTGGCTGGCCAGCGTCTGGCATGGTTCTCGAGCGGGAGGACCTGGGTGGCTTTGATGGCTTGCTTCGCTCTGCGTTACATATCTCTGCGCTACAAGTGGAGCCTCCCGCGCTCTTCCGGACAGGACGGCAACCGCGCCGATTGATTGCCCGAGTGGCAGTCTGCAACTGCTCACTACGCGCGTCCTCGCAGGCCGGGCGAGCGCGAACTACATCTGTGGGCGGAGCCACTGATGAAAGACGCTCGAGCGCGAATCGAAGAAGTGCTGTCCGTGGTCCACAAACGGAACCCGGGGGAGGTCGAGTTCCATCAGGCGGTGAGGGCGGTCGTCGAGACGCTGACGCCTGTCCTGGAAAAGCACCCCGAATATGGAGAGCACAAGATCATCGAGCGGATCTGTGAGCCGGAGCGGCAGATCATCTTTCGCGTTCCTTGGCAAGACGACAA
>Ga0070663_100002208_pt1 | contig 10893 bp, 10 predicted proteins | sample KBSC63metaG_FD_65646 | JGI IMG/M metagenome (GOLD analysis project Ga0070663, IMG submission 65646) | Corn rhizosphere microbial communities from Kellogg Biological Station, Michigan, USA - KBS C6-3 metaG | ecosystem: Host-associated > Plants > Roots > Rhizosphere > Soil ...
GATCGTCCCACCTATGCCGGCTGGGGTGGGGCGCGCGCCGACAGCGCGCCTTATGGGCAGTTGTTGCAGATTGCGGGCAAAAGATTCGCGGCAGGGATCGGCGTGCTTGCCAACAGCCGGCTGGAGGTTCGCAACAATGGTGCGCAGCGCTTCACGGCGACAGTCGGCGTGGACGATAGCGCGACCGACAAGGCGCATCCCGTAACGTTCGCCGTGTATGGCGACGGCAAGCTGCTCGGCACGAGTCCGGCGCTCAAATGGGGGATGGCAGCCCGCCCGCTTTCCGTCCCGGTTGCGGGCGTTAAACTGATCGAGCTTGTCGCGCGCAGCCCGGGCGGAGACAATCAACGTCTCCCCCTCGCCTGGGGCGACGCGGCGCTGATGGAGCATTGACCTAAACGACAGGGCCACGTCGCCGGGCCCGGCGACGTGGTCTAATCCTATCAGGCGAAGGTCAAGCTCGCCCGGCGACGTCCACGCGCGGCGGCACCGATCATACCCAGGCCGACCGCCATCGATAGCCAGGTCGCAGCTTCCGGCACATCACTTGTCGTGACGGTGGTATTACCCCCAAACTGGGCATTGCCGAACGAGTGGCCTTTGATGGTGAGGAGATAGGCCCCCGCCGCGAGCATGCCGCTGAACGTAGCGCTGTCGGTCAGTCCGTCGACGCTGTCGTTGTTCGCGATCGTGAACGTATAGGGACCGCCCAGGCCGGTCAGCACGACGCTCGTGAAATCCAGGTCACCCGATTTCCGGAGACGCGTCGCAGCGCTGGTCAGGCTGGCGCTGAAATCCCCCGCGTCGGCAAGCGTGAAAGCAAGCGTGTCGGTGAAGTCGCCCTTTTTGATATGTGCATCGCCGAACGATCCCGAGGTCACGTCGCCCACACTGTAGACCAGGGTCGTTGCGCCGGCGGTGCCTGCGCTCGCCGCCGCTACTCCAACAGCTGCCATAATCGGCAGAAAACTGATACTTTTACGCATAGCTACCCTCACACACTGAACCGAAATCGATAGTCCCAACGGTGAATTCCAGTGTTGGTTGCGTTGCAGCAAAGGCAGGAGGGTCGCCCTGTCCTTCAAACGGGGCACGCCGCCGCAACGGGGCTCTGGGGCGATCCGCTAAGGGCCGGCCCCGACCATGAGAACTTGTTCTCCCTGCCCAGCGCGACACCCCATTATCGATCGAAAAGGCGGGGCATATTCGGAGATCGAGCTCGCGTTCCGCGTAGCATCACGCTGCAAGCTGATCGCAGTCTCGGGAGTCGCGGCTATTTCTCCGGCCGCATGGCGAGACCGTGACGATAGTTCATCATGATCGTGATCCGGCGCGGCGCATCCCCGACATCCACGGCGACACGATCGGCACCGGGTTTGGACCAGCCCAGTTTAGGGTTGTTTGAAAAACCGATGCCGTCGGTCGAAAGCTGGAACTTGCGATCCCCGTTGCGGTCGTGGAGCAGGGACAGCGCATAGCGCCCCGCATGCGGGGCGCGGACGCAGAGTTGCACCGGCCCTTCCTGCGGCGTCGGTACTTCGACGCGGGCAAAGGCTTTGCCGGCAGCGATCAGAACATTGTCGTCGGCCAGGAAATCCGCATCGGTAGCCGGATAAAGCTCCAGCTTGAGACGACCGGCGCGGTCCCTGAGGCCGGCTATCTCGACGAGAAAAGCCGGCCCCGTCTCGGATGCGCGGCAACGTCCGGCCGCGATGCCGAGATCGGGGCTTGATGCAAGGCTTGCCGCCATCATCCAGAGCATCATTGCTGGGCGGCCTTTCGCAGAGCTCGTGCGGGATGTTCCGTCACTTGAGGTGGTTCAACGTTGACTGTCTCGATCAGACGCCACCCTTCTCCCAAACCCACACCTCAGCGTACATGGCTATGCTTCCAGCCCGGGGGCACAGGCTGACCCGGTCAGCCCCTCGTTTGCCAGAAGTCGAAGGCGCGCTGCTGGATTTCGCGGACGAACACTTCCGCCTCAGGCCCGGTCCAGGCCCCCTCGTACCGGCGCGATGCGGCGGCACCTACCCACCAGCCCTGCCCCGGCAATCGATCGGATTCGCGCACCACCAGCACCGCAAGTTCTGGCTCACCCGCAACCGCCGCGCGCGTATCGATCACATCCAGCGTCTTGCAGACCGCGCGCATTTTCGGCCGCGTGAAGCGATGGCCGAGTTCGGCGAGCAATTGCGAATAGCTGATCGCCTCGCCGCGCCGTGCGGCTGCGATCAGCAATGCCCGCACCCGATCTGGGTCGGCAATCGAGCCCGGCCCTTCGGCCGGGACGATCCCCTCAGCTTGGAGCCAGTCCGACAGGGTTTCGATCGCCATCGGAATAGTCTCTCGGCTGCCTCAGCGCGTCAGCTTCTTGTACGCGCCCGCGCCGGGCCGGTCGGCGGCGTCGCCCAGGCGGCGGCGCTTGTCTTCCTCATAGGAATCGAAATTGCCTTCGAACCACTCGACATGGCCGTCGCCTTCGAACGCCAGTATGTGCGTCGCGAGACGATCGAGGAAGAAGCGGTCGTGGCTGATCACCACCGCACAGCCCGCGAAATTCTCGAGCGCTTCCTCGAGCGCGCGTAGCGTCTCAACGTCGAGATCGTTGGTCGGTTCGTCGAGCAGCAGGACGTTGCCGCCCTCCTTCAGCATCTTGGCCATATGGACCCGGTTGCGCTCGCCGCCCGAAAGCTGGCCGACGCGCTTCTGCTGGTCGGGGCCCTTGAAGTTGAACGCACCGACATAAGCGCGGGTGGCAACGTCATGCTTGCCGAAGGTGAAGCGGTCGAGACCGTCGGAGATTTCCTCCCAGACGTTCTTGTTGGGATCGAGATGATCGCGGCTCTGGTCGACATAACCGAGTTTCACCGTCGGTCCGACGTCGATCTCGCCCGCATCGGGCTTTTCCTGTCCAGTGATCATCCGGAACAATGTCGTCTTGCCCGCGCCATTCGGCCCGATCACGCCGACGATGCCGCCCGGCGGCAAGGTGAACGAGAGATCGCTGAACAGCTTCTTGTCGCCATAGGATTTGGTCAGGCCTTTGGCTTCGATCACCTTATGGCCGAGACGCTCCGGAATCTGGATCAGGATCTGCGCCGAATCCGGGCGACGATCATTTTGTTTTTCAACAAGTTCGTCAAAGGCTCTGATGCGCGCCTTCGACTTGGTTTGACGGGCCTTGGGGCTTTGGCGGATCCAGGCGAGTTCCTGCTGGATAGCGGTCTGACGACCCTTCTCTTCGCGCTCTTCCTGCTCAAGGCGCTTGGCGCGGCCTTCGAGCCACGCTGAGTAATTGCCTTCGAAAGGCAGGCCGCGGCCGCGGTCGAGCTCAAGCACCCAGCCGACGACATTATCGAGGAAATAGCGGTCGTGGGTGACGAGAATGACGTTGCCGGCATAATCGATCAAATGCCGCTCCAGCCAGGCGACGCTTTCGGCGTCGAGGTGGTTGGTCGGTTCGTCGAGCAGCAGCACCTCGGGCTTCTCGAGCAGCAGCTTGGTCAGCGCCACACGGCGCTTCTCACCGCCGGAAAGCTTGGTGATCGGGCTGTCGCCGGGCGGGCAGCGCAATGCTTCCATCGCGATTTCGAGCTGGTTGTCGAGCGTCCAGCCATCCACCGCGTCGATCTTCTCCTGGAGCGAGCCCATTTCCTCCATCAAGGCATCGAAATCGGTATCGTCCTTGGGATCGCCCATCTCGGCCGAGATCGCGTTAAAACGATCGACCATATCCGCGACCGCGCGGACGCCGTCCTTCACATTTTCGAGCACGGTCTTGTCGGGATCGAGTTGCGGCTCCTGCGGCAGATAGCCGACCCGATATCCTTCGGCGGCCCAGGCTTCGCCCGAATATTCGGTGTCGTAACCAGCCATGATCTTCATCAGGGTCGACTTACCCGCGCCATTGACGCCGATGATCGCAATCTTGGTACCCGGCAGGAACTGCAGGTGGATATTGTTGAGCACGGGCTTGTTCGCGCCCGGAAAGGTCTTCGTCAGGCCCTTCATGACGAAGCTATACTGCACGGCCATAAACAGGCGTCTCCGCGGATTTGATGATGTTGAGAAACTGGTCGGCACTGCCGATAGACGGCGCGCCGGTTCCTGCCAATATGGTGGCGGCAACGCGGACAATAAATAGGCCGCGCCGCCTTTTCATCGTTGCGCCACCGTTCTAGCGATAGGCCATGCGCTTGACCCTTTTGCCTCTGGCCGCCGCCCTCCTCTCCACTTCCGCCCTCGCCGCTCCGCCCGCAGGCCTCGGCTATGACATCGTCGAAGGTCTCACCACCGAGGTCGGCCAGCGGCTGGCCGGTACCGAAGCGGAAGCCCGCGCGCGCGATTGGGCCGTCGCCCGTCTCAAGACGCTCGGTTTCGCCAACGTCCACGTCGAGCCGTTCGACATGCCGGTCTGGGTACGCGGTGCGGAGACGGCCGAAATCCTCTCACCGTTCCCGCAGAAACTGGTGCTCGCGGCGCTCGGCAATAGCGGCGCTACGCCGGACGGGGGCCTCACGGCCGAGATCGTCGGTTTCCCCAGCCTCGACGCACTCAAGGCCGCGCCCGACGCAGCGGTAAAGGGCAAGATCGTGTTCGTCTGGCATCGCATGCTGCCCACGCAGGAGGGGTCTTCCTATGGTACCTACGGGCCGATCCGCCGCGCGGGCCCCTCGATCGCCTCGCAGAAGGGCGCCGCCGCGATTTTGATCCGGTCGATCGGGACCGACCACCATCGCGTCCCCCATACGGGCGCGACCGGCTGGTCGGACCGCGTTAAGCCCATCCCTGCAGCCGCGCTGAGCGTGCCGGATGCGGAGCAGCTCGAACGCATTCTCGCGCGCGGCAAGCCGGTGACGCTTCACCTGACGCTCACGCCGAAGATGGTCGGCACGCACCAATCGGGCAATGTGATTGCCGAGGTGCCGGGCGCCGATCCATCTGCGGGAGTCGTGCTGATCGGTGGGCATATCGACAGCTGGGACCTCGGTACGGGCGCGATCGACGACGCCGCGGGGGTTGCCATCACCACCGCCGCGGCCAAATCGATCCTCGATGGACCCAAGCCCAGGCGAACCGTCCGTCTGGTCTGGTTCGGCGCGGAAGAGCCCGGTGGATTCGGCGGCGCGGCTTACGCGAAAACGCATGCGGCCGAGAAGCACGCTCTGGTAGCGGAGGCCGATTTCGGCGGCGACAAAGTCTGGTCGTTCAGCGCGAGCTTCGCGCAGCCCAAATCGGCACTCCGCGACGAACTCGTCGCCAGGCTCAACCTTATCGGCGTCGAGCCTAGGGAAGGTGCGGCACATGGCGGCACCGACGTCGGCCCTATGGTCCAGAAGGGTGTGCCCGTAATTGATCTCGACAATGACGGCACACGCTATTTCGACATCCACCACACCGCCGACGACACGCTCGACAAGATCGATCCGGCTCAACTCGCCCAGGCGATTGAAGCATGGAGCATAATGCTCCGTACGGTCGTTGATACTAGTGACCCGTTGGCGCCCTTGCCGCCCCGACAGGATGAAGAATGAACGCGCAGCACATGATAGCCATAGCCCTGCTTGTCACCGCGCCCGCGGCTGCGCAGGCCCCTTCGGACAGTGCGGAGGTTCGTGCCGCGGCCCAGGCTTTCGACGACGCGCAACTCCACGGGGATCGTGCGGTGTTGGAACGGATGCTCGCGTCCGATTATCTGCTTGTGCATGGATCGGGACGGGTTGGCGATAAAAAGGACTTCATCGACGGATTCACCGATCCCAACACCCACCTCGACCCGTTCGACATCAAGGACCGGTTGTTTATCCGTCCTTCGGCCGACACGGCGATCGTTGGCGGCGAGGCGTGGATCAGCGGCACCGATCACGGCAAAGCGTTCAAGCAGCATTTCCGCTATTCGGACATGTTCGCGAAGCGGAACGGGCAATGGATGGTGGTCTATACCCAGGTGACCCCATTGCCTGCGCAATGAGCGAGGCCTTCATCAGGACGATGGCCGAGGCGCTCGCGCCGCTGCCGCGGCCTGCGTCGGCAAAATGGCCCGAGGGCGAGCCTTACGAATGCCTGCTTAACCAGCCCGGCGCGCAAATCCTGATCTTCGCGCCGCGCGGGACCGATTATCAGACCGAGCATAATCGGGACGAAGCCTATATCTGCGTGGCGGGCCGGGCGACGCTCGAGATTGACGGTCAGCCGCAGCCCTTCGCGGCAGGTGATCTCGCCTGGGTGCCCAAGCAGGTCCCGCACCGCTTTGTCGATGTAAGCGACGATTTCACCACTTGGGTCGCCTTTTTCGGCTGAACCCCCGTCCGCTCCCGGACACTGCCCCACCTGCGAATGTTCGAATCCGGACAGCCGGATATTGGGATTTTGCGCCACTTGTTGGCGCGAGGATGAGAAAAATGTACCCTTAAGGTGTCGTTCAACCTGTAAGGTCCATTTGGCACGGCCTCTGCATAGCAGATGACGACAGGATCGGGATCGGCCCGATCACCAAAACGGACGAACGAAATGACCAGCCAGACCGCCCCCGCCCAGAGCCCCCGCGACAATCTGTTCGGCATCTGCCATGCGCTGGGCGAGACTTTCGGCTTCAACCCGCTTTATCTGCGGATCGCGCTGCTGGTCGCGGTGATGGCTGACGCCGAAGCGACCCTGCTTGCCTATTTCGCTGCGGGGATCGCGGTATTGGTTGCCAAGCTGGCAACCCGTTCGGGCGGCAAGCGCGCTGCCAGGGCGAAGACGCTGATCCACGCTTAATGGTCTGACGGACCGCGAGCACCCCCTGTAAGCGGCGCCGTTCTTACTTCCCCGCGAGGATCCAACCTCGCGGGGAGCTTTTTATCTCATCGCTTCGATCAGGCTTGCGATCGACACGAAGGCAAAGGCGACTGAGCTGTCGGCCACCCCGTAGGGGAGGAAGATCAGGTCGCCGTGGCGCATGCCGCCACAGCTATAGACAACGTTGGGGACATAGCCCTCGCGGTCCTCGTCCGCCGGCGACAGCAACGGCTGACTCATCCGTCCGATCAGCTTTGACGGGTCATCCTTGTCGAGCAAGACCGCGCCCACCGAATATTTGCGCATCGCGCCCACGCCATGAGTCAGCAACAGCCAACCCTCGTCCAGTTCGATCGGTGAGCCGCAATTGCCCATCTGGACCATTTCCCAGGGGTATTTGGGAACAAGAAGCAATTCGCCTTCGCCCCAATGGTCGAGCTTGTCGGACCGGATCAGGAAGACATTCTCGCCATCCTGCCGGCCGATCATGAGATATTCGCCGCCAACCTTGCGCGGGAACAGCGCCATCCCCTTGTTGCGCGCGGCCGGCCCGCCCATCGGTGCCAGCGTGAAGGTACGGAAATCGCGCGTTCGCAGCAGCTCCGAACGGATCGTCGCGCCATTATAGGCGGTATAGGTGCCGATCCACTCCCTGGTGCCATCGTCATGGGTGAATTCGACAAGCCGCATATCCTCCAGTCCTTTCGACTGGGCGGCGGTCATCGGGAACAGGACGGTGCCGGAAAGCGAACTGTCGGCGTGGCGATGGACCTCGATCGCGCCGTTGCCAACCTCGATCGCGCTATCCGCGGCGGTAGCGAAAGGTGGTTCGGGCATCAGCTCAACGGTCGGGCCGGGCCCTAAAATGCCTTCGCGGAACGAAACCGACGAAATATGCCCCTCACCCACCGCGCGCAGCGACATCGCAATGCGGACCGCGCCCTTGGACAGTCCGCTCTGGTCGGGGTGCGGGATCACGCTCGGATTCATCAGCGCGGCGGCGGCATAGCTATATTCGTGGCAGAAATAGGCGCCGATCAGCTGGCGCTTCATTTCTGAGATATGGGCCCCATCGAGCGCGAGCGCTTGCTCGATCTGCGCATAACGGGTGATGAAGACCGCGCGCGTCTGCCAATGGCGCGCCTCAAAATCGCGGAGCACCAGTTCCAGCTCGATTTCCGCCATCTCTTCGTCGAGCGCCAGCACGGCATCGACGATCCGCCGCACGCGCCCCGGCCGGTCCGCGGAGACACCCGCATCGATCGGGATATGAAACGGGCGCACCACGACGCGGGCCGGATCGGCCGTCAAACGCAGCGGATGGTGGATAACATCAAGCAAGCAACTACCCCGGAAACTGGTCGTTCAAGGTTGCGCACCGGAAACGACCAGTGCCCTGCGCCTTATTCCGGCACATGTCCGGCAAATAAAGCCCTATTCGACGCAGCCCGTCGCTTTAGCGCTATCTGACAAAACCGCTGCGGATATGCTCGGGCTCGGATCCGGCGCTCGCAGCCGCCTTCGTCATCGCGGCGCATACGAACTGGAAGGCAAGGATTGATTCAGCACCCTGGTTCAGGTTGACGCGATCGCTCATCAATCCGTCATAGCAGCCGCCGTCCGCAACCGTCGCGATCGGCAGCGACAAATCGTTGTCGCCCAGATACCAGCCCTGCGCGCGCCATGCCGTATCGAGCCAGCGCTTCTGCCGGGTCAGGCTGTGCGCGAACAGGGCGGCATCGACCGTCGCCCAGGCCTCGAGCGGCTGTTGATCGAATGGCAGCGGCTCCGCATACGCCCTGCCGAAACTGTCGGTTCCAACCGCGCGGAACTGACCGTCGCTGTTGGTCTGGCGCTTGTCCAACCATTCCAACGCGGCAAGACCTTCGGCGACCATGTCCTTGTCGCCGATCAATTCGCCCGCGCGAAGGAGGGCTTCCGGCAGGCGCGCATTGTCATAAGCGAGAACCGGCTCGAACCAGGTCCACCCATCCCGGCGCTGGCGGCGCAGTTCGGCCAGCAGACGTTCGCTGAAGTCGCGAACCAGCTTCCAGGCAATGGGGTGATCCCGATGGAGACGCAGCACGGCATCCGCGCCAAGCAAAGCGAACGCCCAGGTGCGCAGCGAACGGAGCGAGAAGGTGTGCGGGGCAACCTGATCGAACAGGTTGAGCGCCCAGCGGCGCATATTCGGATTACGCGATTCGGCGGCGGTCGCCCCGATCGCCCAGAGCGAACGACCAAAACTGTCCTCTGAACCTTCGGCTTCCAGCCATTGGCGATCGAAACCCATGAAATTGCGGAACCGGCCCAGTTCGCCATTCCAGGCATGCTGGACAAATGCGCCATATATTGTGGCGAGCTGGTCGGCGCGCACCTCATGTTCGCCGTCGATGCGGTGCATTAACATCAGCGCGCGGCAATTATCATCGACGCAATAACCGTGATTGCGGTCCGGCACGGCATAATTGCTGTGCTGGATCATTCCGGTTTCGTCGGTCATGCGCTCGACCGCATCGAGCAGCGGCTTGACCGGAACACGCTCCACCGTCCGAGGCCGCCCGATACGCACCGGGCGCCGACGAATGGCCTCGTCGCAGATCGCGACATAGGCCTCGGCCAGCGCGCTCCACAACATGGTCCGGCCGATCCCGTAGGCGCGGTTGGACATTTCTGCCATGCGCGCAGGATCGTCGAGCAAAGTGATGATCTCCTCGGCGAAGCGGCGGCTCTCACCGAAGGGAACCAGCACGCCCACCCCGCCCGCGAGCAATTCGGCGGCGTGCCAGTAAGGCGTGGACACGACAGGTTTACCGAGCGCCACCGAATAAGACAGCGTCCCGCTCGTGATCTGCGTCTCGTTCAAATAAGGCGTGACGTAGATGTCGGCCGCCTGAAGATAGTCGAGCAGCGATTCTTGATCGAGGAATCCATCGATGAAGCGCACCGATTGCGACACACCCAATTCCGCGGCGAGCGCCTTCAGGCTGTCGCGATAGGCCTCGCCCTCGCGCGCGACGAGATGCGGGTGAGTCGCGCCCAGCACGACGTAAAGCGACTCGGGGTGGGCCGCGACGATCGCGGGCAACGCCCGGATCATCGTTTCGATGCCCTTGTTGGGCGAAAGCAGACCGAAAGTGAGCAGCACGCGCCGCCCGCCGAAGCCGAAACGGGTCTGCACGCTTTCCGGCCTGACCAACGGCCGGTCGGGTACGCCATGCGGTACGACCGCGATCTGGTTCCACGAAATACCGTGGACCCGCACGAGCAACTCGCGCCCCTTCTCGGCCATTACGATCAGCTTGGACGCCCGGCGCGCCAATGCCTCGATCACGGCGCGCTGATCGGCATTAGGCTGCTCGAGCACCGTATGGAGCGTAACGACCACCGGCGCGTCGACGCGATCGAGCAGGCGCAAAAGCATCGCGCCGGCCGAACCACCGAAAATCCCATATTCATGCTGGACTAAAACGACATCCGCACGACTGTCATTTATGCGCTGCGCCGCAGCGCGATAGGCGTTCAAGTCTTCCTGCGCGATCGCGCAGGTGACTTCCGAGCCATAGGCATAGGAGCCGCCCGGATCGGTCATCGCATACAGATCGAGAGCAATTTCGGGAAAAGCGTGGTGAAGCGCCTGATAAATATCCCGGGTGAAGGTCGCGATCCCGCACAATCGCGGAGGGCTGTTTCCGATCAGGGCAATGCGCTGAATCTTGGGCACCCCGGCAGACGCCATCGTCGCGTTTCCTTCTTCGCTTATTTTCTGCTTATCCCGCCCCGATCGAACGTTCGGAGACACCGAAGCACATGGTGTTCCTGAACAAATCTCCAAGTCCCAAAAGGTTGCACAAAACGTATTGCGATGCAACAAAACACGCTCAGGTGGGTTTGCCCTGCGCTAAATTCAGCGTTGACGGCCCAAACCCGTGCGCTAATGGAGCCTTCGGGACGGCATTCGGGCCGGGCCCGGAATGATTACGTGGAGCAGCACGAATGAAGAAGGTAGTCTTTGTTCTCGCCGCTGCCGGCCTGATGTCTCTGGCCGCTTGCAGCAAGCAGACCCCGGCGGAAAACGCCACCGATGCGACCGCTAACGCGCTCGACAACGCT
>Ga0070663_100002214_pt1 | contig 10878 bp, 10 predicted proteins | sample KBSC63metaG_FD_65646 | JGI IMG/M metagenome (GOLD analysis project Ga0070663, IMG submission 65646) | Corn rhizosphere microbial communities from Kellogg Biological Station, Michigan, USA - KBS C6-3 metaG | ecosystem: Host-associated > Plants > Roots > Rhizosphere > Soil ...
CCGTGACGATCCTGCCGGCCGTCGCCGGCGGGGCGTTCGCGTTCGCCGCGGCGCACGCGCTGCGGGGGTAGTGCTCGTGTCGCGGTACGACTCGCTCCTCGACGCATGCGGCAACACGCCGCTGGTGGGGTTGCCGCGCCTGTCGCCGTCGCCCGACGTGCGGCTGTGGGCCAAGCTCGAAGACCGCAACCCGACGGGCAGCGTGAAGGACCGCGTCGCCCTGTGGATGGTGCGGGCCGCCGAGGAGGCGGGGCGCCTGCGTCCCGGTGACACCATCCTCGAACCCACCAGCGGCAACACCGGCATCGCCCTGGCGATGGTGGCGAAGCTGCGCGGGTACCGGCTGGTCTGCGTCATGCCGGAGAACGTGTCCAGCGAGCGGGTCACGCTGCTGCGCATGTACGGCGCCGAGATCATCTTCTCGCCGGCCGAGGGCGGCTCCAACCGCGCGGTCGCCGTGGCGAAGGACATCGCGGCGGAGCACCCGGACTGGGTGCTCATGTACCAGTACGGCAACGAGGCCAACGCCCGCGCCCACTACGAGAGCACCGGCCCGGAGATCCTGCGCGACCTGCCGACGGTCACGCACTTCGTGGCCGGGCTCGGTACCACCGGCACGCTGATGGGCGTCGGGCGGTACCTGCGCGAGAAGGTCGAGGGCGTGCAGATCATCGCCGCCGAGCCGCGGTACGGGGAACTCGTGTACGGGCTGCGCAACCTCGACGAGGGCTACGTCCCCGAGCTGTACGACGGGTCGGTGCTGACCCGCCGGTTCTCGGTGGGCACCCGCGACGCGGTGCTGCGCACCCGGCAACTGGTCGAGGTGGAGGGCATGTTCGTCGGCTTCTCCACCGGCGCGGTGCTGCACGCGGCCCTCGCGATGGCGCACGAGGCGGTGAAGGCCGGCAGGCGGGCCGACGTCGCGTTCGTGGTGGCCGACGCCGGCTGGAAGTACCTGTCGACGGGCGCCTACGGCGGCACCCTGGCAGACGCGGAGACCGCCCTGGAAGGCCAACTCTGGGCCTGATTTCCCGCGATCTTGGAAGTTGGGGCGCGTTGTCGAGCCCCGAACATCCAAGATCGCGGGTGTCTAGCGCAGCCAGGTGAGCGCTAGTGCGAGGATCAGCGCCCCGGTTCCCACGGTGAGGCCGATCCAGGGGGCGCGGCGGCGGTGGATGCTCGCGAACGCCCCCGCCGTGGCGCCGACGCCGATCATCCCGATCAGGATCATCACCGGCCGGTACCAGTCGCTCTCCGGCCGGAACAGGTCGAGCAGCACGGGTATCGCCACGACGATCCCGACCAGCCCCAGCGCGCCCGCCCAGGCCGAGACGAGGATCAGGCGACGTTGCTCCGGCGCCGGGTCGGTGGCCAGCGGGATCCGGAAGCGCACGCTGACGGCGTGCTTGGTGCGGTCGTGGAACTCGCTGCCCCGGTACTGCTGGACGAGCAGTCCCGGGCGGCTCTGCGTGAACGCCCGGCTGGCCGCCTGCAGGCGGGCCTGCACGCGCTCGTCGGCCAGTTGTTGCAGCATCGCGTGCACCCGCGCCTGCGCGCCGGCGGCGCCCCGCAGCCGCGCGCCGGCGCGCTTCTGCCCGGGCGCGCGCGTCGTGCGCGCGGCGTCCGTCGTGCGCGCGGCGTCCGTCGTGCGCGCGGCGTCCGTCGTGCGCGTCGTGCGCGCGGCGTCCGTGCGCGCGACGCGCACCGGTGTCCGCGTCGGTGTCGAGGTGCGGTCCCTCGTCGCGCGCCCGCGATTGTCCGTCGGCATGCGGCCTCCCTTGCGTTCACCGAGAGCAACGGACGACGCGACCACGCGTCACTGATACATCCGGGACCGTGTCGATTTGGCGACTTAGCAGCGAGGACCCTCCCTGCGTGTGGGTACTTCCGGCGTAGGCTGCGCTGCGTGATGGACGCGCCCATCGGGATCTTCGACTCGGGAGTCGGCGGGCTCACCGTGGCGCGGGCCATCCTCGACCAGTTGCCCGACGAGCAGGTGATCTACGTCGGCGACACCGCGCACGTCCCGTACGGTCCGAAACCGATCGCCGACGTGCGCCGCTACGCGCTCGACTGCCTCGACCACCTAGCCGCCGAGGGCGTCAAGCTCCTCGTCATCGCCTGCAACAGCGCCGCCGCCGCCTGCCTGCACGACGCCCGCGAGCGCTACCCCGTGCCGGTCGTGGAGGTGATCAGGCCCGCCGTCCGGCGGGCCGTCGCGGCCACCCGCAACGGGCACATCGGCGTCATCGGCACCCGCGCCACGATCACCAGCCGGGCGTACGAGGACGCCTTCGCGGCCGCGCCGCACGTCACGGTCACCAGCGCGGCCTGCCCGCAGTTCGTCGAATTCGTGGAGCGCGGCATCACGTCCGGCCGCGCCCTGCTCGGCCTCGCCCAGTCGTACCTGGAGCCGCTGCAGCGCGCCCACGTCGACACCCTGGTCCTGGGCTGCACGCACTATCCGCTGCTGGCCGGCCTGCTCGGGCTCGTCATGGGAGACGACGTGACGCTCGTCTCCAGCGCCGACGAGACCGCCAGGGACGTCTACCGCATCCTTGTCGAGCGGGACATGCTGCGTCAGCCGGCCGATCCATCGGCCGGTCCGGCGACGCCCCCGCAACACCGCTTCCTGGCCACCGGCGACGCGGCACCGTTCCGGCGTCTCGCGTCCCGGTTCCTGGGCCCGGCGGCGGCTAACGTGGGCTCCCTGGCGAAGGCCGCCGGGGTCAGGTAGGAGAGGTGGCGACCGTGCGGGCGAGGAGCGTTACGCAGTGAGGCTCACCGTGCTGGGGTGCGCGGGAAGCTTCCCGGGCCCGGACTCCGCGTGTTCCTGCTATCTGATCGACGCGGAGGGCTTCCGCCTGCTCGTCGACTTCGGTACCGGGTCGCTCTCGGCGGTGCAGCGCTTCGCGGGGCTGTACTCGCTCGACGCGATCCTGCTGTCGCACCTGCACGGCGACCACATGTTCGACGCGTGCTCGTACGTCGTCGCGCGCCGGTACGCGCCCGACGGCCCGCTGCCGAAGATCCCGCTGTTCGCGCCTGTCGGCGCCGGGCAGCGGCTCGCCGCGGTCTACGGCGGCAACGGCGGTCCCGGCGACGCCGATTCGCTCGACGACGTCTACGAGTTCTACGACCTGGCCGCGGGCACATACCAGATCGGGCCGTTCTCCGTGTGGGCGGAGCGGGTCAACCACCCGGTGGAGACCTACGGGTTGCGCATCGAGCAGGGCGGCCGGTCGCTCGCCTACTCGGCCGACTCGGCGCCGTGCGACGCGCTGATCCGGTTGGCTCACAACGCCGACACGTTCCTGTGCGAGGCCAGCTACCTCGACGAGATGGACAATCCACCGGACCTCCACCTCACCGGCCGGGAGGCCGGCGAGCACGCCACCAAGGCGGGTGTGGGCCGGCTGTTGCTGACGCACCTGGTCAGCGCGTGGGGCAGCGAGGCGATGACGTACGACGCCGCGGCGAGCGCCTTCGGCGGCCCGATCGACATCGTGCGCCCGGGTATGAGGTACATGATCTAAGGCCGCCAGCGGGCGCAGCGAAGCGGAGCCCGCGGTCAAGCGGCCCGTTGGGAATTGGCGGGCAGTTCTCTTCGGCGTCGCCGCATTGTTCATTGGTGCACCGGCCGCCCGCCGATGGTGGACGTATGCGCGTCGCGATCATCACCGAGTCGTTCCCACCGGACGTCAACGGCGTTGCGAACTCCGTGGTACGGGTGGCCGAGCACCTGCACAGCCGCGGCCACGAGCCGCTCGTCGTCGCCCCGCTGCCGGCCGTGGGCCGCCGGGCGATCACCGGCAAGCTGCCGTACCCGGTGGTGCGGGTGCCGTCGGTGCCGATGCCGGGTTACCCGAACTTCCGCCTGGGCCTGCCCACCCGACGCATCGCCGCCGCGCTCCTCGGGCACCGCGCGGAGCTTGTGCACCTGGCCAGCCCGTTCCTCCTCGGCTCGATCGGCGCAAGGGTCGCCGCCCGGCTCGGGCTGCCGGCCGTCGCCGTCTACCAGACCGACGTCGCCGCCTACGCCCGCCACTACCGGCTGGGCTGGGGCGAGCGGGCGGCGTGGCGGTGGCTGCGCCGCGTCCACAACGGCGCCGAACGGACGCTGGCACCGTCGAGCGCGGCGGCGACCACGTTGCTGTCCAACGGGATCGAGCGCGTGTGGCTGTGGCGGCGCGGCGTCGACACCGTCCGCTTCGATCCGGCGCACCGCAGCGCGGCGCTGCGCCGGGCGCTCGCCCCGAACGGCGAGGTGCTGGTCGGCTACGTGGGCCGGCTCGCGGCGGAGAAGCGGGTCGACCTGCTCGCGCCGGTGGCCCGGCAGCACGGCGTCCGGCTGGTGGTGGTGGGGTCCGGGCCGCTGGAGCGGTCACTGCGCGCGGCGATGCCGGACGCCGTCTTCCTGGGTGAACGGCACGGCGCCCAACTCGGCCGGATCTACGCGAGCCTCGACGTGTTCGCCCACGCGGGCCCGTTCGAGACCTTCGGCCAGACTGTCCAGGAGGCGCTGGCCAGCGGGCTTGCGGTGGTGGCGCCGGCGACCGGCGGACCGCTGGATCTCGTCGACCCCGGCCGCACCGGCTACCTGGTGCCGCCGGAGGACGCCGGTGCGCTGGCCGAGGCCGTCGGCATCCTGGTGGCCAACCCGGCGCTGCGCCTGGCGTTCGGCCGCGCCGCCCGCGCCGAGGTGGCCGGTCGCACCTGGGCCGCGGTCGGCGACGAGCTGATCGGGCACTACGTGGCCGTCCACAGTGGAGGGATGCCGGCGCCCCGCCTCAATGTCCCGGCCTGAGGACCGTCGCATAGGGTGGATGCATGTCACGTCCCGATGACCGCACCCCCGATCAGCTCCGTCCGGTGGTCCTCACCCGAAGCTGGACCGCGAACCCGGAGGGGTCAGTCCTCGTCGAGTTCGGCCAGACCCGGGTGCTGTGCACCGCGAGCGTCACCGAGGGCGTGCCGCGCTGGCGCAAGGGCTCCGGCCTGGGCTGGCTGACCGCGGAGTACGCGATGCTGCCCCGGGCGACCACCACCCGCAACGACCGGGAGAGCGTCCGCGGGAAGGTGGGCGGCCGCACCCACGAGATCTCCCGGTTGATCGGACGCGCGCTGCGGGCCTGCGTCGACCTGAAGTTCCTCGGCGAGAACTCGATCGTCATCGACTGCGACGTGCTGCAGGCCGACGGCGGCACCCGCACGGCCGCGATCACCGGCGCGTACGTCGCCCTGCACGACGCGGTGCAGTGGCTTTCCGGGCGGCGCAAGCTCACCGGCGGGATCGACGCGGTGCTGCCCCGCTCGGTGGCCGCGGTCAGCGTCGGGATCATCGGCGGCGAGGCGCGGCTGGACCTGTGTTACGAGGAGGACGTCGTCGCCGACGTCGACATGAACATCGTCTGCACCGGAACCGGCGACTTCGTCGAGGTGCAGGGCACCGGCGAGCAGGGCGTCTTCGACCGGGCCCAGCTCGACGCGCTGCTGAACCTGGGTGTCGCCGGTTGCCTGGAACTCGCCGAGTTGCAGCGCAAGGCTCTCGCGTGACGCGGTACCTCCTGGCGACGCGCAACGCGAAGAAGCTCGCCGAACTGCGGCGCATCCTGAATGGCCTGGACGTCGACATCGTCGGCCTCGACGACGTTCCGTCCTATGTGGAGGTTCCGGAGACCGGGCTGACGTTCGCCGACAACGCGCTGCTGAAGGCGCGCGAGGGCGTCAAGCACACCGGGCTGCCCACGATCGCCGACGACTCGGGCATCGCCGTCGACGCGCTGGGCGGCATGCCGGGCGTGTTCAGCGCGCGGTGGTCCGGCAAGCACGGCGACGACACGGCGAACCTCGAACTGCTGCTGGCCCAGGTCGGCGACGTGCCGGAGGAGCACCTCGGGGCGGCGTTCGTCTGCGCGGCGGCCCTGGTGCGCCCCACCGGCGAGGAACTCGTGACGCACGGCGAGCAGCGCGGCCGCCTGGTACGGACGCCGCGCGGCGACGGCGGGTTCGGCTACGACCCGATCTTCCTGGCCGACGGCCAGACCCGCACGAACGCCGAGCTGACCCCGGCCGAGAAGGACGCGATCAGCCACCGCGGCAAGGCCTTCCGCGCCCTCGCCGACCTCCTGCGCGCGCCATGATCGCGTTGATCTTGCAGTTGTGGTGCCTCAGATAGCGGGCTAAATCAGCGCCAATCCTGGCACCACAACTGCAAGATCGATGGCGACCGCGGTCAGTAGAGGGGGTCGCCGCCGACGGCGTCCTCGATGGCCTCGCGCAGGTCGCGGGACGCTATCAGGTCGCGGGCGGCCTCGAGCACCGGGGCGAGGAAGACGTCGGGGCCGGGCTCGCCGGCGACCGTGCGCACCAGGTGCACCGCGGCCCGCCCCGCCGGGGACGGCTTCAGCGGTGCCCGGAGCTGCAGCCCGCGCGTCGCCGCGAGGAGTTCGACGGCCAGCAGGCTGCGCAGGTTGTCCAGCACCCGGCGCAGCTTCACGGCCGCTGCCCAGCCCATCGACACGTGGTCCTCCTGCATGCCCGACGTGGGCAGCGAGTCCACCGACGCGGGGGCGGCGAGGCGCCGGTTCTCGGCGACGATCCCGGCAGCGGTGTACTGCGCGATCATCAGGCCCGAGTTCACGCCGGGGTCGGGGGAGAGGAACGCGGGAAGGTCCCGGGACCGGGTGACGTCGAGCAGCCGATCGACCCGTCGCTCCGAGATCGAGCCGACCTCGGACGCGGCGATCGCCAGGAAGTCGGCGGCGAAGCCCAGCGGCGCCCCGTGGAAGTTGCCCGTCGACTCGACCCGCCCGTCGGGCAGGACCACCGGATTGTCCACAATGGACCACAGCTCCCGCGAGGCGACGGTGCGCACGAACTCGAGCGTGTCCCGCGCCGCGCCGGCCACCTGGGGCGCGCAGCGCATCGCGTACGCGTCCTGCACCGCGTGCTCGAAGTCGTCGCGGTGCGAGGCCATCACCTCGGAGGCCTGCAGCAGGCGGTAGATGTTCGCCGCCGAGGCCGCCTGGCCCGGATGCGGCCGGATCGCGTGCAGTTCCGGCTGGAACGGCCGGTCGGAGCCGAGCATGGCCTCGATCGCCAGCGCGGTCGTGACGTCGGCCATGGTGAGCAGGTGGTCGGCATCGGCGGCGGCGAGCACCAGCATGCCCAGCATGCCGTCGGTGCCGTTGATGAGCGCCAGGCCCTCCTTCGCGGCCAGCGTGATCGGCGCGAGGCCGGCCGCGCGCAGGGCGTCGGCTGCGGGCACCCGCGTGTCGTGCTCGCCGAGCACCCAGCCCTCCCCCAGCAGGGTGAGGGCGCAGTGCGCCAGCGGCGCCAGGTCGCCCGACGCACCGAGCGACCCGTGCTCGGGCACCCACGGCACGATGCCGGCGTTGATGACGTCGACGAGGGACTGCGCCATCAGCGGGCGCACGCCCGAGTGGCCCATCGCCAGCGAGCGCACCCGCAGCAGCATCATCGCGCGCACCACCTCGGCCGGCATCGGCGCGCCGAGCCCCGCGGCGTGCGAGCGGATCAACGCGTGCTGCAACTCGGCCCGCCGCGCCGGCTCGATCTGCGTCTGGGCCAGCGCCCCGAACCCGGTGGACACGCCGTAGACGGGCCGGCCGGCCCGCTCGATGTCGTCGACGATCGCCCGGCTGCGCTCCATCGCCTCGAGCGCGTCGGCCCCCAGTTCCACCCGGGCACCCGCCCGGGCCACGGCCACGACGTCTTCGGCGGCGATCCCGCGCGCCGTCACCGTTACCGTTGCCATGCCAGTTCTCCGTTCCGCACCACGCCCTTGACCAGGGGCACCCCCGGCCGATACGCCAGAAATACCGCCGACGGGGCGTCCAGCACCACGAGGTCGGCCCGCGCGCCCACGCCGAGGTGGCCGATGTCGGTGCGCCGCAACGCCTTCGCACCGCCGGCGGTGGCCGCCCACAGCGCCTCCGCCGGTGTCATCCGCATCTCACGTACGGCCAGCGCCACGCACAGCGGCATCGAGGTCGTGTAGGACGAGCCGGGGTTGCAGTCGGTGGCCAGCGCGACGGTGACGCCGGCGTCCAGCAGGGCGCGGGCGTCCGGGTACGGCGAGCGGGTGGCGAACTCGGCGCCGGGCAACAGTGTCGCGACCGTGTCCGAAGTGGACAGTGTTTCGATGTCCGATGTGGACAGATGGGTGCAATGGTCGGCACTCGCCGCGCCGAGTTCGACGGCCAGCCGCACACCGGGGCCCGGACCGAGCTGGTTCGCGTGGATCCGGGCGCCCAGCCCGGCCGCGATACCGGCCCGCAGCACCGCTTCGGACTGGTCGGCGTCGAACGCGCCACGCTCGCAGAACACATCGACCCAGCGGGCGTGCGGCGCGCACGCGGCGAGCATCTCGTCGCAGACGAGCGCCGTGTAGGCGTCGGGGTCCGCACCCGCCGGCACGACGTGGGCGCCGAGGAACGTGGTCTCGGCGGTGTACTCCCGCGCCACCCGCAGGGACCGTTCCTCGTCGGCCACCGTCAGCCCGTACCCGGACTTGATCTCGATGGTCGTCGTGCCCTGCCGCTGCGCCTCGCGCACGAGCCGCGCGACGCCCAGCCGCAAGGTGTCGTCGTCGGCCGCACGCGTCGCGGCGACAGTCGTGCGGATGCCGCCGCCGGTGTAGGGTTCGCCGGCCATCCGCGCGGCGAACTCGGCCGCCCGGTCGCCGGCGAAGACGAGGTGCGCGTGCGAGTCGACGAACCCGGGCAGCACGGCCCCACCCATGACCCCGAGCTGGAAATCGGCGGCCGGCGCCTGCCGCGACGGCCCGACCCAGGCGACGCGGTCACCGTCCAACACGATGGCGGCGTCGTGCAGCGTGCCGAGTTCCGGATCGTTGGTGGTGAGTTCCCCGATCCCGGTCAGCACGATCGTGGCTGTCATGGGAGCACCTCGCTCCGCGGGGCCGAGAAACGACGCCGTGAGTGCGACAGCGTTGGCGGGGAAATCCTTGCGGGCGGGAACATGGAGGATGTTCCCCATTGATGCGGTCGACCGTTTGACCGGCGGCCGCCAGTTGTCGTGAGGATGGTCATGGCAGCACCGCCGTGATTGCCGTCGCCAGGTCGCGGGCCGGGTCGTCGACGAGCAGGTGGTGGCCGTCGCGCACCACCTCGCGCCCGTCGACCATCACCCGCCGCACGTCGGCCGCCGTCGCCGCGAACACCGCCGAGTCGGGGCGGCAGCCGGCCGTGCGCACCGTGTCCAGCGCGATCGTCACCAGGTCGGCCCGGGCGCCGACGCCGATGTACCCGGCGTCCGGCCAGCCCAGCGCCGGATGGCCGACGCCGGCGATGGCCGCGACGAGGTACGCCGGGACGAACAGCCCGCGCCGGCCGGTGCGCAGCCGCTCGTGCAGTTCCACGCCGCGCGCCTCCTCGAACATGTCCACCACGGCGTGCGAGTCCGAGCCGACGCAGATCTCGCAGCCGGCGTCGGACAGGGCGCTCGCCGGTGCCAGCCCGTCGGCGAGGTCCCGTTCCGTGGTGGGGCACAGGCAGATCGTCGTGCCGGAGTCGCCGAGCGCGGCCCGGTCGGCGTCGGTGAGGTGGACCGCGTGTACCGCCGTGGTGCGCGGGCCGAGCACGCCGGCGTCGGCCAGCACCGCGGTCGGTGTCCGTCCATAGTGGACCAGTGCGGCCCGGTTCTCGGCCGGCTGCTCGGACAGGTGCACGTGCAGCGGCGCCTCGGTTGCGGCCGCCCACCCGGCGACCGCCGGCATCTCGGCCTCCGGCACGGCCCGCACGCTGTGGACGGCGGCGCCGATCCGGTGTCCCGGGCCGCCAGACAGGCGGGATACCCGATCGGCCCAGGCGGCCGCCGACCCGTCACCGAAGCGGGTCTGCGGCCCGGCCAGCGGCTTGCCGTCCACTGTGGACGTCAGGTAGCAGGTGTCCAGCAGGGTGATCCGGATGCCGGCGTCGGCCGCGGCGGCCAGCAGCGCGGCGCCCATCGCGTTCGGGTCACCGTACGGCCTGCCGTCCGGGCCGTGGTGCAGGTAGTGGAACTCGCCGACGCAGGTGACCCCGGCCAGCGCCATCTCGGCGAACACGGCGCGCGCGAGCGCGTGGTACGAGTCCGGGTCGAGCCGCGCGGCGACCCGGTACATCGCGTCGCGCCACGTCCAGAACGAGCCGTTGACGTCGCCGCCGCGCCCACGCAGCGCCCGGTGGAACGCGTGCGAGTGGGAGTTCGCGAGGCCGGGCAGCGTCAGTCCGGGCAGCCGGACGGCGTCCGGAGGACAATCGACGCCAAGGTCGACGGCCGCGAACCGGCCGTCGTCGACGGTGGCGAGCACGCCGTCCACCGCCGAGCCGGTGATCCACGCCCACTCGCACCAGTAACGAATCACTGACACGCCAGGTCCGCCAGCACGTTGGCGAGCGCGCCGACGCCCGCCGCACAGTCCACATCGGACGCGTGCTCCGCGGGCGAGTGCGACACCCCGGACGGGTTGCGCACGAACAGCATCGCCGTCGGCACGTGCGCGGCGAGGATCCCGGCGTCGTGGCCGGCACCGGTCGGCAGCACCGGGGCGTCATCGAGCACCGCGGCGATCCGGCGGCGCAACTCCTCGTCGAAGTTCACCACCGGCGTCAGGGACTCCGGAACGAGCGTCGCGGTCGTGCCGTCGCGTAACGCGCGCTCGTCGACCCGCTTGCCCACGGCGGCGACCAGATCGTCCAATGTGGACTCCACGGCCGCCCGGGCATCCAGCCATGCCGACACCGATGCGGGGACCGCGTTTGTCGCATTGGGCTCCACAGCGAGCCGGCCGATGGTCGCCCGGGCGCCGCGCAGCCTCGCCTCCTTGTTCGCGGCCAGCACCGCGTACGC
>Ga0070663_100002217_pt1 | contig 10874 bp, 10 predicted proteins | sample KBSC63metaG_FD_65646 | JGI IMG/M metagenome (GOLD analysis project Ga0070663, IMG submission 65646) | Corn rhizosphere microbial communities from Kellogg Biological Station, Michigan, USA - KBS C6-3 metaG | ecosystem: Host-associated > Plants > Roots > Rhizosphere > Soil ...
AGCCTTCATGAGGCACTCGCTGAGCAGCATCTGGACGGGATCCGAGCTGGTCGATGCGCGACTGATATTGCTTCGAGGCATGTTCGTCGCCGCTTCGAATGCCAGGGCCACCTCCGGATCACTCTGCCGGATTGCATCCAGCTTGTTGTGAATGCTCCGTGCGTGGTTGTCTGCAGACGGCAGCTTCAAAGTGCCGTCCGGTTTGAAGGCATTGGCAAAGGTGCTGCTCATTCCCTGGCGTCTGGAGATTCCACTTGGCGTTGCCTGGCCGCCCTTGACTTCAAGAATCAATGGAATGAGGGCTCGCAAGTCGCTGGCAGCGTTCTCCGATGGCGGCAGTCGCAAGCTGGGCTCGTTGATAGCGGCTTCGAACTCCTCGGCCAGCTTCGAATCACTTGCTCGAATGGCAGCCAACTTTTTGTGAATAGCGTGCGCGTGGTTGTTGGCATCGGCCGGCTTCAACGTACCGTCTGGGCCGAAGGCGCAGCCAAAGCGGTTCGTCACCCCCGGCCGTTGGCAGATCTCAGCAACCCTTGCCTTGCCCCTTTTTACTTCAAGAATCAATGGGATGAGGGCTCGCAAGTCGCTGGCAGCCTGCTCCAATGGCGGCAGTAGCGCGCTGGGCTTGGCCAGCGCCGCCTCGAAATCCTCAACTACCTTGGGATGACTCTGTCGGATGGCATCCAGCTTGTTGTGAATGCTTCGGGCGGGGGCTCTCTGAGACGGCGCTTTCAAGGTGCCGTCCCGGTTGAAGGCCATGGTGAAGCTGCTCATCCCCGGGCGCTTTGAAATTGATCTAAGCGACGCGCCGGCCTTGACTTCGAAAATCAAAGGGATGAGCTTGCGAATATAAGTCGCGTCTCGAACTTGGGTCGCCGTGGGAGGAACGTTCGCCTCCAACACTGGTAAGGCATCCCGCTGATGCGGCAATGCTTGGCCCCCGGCGCATTCCACGACAGCGGTCGCCGAAGGGATTGCTGGCGTCTTTTGCGGCTGCGGGTGAGGCTGTCCAGCAGCCAGATCCTGGAATAGGTTGAAAGACGGAACATGTGCTCGCCGCGGCAGCGCATCTTGCAGCGGCGCGATATTGGCTCGAGTTTGCGCGCGAACGGGGCCGGCATCTGATCGTCGGCGAAGTGCTTCGTGCCCAACCAATGCGGGCTGCGAAGACAACCGTGCCGCGCCAGTTGAGTCATCACCAACTGGCGAGGGCGAAAGTGCCTTTCGCTTGCCGGTCCCGTTGATACCGTCCATCGCCCATCTCTCTTTCGCGCAATGTCTATGTCGGCAGCCACTGTAGATTCCTTGGCAAGCCGCCCAGCAGACGCGGCGAAGTGATGTAGCGTGCTGCGAAACGCTACGACTCGACCGTTTGCGGGGCCTCGCCGGCAGTTCGCCGAAGACCCGATGATCGCCACGCCGGGACTCCGTACGCGTGTGTGCCGGTGCGGTGCGGACGCGAACTCATCGAGCTGCGTGCGGACGCGTTCAAGCTCCCACTGACTCATTGAGCGCGGGTCGCTACTGCGCCTGTCCTTCCACCAGGGCCGTGATGGCACGGGACTGGCAAGCCTCGGCCAAGGCCGCCAAGCGCGCAGCGAACAATGCGTAGCGCGGGTCCAGTTGCTTGAGATGCTCGGCTCGTTCTCGCACCAACTTCATGTTTCCAACGCGGGCGAGTTGGCGCAATACCTCCATCTCCTCGGGCGGTGGATATACCAATCTGCTATCGCTGCCGCCGTTGACCGCGCTCGTTGCCGGGCGAGGTTCCGGCTCTTCATAGATCCAGCTCAGACCCATCAGATTTGCCAAAGCCTCAAGCAGCGCGTTCTGTTCGATCGGTTTCGGTATGAAGGCATTGGCACCTGCCGCGCGGGAGCGGGCCTCGACATCTGGTGTGGCACTGGCCGAAGTCGCGATGATCGGTACTTCGGCCAATGAAGGCAGCTGCCGAAGTCGTCGAGTCGCCTCGTAGCCGTCCATCACCGGCATCATCACATCCATCACGATGAGATCAGGGATGGCTTGCACTGCGACCTCGAGTCCCATCTGGCCGTCGTTGGCACCGAAGACTTTGATTCCCAGCGAGCTCAGCGCCTCGAACATCATCTCCCGGTTCTGTCGCACGTCGTCGATCACCAGCACGCTCTTGCGTGGTCCTGCATATCCGATCGGTCTGCCGCGGCCGGGTGAACCGGGGAGCTGCGGATGCGCGCTCGGCAGGACAAGTTCAAAGGAAAAGACGCTGCCTTCGCCCGGCCGGCTATGGACCTGGATGTCACCGCCCATCATGCGTATGAGCTTACGGCTGATGGCCAAGCCGAGGCCGGTACCGCCTTCGCGCCGAGGGGCGTCGGCCACCTGTTCGAACGGCTGGAACAGGCGGGCGAGTTGCGCCTCGCTCATGCCGATGCCGCTGTCTTGCACCTCGAAGCGCAGATGCACCAGCGGCGCCGAACCGTATTCATTGGACCCAGCTTGCGCGACAGAAGCCTGCACGCTCAGTGTGACCTGCCCTCGGTCGGTGAACTTGATGGCGTTTGACAGCAGGTTGAGCAGCACCTGGCGCAGGCGCTGGTCGTCGGTTCGCACGCCCGACGGCATCATGCCCGCCTGGCGGAAACTGAAGAGCAGGTTCTTCTCCTCGGCTTTGACGCCAACGATGTCGCAAACCCCCCGCAAGAATGCGGAGAGGTTGACCTCGTGGGACTCGAGGATCAGCTTGCCGGCGTCGATGCGGGCCATGTCCAGGATGTCGTCGATCAGCCGCAGCAGATGCTGTCCGCTTTCGTCGATGACTTTCAGCCCTCTGGCTTGGCGCTCGGTCAATGACTTTTTGTCGCCCTGGAGGATCTGCGCAAAGCCCAGGATGCCGTTGAGCGGCGTGCGCAACTCATGGCTCATCTGGGCGAGAAACTCACTTCGCATGCGCGCGAGGCGTTGCGCCTCCGCAAGAGCAGCTTCGCGTCCGGCCTCGGCAGCTTTGCGCTCGCTGATGTCACGCGCCACGCCGACCGTGCCCAATACTGTTCCGTCGTCGTCGAGCACCGGCGCCTTGAAGATCTCCATCCAAATCGTTCCATCCGGCCCCTGCCGAGTCTCTTCGGTGGTCTTCTGATGGCGCGAGGTCATGACCTCCAAGTCGTCGGCCCGAAATGCCACTGTTGCGACTTAAAGTAGCCCAGGGTGAGGCGGGTGGTTTGGCCATCGCCTGCGAATGCTTTCGCGAACTTGACGTCGAGCGAACGGTTGTCGAGGTTGTTGAGCGTCGTATTGAGCAGATGCGCGCCCACCGCCAAGCCATTGCCGTTGAGCGTGGCCGGGTTGGCCACCGGCTGACCTGCCTGCGGGCCGGTCGCGTAGCGCAGCGTCGCGCCCGCGCCGCCGATGGCTTCGGCAAGTGTGGAAGCAGTATCGATTCTTGCGGGATACGGGCCCACGAAGCGCGACCCTTTGCGTCGAAGGTCCAATCCCCCACGAGGTCTATTGAGGTTTCGAGACCTAGCGCCTGACTCTTCGAGTAGTAGCCGTCGGCGAGGTTGGTGCTGACGACCTCGCCATTGCGATTGACAGAAAGATCATGCTGGAAATAACTGCATGGCTCCGTGCAAGACATCGAAGCCGGGCAGCGACGCGATGTGAGGGTCCGCGGTCGTCCCGGTGATGGACACCGGCACCGGCAGGAAGACAGGAGCGTGGTCATCCAGAAGCTTGACGCTGACGCGCACGTAACCCTGGTCGAACGTGCGTGTGGCATTGGCCTTGAACTGCCCGCCATCCTCCCCCCTGAAGCCAACAGTGCGAGGTCCCTCGCCTTGGCGATAGAAGCCGCCGAAATGAAATCTCCAGTCGTCGTTCAGCGGTCGGCCATAGCGAAAGTCCACGCGTGTCCGGTCGAAATCGAGACCGCGCGAGAGGCCTATGCTGCCGCCTGCCACCTCGCCGGTCCTGCTGATGAAGTTGAAGATGCCGCCGGGCGCGTTGTTCGCGAACGTCGCCGCCGAACCGCCACGAAGCACCTCGACCCGTTCGAGGGTGAAGTCGGGGCGCACGAAGGTGTCGGCCGTGGCGAAATCGATGTCGCCGAAGTCGAGCACCGGCAGGCCATCTTCCTGATACAGCATCAGCTTGGCGCCGCCGCTCAAGGGCAGGCCTCGCGCAGTGGCATTGGCGTTGCCTTCACCGCCCGAGGATTGCGAGAGCACGCCAGGCACACTGCGCAGAATGTCCGAAGCGCTGTCGGGGACGATCTGCCGCAGTTGTTCGGCGTCGAGCGTGCTGATCGCCGTGCTCGATCGCATCCTGCTCAGGGGCGCCGCGGTGCCCATGATCACCACATCGTCGAGACGCAGAGGGCCTTAGTTCGGTGTTTCGGCGGGCCCGGCTGCCGGATCTCGCTTCTCGCGTTCAGGCTGATCCGTCGCCACGACAGGGGCTTCATCGGCGCGTGTCTGTGCCGGCTGAGACGTCAGGACGAGCATCGCAGACATGATGGTCGTTTGCCACAAGGTAACACCGACTCGCATGGGTGTTGCCTCCTCCCGCGCGTTGCGCGCGGCAATACGCTGTCGCCACCAACCTAGTGTCGCGTCAAGCCTCAAGTGCCGGCTGATCGCGCTGCTGTCGGAGCGCAGTGCAAGGCGCGGCCGACGAGTCATAGCCGTGGCTATGGCGAGGAGGCGCAACGCCGCAATGCGCTTCGAGAGCAAGCGAGCAGCCGGCACTTGAGGCTTGACGCGACACTAGGGATGGATGAAACATCATACTTATGCCCTCCCGTCAGTGGGGTGGGTGAAGACCCGCGCAACTTTGGGTGATGCGGTGTGAGATAGACGCTGATTTCTCGAGCAGGTTGCTCCTCGCCATAGCATGGCTATGACTCGTCGGCGCGCCTTGCGTTGCGCTCGGCAAGGAGGCAAAGAGGCGGTGCTGCTGATTCGATGATGTGTGCGGTCAATTCATCGCGCGAGACTCGCTTTGCCATGGCGTCCACAAGATACCGGCTCCCACGCTGATCGTGGCTGTGTCACGCAGCAGCGGGCTGCCCGCATTGGCTGATCCGCGCAGCGACATGGCGCGTGCCGTCACGAACCACGTCAGGGCATCGCTTTGGCGGAGACTGAAGGTCAGGTTCAGTTCCGTGCCGAGGTATCCCGCACGGGCTTGATATGCCGGTCGAGTAGGAGTGGCCTGCGAGGGCTCGACCTCGTAGAAGTAGCGGTGCAAGGGGCGGCTCGCCCATGTCGGCTGAAGGCCGAATGTCAGCGTCCCCGATGAGCCTTTGAGCGGCCTCAGATGCCAGCGAATCTCGGGATCCACCGCGAGACCGCGATCATGGATGTGGCGCAGGTCGGTGGACATCAGCGCCCGTGCCTTGAAATGAAGTGTCGGGCTGCCCCATTGAGCGCGCAGCCCCTTGTAGACGATCTGCGGGCCGAATCCGAACAAGTAGTCGAGTGCCGGCATGCCTTCGCGCGCGTGGTTGTTGCGCACATTGAAGGCAGCGCTCGCCGTCACGTCAATCTCGATGTCGCTGCTCTGGAGCAGACGGCCTCGTATGCCTTCTCTATCGATGCGCAGCACCGGGCCGCGGTAGATCACCAATGGAGCGACAAGGCTGCGCACATGATTTTGGTCGGCGCCTGGGTAGTCGTTGATCCAGCCTCCACCAAATACAAGCCCGGCTTCCCATTTCGGCTGACCCGCCGAAGTGTCCGATGCCGCATCGGGCATTGCGGGTTGCGCGAGGGCGGCGACCGGGGCCATCGAAGCCAGCAGTCTCATGGCAATGCATCGCAGGTGCGGGCGTATCAGTGTGGGCATCAAGGGCTTCCGCTTTGGCCATGTCCTTAGTTGATTTGTGTCCACCAAGCTCACGCTGCTCTTGCATGTGCTTGCACACAAACAGACAGCCGCGGTTGCACGCTATTGTTGATCGCAAAGGCCTGCGGATCACGGGCCGCCTTTGCCAGCCCCGGCGGAGAATCAACAATTCTCGTTCACGAGTTTGTGCAATGCCTCATGGTCGAGGATGTGGATCTGCCGCTGCTTTACCAGCAGCACTCCGTCCTCCTGAAACTTCGAGAAGCATCGGCTCACCGTTTCGAGCTTGAGCCCGAGGTAGGTGCCGATCTCCTCGCGTGTCATGCGCAGCACCAGCGATGACTGCGAAAACCCGCGCGCCTGCAGCCGTTGCGTGAGGTTGAGCAAGAACGCCGCAAGTCGCTCCTCCGCCCGCATGCTGCCCAGTAGCAGCATCACTCCATGGTCGCGCACGATCTCGCGGCTCATGATCTTGTGGAATTGCCGCTGCAAGTCGGAGAATTCCCGTGACAGTTGTTCCAACTGCGCATAGGGAATCACGCAGACCTGCGAATCTTCCAGCGCGACCGCATCGCAACTATGGCGGTCGGTGCTGATGCCATCCAGCCCCAGCAGTTCGCCCGCCATCTGGAAACCAGTGACTTGGTCGCGCCCGTCATCCGTCGACACCCGCGTCTTGAAGAACCCCGTGCGCACTGCATACACCGCCTCGAACGGATCACCGCTTCGAAACAGCGTGTCGCCGCGGCGCACCGATCGGCGTGTTGCGACCAGCGTGTCCAGGCGCTGCAATTCCTGATTGGAAAAGCCCACCGGCAGGCAAAGCTCGCGCAGGTTGCAACTCGAGCAGGCGACCTTCAGCGAGGCAGATTTGATCGGCTTCACGTTTTGAGAGGTGGCAGTCATGGGGGCAGGGCGTTCCGTGATGCAGTTCAAGGTCAGGGCATTGTTTGCCCGCATTGCATGCGAAGCCTTGCGCCACATCAAAGTCGGCCGGGGCCCACAGGTGCACGATGCGCGCATGTCAGCCATCCCATCGCCCGTCAGCGCCGAAACGTCCCCCATCCTGTGTGAAGCGCTGCTGCGGCGCTTCGACGCGCCCGGCCCGCGATACACCTCCTACCCCACTGCTGACCGGTTCGTCGAAGCCTTCGGTCCGGCTGACACCGTGAGGGCTCTGTCTCAGCGAGGGCAGGGTGCCACCGTGGGTGGGACGGCACCCTTGTCGCTGTACGTGCACATCCCGTTCTGCGAATCGGTGTGTTACTACTGCGCGTGCAACAAGGTCATCACCAAGCATCACGAACGCGCGGCCGAATACCTGGATGCCCTGGATACCGAGATCGACCTGGTGCGCAGCGCGCTCGGTTCGGCACAGTCGATATCGCAGTTGCACTTCGGCGGCGGCTCGCCGACCTTTCTGTCCAACGTGGAGCTCGATCATGTGATGGCGTCGCTGCGTCGGGCATTTCGAATCGTGCCCGGCGCCGAGATGTCGATCGAAGTCGACCCGCGCACAGTGACTCCCACGCGGCTCGACTTCCTGTCGCAATTGGGCTTCAACCGCATCAGCTTTGGCGTACAGGACTTCAATGCCGACGTGCAGCAGGCAGTCCACCGCGTGCAACCCTACGAGAGCGTGCGAGACCTGATGCACAGCGCACGCGACATGGGCTTTGAATCGATCAATGCCGACCTCATCTATGGCTTGCCGCGTCAGACCGCACAGAGCTTCTCCCGCACAGTTGCGCAGATCGCCGAACTGCGGCCCGAACGCATCGCGCTCTACGCCTATGCGCACCTGCCGCAGCGCTTCAAGCCGCAAAGGCGCATCGTGCCTGCCGAACTGCCGGATGCAGCACAGCGCGTGAGCATGCTGGGCAGCGCCATTGCAGGCTTCCTGGGGCAGGGCTACACCTACATCGGCATGGATCACTTCGCCCTGCCAGACGATGCCTTGGCGGTGGCCAAGCGGCAGGGCCGGCTTCATCGCAACTTCCAGGGCTACAGCACGCAACCCGATTGCGACCTGATCGGATTGGGTGTGTCAGCGATCGGCCGCATCGGCGCGAGCTACTACCAGAACGCGAAGACCTTGCCGGAGTACTACGACGCGCTGCGGCAAGGGCAACTGCCCGTGGTGCGCGGTATTGCACTCAACCGCGACGACCTGGTGCGCCGTGCCGTCATCATGGCCTTGATGTGTCAGGGGCGCGTGGAGTTCGAGTCCATCGAAGTCTCGCATCTGATCAAGATGGCGGAGTACTTCAAGGGCGAACTTGAGCAGTTGTCGCCGCTTGTCGATGCGGGCCTCGTCGAGATCGAACCTGGGGCCATCCAGGTCACTCCCGCCGGTTGGTACGTGGTGCGCGCGGTGGCGATGATCTTTGACCGTTACCTGCAAACGGACAAGCTGCGCGAACGCTTCTCGCGCATCATCTAATGAACCTGCCGCTCGTCATCGCCGGCTTGGCCCTGGGGGTGGCGGCGTCGCCGCATTGCACGGTGATGTGCGGCGCGCCATGCGCGGCAATGACGGGCGGATGCAAGCGCAACGCCGCCGGCTTTCACCTCGGTCGATTGCTGAGCTACATGGCGGGCGGTGCTGTGGCCGCGAGCAGTGTTCAGATGCTGGGCGTCTGGAGTCAGGCGGCCCCTGGCTTGCGGCCAGTATGGATGCTCGTGCATCTGGCGCTTCTCGCGCTGGGCCTGTGGTGGATCGCCACAGGAAGACAACCCGATTGGATGAAACGTAGCGGTTCCGTGCCCATCAAGATCGTCTCTCGCAAAGGCCAGACGATTCGCTCAGGGTTGGCCGGTCTGGCGTGGGTGGCCTGGCCGTGCGGGGCGCTGCAGGCAGCGCTGATGCTGTCAGCATTGGCCAGCGATGCGCAGGGCGGGGCGATGGTGATGGCGGGTTTTGCCATCGGGTCCATGCCGGCGTTGACGCTCGCTCCGTTGGCCTGGCACATGTGGCAGGCTGTTTCGGGAAAGTCGACTTCTGGAGCAGCTCAAACTTTCGGGTACAGGGTCGCGGGCCTGGGGTTGATGCTCGGATCGGGTTGGGTTCTGACGCACGGGCTGTGGACGCGCATCGCAGCTTGGTGCGGGGTGTGATCGACAGTTGATCGTCATCAAGGACATCCCGGTGTGCTTGTTCTAGTCTCTGCGCTTTCGATCCACGCCAATGACGATGTCATCCTCCTTAGTATCCGATCCAGAGCTTGAACTCACCCCTATCCCGCACCGAAAACTCATCCGCTCGTGGCTGGCGCCGATTGCGTCGCGCAGCACGACTTACGCGATCTGGCTGGTCGTGCTCGACAGCGTGCTGTTCGCGCTCGGGCTGACCGCCACGATCGTCATGCGCAATCCGCTGCTCCAGGCGGTGGCCGGAATGGCCACTGGATTCGTCATCGGACGCCTGTTCATCCTCGGCCACGATGCCTGCCATCAAAGCCTGACCGAGCACCGCACGCTGAATCGCTGGCTCGGCCGCATCGTGTTCCTGCCCTCGCTCACGCCTTACAGCTTGTGGGAAGTGGGACACAACATCGTGCACCACGGCTATACCAACCTCAAGGGATTCGACTTCGTGTGGGAGCCGCGATCGCTGGAAGAATTTCGGGCCCTGCCAGCGTGGAGGCGCGCTCTGGAGCGGGTATACCGCAGCGGCTGGGCGCCATGGCTGTATTACCTGGTCGAAGTCTGGTGGACTCGCATGCTGTTTCCGAACAAACGCACCATGCCGACGCGTCGTGCAGTGTTCAAGTGGGATTGCGCGCTGGTGTGTGCAGGCGCCCTCGCGTGGATCGGTGGACTGATCGCCGCCGCCATGGCGACAGGCCAGTCAGCCTGGTGGCTCGTCACTGTTGGCTTTGCGGTGCCGTTCATTTTCTGGAACGGCATGATCGGCTTCGTCGTGTATGTGCATCACACGCATCTTGGCGTGGCCTGGTACGACAACAAAGTGGCTTGGGCGAAAGCGCAGCCGTTCGTGTCGACCACCGTGCATCTGACCTTTCGATCTGCGATGGGGAGCGTCCTGCATCACATCATGGAGCACACGGCACATCACGTTGACATGAGCGTGCCCCTGTATCGACTCAAGAGTGCGCAAAAGTTATTGGAGGCCAAGATGCCCGGCTGCATCGTCATTCAGCCGTTTTCATGGCGTTGGTATGCGGAAACTGCGCGCCGTTGCAAGCTGTACGACTTCAAGGCGCGATGCTGGACGGACTTTGCAGGCCGCCCAACCGGTGCTTGTATGTTGGTTGCGTAAGGAGGACGCCATGAGTCACTTGGAATGGTCTGACGACCTGTCGCTTGATTTGCCCGAGATGGATGACACGCATCGGGAGTTTGTCGAGTTGCTTGCCCTGGTCAAGAACGCATCGGACGAGCAGCTCACGACGGCGTGGAGTACGCTGATCAAGCACACTGAAGAGCACTTCGCACGTGAAGACCGCTGGATGCGCGACACGCGCTTTTCATCGACCAACTGCCACACGACTCAGCACAAGGTCGTGCTGGAAGTCATGCGCGAGGGAGAGGCGAACAGTCTCTCTGGCAATCCGGACGTCATCCGTGCGATGGCAAGAGAGCTGGCGAAGTGGTTTCCACAACACGCGCAAAGCATGGACGCCGCACTTGCGCTGCATCTCAGGCGCGTGGGCTACGACGTGATCTCAGGCGTCGTCAGCATGCCGCAGGCCTTGCCGGTGGACGAGATTCGCGGCTGCGCTTCTGCGACTTGCAGCCCCTCGGCAGCACACGAGGTGAAGAGGCCGAGGTCGTCATGAGATCCCCGTTCGCTGGATGAAGCTTCAATCGGGCATTCGTCGCCGCTCCATTAGCGGTGTTCGTTGGCTGGCTCGCTCTTGACCTCAAGCTCCTCGCGTTGCTGGGGGTCGTCGCCATCGGCTTGCTGAAATTGGGCCAGGAATGTTTCGCCATAGTCGACGAGCACCTGCATCTCGGGCTCGTCGCCATCGAACAGGTTGTCTAGCGCCACCAGCGCGACCACGTGTTCCCGCCGTGGCCGGTTTTCG
>Ga0070663_100002219_pt1 | contig 10873 bp, 9 predicted proteins | sample KBSC63metaG_FD_65646 | JGI IMG/M metagenome (GOLD analysis project Ga0070663, IMG submission 65646) | Corn rhizosphere microbial communities from Kellogg Biological Station, Michigan, USA - KBS C6-3 metaG | ecosystem: Host-associated > Plants > Roots > Rhizosphere > Soil ...
CCGTGGCGCGTGCGCCAGACGCGCTCGTTGAAACCGATCATCAGCTTCGCGTTGGTGCCGTAGCCGAGTTCGGCGATGGCGCGCCGTTTCGCCGGCGGCAGGTCGAGATCGAGACGGACCTGGCGCAGGGTCGTGAACGGCACGGCCAGCACCGCGCGGCGCGCCCGCACCTCGAAGGCGCCGCTGCCGCGCTTGAAGCCGAGCACGTAGCGGCCGTCGGCGGACTGCCGTACCGACTCGAGGATCGCGCCGGTGGTCAGCGCGTCGCCGAGTTTCGCGCCGAGCGCGTGCACGATGCGATCGTTGCCGCCGCGCACGTGGAAGCGTTCGTCGCTTTCGCCGAACACGCGGAACTGATCCACGCCGGGATCGATGAAGGTGAGGAAATTCAGCGCCGACTGCTGGTCGCATTCCAGGCCCATCTCGGTCGTGTAAGCGACCTCGATCAGGCGGCGCAGCCAGCCGGACGCGCCGTTGCGGTCGAGCCAGTGCGTCAGCGATTCGCGATCGAGCGCCTCGGCGCCGCCCGGCGCAGCAACCGTGATCTCCGCCTCCGGCAGCGTGTCGGCGTCGCGGCGGATCGCGTCCGCCAGCGGCGCGAACGCGCGCAGGATCTCGGCCTCGCCGTAGCGGCGCCCGTCGCAGAACCAAATGTCGCCGTAGGCAGCGGTCGGATCCTCGGCGAGATCGTCGAGCGCGAGGTCGAGTTCGGCGGCCAGCGCACGGATCCGCGCATGGCCGCTGTCGATCAGCTCGCCGCCGAGTTCGCACACCTGGCCGTCCGCGAAGTGGCCGCGCAGGCTCAGCATGCGTCCGCCGATGCGCTCCTGCGCCTCGTACACGCGCACGCCGACGCCGCCCTGGCGCAGCCGCCAGGCGCAGCTGAGTCCGGCGATGCCGGCGCCGACGATGACGACGTCGTCGCGATCCTGCGCGCGGCGCGGCTGCGGCGCACAGGCGGTGAGCATTACGCCAGCCGAGGCGCCGAGCGACTGCCGCAGGAAGCGCCGGCGCGCTCGATCGACGCGCTGTTCGCGCTCGCGCGCGATCGCCTCGTCGAGCGGTTCGCCGCTGGCGCGCGCATGTGCCGCCAACGCAGCGGCGCGGCGCAGCAAATCCACAAGCGCGGTACGAGCCACGGCCTTCCCCTTTGCACGCGTCGTGCCGCGATTGTCCGCGTGCGCCGCCGGAAATGCACGCGTGGCAACCCTGAGCCCGCTCGCGCACCGGCTTCGGCCCGGCCGATGGCCGCGACCGCACATCGGCGCGATCGGATAATCCTTTGGCGCAATCGGATTTTTCGGCGCAGGATGCGCTTCCTATAGTGGCGACAAGGCGATCCGCCTCGTTCATCACAGGAAATGTCCATGTCCAAAGTCTGGTTGATCACCGGCAGCTCGCGCGGTTTCGGCCGCAGCCTCGCGCAAGCCGTGCTCGCTGCAGGCGACACGCTCGTCGCGACTGCGCGCAAACCCGAACAGCTGGCCGATCTCGCCGCCCGCTACGGCGACCGCGTGCGCACGGTCGCGCTCGACGTCACCGACATGACCGCGGCGCGTGCGGCCGTAAAGACGGCCATCGATGCGTTCGGCCGGCTCGATGTCGTCGTCAACAACGCCGGCTACGGCAACATCGCATCGATCGAGGACGTCGACGACGCCGACTTCCGCGCGCAGTTCGAGACCAACTTCTTCGGCCTGGTCAACGTCACTCGCGCGGCGCTGCCGGTGCTGCGCGAACAAGGCGCCGGCCACTTCATCCAGTTCTCCTCGATCGGCGGACGCTTCGGCGCGCCGGGGCTGGCCGCCTACCAGTCGGCGAAGTTCGCGGTGGAGGGATTCTCCGATGTGCTGTCGAAGGAAGTCGCGCCGTTCGGCCTCAAGGTCACGCTGATCGAGCCGGGCGGCTTCCGTACCGAATGGGCCGGTTCGTCGATGACGGTCGGCGCAATCAGCGCGCCGTACCAGCCGACGATCGGAGCCTTCGCCGAGTTCCGCAAACTCTACGACGGCCGCCAGCCAGGCGACCCGGCCAAGGCGGCGCAGGCGATCTTGCACGTGGCCGCGATGGACGCACCGCCGCTGCGGCTGCTGCTCGGCAGCGATGCCGTGTTCATCGCCGAACACGTGCTGGCGGCGCAGGCCGCTCAGGACCGGCAGTGGAAGGAGCTCAGCGTCTCCACCGACTTCGTGCCGCCGACGGCCGACGATTTCGCGCGGCTCGGCGCGCTGCTCGGCATCGGTCCGTCCAAGGCCGCATGACGCCGCCGTGAACGCCGACCAGATCCCCGTCAGCGCGTTGAGCATCTCGCGCTTCCACGCGCTCGGGTTGGATATGCGGCGCGTGCTCGCACTCGCCGGTCTCACCGAGACAATGTTCGAGCCGCCGCGCGCGCGCCTCAGCACGCGTCAGTTCTTCGCATTCTGGCGCGCGATCGAGCAGGTCTGTGCCGATCCCGCATTCGGCCTGAAGCTCGGCGGCAACATATCGCCGGAGCACTACGACGTCGCCGCGATCGCCGCGCTGCACTCGGCGAACTTCGGCGAGGCGATGCGCAAGTTCGCACGCTACAAGCGCCTGACCTGTCCGGAGGAGATCACGATCGAGACGACCGGCGGCGAGACCCGCGTGCACACGCATTGGCTCCTCGCCGAGAGCGAAACGCCTGCGCTGCTGACCGACGCGATGTTCGCCGCCTCGCTCGGCCTCGCCCGCCACGGCATCGGTCGCGCGATCGTGCCGCGGCGCATCGAGCTCGCGCGGCGCGATCCGGGCACGTCGCTGCACCGCGATTTCTTCGGCTGCGAAGTGCGCTTCGACGCGCCGCGCGACCTGCTCGTGTTCGATGCCACGACGATGGACGAAGCATTCGCCAGCTACAACGAAGACCTGCTGGCGATCATGCTGCCGGGCCTCGAGGCGGCATTGCGCGAGCGCACGTCGCCGCGCTCGCTGGCCGAGCAGGTCGAGGCGATCCTCGGCCGCGGCATGCGCGGCCAGCGCCCGAGCATCGAAGCGGTCGCGAAGGAACTGCACCTGAGTCCGCGAACCCTGCAGCGCAAGCTCGCCGAGGCAGGCACCAGCTACCAGCAGCAACTCGATCGCGTGCGCCGGCAAGCTGCGCGGCAACTGCTGAGCACGACCAATCTCGAAGCCGGCGAGATCGCCTTCTTCCTCGGCTTCGAGGAGCTCAATTCGTTCACACGCGCATTCCACCAGTGGGAAGGCACTACGCCGAACCGCTGGCGCGAGACCGTCCGACACTAGGAATCGGCGTGCCTGGCTTGACCATGGGCGGGGCGCGACTTCCAGCGCGATGCCCCTCGAACTCGTGACCGCTGTCCCTTCCCCCGCTGCGCAAGGGAACGGTTCGGTAGGAAACGCTGCCGCAAGACGAGTCCCATCCGGCTATTCGCGCGCGGCCAGACGCAGTCCGCGCGGCGTCAGGCGCTGCTCGATCCCTTCGAACACGCCTTGTACGAGCAGGGCGAGCACGGCGGCGGGGATCGCGCCTTCGAGGATCAGGCCGAGATCGTCGAGACGGATGCCGGTGACGATCGGCTGGCCGTAGCCGCCGGCGCCGATCAGCGCGCCGAGCGTGGCGGTGCCGACGTTGATGACGGCGGCGGTCTTGATGCCGGCCAGGATCGAACGCAGCGCCAGCGGCAGTTCGATGCGATACAGGCGCTCGCGCGGCGGCAATCCGAGTGCAGCGGCCGATTCGCGCAGTTCCGGCGCGATGCCGACCAGTCCGGCATGCGTATTGCGCACGATCGGCAGCAGGCTGTACAGGAACAGCGCCGCGATCGCGGGCGCCGCGCCGATGCCGAACAGCGGAATCATGAAGACGAACATCGCCAGCGACGGTACCGTCTGCAGCACGCCGCTGCCGGCGATGACGAGCTGGCCGAGACGCCGGCGTCGCGCGGCGAACACACCGAGCGGCACGGCCAGCGCGATTGCGAGAAACAACGAAAGGCCGACCAGCACGAGATGCTCGCGCGTGCGTTCGAGGATGCGCGTCCAGCGGCCGCCGTTCTCCGGCGCAGCGTCGGCCATGCCGAGGAAGGCCGCCGCGACTGCGCGCTCGGGATGGCGCTTCAGCTTCACCTCGGCATTCATCGCGCGCATCGCCGCGACGTCGATGCGTCCGGCCAGGGCGTCGAGCGTCGTCTGCAGTGCGGGCGCATCGCGAAGTGCCTGCAGACGAAACAGCAGCACCGCGCGATAAGTCGGGAAGTAGTGCAGATCGTCGGCCAGCACGCGCAGCCGGTAGTACGGAATCTCCGCGTCGGTCGTATACAGGTCGACGACATCGATCGCACCGTCGGCGAGGGCTCGATAGGCCAGGTCGTGATCGATGCCGCGCGGCTGCTGCGGCAGTGCGTACGCGCGCTGCAGGCCGCGCCAGCCGTCGTCGCGATCGACGAATTCGCTGGACAGTCCCAGGCGCAGCTGCGCATGCGCGCGCAGGTCGGAAATCGTCGCGATCGCGTCGCGCGCGGCGACGTCCTCGCGCATGCCGAGCGCGTAGCTGTCCTCGAAGCCGAGCGGCTCGCCGACGCCGATGCCTTGCGCGGCCAGGGCGGCGCGGATCGTGGCGAGGTCGGCGTCCGCGGCGAGGCCGGGCACCAGCTCGCGCACGAGCGTGCCAGTGTATTCCGGATAGAGATCGATGCTGCCTTCGGTCAAGGCGCGCCAGAGGATGCGCGTACCGCCGAGCGCCTTGCGATGCTCGCTCTGCAAACCGTGTCGCCCGGCTTCGAGCGACACGATGTCGCCCAGCACGATCGACTCGGTGAAGTTCTTCGAGCCGATGCGCAAAGGCGCCCCCTGCGCGCAGGCGCTCGCGAAGAGCAGGCCGAGTACTGCGAGTACGCGCCGGCCGATCAACGTGCACGCTCCGGCAGGTGGCGTGCCGCATCGATGAAGCGGCCGACGAAGGCGTCCGCCGGCCGTTCGCGCAAATCGTCGAGCGAGCCGTCCTGCACGACGCGGCCTTCGCGCAGCAGGATCAGGCGCGGCGCGAGAAACGCCGCTTCGGCGATGTCGTGCGTCACCAGCACCACGGTCTTGTCGAGCGTGGCGAAGATCGCGGCGAGTTCGTCCTGCAGTTCGTGGCGTACGATCGGATCGAGTGCGCCGAGCGGCTCGTCGAGCAGCAGCGCGGGCGGATCGAGCATCAGCGCGCGCATCAGCGCGACGCGCTGGCGCTGGCCGCCGGATAGTTCGGCCGGGAAGCGCACCAGGGCGTCGGCTGGAAAATGCGTCAGCGCCGCCAGCTCCAGCGCGCGCGCATCGATGCGCGCGGCGTCCCAGCCGAGCCAGCGCGGCAGCAGCGCAAGGTTGTCGCGCGCGCTCAGGTGCGGAAACAAACCGCCTTCCTGGATCACGTAGCCGATGCGCCGGCGCACCGCGAGCACGTCGCGCGCGTGCAGGCGCGAACCGTCGACGCGCACTTCGCCGGCGTCGGGCCATTCCAGGCCGAGCAGCAGGCGCAGCAGCGTCGACTTGCCCGATCCGCTGCTGCCGATGACTGCGCTGACGGTGCCCGTCGCGAAGACGAGGCAGAGCGCTTCGACGGCGGGTCGGCCGTCGTGGCGCAGCGTCACATTGTCGAGAGCGAACATGCCATCGCCGGCCGGACCGCGCGCAGGATCGCGCAGCTTCCTTTTAGCGCGCAACGCGGCGTGCGTCGACCGGCGCCGTGCTCAGTACGGGGTGCCGCCGGCGCGCTGGCGTTTCAGTGCACGGGCATACCACTCGAACTCCGCCAGGAAACGCGCCAATGCATCGCGCATCCACGCGGCCTGCGGCGTGCCGTCGTCGGCCAGCGCGCTGCCGATGCGCGGAATCGGGAACAGGCTGGGCACGCTGCTCATGCCGAGCTCGGCCAGCGTCATGCGCAGCTGCATCGCCGCGCGCACGCCGCCGAACTGGCCCGCGGAATAGCACACGATTGCCGACGGCCGCCAGAAATACTCCTCGAGAAAATGATCGAGCAGGTTCTTCAGCGCCGGCGGCATGCCGTTGTTGTATTCGGCGCTGACGATGACGAAGCCGTCGGCGCGGCGATACAGCATCGCCAGTTCCTCCAGCAGCGCCGGTGCCTCGCCTTTCGGGTATTCCTTGTACATGCGATCGAGCAGGGGCAGCGGCGTTTCGAGCGGATCGACCAGCACCGGTTCGTGGCCGCGTTCGCGCAGCGTGCGCATCAGGAGACGCGCCGCCTTGATGCCTTGCCGATCGCGCCGCACCGACCCGAGCAGGACGGCGAGGACGAGTGCCTCGGTGGATTCGCTCATCGCCGTTCCTGCCTCGCCGATCGAGGGCCGCGCCGGCCCCGCAGCGCATTGAAGCGTGCCGGCTTGAACGTCGCAAGCGAGATCGGTCCCGCGCGGGCGGGAATGGCATCGGCGTTGTGTACAGAGGAATACAACGAACCTAGAATGCCCGCTCCACCTGCCGGAAGCCGCCATGAAACTGCTGGCCACGAAACTGCTGCCCTGTCTCGCCGTTGCCGCTCTGCTGCAGATGCCGCAGGCCCATGCCGACGACGCCTGCGCCGGATTCAAATGGGACGTGAAGCACGAGCACACGTTGTTCATCCACGAGGGCCACGTCGCCAATGCGGGCAAGGACGACGCCTCCGCGCCGACCCTCGACGTCGACAAGCTGTACCTGCTCACGCTGGCCCCGCAGAAGACGGTCAAGTTCGCCGCACCGCCGTCGAAGAAGATGCTCGCCGACGGCGCCTCCGCAGGGCTCGTGCATTTCCGCATCGCCAAGCCGGGGCAGTATCGCGTCTCGGTCGACGTGCCGTTCTGGATCGACGTCATCGCCGACGGCAAGGCGATCGCGTCGACCGACTTCAGCGGCGCGCAAGGCTGCACCATGCCGCGCAAGATCGTCCTCTACGATTTGCCGGCGACGCAGAAGACGCTGACCGTGCAGTTCAGCGGCGCCACCGAAGACAAGGTCCACGTCACGCTGACGCCGGTTCCCGCGTCGAAGCCGTGAGGCGGTCGCGTGGCTGCGGATTCGCGTTCGCAGCCGCCGCGCTGACCACAGCCGTCGCGCTCGACGGCGCGCATGCACAGTCCGATCTCCGTTCGGCCTACGCCGATTTCGTCGACACGCGCGACCCGCCGTCCTATGCATCGCTGAACGCCTCGCAGCGCGAAAGCTACGACTTGGGACATGCGCTGCTCAATACGCAGTGGGTCGTCGCCGGCACACCGAACGCCGAACGCCGCGATGGACTCGGCCCCTTGTTCAACGCCGCCGCATGCGACGCCTGCCACAACGAAGGCGCGCGCGGACAGGGGCTGTCGAAAGACGGACTCGCGCCGGCACCGCTGGTGATCCAGCTGCAGGACACGCAGGCGCGAGCCGCTCATCGCGTCGACGACGGCGATCCGGTTTACGGGCATGTGCTCAATATCTCGGCACTGCCCGACCACGTTGCCGAAGGCAGCATGTGGGTGCACTACGCCGAACGCAGCGGCCGCTACCCCGATGGATCGACGTGGACGCTGCGCGTTCCGAGCTACGAGTTGCGCGGACTTCGCTATGGCCCGATGAATCCGGCAACCGCGATTTCACCGCGGATGGCACCGCAGCTGTTCGGCGTGGGCCTGCTCGCGCGCGTGCCCGACAGCGCCTTGCCGTCAAGCGCCTCGACGGGATCGGCCGATACTGCGCGCGGGCGCTTCGGCTGGCAGGCCGCGAGCGCGACGCTGGAACGGCAGACGGCGATCGCGATGTCGCGCGAGATGGGGCTGACCAGTTCCGCGATCGGCCACGACGACTGCACGGCGACGCAGGCGGCGTGCCGCAGCGCGCCATCCGGCGGCACGCCCGAGGTATCGGCGGAATTCATGCAAGCCCTGCTCGACTTCCAGACGTTCCTCGCCGTGCCGCGCTCGAAGAACGCAGCGGACGATGCCTCGTCGTCGTTCGCGGATCTGGGATGCGCGGCCTGTCACCGTCCGCGGCTGCCGGTCGAAGGCGTCGACGGCATCGGCGAAATCGCCGCCTACACGGATCTTTCGCTGCACGACCTCGGCACCGACCTCGCCGATCGCGACGCGCAGGGCCGCACCGTTCCCACACGCTTCCGCACCGCGCCGCTGTGGGGACTCGGCCATGCGACGCGACGGCCCCTGGCGCTGCTGCACGATGGACGCGCGCGTTCGATCGAAGAGGCGATCCTGTGGCACGACGGTGAAGCGAGCGCAGCACGCATGCGTTTCGCGAGGCTCGATGCGAGCGCGAGAAAGCGGCTGCTGGACTGGCTCGCGACTCTGTAGAAGATGGTTTTGCGTATCGACGCCGAAAAGTTGCTTGCCGCGTCAATGGCGTTCCCGCTCAGTCGTTCTTTTCTTCTTCGATGACCATGTTGCGCAGCTCTTGCGCCGAGATGCGCACCATCTGCCCGTCCCGTACGACGACGATGCCCGTGTCCGTCTGTATCGCTGTCTTTCGAGCCATCAGGGCAGCCCGACGCATCGCAGTCAGTGAAGCGCGCAGTAACGGATCGCGTGCGCGTGAAATGTCTTCGGCCTTCATGTGTTCTCGCCCCATTCCAACAGTACGGGTTGGGTATCGGTATTGTCGTAGATCGCCCAACTGTCGACTTTGGACTTGTAATACTGATTGAAGTTGCGCAACCCCGCCGCGAAACGGCGACGGATGACAGCCTCGGGAATGTCGTGGCCGCCTTGCCGCACACGCTCGGCTACGCGAGCAATCGCGGCTTCAACCTCGGGCAGCATCAAGAAGAACAACCCGACGCGATAACGTCGTTCATGCCACTCGTCAATGAGGCGCAGATAGCCTTGCCCCGCGAGCGTGGTCTCGAAGGCAAAGCTTTCGCCTCGCCGCACGCAAGCCGCGATTTCTTCGAGCATCAGGCGACCGGCCTTGATGGCTGCCGCCTCAGGTGCGAAAGGCGAGAGCCCGGCAGCGATCAGATCAGCGTTGATGAAACGAGGAAGCTGCGCCTCTTCCGGCAGAAAAGACCGGGCAAAAGTGGTTTTCCCTGCGCCGTTCGGACCCGCGATTATGATGATCTGCTTGCTCATCCGCCCCGCTCTGCCTGCACGGCAGGCTTCACTTCTATTCGAACCGCGAAGAATTCCTCGATAGCCGGCTTCCGGATCGAGGATGTCGACAACTGTACCGACAGGACTGAAGTTTACCGGTTAGCACAACTCTCATATCTGAGGACCCCGCACCATCCAAGAAAAAAAGCCCCGCATCGCTGCGGGGCTTTTCGTGACGCGTGAAGCAGGTGGGGCTGGATCAGAAATCCATGCCGCCCATGCCGCCCATGCCACCGCCGCCACCACCGTGGTTGTGCGGCTCTTCCTTCTTCGGCGCTTCGGCGACCATCGCCTCGGTCGTGATCATGAGACCGGCGATCGACGCGGCGTTCTGCAGCGCGGTACGCGTGACTTTGGTCGGGTCCAGGATGCCGAACTCGATCATGTCGCCGTATTCGCCGGTCGCGGCGTTGTAGCCGTAGTTGCCCTTGCCGTCGGCGACCTTGTTCAGCACCACGCTCGGCTCGTCACCGGAGTTGGTCACGATCTCGCGCAGCGGCGCTTCCATCGCGCGCTTGGCGATCACGATGCCGTGGTTCTGGTCTTCGTTGTCGCCCTTGAGCTTGGCCAGGCCAGCGAGCGCGCGGATCAGCGCGACGCCGCCGCCCGGGACCACGCCTTCCTCGACCGCCGCACGCGTGGCGTGCAGGGCGTCTTCGACGCGCGCCTTCTTTTCCTTCATCTCGACTTCGGTCGCGGCGCCGACCTTGATCACCGCAACGCCGCCGGCGAGCTTGGCCACGCGCTCCTGCAGCTTCTCGCGGTCGTAGTCCGAAGAAGTCTCTTCGATCTGCGCCTTGATCTGCTTGATGCGCGACTGGATGTTGGCGGCTTCGCCGGCACCGTCGATCAGCGTGCTGTTTTCCTTCGTGATGACGATCTTCTTGGCGCGGCCGAGATCCTTCAGCGTGGCCTTCTCGAGCTGCAGGCCGACTTCCTCGGAGATGACCTGGCCACCGGTCAGGATCGCCATGTCTTCCAGCATCGCCTTGCGACGATCGCCGAAGCCCGGCGCCTTGACGGCAGCGACCTTGACGATGCCGCGGATCGTGTTGACGACCAGGGTCGCAAGCGCTTCGCCTTCGACTTCCTCGGCGACGATCAGCAGCGGCTTGCCGGCCTTGGCGACGCCTTCGAGCACGGGCAGCAGCTCGCGCACGTTGGAGATCTTCTTGTCGTACAGGAGGATGTACGGGTCTTCCAGCTCGACCTGCTGGCTCTGCTGGTTGTTGATGAAGTACGGCGACAGGTAGCCGCGGTCGAACTGCATGCCCTCGACGACGTCGAGCTGGTTGTCCAGGCCCGAGCCTTCCTCGACGGTGATGACGCCTTCCTTGCCGACCTTGTCCATCGCCTCGGCGATGAGCTTGCCGATCGCGTCGTCGCCATTGGCCGAGACGGTGCCGACCTGCGCGATCGACTTGCTGTCCGCCGACGGCTTGCTGAGCTTCTTGAGCTCCTCGACGGCGCCGGTGACGGCCTTGTCGATGCCGCGCTTGAGGTCCATCGGGTTCATGCCGGCCGCAACGGCCTTGAGGCCTTCGCGGATCAGCGCCTGGGCGAGAACGGTCGCGGTCGTGGTGCCGTCACCAGCGACGTCGGAGGTCTTGGAAGCGACTTCCTTGACCATCTGGGCGCCCATGTTCTCGAACTTGTCGGCCAGCTCGATCTCCTTGGCGACGGACACGCCGTCCTTGGTGATCGTCGGCGCGCCGAAGCTCTTCTCGAGCACGACGTTGCGGCCCTTCGGACCGAGGGTGGCCTTG
>Ga0070663_100002220_pt1 | contig 10871 bp, 10 predicted proteins | sample KBSC63metaG_FD_65646 | JGI IMG/M metagenome (GOLD analysis project Ga0070663, IMG submission 65646) | Corn rhizosphere microbial communities from Kellogg Biological Station, Michigan, USA - KBS C6-3 metaG | ecosystem: Host-associated > Plants > Roots > Rhizosphere > Soil ...
CCGCGGCGGGACCATCGTCAGCATGGACCCCAACGTAGGCGACTTCCTCAAGGGCGACGTGCTCATCGCCGGCCGGAAGATCGTGGCCGTCGGTGTGCAGGTCAAGGCGTCCGCGCAGACCCAGGTGATCGACGCCACCAATACGATCGTGATCCCGGGATTCGTGGACGCCCATCGCCACTCGTGGGAAGGGCAGCTGCGCCGGATCATTCCCGACGGGGCGATCGCAGAGTACATGGCGGCCACGCACAACGGCTTTGCCAGGCACTACCGTCCGCACGACATCTACGTGGGCAATCTGATCACCGCGCTCGGCTGTATCGACGCCGGCATCACCTGCGTGATCGACAACTCGCACAATTCGCGGTCGGCGGCGCATTCCGACGCCGCCGTGCAGGCGCTGATCGATTCCGGCATCCGTGGTGTGCACGCATCGGGCGCGCCACAGACGGGCGACTGGGATCGCCAGTGGCCGCAGGATCTCGAGCGGTTGCAGAAGAAGTACTTCTCGTCGACCGATCAGCTCGTGACGTTGCGGCTGTTCAGCGGGATGAGCCGGGAGAACTATGCCTTCGCGCGCCGCCTCGGCATCCGCATCACCACCGAATCGAACGCCGCCGGACCCGAGTTCGATCAATTCCTCAGCGACGGACTCGTCCGCTCCGACGTCACCTTCAACCACTGTCAGGGCTGGCCTGACCGTGTGTGGCAGCGTGTCAGAGATGCCGGCGCCACCGCGAACGTATGTCCGCGGTCGGACGCGCAGTACGGCCTTGGCGAAGGCGTGTTCGCGTTCCAGAACGCGCTCGACAACGGAGTGCGTCCGGGATTCAGCGTCGACAACGAAGTGTCGTACGGCACCGACATGTTCAGCGAGATGCGCGTGGCCTTCAACGTGCAGCGCGCGATGGCGCAGTATCGCAAGGCGCACGGGGATGCCAAGGCGCCGGCGCCGGTGAGCGTGCGGACGGTGCTCGAGTGCGCCACGGTGGGCGGGGCGGCGTGCGCCGGCCTGCTCGACCGTTGCGGCACGTTGACGCCGGGCAAGGAAGCGGACGTCGTGATGATCCGCACCGACGACATCAACCTGTATCCCTCCAATCACGCCGTTGGCACCGTGGTGCTGGCAGCCGACACCCGCAACGTCGACACGGTGATCATCGGAGGGCGCATTCGCAAACTCCGGGGGCGGATGCCGGGCGTGAACATGGCGCGCTTCCGCCAGATGGCCGACGAGTCGCGCAACTATCTGTTTTCGAAGGCGGGCTACACCCTCGACGTCTTCTCGACTACCCCAGGCTAGGTATGGGCGCGCCGGCCTGGCGCGATAGACTCCGCGGGATGAACAGTCCCACCAGATACGTGGCCGCGGGTCTTCGAACCCATCTTGGAATCGTCTGTGTCGCGATCGTCGTTGCCGGAACCCTGCGCGTGGCCGGACAAACGGCGCCGCAAGCGCCGACGCCGCTGGCGGCCGATGCGCCGTTCACGGTGGCCGTCGCCACGGCGGTCGTCGAGGCCGCCACGGTCTACATGGCCAAGGAAGGGCCGTTCGGCTCGCAGTTCCAGTACATCAACGGTGGCGTGCGCACGCTCCAGAACAACGGCGCGCACGCGGCGGGCAACGCGACCACGCAGATGCTGGTGGTGCTGCGCGACAACCCGAAGGTGCGACTGCTCTTTACGCTGGTGGATGGCAACTACCGGATCGTGGCCAAGCGCTCCGCGGGGATCAGCAAGCTTGCCGACCTGAAGGGCAAGCGCGTGGTCACGCCGCGCAACACCTCGGCGCACTATCACCTGGTGGCGCTGCTGCGGACGGCGGGGTTGCAGGAATCGGACGTGACGATCGTGAGCGCGCCGGCCACCCAGATGGCAGCCGCCCTGACGAAGGGCGACGCCGACGCGATCTCGATGTGGGAGCCGGAGTCCGAGAACGCCTTCGTCGCGCTCGGCAACGACGCGATCACATTCCAGGACAACAAGGTGTATCGCGAGCTGTACAGCTTCTATTCGACGACGGACGTGCTGAACGACCCGCGCCGCCGCAAGGAGCTCGTCGCGCTCGTCCGGGAACTCATCGCGCAGACGGGCAACCTGCGCAAGGAACCGGAGAAGTATTTCGACCTGATCAGCCGCGTCACCAGGCACCCGGCGCCGCAGATCGCGCGGTCGTGGGAGCACCACGGGTTCCCGCTGGCCGTGGCGCCGGATCTGTTGAACATCCTCGTCGAAGAGGAGAAGTGGGTGGCCGCCGGTCAGTCGCGCCCGGCGCGTTCGCGTACCGAGCTCGCCACCTACATCGACACGTCGATCATCGAGGAGGCCCGGACACGGTAACCCCGCAGCGAGGTGACGGATGAGCAAACGCATTGGAGCCGAGTTTTTCGGCACGTTCTGGCTGGTCTTGGGAGGGTGCGGCAGCGCCGTGCTGGCCGCGGCGTTTCCGAACGTGGGGATCGGCCTGCTCGGTGTCGCGTTTGCCTTCGGTCTCACGGTGCTGACGATGGCCTTTGCCATCGGTCACATCTCCGGCTGCCACTTGAACCCGGCGGTGTCCGTGGGCCTGGTTGTCGGCGGACGGTTCAAGGCGTCGGACCTCGCGCCGTACGTGGTGGCGCAGGTGGCCGGCGCCATTGTGGCCGCGGGTGTGCTGTATGTGATTGCCAGCGGCCAGCCGGCGTTCGATGTGTCGGCGGGGTTCGCGGCGAACGGCTATGGCGAGCATTCTCCGGGGGGCTACTCGCTTCTGGCGGGCGTCGTCTCGGAAGTCGTGATGACGTTCATGTTCCTCATCGTCATCCTCGGCGCCACCGACCCGCGCGCCTCGGGCGGTTTCGCACCGATTGCCATCGGCCTGGCGCTCACCGTGATCCACCTGGTGTCCATCCCGGTGACGAACACGTCCGTCAACCCGGCGCGGAGCACGGGGCAGGCGCTGTTCGTCGGTGGCTGGGCCATCAGTCAGCTCTGGCTGTTCTGGGTCGCACCGATCCTCGGCGCCGCGCTGGCCGGCGTGACCTACCGCTGGCTGGGCGCCCCGGCCCGCTGACGGCGAATCAGGGCGTGGGCCCCGGCCGCACGCCCGGCGATTTCAGGCGTACGCGGTAGAGCAGCTTGCAGGCGGTGATGTAGAGCAGCTCGTCGGGCGAGAGCGCGATCCCGTTCGGAAAGGCGTCGGGAAAGTCGGTGTTGTCGTCGAGCAGCGTGCGACAGCCGCCCGTCCGGCGTGCGTTTGTAGATGACGTTCACGGTCAGGTCGCTGAATACGAGGTAGCCGCCGGCCGGGTCCGGCGCCCACACCGGCCCTTCGGTGAGGCCGAAGTGCTCCCCGAGCGTCTCGAGCCTGGCGTCGGGCGCCACGATCGTGTCGAGCCCCGGATCGAGGCGGATGACCCTAAACTCGCGTGCGGCAGGGGCTTGCGCCTCGAGCGGCGCCGCAAGCAGAGCCAGGGCATACAGGGCCGCGCTCGTAATCGGGACGACAGAGAGTCTCATCACCAGCCGGTCACCGCCGCGCAACGATAGCAACCCCGGCCGCCCGCGCCAGATCTGCCCGCCTGCGGGATTTCCTGACGAATGTCGCGTTGACCTTGCGAGGCCGCACTCATGCCACGTACGACCACCGTCATCATCGGCGCCGGACAGGCGGGGCTCGCCATGAGCCGCAGCCTCGCCAGGCTGGGCATCGAGCACGTCGTACTCGAGCGCGGGAAGGTTGCGCAGCGGTGGCGCACACAGAGCTGGGACTCGCTGCGACTGCTGACGCCCAACTGGATGACGCGGCTTCCGGGCTTTCACTACGTCGGCCCCGATCCCGACGGCTTCATGACGGCGCCGGAGCTGATCACCTTTCTCGAACGCTATGCGGACGCGTCGAATGCGCCCGTCCTGACCGACACCGCCGTCACCGGCGTCGAACGTGACTGCGGCGGCTACCGCGTGACGACCGACCGCGGCGTGTGGCACGCGCAGTCGGTGGTGATCGCGACCGGCTACTGCGAGCGCGCCTTCGTGCCGGACGCGGCGCGCCGTGTGCCGGCCCACATCCAGCAGACCGCTGCGCCGGACTACAAGCGCCCTGGCGACCTGCCACCGGGCGGCGTGCTGGTGGTCGGCGCGTCGGCGAGCGGCGTGCAGATTGCCGAGGAGCTGCAGCGTTCGGGACGGCAAGTGGTGCTTGCCGCCGGGCGCCACCTCCGCATGCCGCGGCACTATCGCGGCGCCGACATCCTGTGGTGGCTCGATCGGATCGGCGTGCTGTCGCGCTCGTCCGGCGACGTCTATTCGCTGGAAGACGCGCGCCGCCAGCCGTCGATGCAGCTCGCCGGCCGTCCCGACCACGCGTCGATCGACCTTGGAACGCTGCACACCATCGGCGTGCGCGTACGCGGGCGTCTGCTCGAAGTGGACGGCGACGGCGTGTGGTTCGGGGATGACCTGGCCGCGACGACCGCCGCCGCCGACGTCAAGCTGGCCGCGTTGCTCGAGCGGATCGACGAGTTCATCGCGCGCAGCGCGACGCTGGCCGACCCACGACCGCCCTTCGCGCCGACGTGGCCGCTGGGCGTTGCCGACAGCGCCGGCCGCCTGCGGCTGGACCGTGAAGGAATCGGGACGGTCGTGTGGGCGACCGGCTATCGCCGCGCCTACCCCTGGCTTCGCGTGCCGGTGCTCGACGCATACGGCGAGATCGCGCACTCGGGCGGCGTGACCGACGCCGCGGGGCTCTACGTGCTCGGCATGAATTTCCAGCGCCGCCGGAATTCCAGCTTCATCGACGGCGTCGGCGACGACGCGCGTATGATGGCGGCACATCTCGCCCAGCTCGTGGCGGGACGGCGCGTCGCGTAAGAGGGACGGCCATGAAAGTCGACGTCGTCATCGTGGGGGGCCGCGTCGCGGGGGCTTCGACGGCCTTGCTGCTGGCGCGCGCCGGCGCACGCGTGGTGGTGGTCGATCGCGGACGCTACGGCACCGACACGCTGTCGACGCACGCGCTGATGCGCGGCGCCGTCCTGCAGCTGCACCGATGGGGCGTGCTGCCGGCCATCGTGGAGCAGGGCACGCCGCCGGTGAGCGCCACGACGTTTGTTTACGGCAACGACGAAATCACCGTGCCGATCGAGCCGAAGTACGGCGTGGACGCGCTGTATGCGCCGCGGCGGACGCTGCTCGATGGCCTGCTCTCTGCCGTGGCCGTCGAAAGCGGCGCCGAGGTGATCTACGGCGTGAGCGTCGACGGTCTGCTGACGGACTCGGACGGCCGCGTGCGCGGCGTGACCGCCTCGGCTGGCGGCCAGCGGCACACCATCGAGGCCGACCTGGTGATTGGCGCCGACGGTCTCTACTCCACGATCGCGCGGCGCGTCGGCGCCGAGACGATGGTGGCCGGCCGCCATGCGGCTGCGGTGCTCTACAGCTACTGGACCGGCGTGCCTGAATCGCACTATCGCTGGATGTTTCACCCGCATCGCAGCATCGGTGCGATTCCGACCAACGACGCGACGCTGGTGTTCGTCTCGGTGCCGGCCGCCGAGTTCAAAGCGGAAGTCCGCGGCGACGCGACCGCGGCCTACCATCGCCTGATTCGGGACATCTCGCCCGACTATGCCGCGCGCCTGGCCGGCGCGCAGCGTGTCGAGCCGGTGCACGGATTTGGCGGGCATCCCGGCTTCATCAAGCGCAGCACGGGCCCCGGATGGGCGCTCGTGGGCGACGCCGGCTACTTCAAGGATCCGGCCACCGCGCACGGCATCACCGATGCGGTCCGCGATGCCGAGCTGCTGGCGCGGGCGGTGGCGGCCGGCACGACGGCCGCCTTCGACCAGTTCGAGGCGACGCGTCTCGATCTGTCGCGGCGCCTGTTCGACATCACCGACGAGATCGCCTCGTTCGAGAGCAGCGACGACCGGCTGCAGTCGCTGCACCGCGAGTTCAGCCACGAGATGACGCGCGAGGTGCGCGCGCTTGCGGCGCTGGAGCCGTTCCCATGCCTGTCGCCGTCGGCCAGCACGCTTCACGTCGCCTGACGCTCACCGCCGCGCACGTTCGCGCGTTTGCCGAAATGACGGGCGACTACAACCCGCTGCATTTCGACGAAGCGTTCGTGTCGCAGACCAAATTCGGCCGTCTCGTGGTGCAGGGCGGACTGACGACCGGCCTGCTGCACGCGCTGGTGGCCATGGACCTGCCCGGGCCCGGCACGGTGTTCCTGAGCCAGAACTGGAAGTTCACGGCTCCGGTGTTCATCGGCGACACCATCACAGCCACCGCCGAAGTGCTCTCCGTACACGCCTCCAAGCCGGTCACCGAGTTGCGGGTCCAAGTCACGCGCGACGACGACACCACGGTGCTCGAAGGCACGGCGTGGTGCTACACGCTCACGCCCGGCGCCACCGTCTGAACCGGTCTCGAGCCGCTTGACGGCGGCCCTCACGTAGCCGTTTTCGCGGCCGTGCGATCTCACGTTTCCATCCGTTGGAAAAGTGAGGATGTCATGGCCCGCACCTTCGTCACTGTCGCGGCAGTTCTGGCCAGCCTGGCGGCTGGGCGGGTTCACGCGCAGGCGGTGGATCGGCGTCCGGCCGTCGAGGTCGTGCTCGACAATCGCGCCCCGGCCGCGGCCACTGAGATCGCCGCGGCGCAGGCGCGCGTCAGATTCATCTTCCGCGAGGCGGGGATTCACGTGGCGTGGATGGGCCGAACCACGGAACCGTTCCCGGAGCTGGGTGGCGATCGCATCGTGCTGGTCCTGCTCGATCTGTCCGACGCGAATCGTGTGATTACGGGCGACCCCACGCGGCTCGGCTTCGCGGTCCCACCTGCCAATCGCGTCTACGTGCACTACCCGCGCGTGGCAGCGCTGGCGAGAGAGCGCGGCGTCCAGCCGGGGTGGTTTCTCGGTGTCGTCGTCGCGCACGAACTCGGGCACGTGCTGCTTCCACGCGTCGGGCACGCCGAGGCCGGCATCATGGCGCCTTCGCTGGCGCCGGACTCCAGATTCGTGCCGGTCTTCTCGCGAGAAGAGGGGCGTGATCTCCGCGCCCGGCTCGCGGGAGAGACGCTCATGGCCCTGAAATGAAAACGGCGGTGAGCAGAGAGTTCTGCCCACCGCCGTCTCTTGCGCCTGGCTGCCGGTCTTCAGACCGGCCTCGTATCAGTGCCTGATCTGCGACGTGATGTCGCCCAGCTCGTAGACCTCGCAATTGCCGCGCTCCGGCAGCAGCCCGGCATCCGGGAAGGTCGCGAGACGCAGAATCCTCGGTGTCATCACGTACGGTTCGACGAGCACCTCCGGGTCTTCGACCGTCACCTCGTATTTGATCTCGTTGCCCACGCGCGTGAGCTTCTCCACGACGTGCATGTCGGACGTATGGAAGAAGCCGCCACGCGACAGCCATGTCGTGTCGACGAAGCCCACCGAGTCGAGCACCAGCGTGTCGCCCTCCCAGTGGCCGACCGTCTGTCCGTAGTAAGTAGTCGTCACGTCGTTCGGGTTGTGCTTGCGCCCGTCGGTCGGCATGATGCGGTACTCGCCCTGCCCACCGCCGCCGTCGGCGTACTGCCCGTAGAAGAACACGATGTCCTTGTCGCTCTGGATGATGCGACGCGGCGGCCCGTTACGCGGCAGCCCGAGCGGCTGGCACGTCATCACCGGATCTTCCTTGTTCGTCCACATGTCGAGCTGCTGGATCTTGTCCCAGTGCTGCGGCTTGTAGAGCGGGCGTGCCGGGCCGAATCGCGGCGGCGCTTCGAACTCGAAGTCGGCCGTCTGATTGATCTCGCGCGTGCACTCGACCTGCGTCGGGCCGCAGCGACGGTTGCCGTAGCGCCAGTTCATGCCGCTGGCGTTCCAGTTGCCCGTGAGATCGGGTTTGCCGTTGGCCAGCCGCGGCGTCGTCGAGCTCGCGGCGAGCGTGACGGTCGGCTCGGGCACGAAAGGCACCTTCAAGGGTTGCGCAATCGCCTTCTTGACGCTGTCGGGGACCGGCATCACCACGTACACGCTACCGGTTTCCGTTTCCGCCGTCGTGACGTCGCGGACCGTCGCGCCGTTGCGCCGCTCGGTCATCTTGCCGGCGTAGAACACGTCCACCTTGTTCAGCGGGTTGTTCCAGTCGCGATAGTCGCTGTAGGTGAACTCGGTCGTGTTGGGGCCCTGCTTCACCACGACCTTCTCGGCCATGAATTTCGCGTCCAGGGTTGCCGCGGCCGTGGCCCCGGCGACACCCGGAATCGGGAACGTCACCACCGGCTTGCCGCCCTCCCACGCCACGCTCGTCGCCCCTGACGTCATGTCGCCGTCCTTGAGCCCGACGCTCGGGTTGGGGCCGAGCTCGTTGGTGGTGCGGGCCGCCAGCAACGCCGCCTTGGGGGCTCCTTGCGGGCTTGCCCACAGACGGATCAATCGTTCCGTCGTCGCGGCGGCCATCGGCGTGGCCTTGCCCTTCGTCCCGGCGATTTCCGCGCCGACCACGTCTTCGTTCCAGGCGTAGCCGTTGTTGAGCACTTCAATCGCGGTGTAGGCCTGGCCGTTGGCGCGCGTGCAGGTGTACTGCGTGCGCTGACCGGGCAGCTGATAGTTGGTGCTCACCCGGTACTTCGTGACGGTGCAAGGCTGCCCGTCCACCTGGACGGTGCCGCTCTTGGATTGGTACTCCAGCGAGACGATCAACTCGTGCTCGTCGACGCCGCGCAGCATGCCCATATGCCACGTCCAGTTGAAGAGCACGGACTTCAGATCCTTGGCATCCTTGGCGGGACGATAGGGCGGGGGCGGCTCACCGCGTCCCCGTCCCTGGCCACCGCCAGCGCCCTGCGGACCGGCGCCCTGCGCAGCCGGCGGTGCCTGCGCGAGGGCAGCCGACGCCGTGCTGATGGCGAACAGCGCGCCGACGACGACACGTGTCCACTTCCTGGTTCGAGCCGACATGTTGGCCTCCGGCCTAGTCGTTGGCGTTGCCAGCCGAGATCTGCACGACGCGGCCGTCGGGCATCGTTACCGACTTCAGGAACCCGAGCGGGGCTCCGCTGCGCGCCGGGATGAACTTGACGCTGATCATGTCGCCGGCGTGCAGGGCATTCGGGCCCGTGCGGCCGATGCCGCGCTGCGCGAGAGCCGTGGCCGAACCAAGCGTGAACACCCAATCCTTCATCGTGCCGTCCGCCTCTTTGACCGCAAGCGTCAACGAGCCGTGAGGATTCACGAACTGCACCTTCTCGACCGAGCCCGACACTTCCGATTCCTTCTTCATGTCGTAGACGCCCGCCAGAGAATGGTGCGCCTGCAGCGACACGCCGGTCATCAGAAGCCCGCCCACAAGGACACAACCCACAGTTCGCTTAGTCATGCTGTAACTCCAGAAATGGTGATCGGCACCAACCGTCCAGCCGGGCGTGAGCGCCGGGGCCGGGCCCTAATTGTCGCAAAAAAACCGCAAATGTCGAGAAGGCTCTCGATCCGGCGCCCGCCGGTCTTTCGCCAGGCGAAGACGGGCTGTTCGCCCCGCCCGTCAGTGGCGCCTCGTTCACGCCCGGCGTGAGCTTCGGGAGCTGCATCGACTCGGGCGACCCGGGCAGTTGCGGGACCTCGGTGCTGCACAACAGCAACGCCATCACGGTGTTTCCGAACGACGTCGGCAACGACCGCTACTTCATCGACGACTTCCGCCTCAGCGAGATCGGCAACGTCCCGGAGCCGGCAAGTCTGGCGCTCCTCGGCGTGGCGTTGACCGCGGTGGGATTCAGCAGGCGGAGCGCTCGCGGCGTGAAATAGCCGCCCGCGATGGAAAATGGGGAGATGCCGTTTCCCCGGAACCTCGGCGGCCGTATGGTCGCGATCGTGCTGATGCTGGTTGTCGGAACGATCGCGGCCACTGCGCAGGAGCCGCAACCCTTCGAACCCACGCTGCACCAGCCCGGCAAGGACGTCCAGTGGGTACCCACGCCCGCCGCGCTGGTCGAGAAGATGCTCGATCTGGCGCGGTTGACGCCGCAGGACCGCCTCGTCGACCTGGGATCGGGCGACGGCGTGTTCGTGATTGCGGCGGCCAGGCGAGGCGCGCACGCGTGGGGCGTCGAGTACGACGCCAAGCTGGTGGAGTACTCGAAGCGGAAGGCGAGGGAGGCGGGGGTGGCGTCGCGCACCAAGTTCGTGCGCGGCGACATCTTCAAGACCGACTTCTCGGATGCCACGGTCGTGACCACGTTCCTGCTGCCGTCGATGAACTTCCAGCTTCGGGCCACCTTCCTCGCGATGAAGCCGGGCACGCGTATCGTCGCCAACACCTTCGCCATCGGCGACTGGGAGCCGGACGCGAGTGTGACCGTCGAGCCGTGCGAACGCTGGTGCAAGGCAATGCTCTGGATTGTCCCGGCCTCCGTGACGGGTACGTGGCGGACGCCGAAGGGCCTGCTGGTGCTGACGCAGAAATATCAGACCATCTCGGGCAGCCTCGGGAGTCAGCCGATCGCCAACGGCCGGCTCAAAGCCGAGGAGATCTCCTTCACGGTCGGCGCCACGGCTTACACCGGGCAGGTGCATGACTACCGCATGCGCCTTCGCGCCAGTGACGACGACAAGCCATTCGAGGGCACGTTGCAGTCCACACGTCGCTGATGCGCGTCGCGAAGCGACCGTCGTGGTCCAAGAATCAGCTTTGTCTTCGTGTCCTTCGTGGCTGTCGCAAGGCGACCGTCGTGGTCCAGAATCAGTCATGCGTCGTGGCGTCTGGCAGGGCCTTCTGGCCTACACCATCTGGGGACTCTTTCCCATCTACTGGAAACTGTTCCACGGCATCCCTGCGCTCGAAGTCCTCGCGCATCGCATGCTGTGGTCGTTTGTCGTCCTCGCGGTGATCCTCGCGGTG
>Ga0070663_100002226_pt1 | contig 10859 bp, 9 predicted proteins | sample KBSC63metaG_FD_65646 | JGI IMG/M metagenome (GOLD analysis project Ga0070663, IMG submission 65646) | Corn rhizosphere microbial communities from Kellogg Biological Station, Michigan, USA - KBS C6-3 metaG | ecosystem: Host-associated > Plants > Roots > Rhizosphere > Soil ...
CACATCGAGGAATAAGGCGTTGGCGCGGCTATTCTCGCGCACTCGTCCGTCGATCAGGCGGCAATCGCGGCCCGCCTGACGCATCGTCAGCGGATGGATTTCCAGCTCATGTTTGTCGGCCAGCCAGAACAGCTCGATCAAGCGGACCGGGTCCTGCGCAAAGAAATCGTCCTCGGGCGCCTTGAGCCGACCACGATCCAGCATGAAGCCCTCGAGCTTGCGCGGCCGGCGGCGCAAAGTCGGGAAACCGAAGCGGCGGCCGCGGCCGGCAAATTCCTCGTCAATATGTGCCAGAAAGACGCCGGTGAGGTCGCCCACTTCTTTCGCGGTCAGAAAATAGTGGCGCATGAAGCGCTCGACCGCGCTGCGGCCGGGCCGGTCGGCATAGTGCATGCGCACCGCAATCTCCGACTGGACGTCGAAGGTCAGCCGGTCTTCCGCCCGCTTGGCGTAGATGTGGAGGTGGCAGCGCACCGCCCACAGGAAATTCTCGGCGCGGCGGAAGCGGCGATATTCGTCGGCGGTGAACAGGCCCTTTTCAACCAGTTCGGCGACAGTGCCGACCTTGTGGACATATTTGCCGATCCAGAAGAGCGTATGGAGGTCACGCAAGCCGCCCTTCCCCTCCTTGAGGTTGGGCTCGACCACATAACGGCTGTCGCCCATCCGTTCGTGCCGCTCGTTGCGTTCGGCGAGCTTGGCGGCGACGAAACTGCGCGCATTGCCGGCCTGGACGTCGCGATCAAAGCGCGCGGCGGCCTCATCGTAGAGCGCCTGGTCGCCCCATACGTAACGCGATTCGAGCAGGGCGGTGCAGATGGTGAGATCGCTCTTCGCCATCCGTACCATATCGTCGAGCGAGCGGCTCGAATGGCCAACCTTCAGGCCGAGATCCCACAGCATGTAGAGAATCGATTCGATCACCTGCTCGGCCCAGCCGGTCTGTTTCCAGGGGGTGATGAAGGCGATGTCGATGTCCGAATGGAGCGCCATCTCGCCCCGGCCATAGCCGCCGACCGCGATCAGCGTAATGCGCTCGCCGGCGGTCGGGTGGTTGTTTCGGTAGAGACGCTGAAGCGTGAAATCGAAGCAGAGCCGCAACAACTGGTCGGTCAGGAAGGCATAAGAGGCGGCGATCTCGGCGCCGTGACTCGGCTTTTCGGCGAGCCGGCGCGCAATCTCCCCGCGACCACGATCGAGCGCGTCGCGCAATGCCGGGGTCGCGGCGGCGCGGAGCTTGGCAGGATCGCTGCCCTCGAGCCCCATCAGCAGGTCCGCGAGCCCACGTCGGTCGATGATCGCACGGCGATTGGGCAGATTGTCGAACCGATTGGCCATCATCGCTCTCAGATAGGGCCAGAACGCGCCGGCGTCACCTGATGGAACCAATCATATTCCACGCGTTACGACGATATGGCGGACGACACGGGCTCATCGACACACTTGGCTGCCGCCAACAAGGCCCATGTAAAGCTTGCCGTAAGTGCGGAACACCTTGAGCATAGCGCCGAAGAGCAGACCGACAGCGCCGACCGCCGGACCGAACTCGCCGCCGACCGTACCGTGCTGGCGGCGGAGCGGACCTATGCGGCCTGGGTGCGCACCGGCCTGGCCGCGCTCGCGTCGGGAATTGGTGCACGGGCGCTTCTCGACAAGATCGTGCCCAACTGGCTGATCGGCGCCACCGGCACCGTGCTGATCCTTTTTTCGGGCTTTTGCTTTGTCGCCGCGGTCTGGCGGCAGATGGGCAAGGTTCGCCCGCCCCGCCCTGACACTCCACGTATTCCCGCCGCGTTGCTGATCGCCGTCAACGGCTTCCTGTTGGTCGTCAGCTTCGCCGCCCTTGTAGGAATCTGGCTTCCTTGACTGCTCAACAGGCGCTTTCCTTCGCAATCATCGGTGCTGCTGTTATCGCCTTCGCATGGGGCCGGTTCCGCTATGACGTCGTCGCGCTCGTCGCGTTATTCGCGGGAGTGGTGACGCGCGACGTGCCGATCAAGGCCGCCTTTACAGGCTTCACCGGCGACGTGGTGATCATCATCGCCTGTGCGTTGGTCGTGAGCGCCGCCATCCAGCAATCGGGTGTGATCGAATGGGCTGTCCGACCGCTGCTGGACCGGCTCAAGTCGACCGCGACGCAGGTGCCGGTGCTGGCGGGATCCACCGCTATCCTCTCGACGCTGACCAAGAATGTCGGAGCGCTCGCGATCATGATGCCGGTCGCGCTTCGGGTCGCGCGGAACACCGAGAGCTCGCCCTCCTCGCTGCTCATGCCGATGTCATTCATGTCGCTGCTGGGCGGGCTGGTTACGCTGGTGGGTACGTCGACCAACATCATCGTCAGTCAGGTGCGCGAGCAGACGGTGGGCCAGCCCTTCAAAATGTATGATTTTGCGCCGGTAGGCTTGATCCTGACCCTGCTCGGCCTGGTCTTCGTCAGCTTTGCGTGGCGGCTGCTGCCGCGTAACCGCAAGGGGCGTGCCGGCCTCAGCGAAGTCACGGCCGAGGCCGCTTATTCAACCGAAGCCAAGGTTCCGGCCGACCTGCCCTCGGAGCTGCGCACGATCGGCAGCCTGGCGCTCGACAAGGACGACGTACGATTGCGCGCGGTCGTGGATAAGGACGGGAAATCGCACAAAGCGGCGGCGCGCACGCGGCTGTCGCCCGGCATGAGCCTGGTTTTGGAGGGCGACGCCGATGCATTGGCGCGCATCTTCCAACGCACCCCGCTTCAGGAAACGCGCAAGAAAGAGGATATCAAGAAAGACGAGCCGAGCGAGGAAACGCGCACCATCGAGGCGATCGTGCAGAGCAGCTCGCCGCTGATCGGCCACTCGGCCGAGCGGATGCGGCTTCAGCAACGCTATGGCGTGCAATTGCTGGCGATCGGCCGTTCCAACGAGCGCATCACCGAGCGGCTACGCGATGTCACGTTCCGCACAGGCGACATGCTGGTGTTGCGTGCGGGTGAGAATGCCTTGCCGGAAGTCCTTGCAAATCTATCCTTACTGCCCCTCGCAGAGCGCGTGGTGCAGATCGGAGGAGGCCGGCGGCGGTTCGTCCCGGTGTTGATCCTGGCGGTGGCGATGATCCTCCTCGGCTTCAACATCGTCCCGGTTGCCGGCGCCTTCTTCGGTGCGGCATTGCTGATGATCGTATCGGGATCGCTTTCGATGCGTGAAGCTTATGCCTCGCTCGAACCAGAGGTATTGGTGTTGATCGGCGCGCTTACGCCTTTATCAGAAGCTGTGCAGCATTCGGGTGGCACCGGCCTGATCGCGCATGGCCTGGCCACTGTCCTGCAGGGTACGCCCGCACTGCTGGCGCTGGGCGTGATGCTGATTGCGGCGATGGCCTGCTCGCCCTTTCTGCACAATGCCCCGACGGTATTGGTGCTGGGACCGATCGCGGTGGGGGTCGCGAAGGGCTTGGGGTTAGGGGCAGACGCCTTCCTGATGGCGGTCGCAACCGGCGCGGGATGCGACTTCCTCACGCCGATCGGGCACCAATGCAACACGCTGGTGCGCGGCCCAGGCGGCTATCGCTTCGGCGATTATTGGAAATTGGGCCTGCCCCTATCCGTACTCGTCATCCTGGTCGGCACGCCATTAATCGCCTGGATCTGGCATCTCGGCGGCTAGAGCCTGATCGTTTTTAGTGGAAGCGCTTCGCGCTTCCGCTGAAAGCGTGAATTAGGCTCTTTCAAATAGTTGAGACCTTGATTCACGTTTCAAGCTGATTCAGCCTGAACCGATCAAGGTCTAGCGATTCCCGATTGCGAGCACGACGATCGAACCGATCAGCATGACCAGTCCGATCAGGAAGATGCGATCGGCCCAATCCTCGAAACGAAGGCCGGGCTGTCCTCGCCGCAGCGACAGATAAGACAAGAGACAGGAGCAAGCGAGGCAGATAGCCGCGAACCAGGCGATCTCGTCCGCGAAGCTCTTGTCCGCGATATGGCTGACATTGAGCCCGGCGATGATGAGCAGAGCGATACCGAGCAGGTTCGAGGCTGCGTTGAGGATATGGGTGGGCCGCTGCATCCCTATGCCCTGCGCTCCGGCCGCTTGCCGCGTCATGAACCGTCGGCGAGCAGCGCCTTGAGCCTGTAGATGAGATCGAGCGCCTCGCGTGGGGAGAGTATATCGGCATCCACCCCGGCAATTGCCTCCCTTACGGGATCCGGCGCCGCCTGCTCGATCGCCGCCGCCGCGGCGAAAAGCGGCAGGTCGTCGAGACCAGCGGCAAGGCCGCCCGTCGCGGCACGCCCCGCCTCAAGTCGCTTGAGCACGTCCTTGGCGCGGCCGACGACTGCGGGCGACAGACCGGCGAGCCGCGCTACGGCGAGCCCATAGCTACGGTCGGCGGGGCCGGCGGCGACTTCATGCAGCAGGACGAGGTCGCCCTTCCATTCGCGCGCACGAACATGGTGCAGGCTCAACGAATCCAGCCGCTCCGCCAGCCGCGTCAGCTCGTGATAGTGCGTCGCGAACAGGCAACGGCATTTGTTGATGTCGTGCACCGCCTCGACCACCGCCCAGGCGATGGCGAGGCCATCATAGGTCGATGTGCCCCGGCCTACCTCGTCGAGAATGACGAAGCTGTTCTCGGTTGCCTGCGCGAGGATGGCCGCGGTCTCCACCATCTCGACCATGAAAGTGGAGCGTCCGCGCGCGAGATTATCGGATGCGCCGACACGGCTGAACAGACGATCGCACAGGCCGAGCTTCGCGCTGGCTGCGGGCACGAAACTTCCCGCCTGCGCCAGGATCAGGATCGCGGCATTCTGGCGCAGAAAGGTCGATTTACCGCCCATATTGGGCCCGGTGACCAGCCATAGCCGATCGTGTGGTCCCAGATTGCAGTCGTTGGCGACGAAACGCCCGCCGGCGGCCGACACGGCATTTTCAACTACAGGGTGGCGCCCGTCGCGCACTTCCAGGCAGGGTTGCTCGACCAGCGCAGGGCGGCTCCAGCCGCCCTCGGCGGCACGCTCGGCAAGTCCGGCGGCGACGTCGAGTCGGGCGAGTGCGTCGGCGGTGGCGGCAATTTCGCGCGCGCTGGCGAGCGTGAAGCCGGTCAATTCCTCAAGATGCGCGGCCTCCGCGGCGAGGGCATGACTGCCCGCCTGGCCCACCTCGCTCGCATGATCGTGCAATTCGGGCGCGTTGAACCGCACCACGCCCGCCAGGGTCTGACGGTGGGTGAAGCCGGATTCGGCGCGCATCAGGGGGTCCGCAACCTTGGCCGGCACTTCGATATGATAGCCGAGCACATTGTTGTGCCGAATCTTGAGCTGGGTGATGCCGGTTTTGTCGCGATACGACGCTTCGAGCGCGGCGATCGCGCGCCGCCCCTCCCCGCCCCGCATGCGCAATGCGTCAAGCGCGGCGTCATAGCCTTCGGCGATATAGCCGCCTTGGCTGGTGTCGATCGGTGGCGAGGGCACGATCGCCCGCTGAAGACGGTCGACCAGCTCACCGTGGCCGAGGAAAGCGGGCAGCAACGCATCCAGAAGCGCCGGGCGCGGCGTCACACTGAGCATGTCGTGCAGGCGATAGCCCTGGTCGAGGCCGTCGCGGAGCTGGGCGAGATCGCGCGGGCTGCCGCGTCCGGCGGCCAGACGGCCGAGCGCGCGGCCGATATCGGGCAAGGCGCGCAAAGCGGCGCGCAGGCGCGCGCGCAGATCGCTATCGTCGTGAAAGAAACCAACAAGGTCGAGCCGCGCGTCGATCGCGGCGCGATCGGTCAACGGTGCCGCGACGTCGCTGCCGAGCAGGCGCGCGCCGCCCCCGGTAACGGTGCGGTCGATCGCGTCTAGCAGGCTACCCTTGCGGCTGCCGCCGGTCGCGCAGACGATCTCCAGGCTTTCGCGCGTCGCCGCGTCGATCATCATATGGTCGCTCACCGCGCGACGGACCGGTGGCTGCAGGAAGGGCAATGCCCCTTGCCCCGCACGCTCAAGATAGGCGAGCAGGCCGCCCGCCGCGCACAATTCGGCGCGGCTGAACTCCCCCCAGCCATCGAGCGTGACGACGTTGAACTGGCTTTTCAGCTGGCGTTCGGCGGCATTGCTGTCAAAGCCGCCTGCAATCGTCACCGGATAACTGGTCGCGACGTCGAAATTTTCGGGCGCGACCACTTCCGCCGGGCCGAGGCGCGCCAACTCCGCATCGAGCATATTGGGCCCGACCGCGACAATCTCGAACCGGCCCGTCGAGATATCCGCCGCTGCCAGACCCATGGCCCCGCCCGCCTTGGCGACCGCTACCAACCAATTGGCGGCGCGTGCATCGAGCAGCACTTCTTCGGTCAGCGTGCCGGGAGTGACGATGCGCACAATGCCGCGCGCGACCAAAGCCTTGCTACCGCCGCGCTTCCTCGCCTGTTCGGGCGTTTCGGTTTGTTCGGCAATGGCAACACGGTGGCCGCCCTTGATCAGGCGTGCGAGATAGGCCTCATGGCTGTGCGCGGGGACGCCGCACATCGGGATCGGCTCGCCGTCATGCTCGCCGCGCGCGGTGAGCGCGATATCGAGCGTCGCCGACGCTGCCTTGGCATCCTCGAAAAACAATTCGAAGAAATCGCCCATCCGGTAGAAAAGCAGGCAATCGGTCGCCTGCGCCTTGAGCGCCAGATATTGCGCCATCATCGGGGTGGGTTCGCCGCTCACACGGACAGGCTTAGCGGCGCGCCCCGGTCAAACGGAAGGGGCGATGCGCTTGACCCGGCCTCATCGGCGCATCAACTTGTGGATATGTCGGATTCGCAGCCCAGGACCTTACTCACGGTCGACTTCGGTCCGGACCAGATCAAGGCGATCGACGCCTGGATCGCTCGACATGAAGATCCCAAACCGAGCCGCGAGGAGGCGGTATGCCAGCTGGTGATCGGCCGACTCGGTGCCGAGGACGATCGCCCGTCCACCGTGTTACCGGGGTTCGCTACTGGCCGCGATATCGTCTGACGCAGCTCAAACAGGGTTGCGTTTGAGACTCTCTTCCATCCGCTGAAGCTGTTCGGGTGTCGCCGGCTGCTGGTGATGCGCTTTCCAGTCGGCATAGGGCATGCCGTAGACATATTCGCGCCCCTCTGCGCTCGTAAGCGCACCATTCGAAGCTTCGGCCAGCCAGTCGCCCAGGCAATTGCGGCAGAAGCCGGCCAGCCCCATCAGGTCGACATTCTGCGCGTCGGTGCGGTGCTGGAGGTGGGCGACCAACCGACGGAAAGCGGCGGCGGCGGTGGCATCGTCGATATCGGTCATAGATTTCCCGTTCGTGCTGAGCCGTCGAAGCACTGTCTTTTCTAAGAAGTACAGCCCGTCGACAAGCTCAGGCCGAACGACTCAAGGGTGCGCCGGCCACGCCCAGATCAGCACGTTCCCGAACAACACCAGGGCGGCGATCAACATCAGCACGCCCTGCTTCTTGTTGTCGCGCTTGGCGATCGTCCAGCCACCGCCCAGCACAAGCGCCAGCACCGCGAACATGGAGATGGAAAGGAGCGCCGGCTCGGTCACCGGCCGGCGCGTCCGATCAATGCTTCTTGTCGCGCCAGATGTTGCGATAGGCGCCGTAGGCCAGACCCGTCGCGATCAGCAGGTAGAGGATCACGACGATGCCCCAACGGTGGCGATTCTCGAGCTTGGGTTCGGCTGCCCACATCAGGAATGCCGAGGCATCCTGCGCCATCTGATCGACGCTGGCCTTCGTGCCATCCGCATAGGTCACCTGGCCGTCGGCTACCAGAGGCGGCGGCATCGCGATGTTCAGGTTCGCAAAGTATGGATTATAGTGCAGGCCCGTGGGCGTCTTCGCATCCGGGAAGCGCTTCAGCAGGTCGGCAGGCTGTGCCTGATAGCCCGTCACGATCGAATAGATGTAATGGGCCCCACCCTCACGCGCCTTGGCGAGCAAGGACATGTCCGGCGGCAGCGCATTGTTGTTGGCGGCACGCGCGGCGGTCTCGTTCGCATAAGGCGACGGGAAATAATCGCTGGGCAGCGCCTTGCGCGTTGCCGGCTCGCCCGTGTCGGGATTGATCGAGGGAACCTCGACCGCCCACTGCTTGGCGATCGCCTTGACCTCGGGCTTGGTGAAACCGATCTCTTCCAGGTCGCGGAAGGCAACCAGCTTCATCGAGTGGCAGGCCGAGCAGACTTCCTTATAGACCTGGAAGCCGCGCTGAAGCTGCTCGCGGTCATAGGAACCGAACGGGCCGTCGAAGGAGAATTTCACCTCCTTCTCGGGCAAATGATAGATCGACGCAGCGGTCGGCTCGACCTTTTCGCGCGGCATCAGGAAGGCAATTAGCAGCGCCGACACGAAACCGATGCCGACCAGACCAGCCAGGAAACGAAGCATTTTCTATAGTCCCCCTTGGCCGATCAATGCGCAGTGCCGACGCCGATGGGCGCGGCCTCTTCCGCCTCGCCATGCAGCACCGATTCAGAGATCGAGTTGGGCAGAGGCTTAGTCTTTTCCACCGCCGCGATGATCGGGACGATCAGCAGGAAGTGGGCGAAATAATAAGCCGCGGCGATCTGGCCGATGCGAACATAAGGCTCCTCCGCCGGGCTCTTGCCGATCCAGCCCAGGATCAGCACGTCGACCACCAGCACCCAGAAAGCGATGCGGTAGGCCGGACGGTAATTGGCCGAACGGACCGGCGACGTATCGAGCCACGGCAGGAAGAAGAGCAGCAGGATCGATGAGAACATCGCCAGCACGCCCCACAGCTTCGCCGGGATCCACAGCCAGTTGACCGTGAAAGCGCGCAGGATCGCATAGAAAGGCCAGAAATACCATTCGGGCACGATGTGCGCGGGCGTCGAAAGCGGGTTGGCCTGGATGTAATTGTCCGGGTGACCGAGCGCGTTCGGGTAGAAGAACATCAACAGCGCGAACACGATCAGGAACACGCCGACGCCCATGCCATCCTTCGCCGTATAATAAGGATGGAAGGGAACGGTGTCCTGCGGGCCCTTCACCTCGACGCCGGTCGGATTGTTCGAACCCGGAATGTGGAGCGCCCAGATGTGCAGGATGATGACGCCCGCAATCACGAACGGCAGCAGGTAATGAAGCGAGAAGAAGCGGTTCAGCGCGGCATTATCGGGTGCGAAGCCGCCCAATAGCCAGGTGTGAATCGGATCGCCGAGGATCGGGATCGCCGAGAAGAAGCCGGTAATCACCTGCGCGCCCCAGAAACTCATCTGGCCCCATGGCAGCACGTAGCCCATGAACGCGGTGGCCATCATCAGCAGGAAGATGACCACGCCGAGCAGCCACACCATCTCGCGCGGCGCCTTGTACGATCCGTAATAAAGGCCGCGGAAAATGTGGATGTAGACCACGATGAAGAACATGCTGGCGCCGTTCATGTGCATGTAGCGCAGCAGCCAGCCCGAATTCACGTCGCGCATGATGCTTTCGACGGAACTGAAGGCGACGTCGGCATTGGCGGCATAATGCATCGCCAGGATGATGCCGGTGACGATCTGCACGGTGAGCGCGAGGCCCGCCAGCACACCGAAGTTCCAGAAATAATTGAGATTGCGGGGCACTGGATAGCCTGCGCCGACGGCATTGTAGACCAGACGCGGCAGCGGAAGCTTCGCGTCGAGCCACTTCATCAGCGGGTTCTTCGGTGCGTAATTCTCAGCCCAGGGGAAGCTCATCTATCTTTACCTCAGCCGATCTGGACGACGGTGTTGGATTTGAAGCTGTACTCGGGAACCTGCAGGTTCTTCGGCGCCGGACCCTTACGGATGCGGCCCGCCGTGTCGTACTGCGAACCGTGGCATGGGCAGAAATAGCCGCCGAAATCGCCGCGATTCTCACCCGGGGTCACGCCCAGCGGCACGCAACCGAGGTGGGTGCAGACGGCCATCGTGATCAGCCAGTTTTCCTTGCCCGGCTTGGTGCGCTGGGCGAGCGTCTGGGGATCGCGCAGCTCGCCGACCGGCACCGCATTCGCTTCGGACACTTCCTTGGCCGTCAGGCGGCGCACGAACACCGGCTGCTTGCGCCAGGCGACCTTGATACCCGAACCTTCGGCGATCTTCGAAACGTCCACCTCGATCGAGGCGAGCGCGAGCACGTCGGCCGAGGGGTTCATCTGGGTAACCAGCGGAACCACGACCGCGGCGGCGCCGACACCGGCGAAGCTGACTGCCGCAATGTTGAGAAAGTCGCGGCGGCGCGCTCCCACGCCCCCTTCCACTTCGTCGCCGATCACCGGCGGACGCTGATTGGGATCGTCGACATATTCGGACGTCGCCATTCGCGAGAAACCCTTTGCGTTTTGAACCCTGTTTGCGGATGCAGGCGCATACCACAAAGCACGCCGGACGAGCGGCGACACGCGGCGCTGATAGACGCGGTTCCCGGCCTTTGCCAAGCGTCCTTTGTTCATCCCGTGTTATGCTTGTCATATGGCCGCGGTGCGGGCATCGGCTGCGCCTATGGACAGCCCCTCCGGAATCACGCTCGACGCAGAGCAGCAACAGGCGCGGAACTGGTTCGAAAGCCTGCGTGACCGGATCTGCTCGGCATTCGAGGAGATTGAGGCCGAAGCCGGCAGCGCCGCCCGATTCTCTTTCACACCGTGGGAGCGCGAAGGAGGAGGAGGCGGCGTTCGCGGGCTGATCAAAGGCCAAGTGTTCGAAAAGGCGGGAGTCAACGTCTCGACCGTGGGGGGAAGCTTCGCCCCCGAATTCGCCAAGACAATTCATGGCGCGGGCGATGACCCTCGATTCTTTGCCACTGGAATCAGCCTGGTCGCACACATGGCCAACCCGCATGTTCCCGCAGTGCATATGAATTGCCGCTTCCTGGCGACAACTAAGCGCTGGT
>Ga0070663_100002227_pt1 | contig 10857 bp, 10 predicted proteins | sample KBSC63metaG_FD_65646 | JGI IMG/M metagenome (GOLD analysis project Ga0070663, IMG submission 65646) | Corn rhizosphere microbial communities from Kellogg Biological Station, Michigan, USA - KBS C6-3 metaG | ecosystem: Host-associated > Plants > Roots > Rhizosphere > Soil ...
CCCGACGGTCGCCGACTCGCCCACTCCCTTCGCTCCCAGCGGGTGGTGCGGCGACGGCGTCACCGTCTTGAACGTCTCCCAGGAGGGGCTCTCGACCGCGGTCGGAACAGGTAGTCCATGAAGCTCCCCGCCTGGTTGTTCCCGTTCTCGTCGTAGCTGATCTCCTCGAGCAGCGCGGGCGCCATCCCCATCGTCAGCCCGCCGTGGATCTGCCCGTCGACGATCATCGGGTTGATGATGTTCCCGCAGTCGTCCACCGCGACGAACCGCCGGATCTTCACCATCCCCGTCCCGCGATCGATGTCCACCACGCAGATGTAGCTGCCGAAGGGGAAGGTCAGGTTCGGCGGGTCGTAGTAGTTCACCGCCTCCAGCCCGGCCTCCATTCCAGGCGGATGGTTGGTGTACGCCGCGAAGGCGATCTCCTGGATGGTCTTCGAGCGCGAGGGCGCCCCCTTCACCGAGAACTTTCCCGGCTCCCACACCAGGTCGTCCTCCGAGACCTCGAGCAGGTACGCGGCGATCTTCTTCGCCTTCTCGCGGATCTTCCTCGCCGCCATCGCCCCGGCCGCTCCCGCCGTCGGCGTCGAGCGGCTCGCGTACGTGCCCAGCCCGTAGGGCGCGGTGTCGGTGTCCCCCTCCTCGACCTGCACCACCGAGGCCGGGATGCCCAGCTCCTCGGCGATGATCTGCGCGTAGGTCGTCTCGTGGCCCTGGCCCTGGGACTTCGTGCCGAACCGCGCGATCGCCTTGCCCGTCGGGTGGATCCGCAGCTCGCAGCTGTCGAACATCTTGATGCCCAGGATGTCGAAGTGCTTGGAAGGGCCGGCACCGAGGATCTCGGTGAAGCTGGAGATGCCGATCCCCATCAGCTCTCCGCGAGCCCGCTTCTCCGCCTGCTCCTTCCGCAGCGCGGCGTAGCCGATCTTGTCCATCGCCAGTCGCAGCGCCGGCTCGTAGTCCCCGCTGTCGTACTCCCAGCCGAGCGCCGACTTGTACGGGAACTTCTCCTTGGGGATGAAGTTCTTCATCCGGAGCTCGGCGGGATCCATCTTCAGCTCCTGCGCGAGCACGTCGGTGATGCGCTCGATGGCGTGGATCGCCTCCGTCACCCGGAACGAGCACCGGTACGCGACGCCCCCCGGCGGCTTGTTGGTGTACACCCCGTCCACCTCGACGAAGGCCTTGCTCACGTCGTACGAGCCGGTGCAGATGGAGAACAGGCCCGCCGGGAACTTCGACGGGTTCGCCGCTGCGTCGGTGTAGCCGTGGTCGGCCAGCGTCTTCATCCGCAGCGCGGTGATGGTCCCGTCCTTCCTCGCCGCGAGCTCGGCAGTGATGTGGTAGTCGCGCGCGAACGAGTCGGCCTGGAGGTTCTCCATCCGGTCCTCGATCCACTTCACCGGCTTCCCGATGACGACCGACGCCGCCGTCGCGATGACGTAACCGGGATAGACCGGGACCTTGCCGCCGAAGCCTCCGCCGATGTCCGGCGACACGATGCGGATCCGCTCTTCGGAGAGCCCGACGTGCCCCGCCACCAGCGCGAACACCGTCCGGATCGCGTGCGGCGCCTGGGTGGTCATGTAGACGGTCAGCTTCCCGTTGACCCGGTCGAAGTCGGCGATGCAGCCGCAGGTCTCGATGGACGCGACGTGGATCCGTGGAATGTACAGGGCCTGCTTTACCGTCACGTCCGCCTCGGCGAACGCCTTGTCGGTCGCGGCGCGGTCACCCGCCTCCCAGTGGAAGATGCGGTTGTCGTTCTTGTCCTTCTTGTCGGTGCGGAGAATCGGCGCGTTCGGTTCAAGCGCCTTGAACGGATCCACCACTACTGGCAGCGGGTCGTAGTCCACCTCCACCGCGTCCACCCCGTCCGCCGCGGCGTAGCGGCTGGTGGCGATGACCGCCGCCACCTCCTGCGCCTGGTACATCACCTTCTCGGTCGGCAGCACCATCTGGGTGTCCGACATCAGGGTCGGCATCCAGTGGAGGTTGTACTTGGCCAGCGTCTCGCCGGTGATGACGGCGAGGACCCCGGGGACCTTCAGGGCCTTCTCGGTGTTGATCGACTTGATCTTCGCGTGGGCGAACGGGCTGCGGACGATGTCCATCCACAGCATGCCCGGCAGCACGATGTCGTCGACGTAGTTGCCCTTCCCACGGATGAAGCGCGGATCCTCCTTGCGCTTCATCGAGTGCCCCATGCCCCCCACTTCCGGACTCGTCCTGGGTTGCATGGTCACGCCTCCTTGCGCAGCCGCTCGGCCGCGAACTGGACTGCCTTGACGATGTTGTTGTAGCCCGTGCAGCGACAGAGATTGCCGGAAATGGCTTCCCGGATGTCGGCTTCGCTCGGGTTCTTGTTCTTCTCCAGCAGGGCGCAGGTGGTCATCAGCATGCCCGGCGTGCAGTAGCCGCACTGCAGGCCATGCTTCTCCCAGAAGCCCTCCTGGAGCGGATGGAGCTTTCCTTCCTTCTCCAGCCCCTCCACGGTCGAGATCTGCCGCCCGTTGGCCTGGACCGCGAGCACCGTGCAGGACTTCACCGGCTGCCCGTCGAGCAGCACCGTGCACGCTCCGCAGTGCGTGGTGTCGCAGCCAATGTGCGTGCCGGTCAGGCGGAGCTGGTCCCGCAGCAGATGGACCAGGAGCAGCCGGGACTCGACCTGCGCGTCGTACGGGGCCCCGTTCACCGTGACCTGGATGTCGTGCATGGCCATGGCTATCTCCCTCCCGCCCGCTCGACGGCGAGCTTCAGGGCGCGCGTCGCCAGGACCCGCGCCATCTCCCGCTTGTACTCGACGGACCCACGCCGGTCTGCGCTCGGAGAGGCCGCCTTCGCCGCTCGCTGCGCAGCCTCGCCCAGCGTGGCGGCGTCGGGCTTCTTCCCCACCAGGAACTTCTCGGCGTCCACTGCCTTGACCGGCGTCGGCCCCACGTTGGTCAGCGCGAGGCCGACCCGCTCGATCGCGCCCCCGCTCCCCAGCGTCACCTGCGCGGCGGCGGCGGCCGTGGCGTAGTCGCCCACCTTGCGCTCCAGCTTGAGGTAGGCCCCTCCCGACCGCGCCGGGGGCACCGGGATGCGGATCTCGGTCAGCACCTCGTCGGGACGGAGCGCCGTCCGGAACAGACCGAGGAAGAACTGCTCGATGGGGATGACCCGTTCGCCCTTCGGGCCGGTGGCCACCACCTGCGCTCCGAGGGCGAGCATGGTGGCGGGGTGGTCGTTCCCCGGATCGCCGTGGGCCAGGTTCCCGCCGAGGGTGGCCATGTTCCGGACCAGCGGATCCGCAATGACCTTCGCCGTGTCGTGGAGGATCGGGTAGCGGCTCCGGATCACCTCGGAGCCCTCGAGCGCGGACTCCCGGGTCCGTCCGCCGATCCGGAGGAGTCCGCCCTCCTCGCGGATGTACTCCAGGCCCGGGATGCGCCCGATGTCGATCAGGTGCCCCGTCTGGCCCAGCCGCAGCTTCAGGAGGGGCAGGAGGCTCTGCCCGCCGGAGAGGACCTTCGCGTCGTCCCCGTACTTCGAGAGCAGCGCCAGCGCCTCCGGCAGGGTGCCGGGTGCGTGGTAGTCGAACGACGCAGGAATCATGGGTTCCTCCTACGGACCTGAGGACGACCGCTGCAGCAACACGTACGCGAGCCCCGCCACGACGATCAGGATCAACGCCCAGAACGCCGGCCGCTTCACGAGCCGCGCCGCTGACCGCCGGGCAACCCGCGCCCCGATCGCTGCGGCATCGAGCGCCTCGGGGCGGTCCGGCGCCGGCCGGGCAGCGGGCGATGAGGGACTCGGCGCAGGAGTTCCGGACCGGGCCGCCGCCCCGTCGCCGGGCGATCTGGCTCCATCGGTCACCGGCGTCGCCGCGGCCGAAACCGCCGGTGTCTCCAGCTCCGCGCGCATCCGCTCGGAAAAGATCTGGAACATCTCGTCGCTGACGTCCTGGATCATCCCCCGGCCCATCTGGGCGAGCATCCCGGTCACGTTCACCAGCGAGACGGCGGTGACCTCGGTCTTGCCGCTCGGCAGCGCCTTCAGGCTGCTGGTCAGCTTCAGATCTGCGCCGCCCTTGCCCCGCACGTCCTGACCGGTGGCGACGATCTCCGCCGTCCGTGCCGTCGGGTCCAGCCGCTCGAACACCACCTTGCCCCGGTAGGTCGACGACACCGGGCCGACCTTGATGGTCATCGTCCCGCTCGAGGTCTTCTCGTCCAGCTTGTCGCCGATCGCTGCGCCGGGCAGACAGCGGGCAACCCGCGGCAGATCGGTCAGGAAGCTCCACACCGCGTCGGGCGCGGCGTTGACTTCGAAGGTCTTGACGATCTCCAGGGCCATCCGGGGCTCACGATGAGGTGGTGACGGGATCGAGGTACCGCTCCGGGGCCACCAGGAACTTCTCGCGGCACCGCGGATTGCAGAAGAGGTAGGTGCGCCCGGCGTGCTCGGCTCGGTGGCGGGCGGTCGCGACCACCACCGTCATCCCGCACACCGGGTCGATCGCCTCGTTCGCCTCCGGTCGCGCCGGCGCGGGCTCCTCGGCCACGTGGAACCGGGCGAGCTGGACGATCTCCGCGAGGATGCTCAGCGCGACCTCCTCGGGCAGCCGTGCTCCGATGTCCAGCCCGGCCGGATTCCGGATCCGATCCAGCGGCTCGGCCGAGATCCCGCGTCCGAGCAGCGCATCGCGCAGCTGTCCGAATCGCGTGCGGCTGGCGACCACCCCGAGGTACGCGGGCCGGAGCGCGAGCGCCGCGGTCACCGCCTCCTCGTCGTGCTCGCCCATCGTGGCCACGACCGCGCAGGTCCTCGGCGTCGCGCCGGCTTCGCGGAGCTCGGCGCTGCCGAAGTCGACCAGCACCCGGTCCGCTCCCGGGAGCAGCGCCGGCGTGGCGTCGGGGTCCGCCACGTCCACCGAGTACCCCAGCCCCTTCCCGAGATGCACCAGGGCACGGATGACGGGGGACACGCCGAACAGCACGAGCCGCGGCGGCGGCAGGACCGGCTCCAGGTACACGTCCACGGTTCCCCCGCTCTGGCACACCATCGGAAGGACGGTGACCCCCGGCCGCGCCTCGGCTCCCACCTCGGGCGAGAGCGAGAGCAGGCGGGGCCGACCGTCGGCCAGCGCGCGGGCTGCCTCGCGCTTCACCACCGGCTGGGTGCAGTTCCCGCCCAGCCAGCCATGGTAGCCCCCGTCGGCGGTGATGATCGCCATGTCGCCCTGCTGCGACGAGGTGAAGGACTGGCGGCGCACGACCATCGCGAGCACGAACGGCTGCCGCCGCGCGGCGAGGTCCGCGGCGAGCCGCAGGAGCTCGGCCTTCATCGAGCACCTCCGAGCTCGCCCCGGACGCGCTCCACGTCCTCCGGACGGTCGAGGTCGGTGAGCGCACGCGCGGGCCAGCGGATCCGCACCGCCTCACCGCTGTGGCGCTTCACGACCCGCTTGCCGCAGCCCTCGCCCTCCAGGACCGCGAGCTCCACGAAGAGGGGCCGGTCGTAGAGGATGGGCGGTGCGTCCACGCCCTCGTAGTCCGAGACCACCAGCAGCGGCCGCCCGTCCCGGTAGCGACGGATCAGCGTGCGGACCATCTCCGCATCGACGAGCGGCATGTCGGCCAGGAGCACCACGGCCGCCGCGCAACCCGCGGGCACCGCCGCAATTCCCGTTCTCACCGAGCTGTGAATCCCCTCCTGGAATCCAGCGTTCAGCACCACCTCGCAGCCGAGACCCTCCAGCTCGCGACGTGCCCGCTCGCTCTCGTGCCCGAGCACGACCAGGACCGGGTCGAGGCCGCCGTCGATCGCGGTCGTCACCGCTCGACGGAGCAGGCTCTTCCCGGCCACCTCGAGGAGGAGCTTGTTCCGTCCCATCCGGCTGGAGGTCCCCGCCGCGAGGACCACGCCGGCGACGCTGTCACGTCGATCCACCGCGACCTCCACGGGATGCCTCCCGCCAGCTGGCGCGAATAACGCGCGGCCCGATTGCAGTGTCAACGAGGTGTGAGCCGATGCCACGCTGCGTCGGGAGGGACTGTTGTCTGCTCGCGTGCTTGACCGGCGCGGACGGTGGTCGGCAATGTCCCGGACGGTCTCGTTGTTGCTGTGCAGGGACGCCGCTCGCGGAGGTGACCCGATGGCACGGATCTCGGTGAAGGTGAACGGGACGCAGCAGTCGCACGAGGTCGAGCCGAGGCAGCTCCTCGTGCACTACCTGCGAGACGTCCTCGGCCTCACGGGGACCCACGTCGGCTGCGACACCAGCCAGTGCGGAAGTTGCACCGTGATGCTCGATGGTCACAGCGTGAAGTCCTGCACCCTGTTCACGGTCCAGGCGGACGGGAGCGAGGTCGTCACCATCGAGGGCCTCGCCTCGGGCAGCAAGCTCCACCCCGTTCAGGAGAGCTTCTGGGAGGAGCACGGGCTGCAGTGCGGCTTCTGCACCCCGGGGGTCATCCTCTCGACGGTGGGCCTCCTCCGCGAGAATCCGGATCCGGACGAGCGCGCGATCCGCGCGGGCATCGAGGGAAATCTCTGCCGCTGCACCGGGTACCACAACATCGTGAAGGCGGTGCGGTCAGCGGCGAAGAAGCTCGCCGGGGCGCCCGCCGGGACCGCGCCCACGCGGGGCACGTAGCCGACAGGAGGAGCACCGATGGCGACGGCGACGGTCGAGCGCCTGGTGGGCAAGGCCATCAGGCGGCGAGAGGATCCCCGGTTCATCACCGGGCGAGGCACGTTCACCGACGACGTCAAGCTCCCGGGAACGCACCACGCGTTCTTCGTCCGCAGCTCGCTCGCCCACGCCCGGATCGTGAACGTCGACACCTCCCGGGCGAGGGCGCACTCCGGCGTCCGGGCGGTGTTCACCGGGAAGGACCTGGCCGACGGAGGCGTCAACGGCATCCCCGTGGGCTGGCTGCTCCCGGGGCTGAAGACCACCGACTTCCGGGCCATCGCCGTCGACCGCGTGCGCCACGCTGGCGAGGCGGTTGCGGTGGTGGTGGCCGAGTCCGCGGCGATCGCCCGTGACGCGGCGGAGCTGGTGCAGGTGGACTACGAGGAGCTCCCGGTGGTCGTGGACGCCGTCGCGGCCCTGCGGCCGGGCGCCCCCCTCGTCCACGACTCCGCCCCCGACAACCGCTGCTTCCACTGGGAGATCGGCGACAAGGCGAAGACCGACGCGGCCCTGCGAGGGGCAGCGAAGGTGGTGAAGACGCACCTGGTGAACCAGCGGCTCATCGCCAACGCCATCGAGCCTCGTGCCTCGCTGGCCAGCTACGCCCCCGCCACCGACGAGCTCACTCTCTGGGTCACCTCCCAGAACCCGCACGTCCACCGGCTGATCATGGGCGCCTTCGTGCTCGGCCTGCCGGAGCAGACCTTCCGCGTCATCTCCCCGGACGTGGGCGGCGGCTTCGGGTCGAAGATCTTCGTCTACCCCGAGGAGGTCGCGGTCGCCTGGCTCGCCAAGAAGCTGGGGGTGCCGGTGAAGTGGACCGCGCAGCGCAGCGAGAGCTTCCTCGCCGACATGCAGGGCCGCGACCACGTCTCCGAGGTCGAGATGGGCTTCGACGCCGGCGGCACCCTGGCAGGTCTCCGGGTCAGGACGGTGGCGAACCTCGGCGCGTACCTGTCGCTCTTCGCCCCGTGCGTCCCCACCTACCTCTACGGGACGCTGCTCAATGGCCTGTACGACATCCCCGCGATCCACTGCGAGGTGGACGGCGTCTTCACGCACACCGTCCCGGTGGACGCGTACCGCGGCGCGGGTCGGCCCGAGGCCTGCTACGTGCTCGAGCGCACGATGGACGTCGCGGCGCGCGAGCTGGGCACCGACCCGGCAGAGCTGCGCCGCAAGAACCTCATCTCCAAGGACCGCTTCCCCTTCCAGACGCAGGTGGCGCTCACCTACGACAGCGGCAACTACGCGCCTGCGCTCGCCCGTGCCCTGGAGATGGTGGGCTATCAGCGCTTCCGTGCCGAGCAGGCCGAGGCGCGCACCAGGGGCAGGTACCTCGGGCTCGGGCTGTCCTGCTACATCGAGGCGTGCGGCCTGGCTCCCTCGCAGGTGGTCGGCTCGCTCGGCGCGCAGGCCGGTCTCTACGAGAGCGGGACCGTGCGCGTGCACCCCACCGGGAAGGTGACGGTCCTCACCGGATCGCACAGCCACGGGCAGGGACACGAGACGACCTTCTCCCAGCTGGTGGCCGACGGTCTGGGAATCCCCATGACCGACGTGGACATCGTGCACGGGGACACCGGGCGCATCCCCTTCGGCATGGGGACCTACGGAAGCCGCAGCGGCGCGGTGGGCGGCACGGCCATCCACATGAGCCTGCAGAAGATCATCGAGAAGGGGAGGGTCCTCGCCGCGCACCTGCTCGAGGCGGCCCCCGACGACGTCGAGTTCAAGGCGGGTCGCTTCTCGGTGAAGGGCTCGCCGGATCGGGGAAAGACCTTCGCCGAGGTGAGCCTCGCCGCCTACCTCGCCCACAAGATGCCCGCCGGGATGGAGCCCGGGCTGGAGGCGACCAGCTTCTTCGACCCGCCGAATTTCACCTACCCCTTCGGGACGCACATCGCGGTGGTCGAGGTGGACGTCGAGACCGGGCGCACCACGCTCCTCCGCTACGTCGCGGTGGACGACGTGGGCAACGTCATCAATCCGATGATCGTCGAGGGGCAGCTGCATGGCGGCATTGCCCAGGGCGTGGCCCAGGCGCTGTGGGAAGAGGCCGCCTACGACGAGTCCGGACAGCTCACCACCGGCTCCCTGATGGACTACGGGCTCCCCCGGGCCGATCAGCTGCCGAGCTTCGAGACCGACCGGACCGTCACCCCGTCCCCGGTCAACGCGCTCGGGGTGAAGGGCGCGGGAGAGGCTGGCACCATCGCCTCGACACCCGCGGTGGCCAACGCGGTCCTCGACGCGCTCGCACCCTTCGGGATCGGGCACCTGGACCTGCCGCTCACGCCGCAGAAGGTGTGGAAGGCGGTCCAGGCGGCGCGCTCCACGGAGAGGAGATAGCGATGTATCCGGTTCCGTTCGAGTACCACCGGGCGGGGAGCGTCGACGAGGCAGTGGCGCTCCTCGGTCGCTTCGGCGAGTCGGCCCGGCTCCTCGCAGGCGGACACTCGCTCCTGCCTCTGATGAAGCTGCGCCTCGCCGAGCCGCGCCATCTGGTGGACATCCGCCGCATCCCCGGGCTGTCGGGCGTGCGCGAGGAGGGAGGGGCGCTGATCATCGGCGCCGCCACACCTCATCACTTCCTGGAAACCTCCCCGCTCGTCCGCGAGCGGCTGCCCATCCTGTCCGAGGCCGCGGCCCAGATCGGCGATGCCCAGGTCCGCAACATCGGCACGATCGGCGGCAGCCTGGCCCACGCCGATCCGGCGGCGGACCTCCCGGCGGTCATGCTCGCGCTCGGGGCCGAGCTCGTCGCGGTGGGGCCGAAGGGGCGGCGCGCCATTCCGGTGGACCGCTTCTTCGTCAAGCTCTTCACCACCTCGCTCTCGCCGGGCGAGCTGCTCACCGAGGTGCGCGTTCCCGTCCCGGTGGCGGGGACGGGAGGCGCCTACGCGAAGTTCCCACACCCCGCCTCGCGCTATGCCGTCGTCGGCGTGGCGGCGCTGGTCACCGTGTCCGCCCGGAAGATCTCGGCGGCGCGGGTGGCCATCACCGGCGTCGGTGCCAGGGCGGTCCGGGCCACGGCGACGGAGGCTGCACTCGTGGGCAACGCGCCCGACGCGGGCGTGGTGGCCTCGGCAGCGGAGCGGGCCGTGGACGGTCTGACCGTTCGCTCCGATCCGCGCATGGATCCCGAGTACTGGAGAGCGCTGGCCGTCACCTTCACCCGGCGCGCCGTCGCCACGGCGCTGGAGCGGGCGGGCTAGTGCGCGAGGAGATCCAGCGCATCCAGCAGGCCATGGAGCGCGAGGGCTACGTCACCGATCGTGCCGTGGCGACCGCGGTCCACCTCTCGATGACCCTCGGCAAGCCGCTCCTGGTCGAGGGCCACCCCGGGGTGGGGAAGACGGAGATCGCCAAGGTCCTGGCGGTGATGCAGCAGGGCGATCTCATCCGGCTGCAGTGCTACGAGGGCCTCGACGCCACCACCGCTCTCTACGAGTGGAACTACCCCAAGCAGCTCCTCCACATCCGGCTGCAGCAAGACGGGGACCAGTCGGTCGCGACGCGCGAGGCGGACATCTTCAGCGAGCGCTTCCTCCTCAAGCGCCCGCTGCTCGCCGCGATCACCCACCAGGGTCGTCCGCCGGTGCTCCTCATCGACGAGGTGGACCGTGCCGACGAGGAGTTCGAGGCCTTCCTGCTCGAGGTGCTCTCCGACTTCCAGGTGACCATCCCGGAGGTGGGCACGGTGCGCGCCGAGGCGCGGCCCTCCGTCGTCCTCACCTCGAACCGCGCCCGCGACCTCTCCGACGCGCTCCGCCGCCGCTGCCTCTACCTCTGGATCGACTACCCCTCGCTGGAGAAGGAGCTCGCGATTGTGCGCGAGCGCGTGCCGCACGCAGCGGCGCGGCTCGCGGAGCAGGTCACAGCGCTCGTGCAGGAGCTGCGCGGCGTCGAGCTGTACAAGGTGCCGGGCGTCTCCGAAACGCTCGACTGGGTCGCCGCGCTGGCCGCTCTGGATCGACGCGAGCTGGACATGGCCGCCATCGAGGAAACTGTCGGCGTCGTCCTCAAGACGCGCGAGGATCAGGAAACGCTCAGGAGCGACCGGCTCGCGGAGTTGCTCGGAAAGGCCCTACGCCGCTGAGCGGACCACCCGGCGTCCGTTCCGTCGAATCCGACCAGCCGATGCCGCGGTTCGTGGAGAACCTGCTGGT
>Ga0070663_100002237_pt1 | contig 10823 bp, 10 predicted proteins | sample KBSC63metaG_FD_65646 | JGI IMG/M metagenome (GOLD analysis project Ga0070663, IMG submission 65646) | Corn rhizosphere microbial communities from Kellogg Biological Station, Michigan, USA - KBS C6-3 metaG | ecosystem: Host-associated > Plants > Roots > Rhizosphere > Soil ...
CAAGGTCCGGTCCCGTTCAAACCGCCGCTGCCAGCCGCTGCCCTTGTCGTTTGAGAATCCGCCGCCCGATCAGATGGAGCAGCCGCGTCCCGCCGATCAGGCACGCCGATCCCAGCAGCGCCGACAGCGGCACGATCCAATAGCCCAACAATTCGTGCGCCTCAGCCGGCGGAGGCGAGTCCAAGATCGCAAATGAGAAGAAATTCGGCGCGATCCACATGCCGACATTGGCCGGCTCGACCAACTTGGCACCCGCGACCAGCAAGAAGCTCGCGCCGGTCAGGTAGAGTGCCAGTACCCCCAGCCCTCCGAAGAAGCCGGCCAGCCCGCGCGCCGTCAGCCCCAGCACGACCGCCAGCAGCCGGAGTGGCGACCCCCGGTCAAGCGCGCCCGCCAGCCTATATTCCTCGACATAGGACCGCGCGAGCAGTTCCGGTACACCCATCCCGTCAAGGGCGCGACCGAGCGCCCCCTCGCCCCGCGCCGCACAGTCGGCGAGGTGGCTGCGTATCTCGCTCGCGACCGCGACCCGCTCCTCCTGCGGCAAGGGCTGCAATGCGCCGGTCAGCCGCCGGACATAGGTTTCGATCTCTCGCTCTCTCTCGTCGGCCACATCCATTCCCCTCAAACCAATATGTCCACCATCTGCCGGAAGCAGCCCCACAGCTCGCGCATCTCCGTCAGCATCGCCGCGCCCTCGGGCGTCAGCCGGTAATATTTACGCGGATTAGGCCCCTGCTCCGTGTCCCAGCGGGCGGCGATCTTGCCGGCCTTCTCCAGCCGCGTGAGCAAAGGGTAGAGGGCGCCGTCGCTGACCACCTCGCCCGCTCGATTGGCGAGGTCGAGGATTTGCAGGCCATAGGCCTCCCCCTTGGCCAGCGTGGCCAGCACCACCAGCTCGGCTGCGCCCTTGCGGAGTTGAGATTGCCAGGAATTCATATCCATAACGGAGATGTAATACATGTTACCTTGCTATACAAGATAGTTTGCATTACAGGTTTGCCGATCGGTGTGCGAAGGAGAAGGATCGATGATACTCGGCTTGGCCCGCGCGGCGCTGACCTTCGCCTTGGTCACGACCTCGGCCACAGCGCGGCCGCCGCAACCTGCCGATGTCGGCATTTGGTCGATCTACGGCAGTACCGGAGGCTTCGCGCGCGACGACCAGGTTTCGGGACGCGGCGCTCTCACCGTCAAAGCTCCCGCCGTCTCCGGCGAGGAATGGGCCGTCGGGGCGAGCATGCCGATCCCCGATGCCCTCCCCCACGGCCAATCCTTCAACGCCATATTCTGGGCCCGTGCCGCGCATCCGATCCGCACCACCGTGACCCTTCAGGCCGCCGCGCCGGATTACCCCATTTTCGCCACCACCACCGTCGATCTCACGCCGCAATGGCGGCAATACGTCGTTTCCGGTGTGCCGCAGAAAGACCTCGCCGCCGGATCGCAGTTGCTCGCCGTCCGGCTTGGCAAAGCTTCGGCCGACGTCACGCTCGGCCCGGTCCTGTTCCAACCCGGCGCCATCGACCAGAAACAGGTCCGCGCCGCCTTTGCTCGCTTCCGGCCTGCCGAGATTGTGCAGGACGTCCGTATTCCCTCCGGTCCCGGCGTCGTCCTGGCGGGGCGGCTGCGCCTGCCCGGACTGCACGGCAAGGGCCCCTTCCCCGTCGTGCTTCTGCTCGCAGGCAGCGGACGAAGCGGGCGCGGCGTCTTTCCCCTGCTTGAGCAAAGGCTGCTCGCCGACGGCATCGCCACCTTCGATTATGACAAGCGTGGCGTCGGCGAATCCACCGGCGTGCTGGAGGACACGCTCGAACAGGTCGAGCGCGACGCCGCCAACGTCGTCACCTGGCTCCGCGCGCGGCCGGAGCTTCTTCCGCACCGCGTCGCGGTCCTGGGGCTAAGCCAGGGCGGTGTCGTCTCTCCCGCGCTCGCCTCCGCTGATCCCGACATCGCGGCGGTCGTGATGCTGGCCGGCATCGTCGCCCCGCGGCAGACGCTCGTCTTCGATCAAATGGCGCATCAACTGTCCGTCGCCGGCATCGCCAGGGACAAGGCCGACCATATGGTTGCCGCCACGCGGACGCTGCTGGAGGCAAAGGACACGAACCAGCCCGACAGCGTTGTGGCGTCGTCGCGCCAGGCGCTGGCCCAGGCCGTCACCTCGGGCGGATTGTCGGCCGACGATGTGAAGGCCGCGGTCGCAAACCTCGACAGCCCGGTCACACTCTCCGCCTATCGCCTGGATCTTGTCGGCACGCTGGCGAAAATCCGCGCTCCCGTGCTCGCCCTCTATGCGGAAAAGGATGATCTGGTCCCAACCGCGACCAGCCTTCCCTTCGCCAAAGCGGCGCTGCGCGCCAACCCCGACGCGACCGTGATCGAGATACCCAATACCAACCATGGTTTTCAGCTCCCCGGAAGCGATCCCGCCGGAAAGCCGCAATGGACAGGGGCGGTCGCCTCGGCGCCGGGGGTGGCGGATTTGATCTGTCGCTGGCTGGAGGTCCGGCTGCACGCGCACACGCGAAAGTGAGTCCCAGCAGCTCATCGCACATCGGCCACTGCATCCAAACTTATCGCCACCTCCAATCCTATGGCGTATCGGATAACACACCGCCGGGTTCTGGAGAGCGAAGATGAAGCCCTTCTATCTGTTGCTCGCCGCCTTGCTTTCCCTCATGGCCGCCTCGCCCGCGCCCGCGCAGGAGGCCCAGCCCTACCCCTCCTCCGCTGAAACATTCGTGATCCACTCGAACATCCTCGGCGAAGACCGCAGGGTCGTCATCTACAATCCCGATAATGTCGGCGGGAATGTGTTGCCCTTTTATCCGGTGCTCTACCTGCTGGATGAGAATGACATGTCGATGGTCACCGGCATGGTAAAATATCTCTCGGCCTACAATGAACAGCTTCCGGCTATGTTGGTGGTGGGCATCGATGGCGGCGATCAGCGCATGCGCGATCTCACACCCACCCATTCGCTCTACGACAATATGGGCAAGCTCGATCCCGATCCGAACGGATGGCTGCAGCCGAGCGGCGGCGGCGATAAATTCCTGCGCTTCATGCGCGAGGAGGTCATACCCTTCGTCGAGAAGAGATACCGGACGGCACCGTTCCGGATTTTCGCCGGTCATTCGGTCGGCGGGCTGACCGCCGTCCACGCACTCACCGCGCATCCGGACATGTTCAACGCCTATCTGGCGGTCGCCCCTTCGCTCTGGTGGGACAAGGGCGGCTTCGTCCGGTCTGCGAACCAAACATTTGCCTACAGGCGTAGACAAGAAGTTCCTGTTCCTGGCGGACTCGCCGGAGGGCGGGCCGTTCCCCGTCTATATCAAGAGCTTCCTCGGTGCCCTCGCCGCGCACAAGGCGCAGAGCTTTCATTGGACGCACGCATATTATCCCAACGAAACCCACGGGAGCATCGCCGCCAAGGCATATTATGACGGCCTGCGGTTTCTCTATCCGCAATGGAACGCGCCAGAAGAGGGCCGCACGGCCGTCTCGATCCGTCGTCACTATGCCGCGATGTCGAGCCGCCTGGGATATGACGTCCAGCCGCCTTTCGATCTCGTCAGCGATTGGGCCAGTGCGTTCGTGCGCAAGGGAATGTTCAACGACGCCGTCGAAACCGCTGCGATTAACGTCCGCAATTTCCCGGCTAATGCATGGGCATATGCCGGCCTCGCCGACGTCTATCGCGCCAAGGGCGACAAGGTCGCGGCAATCGCCAGTTACAGGAAAGCGGTCGAACTCGCACCCAATGACGCCCAGTTGAAGGAAAAGCTCACCGCCGTCATGAACTGAGCCGGATCCCCACCCGATCCGTCGTATCGCGCGCGCAGCGGAGATTGTTCAAATTGATACCACCTTATCTGTCGGCTAACCCGGGCATACCCATCCCCCTGAAAGGCATGGATGATGACAGAACAGGCTTTGCGGTCGGCGGCGGACCTCGCCGCGCTCAATCCCATCCGCCGCCCCAATGAATCCGCCGATTATCGCGCCGCGCGGCAGGCCTTGCTAGCCGAGGAGATAGAACTGCGCCGCCACAAGGAGCGCGTGGCGGAACTGCGCCGGCAGCTGCCGCCGGGCGGCGCCGTCGACAAGCAATATCGCCTCATCGGCGAGGAGGGCGAAGTTACGCTGGAGGCATTGTTCGGCGAACACCAGACTCTCGTCATCTACAATTACATGTTCGGGCCGCAGCGTGAGGCGCCGTGCCCGATGTGCACATCCTTCATGGGCAGCTTCGCGACCAAGATCGCGGACATCCAGCAGCGCGTCGGGATCGCCTTCATCGCGCGCTCGCCGATCGAAAGGCTGGTCGAATGGAAGCGTCGCCGCGGCTGGACCGACATCCCGGTCTATTCGGACATGAGCGGAGAATTTACGCGCGATTACGTCCATCCCGACGACATCGACGTGCCCGCTTACAACGTCTTCACGCGCCGCGATGGCACGATTCGTCATTTCTGGGGCGAGGAGATGACCGAGGCCGACCCGGGCCAGGATCCGCGCGGCGCGCTCGAAATGGATCCGCTCTGGCTGGTGCTCGACTCAACCCCGGAAGGTCGCGGCAGCGATTGGTATCCGAAGCTGAGTTACTGAGCGTCGCCGGACTGTGACGTTCAGGCCGGAGGACTGACTTCTGCGGGCTGCGCGCGCGTCGTCGCCTTGGTTCCGAGCAGCGGATAGAGAATGCCTGCCTCCAGATCGACCCGGCTGAGCAACGATCTCCGCATATCGGCCGATGCGCGCCGATAGCCAGCGACATCCGCTTCGGTCGCGCGCGAGCTCCAGCGGGTGATATGATTAGACTTCTTGACCGCGAATGCCGCCGCCTCACGCCGGAGTTCGGCGAGCTGGCGCGCCTGATCGGGGCCGACATGGCTTAATTCCGGCAGGATCGTGCACTGGATCAGCGTTCGCCACTTGCCGGTCAGCTTAGTCAGCTTCATTCTCGTCCTGGCCAGCGCCTGGAGATCGGGTTTCGTCTCGGCCAGGATGCCCGCCAGCTCGGCGACGACCCCTCGCACCTGATCGTGGATCTCCTTGAGCTGTCCGAGCAACGCATAATCCTTACTAAGCGGGTTACGGGCATTAGCGTGCGGGGGTTAACTCCCCGTTGCCGAGTGAGAGAACCGTGGCCGCCCGCGCGCCAAAGTCCCCCGGCCATCATCAAACCGATTGCATTTCGGCGACAGTTCTGCGAATGCTCGCACCATCCCAACCAGGGGAGTCGCGAGCATGATCACCGTCTACGGCGAAGGCCGGGGGTTTCGCGTCGTCTGGCTGCTGGAGGAGATGGCCCTGCCCTACCGGCTCAGGGGCGTGGACTTGCTGGCGGGCGTGGAAAATGATCCGGAATTTCTCGTCATCAACCCCGCCGGCTTCATCCCCGCTCTCGTCGATGGCGACGCGACCTTGGTCGAATCCGTCGCGATCATGGAATATCTGCTCGCCCGCTACGGACCGACGCCGCTCGCGCCCGATCCGCACGATCCCGCTTTCCCCGCCTATCAGCAATTCCTCCACCTCGGCGAAGCCGGGCTCGCTGCCTCGATCTATTTCGTCATCGTCAGCCGCAATCTCGCGCCGGAAAGCGAGCGCGACAATTGGGGCGCGCGCAAAGCGCTGGAGGTGTTCGAAAGCCGGCTGGCACTGGTCACGCGCCAGCTCGCGCGCACACCCTACATGGCCGGCGACATCTTCACCGCCGCCGACATCTCGGTCGCCTACGCGCTGCACCTGGCCGAAATGAGCGGCAGCTTCATTTTGGGCACGGCGGAGCGCACCTATGTCGATCGCGTCGCCCGGCGCGAAGCCTTCCAGCGCGCACTCGACACATGCCAGGCCACACGCAATTGGTGGGGCGCCAGGGCTCCCGGCCGCTAGCGGCGCGCCTTAGAGCTTGGTGGCGCGGCAATCGGCCGCGCCCCCGGCGCTCGCCTCAGTCCCGGAACAGCAACGGCGCCATTTCGTGCAGGCTCCGCCGCCATGACAGGAATTCGTGCGCCGTGTTGGGCGAGACGTAAAAGGCGCTCTTGATGCCGGCCTTCTTCAGCGCCTCGGCATTCACGCGCGGGTCGACACGCGGAGCGCCCGGAGGGCCCGCGCGGCCGCCGCCGTCGAGTTCGCGGCTGCCGAAGCTGACGAAGGCGAGCTTCACCTTCTCCCGGAAGCCCGGCGTGCCATTGACGTCGTCGAGCGAGAAAGTCCCGCCGCTAAGCAGGCCGATATAAGCGAATTTATCGAGATTCTTGGGCGCGATCAGCTTAGTCTCGAACCCTCCCATGGAAAGGCCGGCCATCGCGCGATGCTTCTGATCGGAAAGCGTGCGGAAATGGCCGTCGACATAGGGGATCAGCTCGTTGAGCAACACCGTCTGGAACGGCTTGATATCGAAGCTGTTGAGCCCGCCCGGGCTGCCCGGCCGCACATCGTTGGTCATGCCGTAGGTCGTGACGATGATGAACGGGCGCGTCTTACCTTCCGCGATCAGATTATCCATGATCAGGTTGGCATGGCCCTGGTTGAACCACGCGGTTTCGTCCTCGCCCCAGCCATGCTGCAGGTACAAAACGGGGTAACGCTCCCGCTGATTCTTGTCATATCCGGGCGGCGTGTAGACGAACGCGCGGCGCTGCTTTCCCGTGCTGGGCGACGGAAACAATATCTGGTCGACATGGCCGTGGGGCACGTCCTTGAGCGCGTAGAAATCGGCATCCTTGGCGGGGATCTCGATGCCGCTTTCCCAGCGGATCGATCCGTAGAAGTTCTGCGCGCCGGGGTCGTTGAACGTGCCGCCGTCGATATTCAGATGGTAATAGTGAAAGCCCTCGTCCAACGGGCCTTCGGTGGTGGCCGTCCACGCGCCGTCAGCGGCTTTGGTCAGCACGGTGCCGCCGCGTCCACCCAGGCCAAGGCTGACCTTGACGTTCTGCGCCTCGGGCGCGGCGACGCGAAAGCGGACATAGCCCTGCGAATTGACCTGCGGATATTGCTGGCCCGGCTGGTTCAGCGAGGAAGGCTGGAAGTCCTCGGCGATCGGCGCGGCGGTTTGCGCCAGCGCCGGGCCCGCGGTGACGGCGGCAGCCAGCAGGGCGGCAACGACGGCTCGTTTCATATGACTTCCTCCCCAAAAGGAATGCCACGTCCGGTCCGGATCGTGACGAATCCTATCCTATATGTTCGGGCTTATTGCAGGAGTCGAGGGACGCTGCAACGGGCAAGATGGTGAGAAATCAACCCGTCCGTTGGAGCGAGCGGAAGGGTGCATAGGTATCCCCGTTCTCCGCGATCTGTAGTTACGCCCGGTCAGTCGAAATGCTTGCGTTCCAGCGTGAAGCGGCTGTCCTTGCAATAAGCGCAGTCGGGGCCGGTAAATCTGGCGCCCGCGCCGGTACTGCCCTTCAGCCGCCAGTCGAGCCAGGCGGTCACCAACTCCGCCGCGAGCCCGCCATGGGGCTGGCCATAGGTGCCGCCATGGCCGACCGGGATATTGATCATCGCGGCGGGCAGGTGGTCGATGCGCGCGAAATCGCTGGTGCCGTTGCCATAGGCGATGTCGTCCTTGCCGCCGAGCACATAGAGCACCGATCCGTGCAGCCTGGCGAGCAGGCTTTTGTCCGAGACGAGATTGTCGATCGGGCTCTGGCCGTCGGGGAAATAGCCGCTGTTCATGACAACGATCGTCTTCACGCGCGGGTCGGCCGCGACGTCGAGCGCCTGGATACCGCCGCAGCTCCATCCCGATACCGCGACCTGATCGGTCGCGATCTTGCCGTAAAGCGGGCTGTCCTTCCGCGCATTTTCGGCGATCGCCCAGTCGATCGCCTCGGTGAGCGAGGAGGCCGGCGTCGGCGCGGAGAGGCGGCCCGGCGGCATACCCTGATTTGCCGGGCGCGCACCCGCGGGCTGAGCCGGTGGCGGCGGCGCTGCCATGGGGGGCTTGGGCGCTGGGATCGTGCCCGGAGCGATCGCGATATAGCCGCGCGAGGCGATCTCCAGCAGATGATTGCGCGCCATCGTGCCGTCCGTGCTGCAGGCCCCGTTGCCGAACACATAAATGCCGAGCCCGCGCGCAGGCACCGCGGCCAGGTCCCTGGGCCGATAAACGACATGCGCGGGGAGCGAGGGGCGTTCCTCGAACAAGGCCGGATAGGGTCCGCTGCCCTGCTCCGCAGGAGCCGTTTGGGCGGATGCCCGCAGCGCCGGCAGCACCGACAATGCGGGCAGAGCGACGGCGAGCATAAGAGCGAGCGGCAGGTTGGTCCGGGCCACGATCATCCTTTCCACGATTTTATTTGCGCGCAGGTTAGCCGTACTCGCGCCCGCTGTGGAGATGATTTTTCAACATTATCTCCACCCGGATCTAGGCCGCCCGCCCCGGCGCCCCTTCTACAGCTTGATCAGCTCCACCCGGCGGTTGGCAGCCTTGCCGGCCTCGTCGCTATTGGGCGCGACGGGGTTGGTCTTGCCATAACCTTTGGCCTGTAGCCGCGCGGCGGGAATGCCGGCCGCGACCAGCGCCGCCATCACCGCCTTGGCGCGGTCGTCCGACAGCGCCAGATTGTGCGCATCGCTCCCGGTCTCGTCGGTATAGCCGTTTATCGCGAGGCGGAGCGCGCCATTCTGCTTGAGCAGCGCGACGACCGCATCGAGCTGCGGGCGCGAGGTTGGCAGGATCGCCGCCTGATCGGTCGCGAAATTGACGTGGATGACAGCCTTGCCCGTTTTGTCGAGATCCGCCTTGAGCTGATCGGCAGGCAGCAGGGATGCGGTGGCCACGAACGGCTTGGTCTCGACCACCGTCATGCCCGAATGCGCACTGTCCTGCGCGAAGTGAATCCAGATCTGCCTGTCGGGACGGCGAATCACCCAGATTTCGGCCGGGTTGTTATAGGCATCGCCGAAGCCGCTGTTGATCTCCTGCAATTCCTGTTCGGGCAGCGCCTTGATCCGGTCATAGGGGATCCGCCCTTCGAACACCTTGACCGCGCCTGCCTGCTCGAACAGCGCTTCCATATTCTTCTTGAGCTCGAACGCGCTGTAATCGGACTCCTTCTCGCCGACGATGCTGGCGAGCCACACCTTGCCCTCGGCCTGAACGAAATCCTTGCCCGTCCAGAAGGGGAAACGGCTGAACTCGCGCGTGATCGCCTGGTTCTGGATCGCATAATGCGCGGGCAGACCGAAATATGGGAATTTGCCGAGCGGCGCGTTCGAGACGGGAATTGCGTCGATTGAGAAAGCGGCGGGCTCCGCGGGCGATGTGGCGGGTGCGGGCGCAGGTGCGACCTCGTTGGCGGTCGCCATTTGGTTGCCCGCCTCCGCCGCGGCGATGTCGGGCTTGTGCCGGTTACACCCCGCCAGCGCGCAGGCAAGCGCGAGCCAGAGCAGCTTCGAATGCGACATTGGCAAACTCCGTTGAGCATGCCCCCCGACGCGGCGGATAGAGGGATATAAGCCGTTCGTGAAGGCTCCGTGACGATTTTCGGGAGGGGCCGGTTGCGTGCGAGCGCCGCGATGCTTGCCGCGCTTCGGCATTGCGTTACCTGTCCGGCTGGCCGCGCGGTGGCGGGGGAGGATTGGATGAAGAATTTTGTATGTCTCGGCGCAGGCCTGCTTGCCGCCTTCGCCGGCACAATGTCCGCGGCTGCCGCTCCGCCGCCCGTCTCCCGCCATATCGTCGACGAAGGCCCCAAACGGCGTCTGCTCGTCCTCACCGATATGGAGGCGGATCAGGACGATGCGCAATCGCTCGTCCGCCTCCTCCTCTATGCGAACGAGGTCGATATCGAGGGGCTGGTCGCCACCACCTCCACCCATATGCGGCATGAGCTCCACCCCGAAACCATCCGCCGCATCCTCGATGCCTATGCACAGGTTCAGCCCAACCTCCTCAGGCATGACGGGCGCTACCCGGCGGCGGCGGCATTGCGCGGCCTGGTCGCCAGTGGCCAGCCCACCTACGGCATGGAAGGCGTCGGCGCGGGCAGGGATAGCGCCGGCTCCAACGCAATCATCCGCGCGCTCGAATCCCCCGATCCGCGGCCTTTGTGGGTCACCGTCTGGGGCGGTCCCAACACGCTCGCCCAGGCCCTGCTCACGCTCAAGGCGACGCACAGCCCGGCCGAGACCAGCCGCCTGCTCGCCAGGCTCCGCGTCAACACCATCTCCGACCAGGACGATAGCGGCGCCTGGATCCGCCGCACCTTCCCGGACCTGTTCTACGTCGTCAGCCCCGGCGGCTATAATCACGCCACCTGGGGCGCGATCATGGAGGTGGTCGACGGGATCGACAATCGCACGATCTCCAATGTCTGGCTGCGCGACAATATCCAGCAGGGCCACGGCCCGCTCGGTGCCGCCTATCCCGATGTCGCTTACGGGATGGAGGGCGACACGCCCTCTTATTTGCCGCTCATCCCGAACGGGCTGAACGAGGCAGATCATCCTGATTGGGGCAGCTGGGGCGGCCGGTTCGAGCTCTACACACCCGTCCTCCAGGATCTCGATCCGACAGGCTTCACCGGCGGCGTGCCGGTCGATCCCGAGACTCGCCCGATCTGGACCAACGCCTCGGATGCGTTCGCGCCCTTTGTCCATGGCGACTATGGCCGCGCGGTCGCCGCCGGCCCGCGCACCTTCAGGGGCGCGCGCGTCTCGCTCTGGCGCTGGCGCGACGATTTCCAGAATGATTTCGCCGCGCGGATCGGCTGGACGACCTTGACCTACGAAAAGGCCAACCACCCCCCGGTGATCCGCCTGGCCGGGCCCGACCGCCTCACCGTCCATTCGGGCGAGGTCTT
>Ga0070663_100002242_pt1 | contig 10818 bp, 7 predicted proteins | sample KBSC63metaG_FD_65646 | JGI IMG/M metagenome (GOLD analysis project Ga0070663, IMG submission 65646) | Corn rhizosphere microbial communities from Kellogg Biological Station, Michigan, USA - KBS C6-3 metaG | ecosystem: Host-associated > Plants > Roots > Rhizosphere > Soil ...
ACCGGCCCGAAAATCTCCTCGTCCGGAACATCCCGAGCGTCGGTGACATCGATCAGCGCCGGGGTCAGGTAGGGCCGGTCGTCATGCGGGCGGTCAAGCCGCCGGATCGGTCTTCCGCCCTTCATCATGAGGCCCATCCATTGTTCCTGCAGATGCTGAGCAGTGGCGTTGTCGATGACCGGCCCCATGAACGGCTGCGGGTCCGCGAACGGCTCATCGACGATGATCCGGTCGACCATGTTCGCGATCGCATTGACCAACAGCGCTTCCTTGCCGTCCTCGACGATCAGCCGCCGCGCGCAGGTGCAGCGCTGGCCGGCGCTGAGATAGGCGGACTGGACCGCAATCGTTGCCGCCGCCTCGATGTCCTTGGGATTCCAGACGATGAGCGGGTTGTTGCCGCCCAGCTCGAGCGCAAGGATCTTCTGGGGCGTGTCGGCGAACTGCTTGTGGAGCGCCTGCCCGGCCCGCGCTGAGCCGGTGAACAGCAGCCCATCGATGTCGGGTTGTCCGGCGAGCGCCCTGCCCTCGTCCGGCCCGCCCTGGAGAATTCGGATCACGCCTTCGGGGATGCCCGCGTCGCGATAGCATTGGACCAGGAACTCTCCGACCGCCGGCGTCTTTTCCGACGGCTTGAACACCACCGCATTGCCCGCGATGAGCGCTGGAACGATGTGGCCGTTGGGCAGGTGCGCGGGAAAATTATACGGTCCGAGCACCGCCAGCACGCCATGCGGCTTGTGGCGCACCGTGACCTTGTTGCCCATCGCGGCCTCGATCGAATGCTTTGGCGTGCGCTCGGCATAAGCATCGATCGAAATCTGGACCTTGTTGATCACCGCCGCGACTTCGGTCTGGGTTTCCCAGAACGGCTTGCCGGTTTCCCGGGCGATCAGGGTCGCGAAATCCTTCTCCTTCTTGCGCACGACGTTGGCGAAACGGCGGAGCGCCTCGAAGCGATAGGCGGTGGACCGGGCGGCCCATTCGGGGAAAGCGGCGCGGGCGGCGGCGACCTCGGCGGCTGCATCGCCGGTTTCCCCCGACCAGATTTCGTTGCCGGTGGCGGGCTCGGTGGAGGTGATACGCTGGGACATGTTGGGGTGCGCTCCACCACGCGAGAGCGGCGCGGTCAAGTTAGGGTTGATCCACCGTCAAGCATCGCTTCGCCCATTCTGCGAATAGCGGCGACCTTGGTTTCGAGCGGCTTCCATTCGTCGCGGTCCGCAATCGCGTCCCAGATCGCCTCGACCTCCTCGATATGCATCGAACAGGGCTCGGCATCCGACCAATATTCGTGATCCGGCCGCCGTTCGCGCCCGGCGAGCAGCGCCGCGAGTTTGCGGAAATGCTCGCCCGGATATTTGTTCGCGCCCGGGTCGCGGCCTCCGCGCCAATCGAAGAAGACGCGATCGATCGTCGCACTTTTCGAGTCCAGCGCATCGACCAGCGTGCGGGCGATTTGATGATCGGACGCGTCGCCCCTCGGCTCGACTCCGAGCCTCCACAGCAGTTTCGCGACTATAGCGGCCTCGAAGCGCTCGCCCCAAAGGTTCAGGATTTCCGACAGCGGCGACGCCTCGGCGATGAACGACAGACAGCCCCCCAGCTGCGCCAGGTCCCAGTTGATCGCCTCCGGCTGTCTGGCGAACGCATAGAGCCCGAAATGGTCGAAATAAGCCGCGGTGAAACCACCGTCCCAGTACGGCGTGAACCTCCAGGGACCGTAGTCGAAGCTTTCACCGGTGATGTTGATATTGTCGCTGTTAAGGACGCCGTGAACGAAGCCGGCCGCCATGTAGCCCGCGGCAAGCTCGGCGGTGCGCCTGCTGACAAGGTCGAACAGGCGGAGCGCATTCTCAGCATCATCCGCCGCCGGCTGTTCGGCGTAGAGATGATCAAGGCAGTATCGCGTGAGCCGGGAGATTGCCTCGCTGTCCTTGAAGAAGGCCAGCCTCTGGAAGCTGCCGATGCGGATGTTGCCGTGGCTGAGGCGCGTCAATACCGACGAACGCGTCGGCGATGGCTCGTCGCCCCGCAACAGTTGCTCGCCGGTCTCGAACAAAGCGAAGCTTCTCGACGTATCGACGCCGAGCGCTTCCAGCATTTCGGTTGCCAGGATTTCGCGCAGGCCGCCTTTCAAGGTCAGCCGGCCGTCGGCGCTGCGGCTGTACGGCGTTTGTCCGGACCCTTTTGTCCCCAAGTCCATCAGCCTGGCGCGCGCATCACGCAATTGCGCGAACAGGAAGCCGCGGCCGTCGCCGATGTCGGGATTGTACACGCGGAACTGATGCCCGTGATAACGGAGCGCCAACGGGTGGTTGAGGTTATCCCGAAGTGGCTCGAACCGGCAGAAATGCGCAGCCCATTCTTGGTCGGTGAGTTCAGCAAGACCGACCGTCTCTGCAGCGCGCTTGTTGATGAACCTCGGCGTGCATTGTGGAAACTTCACCGGCTCGACCGCATCGTAGAATTGATCGCCGAGCTCGAAGATGTTCACATCCGGCCGGTAGGATTGCGCGAGCGGCATTCGCCCGCGATAGGGGAGCGAGGTTGGTGGGGAAAGCGGCAATGGCCACTTGGCGTGACGAGTATTGGACGAGCCGCGACGGCCTGAAGCTTCACTATCGAGACTATGCGGGTCGTGACGAACGGCCGCCGGTTCTTTGCCTCCACGGCCTGACCCGCAATGCGCGCGACTTCGAAGCGCTGGCTGAGCGGCTTGCCGGCGAATGGCGCGTCGTCGTTCCGGATTTCCGCGGGCGCGGGCTGAGCGAATACGATTCTGTGAGCAGCCGCTACATCCCGCCGACTTACGCCGCGGACGTCCTTCAGCTGCTGGACGAGCTGGCGGTCCCCGAGGCCGTCTTCGTTGGGACCTCGCTCGGCGGAATCGTGACAATGATCGTCACCGGCTTCGCTCCGCAGCGGATCGCGGGGGCGGTCCTCAACGACGTCGGGCCCGCGCTCGAGAAGGCGGGCCTTGATCGCATCCGGACATATGTCGGCCAGCGGCTCGTGTTTCGCGATTGGGAGGAAGCCGCCGGCAGGCTGGCTTCGGCCCACGCCGATGCGCATCCGGCTTATGGCCGCGAGGAGTGGCTCGGCTACGCTCGCCGCGTCGCCCATGAGACAGAGCGCGGAATCGAGTTCGACTACGACATGGCAATCGCCGAACCGTTCAAGGCGATGGACGACAAGGCTGCCGCTGCTGTCGAGGCCTGGCCGCTGCTGATGGGACTATCGGCAAAGCCGGTGCTGATCCTTCGCGGAGAGCGAAGCGACCTGTTCTCGGAGGAAACCGCGGAGCGGATGCGCGACTCGCTTCCGGGAGCGGAGCTGGCGATCGTTCCCAACGTCGGCCACGCGCCCGACCTCAGCGAACCCGAAACCGTCGCCGCCATCGATCGCCTGCTCGAGCGCGTCCTTAAGAGGTAATCATCCGCTTGAGCTTGTCGACAGCGGGCTGATCCTGCTCGTCCGGCGCGATTGTCGCTACGAACTTGCCGTCGCGGTCGAATAGCAGCACCGTCGCCGTGTGGTCGACCGTATAGTCGCCGTCGCCGGTTGGGACTTTCTCGGAGAAAATGCCGAACTCCTTCTTCACCTGGTCGATCTGCTTCGGCGAGCCCGTCAGCCCGATGATCGGCGCTCCGAAGGCCTTGGAATAGGTTCCCATTTCTTTCGGTCCATCGCGCTCCGGGTCGACGCTGACGAAGACGATGTCGAACGCGCCGTCGCCGCCCGCTTCGCGCCGGAGCTTTACGAGCCGGGCGAGCGTCGTCGGGCAGGTGTCGGGACAGTGGGTGAAGCCGAAGAACAGGACGTAGGGCTTTCCCTTCAGCTGATCGGTGCCAAACGCCTTCCCGTCGGAGCCGACGAGCGTGAACGGGCCGCCGAAACTGGTCGAGGTCACCATCTGCACGGGGGCCTGGTGCGGCTTGGGCGAGGTGAGGAAAAACACGCCAATCGCGACAAGCACCACCGCGACCAGCGCCCAGATGATCAGTCGAGCCTGTCTCACATTCCTGTTCCTGCATCTGCCGGCCGGACTTCGGCGGTCACCTTCCGCTCGCCCGATCTTTCGAACTTGAGATCGAGCTCCAGCGTCGTGCCCGCCGCGAGCGGCCGCTTCAGCCCCATCAGCATCACGTGCGTCCCGCCCGGCTTCAGCTCAATGGACCCGTTCGCCGGGATCTCAATGCTTGCGAGCGGCCGCATCCGCATCACGCCATTGTCCATGCTCGTCGAATGGAGCGAGGCGTCGGCCGCAGGGCTGGTGACGGCGAGCAGCTTGTCCTCCCCGCCAGCGTTCCGGATCGTGAAGTAAGCGGCTGAGCCCGTCTGTCCCGTAACCGTCGCCCGTGCCCAGGCGCCATCGACGCTGACGGCGGGTGGTGCGCTCGCGGGTTTGCAAGAGGCGAGCAAAAGGGCGGCGAAAAACAGGGCATGCTTCATGGTGCGAGTCTCCGGCGGCACGGTCCTTTGGGCAATTGGCCACCGCTCCGTCAAGGCGAGGGCGGCAGTCCCAGCATCCGGTCGGCAAGGAGCTCGGCAATATGCAGCGTTGTGCGGCCGCTGCCCTGCTCGATCTGCTCGCGGCAGCTGAAACCGTCGGCAAGGATCAGCGTATCGGCGGCCGCGCCGCGGACGGCGGGTAGCAACACGCGCTCGCCGATCAGCTGGCTGACTTCATAAGTTTCCCGGGCGAAGCCGAATGCGCCCGCCATCCCGCAACAACCCTGCGGCGGCCGGTCCACATCGAGGCCGAGCCGGTTCAGCAGCTCCATCTCGGTATCGAAGCCGATCACCGCATGATGATTGCAATGCGCCTGCACGATCGCGCTTCCGCCTGTCTTCGGCGGCGGGAAGCGGTCGAAGTTCTGCGCAATGAAATCGCCAAACTGAACCATCTGCTTCGCCAGCGCCTTCGCTTCGGTTCGATCCGGGAAAAGTCCGACAAGCTCATCCTTGAATGCCGCCGTGCAGGCAGGCTCGAGCCCGACGATAGGAATCTGTGAGGCGATCGTTTCCCGAAGCGATGTGAAGCTTCGCTCCCACAGCGCCTTGGCTTCGTCGAGATAGCCCCAGTCGTAGAGTGGCCTCCCGCAGCAAAGCCCATCTTCGGGCAACACGACTTCGTAGCCCGCCGCCTCGAGCAGCCGCGCGGCCGCAATCGCCGTTCTTGGCCGGAAATGGTTGTTGAACGTATCCGCCCACAGCATCACCCGATCGCCGCCTCGGTGATTCGGCCGAAATTGGCCGCGAAAAGATCGGGTGAAGGCCGGCATGTTCCGCCGCTGGTCTATGCCGCCGATCCATTTCGAAAGCGCCGCGATGCCCGGCGTCCGGGTTCCGAAATTGGCGAGCCACGGCGCATGCTCGGCGAATCGCGCCCAACGCTGGACGTGCGACATTGTCCAGGCGGAGCGCGGGCGCCGCTTGTGCCGGTAATGGTGCGCCCGAAATTCGGATTTCCAGGTCGCCATGTCGACACCGGTGGGGCAGTCCTTGCGGCATCCCTTGCAGGCGAGGCACAGCGACAGCGCGTCCTCCACCTCTTCGCTGTCCCAGCCCTCGCGGATCACTTCGCCGCGAACCATTTCGTGCAGCAAATGCGCGCGGCCCCGGGTCGTGTATTTTTCCTCGTGGGTGACGAGGTAGGACGGGCACATGACTTCGGTCCCGACCGTCTTGCGGCGGCATTTGCCGACGCCGACGCAATGGATCGTCGTCTGCGCAAAGCCCCCGAGCCTCGGATAAGCAAACCAGCTGTCGAGATCCGGCGGCGTGTAATCGGGGCCAAGGCGGATGTTGGAATCGAGCGGGTAGGGATCGACGACCTTGCCGGGATTCATGAGGCCCGCGGGATCCCAGATCGCCTTGAACTCGGCAAAGGCACGAACCAGTTCCGGCCCGTACATGATTTCCAGAAGCTCGGCGCGCGCCTGCCCGTCGCCATGCTCGCCGGACAGCGAGCCGCCGTAGGAAACGACGAGGTGCGCCGCCTCGGTCACAAAATTGCGGAACCTGGCGATCCCGGCTTCGGTCCCGAACTCGAAGTTGATCCGGCAGTGGATGCAGCCGCCGCCGAAATGCCCGTAGATGGCCGCTTCGTAGCCGTGGCGGTGCATCAACGCGCGGAAATCGCGCAGGTAATCGCCGAGCTTGTCGGGCGGGACCGCCGCGTCTTCCCAGCCGTCCCAGGTCACCGGCTTTCCGGGCACGAAGCCGGTCGCGCCGAGCGAAGCTTCGCGGTCGACCCACACCTCCGCCTGCTCGGCGGGATCCGTGACGATCCTCACTCGTTTGAAATCGGCGGCGACGGCCTTGGCTTTGTCCTCCGCCTCCAGTGCGGATTCGCCGCCCATCTCGACGATCAGCCAGCCGCCGCCCTCAGGGAAGAATCTCAGACCTTGCGGCGGCGCGTTGCTCTCCTTGACGGCCTGGAACAGCAAATCGTCGAATCCCTCCAGGCCGCAGGGCCCGTGCTCCATGATCCCGGGGACGGCGTCCGCGGCTGACGCCACATCGTCGAAGGCAATGATCGCAAGCGCGCGGTACGGCGGGCTGTGGATCAGGTTCAACTCGGCCTCGAGGACTAGCGCACAGGTGCATTCCGTGCCGGTCAGCGCCTGGGCGACATTGAAATCGGTGCCGGGCAAGAGCCGGTCGAGACTGTCGTAGCCGGAAACCCGGCGCGGAATGTCCGGGAATCGCTTGTCGATCAGCTCGCCGTAGCGGTCGCGAAAGTCGAGCATTCGGCGATAGATGTCACCACGCCGGCCGCCACTGCCGATAATTTTCCTGAGATCGGCTTCCGGGGTCGGACCGACGTGCAGCAACTCCCCATCATAGGTCAGCACCGTCAGGCGATTCACATAGTCGCTGGTCCGCCCCGACATGACCGAATGAACGCCACAGCTGTTATTGCCGATCATCCCGCCGAGCGTGTTGTGGTCATGCGTCGCCGGGTCGGGCCCGAACGTCAGGTGATGCTCCTCCGCTGCTTGGCGCAAATGGTCGAGGATGCACCCAGGCTGGACCCGCGCGGTCTTCCTCTGGGGGTCGATCTCGATAATCTTGTTCATGTAGCGGGAGAAATCGATGACGACCGCGACATTGATCGTCTGGCCCGCAATCGCGGTACCGCCGCCGCGGGCGACAATTGGAACACCGTGGCGCCTGCAAATGCCGACGGCCTCGACCACGTCCGAGACGTTACGTGGGACGACGACGCCAATCGGCACCTGGCGGTAATTGGACGCATCCGCAGCGTAGAGCGCCTTTGCCTGGGTCTCGAAATGCACCGGGCATGAAAGCGAGCGGCGAAGATCATCGCCGAGGGAGCGCAGCTGCTCCTTCGGGTAAAAGAGATAGTCCGCCGAGACCCGCCCGGTCGGCGAATATTCCCGGACCCGCTCTCCGCCCTTGATCACACCAGTTCGCGGACAGTGTCGGATGCAACCGTCAACGCAATCTTCCCGGCATTGGGGGTTCCGCGAACGAGCGATTCGGCGAACTTCAACGCCTGCTTGGCCTCGATCTTCGGCGGCATCGGGGGTTCGTTGGGGTCGACCACGGCCTCGATGAGGCACGGACCTTTCCGCGAGAGCGCGTCCCGAAGCTGCTCGCCGCAGCGGGCGGGGTCCTCGATTCGGACCGCCGGAATGCCAACGCCCTCGGCGATCTTCGTAAAATCGATCGGCTCGAGTTCGCAGCCGTATTCCGGATTGCCCAGGAACACCATCTGCTCCCACTTGATCTGGCCCAGCGCGTCGTTCTTGATGACGATGATCTTTGCGTCGAGATTGTATTTCCTGAGCGTGACGAAGTCGCCCATCAGCATCGCCGCCGACCCGTCGCCAATCACCGCTACGACCTGCCGATCCGGGAAAGCGGTAGCGGCGCCGATCGCATATGGCAGGCCGCAAGCCATGCTCGCCAGCGTTCCTGAGCAGCTGAACATCATGTCGCCGCGCATGTCGACGTGCCTCGCCGTCCAGCAGGTGATGGTGCCGCTATCCGTAATGACGATCGCATCGTCATTGAGCAGCTTGTTGAGCTCATGCGTGACGACCTGGGGCTTCATCGGCGTTTCGCGCCGAGTGCCGCGCTCGTCCATCAAATCGCGCCATTCGCGGCCGGCTTCCTGGGCCTTTTTCAAAAACTTGCCGCTGTCGTTCTTCCGAAGCAGCGGGAGAAGCTCGCCGAGGACCCGTTTGCTGTCGCCGACCAGCCCAACATCCACGGGGTAGCGCAGGCCGATCCGCTTGGGATCGAGCTCAATCTGGACCGCCTTGGCCTTGCCCGGTTCGGGATAGAATTCGATGTAGGGAAAGCTCGAGCCGACGATGAGCAGCGTATCGCAGCTTTCGAGGGCTTCCTGGCTTGGGCGCGTACCAAGCAGGCCCACGCCGCCCGTTGTATAGGGGCTGTCGTCCGGCACCGCGGCCTTGCCGAGCAACGGCTTGCCGATCGGTGCCTGGAGCAGCTCGGCGATGGCGATTAGCTCATTGGCCGCACCAATCGCCCCGCGTCCCGCCAGGATGAAGGGCTTTTCCGCGGCGTTGAGGATGTCGGCCGCTCGCTGGATCATCTCGGGGTCCGGCATCTGCCCGCCGCGCGCCATCAGGTTCGAGACGTGGTGGGGAACGTTGCGCTCGGATCGATGGCTCTTGGCGACCGGCATCGACTGGATGTCGACCGGGATCATGATGTGCGTCGGCTGGCGGTAGGCGAGCGCCGTCCGGCACGCCATTTCGACGACATTTTCCATATGAGCGGGCCCCATGACTCGCGCCGAATAGGCCGTCGCGTCCATGAAGAGCTTGTCCAGCTCGACATCCTGCTGCGTGAGCGTTTCGAGGAGGTCGTGGTGCTGTGCACCGGTGATCGCGAGGACTGGCTGGCCATCGAGCTTCGCATCGTAGATGCCGTTGAGGAGATGAACTCCGCCCGGCCCCGAGGTCGCCAGGCATACTCCAAGCCTGCCGGTGAACTTCGCATAAGCGCAGGCGGCGAACGCGGCGGCCTCCTCGTGGCGAACCTGGACGAACCGGATCTCATCCTGCCGCTGCCTGAGCGATTCGAAGACCCCGTTGATGCCGTCGCCGGGAATCCCGAAGATCGTGTCCACGCCCCAGTCGATCAAAGTCTGGACCAGGATATCGCCGGCGGTCTGCGCCATGTCTCTGTCTCCTGCTACAAAAGGTCAACGCGTGGGATGGCGCATCGGTTCGGTTGCTCGGGCGGTGGCAGTCCGCGAAGGATGATCTCGCGCGTGATGTCGTGCACATCGGTGACGCCGACCAGCGCCATTGCGATGCTGAGTTCTTCGCGAAGGATCTCGAGCGCTTTCGTCACACCCTCCTGCTGATAGGCGCCGAGGCCGTAGATATAGCTCCGCCCGATAAAGCAGCCGCGTGCCCCAAGCCCGAGGAACTTGAGCACGTCCAGCCCGCTGCGAACCCCGCTGTCGACATAGACTTCGGTCCTGCCGCCGACCGCATCGACGATCTGCGGCAAAACCGACGCCGTCGAAGGCGCGCTGTCCAGCTGGCGGCCACCATGGTTCGAAACCAGGATCGCATCGGCGCCGGCATCGACCGCCATTTTCGCGTCCTCGGTGTCGAGGAGCCCTTTGACCATCAGCTTGCCCGGCCAGAGCGAGCGTACCCATTCGAGCGTTTTGACGTCGAAGGAAGCGTCGAGCTGGCTGCGCACGAGCTCGGCCATTTCCTTGACGTTTCCGGATTTCGAACGGCCGACGTAATTGCCGAACGTCCACCGATTCGAATGCAGCATCGCGAATGCCCAGCCGGGGTTAGACACGATGCTCCAGACGTTGGCGGGCGTCAGCTTTGGGGGCGCTCCCAGCCCGTTATGCGCATCGACGTAGCGTATGCCTTCGACGTGCAAGTCCATGGTCAGGATCAACACCGGGCAACCGACAGCCTTCGCCCGGTCGATCAGATGTTCGGAAAAGCCGCGGTCCTTTTCGAGGTAGAGCTGGAACCAGAAGGGGCGGTCCACGCCGCCGGCGACATCGTCGATCGAGAGCAAAGCGTTGGTCGACAGCGCGAACGGCACCCCGAATTCGTGCGCAGCGCGGCAGGACAGGATTTCACCGTTCGACCAGACCGCGCCGCACATGCCGACGGGACCGAGCGCGACCGGCATCGCCACTTTCTCGCCAATCATGGTCGTTTCGAGCTTGCGACCGGAGACGTCGTTCATCACCCGCTCGCGAAAGCGGATGCAGTCGAGGTCGCGGCGATTCTCGCCGAGCGTGATCTGCGAAAAGGATCCCGCCTCGACATAGTCCATGAATGGCCTGGGCACCCGCCGGTGCGCCTGCCGGCGGAGATCCTCGATGCTCGCAACGCTTTCCGGGACTTTGCTCACGGTTTTCGGGCGGACGCGGTTTCACGCCGCCCGGCGAGCATGAATCCGACGCCGGCGGCGGTGGCGGCGACGGCCCCCAATGCCGCAAGACCGATCTGCTTCTTGTGCATGCTCGCCCAAAGCTCGGGGCTGTCGTCATGCGCCTCGCTGCCGAACCGGCCATGCGCAGCAAAATCACCGGGCACTGGCTCGAACAGATTGTCCTGGCGGTCCGGATTGGCGGGCTCAGGGCTCTGCTGCCCCGTGAAGCCGACTTCGGCGAGATAATTGTCGAGCCATGCCGACGCGAATTTGTCGCCCCAGATCGATTCAACGGTGGGAGAACCGACCTCGATTTCCTTGCGGTCGGAATGCGCGGCGAAATAGATTGCGCGCGCCGCGACCTCGGGCTGGAAGACCGTCCCGATCGGGCGC
>Ga0070663_100002243_pt1 | contig 10818 bp, 9 predicted proteins | sample KBSC63metaG_FD_65646 | JGI IMG/M metagenome (GOLD analysis project Ga0070663, IMG submission 65646) | Corn rhizosphere microbial communities from Kellogg Biological Station, Michigan, USA - KBS C6-3 metaG | ecosystem: Host-associated > Plants > Roots > Rhizosphere > Soil ...
GAGCATGCGGTCGACCTTTCGTCCGGATGCCGGACCCAAGGACGACCGCGCCTGCGCCCGGGGGTCCGTGGTCGACCTTTCGTCCGGATACCGGACCTCAGGTCGACCGCGCCTCCGTGCGTGGGGGACGACACGGGAGGAAGTGAGGACTTACCGACATCTCCGTGACGGGGTCGGAGCTCCGTCACGGATCCGTGTCCCTGCGGTGAGGGATCCGTGGCTCCCTCGTGACAGATGGTCCACGGGTCCCCGCTCCCCGCACACCCGGCCGTCTCGGCCACGGCCACAGCCTGCCAGGGCCGTGGACGAGACGGCCCGTCCTTTCCCCCAGGGCGCCAGCTTCAGAGGACCCCGTCCCTTCCGGGCGCCGGCTTCAAGCGTCCCCGTCCCTTCCCCGGGGCGCCAGCTTCAAAAGCCCACATCCCTTCCGGGCCGCCGGCCCGACCGACGGCGCATCGATGGTGCCGGGGGGTCGGGCGTCAGAGCTCTAGCTGAAGCGGCAGGCGGGTCACGTGGCCGCCGCTTTCGCGGACCGCGACGACCAGGGGGAGCTTGGCGGCGCGGCCGCTTCGGACCAGGGCGAGCAGCTTCGGGGCGACGGTCAATGCGGGCGCGCGGACGATCACCTTGACGCTCGGTTGCGCCTTGGAGAGGTGGATGCGGATCGTCCGCGCGGTGCCGCGGGCGCTCGCGGCGAGGCGCTTGCCGAGTCCGGCGCGGACGATGATTCCGCGGGCGTGGGGCCCGCTGAGCTTGGCCTTGAGGGTCGGCGGCAGGGAGATCGCGATCGACCGGAGGCGGGCGCCGGGACGGGCTGCGAGCGCGATGGTGAGGCGCGGACGGCCCTTGCCGACCCCGCTGAGGGAGGAGCTGACAATGTGGCCTCGGACCGCAGCCGGCGCCTCCATCGACGGGACTTCAGGCGTCGACTTGGTGGGCTCGGGCGACGGCGCCGGCGGTACGGGCGAGTTCGGCGGGGCGGGCGGATTGGCGATCGCGCAGAGCGAGGCGCCGAGCGTCGTCCCGATCGGCGTGCCGATCCCGGTCGTCATGTCGTAGTGGGATCCGGGGAAGAAGGGCAGCGAGGGGTCGAAGATGTCGTTCGATTTCAGTCCGCTCGCCCAGGCGCTGGTGATGTCGTCGAAGTTGCCGGCGTAGGCGCTGCCGCCGATCGCGTAGAGCGCCGGGTTGGCGAAGCCGATCGTCTTGCCGCCGCAGGCCGGGCTGGCATCGGCGAGCGCCGCGAACGCCGCCCAGACCGGAGCGGCGGCGCTCGTGCCGCCGACGATCTGCCACTTCTTTTCGTCGTACACGATGTAGGCGGTGTACGGGTCGGCGTCGGCGGAGACGTCGGGGACCTGGCGGCAGTAGCCGCTCGTCGCGCCGCAGGTCGTGCCGCTGGATTCCGAGTTGATCGTCCGCAGCGACGGGTCGGCCGCCGACTGGTAGGAGGGCATCGCGAAGTGGGCCGAGACGCCGCCGCCCCCGGCGCCGCCTTCCATTCCGTCGCTCCAGATGTACTGGACCGGCGGGGTCGTCGGCTGTTCGAGACGGGTGCCGCCGACGTCGATGGCGAACGGATCGCTGCCGGGGTAATCGACCGTGATCGCTTTGTTTTCGTTGCTTCCCGATTCGAAGCAGTCGGTCGCGCCCGCGTCGCCGGCGGCGACGAAGAACGACTGGCCCTGCGCGGCGGCCTCCTGGAGGAGCGTGTCGACGGTGCTCATTTCGGCGAGTTCGGTTTCGACCTCGCAGAGCCCCCAGGAGCTCGACATCACCTTTGCCCGGTCCTCGGTGACCCAGGTGGAGATGATCTGCGCAGTGGACGGGTTGGGCCCCTGATAGACGACGACGTTGGCGTCCGGAACGAGGCCGATCAGCTGCTCGATGTCGAGCTCCGACTCGCCGCCGTCGCCGTTTTCGTAGGCTCCCGGGCCGCCTTCGACGTTCACCGCTTCGACCACGGTGTGGGTGCCGTAGCAGGCCTGGTATTGATCGATGTCCGCTTTGAGGAACGGTTCGAGCTCGAGCAGCGCGACCGTCTGCCCGGCGCCGAGGTTTCCCGTCGCGTAATAGCCGGTGAGGCTGTAGGCGGACGCGATCTGGTCGGCCGTGTAGCCGCTTCCTTCTTCGGTCTGGGTGTGGATGGCTTCGCCGCAGGGCTGCGGGCCGCCGGCGAGGGCGGCGGCGCCGGTGGTGCGCGGCCGCGCGGACCCGAGGACCGATCCATCCGAGGAGTGATCCGCGACGCGTTTCCGCGCCGCGCCGGTCGGCACGTTCAGGTCGTCGAGGCCGAGCACTCCGGCGACGTAGGGCGCGGCGGCGGCGGGCACTTCAGGGGCGCTGGTGTTGGCGAAGGCGACCCTGCCGTCGGCGGTGCGGAACCGTTCGAGGGTGGTGCCGAAGGCGACTTCGGCTTCCGCCGCGGTCGCTTCGACCGGCAGCGAGAGGTTGTTGGCGGAGGCCTGGCCGACCGCCAGGCCGCGGGCCTGCAGCGCGGCGCGGACCGTCGCCACCTGCGCCGGGGTGGCGCCGAAGCGGTCGGCGAACCCGTTCACCGAGAGGTACTGGCCGTAGACCGGCGAGCCGGGGGTGGAGACTTCCGCCGCGAAGGTTTCGAGACCGGCCGGGTCGCGCGGTTCGAGCGCGACGTGAAGGTTCAGCTCGCGCTGCGGGGCGACGGCGCCGAGGGACGTCGCGCCCACGGGCGGCGTCGGCGCTTCGCCGAGCGGCACCTCGCCGGCCGAGGCGGCCGCCGGGACCAGGGCGCAGCCGGCGACGAGCAGCGTGGAGAGGACACTGAGGAGGCGCCGGGTCGGGATCACACACCGCTAATCGGCCGGCGGTCCGGCGGCTTGAACCGGATTCTCGCGCCGCGCGCGCGGCTAGGCGGCGTTCTTCTCGGTCAGCTCGGCGATCGCGCCGAGCAGGGCGTCGAAGTCGATCGGCTTGGTCAGGTAGCCGCTGATCTCGAGGTCGGCGGGGGCGTCGGCGTCGTCGGGGGTCTGGTGGGCGCTGACGATCAGGGCCGGGGTCTCGACGCCGGCGGCGCGCAGCTCGCGCAGGGCGTCGATGCCGGACTTGCGCGGCATCATCGCGTCGAGCAGGAGCAGGTCGGGGCCGTCGTCGGAGTTCGGGTCGATGCGCTCGACGACCTCCTGGCCGTCGACCGCCGCCTCGACCTCGTAGCCCGCCAGCTCCAGCCGCGTGCGCATCAGCAGGAGGATCGTCTCGGAATCGTCGGCGACCAGGATCTTGGTCATCGCCGGCCCCCTTCGCCGATCACCGGGGTGCCTACCGGGGCCGTCTCGACCGCCTCGGGGTCGGCGGTCGGGAGGGTGACGGTGAAGTGCGAGCCGCGGCCGACCACCGAGTCGGCGGTGATCGTCCCGCCGTGCAGCTCGACCAGCGATTTGGAGATCGCGAGGCCGAGGCCGGTGCCGCCGACCCGCTGGGTCAGGCCGGCGTCTCCGCGCACGAATCGCTCGAAGATGTGCTCCAACTGAGCGGGGGGTATGCCGGGGCCGTTGTCGGTCACGCTTATCTCCACTCCATTGTCGGCCACCCGCGCGCTTACCTGGATAGACGCGCGTTCGGGTGAGTACTCATGAGCATTCGTAACCAGATTCACCAGTATTTGGCGAATTCGGTCGGCCTCGACGTTCACGAGGGGAAGATCGGGGTCGATCCGCAGGGTCAGCGTCTGGTCGCTCGACTCGGTCTGGGCCCGCATCGTGCGCACGACGTCTTCGACCAGCGGTGCCGGCCGGGTCGGCTGCGGGCGGATCGAGAGGCGACCCGCGTCGGAGCGGGCGAGGTCGAGCAGGTCGTTCAGAAGGCGCACGAGATGCCGGCAGTTGTCGAGGATGATCTCGACCGTCTCCACCTGGCGCGGGGTGAGCGAGTCGCGCTCCATCATCAAGAGCTCGGCGAAGCCCTGCACCGAGGTCAGCGGGCTGCGCAGCTCGTGTGACGCGGTGAGCACGAACTCGTCTTTCATGCGGTCGAGCTGGTCGCGTTCGGATGCCTCGAGCTCGAGCTCTGCGGCCATCTCGTTGAACGCCTGGCCGAGCGTCGCCACCTCGGAGACGCCGCCCACCTCGACGCGGGCGCTGCGGTCGCCGCCGGCGAGCCGGCCCGCCGCCCCGACCAGCGCCTCGAGCGGTCTTCGCATCGCCGTGATCAGCCCGACGAAGAGCAGCAGCGCCCCGAGCAGCCCCGCGATCAGGCCGCAGGCGACGAGGATCACGGTGTCGCGGGTGTCGCCGGAGATCGAGTCGCGCAGATGGGCGCGGTTGGCTTCTTCGCGGTTGATCGTCGCGCGCGCCGCGTCCGGGTTGGTCCCTTCGGCGAGCTGCACCCGCGCCCCCATCTCCCGCTGGTAGGAGCGTTCGATCGAGTTCTCGTAGTCCTGGCGCTGCACGATCAGCCGGCCGACGCCGATCACGGTCACCGCGGTGAGCAGCGCAAAGGCGATCGCGAAGCCGATCCGAAGGCGATTGGCAAGCGATGGACTGAGGCGTCGGGCCCGGCGTGAATATGCTTGCGCGGCGATGGGGGACGAGGCTACAGGCCAGGGCGACGGCGCCGCCGTGGAGGTCGACGGAATCGACATCGCGGGCGTCGGTGGCTGGTTTGCCGAGCGCGTTCCGGCGGCGCGCCCGCCGCTCGCCTACGAGCGGATCGCCGGCGGTCTCTCGAACCTCACCTACCGGGTGTCCGACGCGGCCGGGAACGAGTGGGCCCTGCGGCGGCCGCCGCTCGGCAAGACGCTCAGCTCGGCCCACGACATGGCGCGCGAGCACCGCGTCGTCGCGGCGCTGGGCGGCACGCCGGTGCCGGTGCCGCCGGTCGTCGGCCTCTGCGAGGACGAGTCGGTGAACGGCGCGCCCTTCTACGTCATGGACTTCGTCCGCGGGCCCGTGCTGCGCGGGCTGAGCGAGGCCGAGTCCTCGTTCCCCGACGAGGGCGACCGCCGCGAGATCGGCATGCGGGTCGCCGACACCCTCGCGGCGATCCACGCCGTCGACCCCGACGCGGTCGGCCTCGGCGACCTCGGCCGCAAGGAGGACTACGTCGCCCGCCAGCTGCGCCGCTGGCACGGCCAGTGGGAGAAGTCGAAGACGCGGGAGCTGGCCTCGATCGACCGCGTCCACGACCGGCTCGCCGCCCGCATACCCGCCCAGGAGGGCGCCTCGATCGTCCACGGCGACTATCGGCTCGACAACATGATCCTCACCGACTCCGGCGAGGTGGCGGCGGTGGTCGACTGGGAGCTCTGCACCCTCGGTGATCCGCTCGCGGACGTCGGCACCCTGATGGCCTACTGGCCCGAGCGCGGCGCCGAGCAAATCGGCCTCGGCTTGCCCGCCAACCTGGCACCCGGCTTCCCCACCCGCGCGGAGCTCGCCGCCCGTTACGCCGAGGCCTCCGGCCGCGACCTCTCCGATCTCGACTTCTACACCGCCCTCGGCTACTGGAAGCTGGCGATCATCCTCGAGGGCGTCTACGCCCGTTATGCCGCCGGCGGCTACGGCAAGGGGAGTTCCTCCGACTCCGGCCTCGAAGCCTTCGCCCGCCTGGTCGTGCGCCTCGCCGATACCGCCGAGGAGATCGAGTCGCGCGGCTGAGCGCACGGGCGTGGCCGGGATCGATCCAGCCGCCGGCTCGCCTACCAGAGCACCTCGATCCCGTAGTGCCGCATCACGGCATCGGCGCTGACGAGGGTCAGATGATCGACCTCGGCCTGGGCGATGAGGAGTCGGTCGAAAGGGTCCAGGTGGTGCAGCGGAAGCGACGCGACGCGGTCGGCGTGCCGGGCGGTGATCGGCAGCAGCTCGACCCCGGCTCCTTCGAGGCGGAAGAGGAGGTCGTCGGGAGCGTCGAGCTTCCCGAGGCGACGCTTGATCGCGACCTCCCAGATCACGACCGCGCTGATCACCAGGGGATCCTCGCCACCGGTGATCGCCGCTCTGGCCCGCTTGCCGATCCGGTCTGGCTCGCCCGCCATCCACCAGAGGACGACGTGGGTGTCGAGCAGGAGCGTCAGGGCTTCATGCCCAACGACTCGGCGAGCTCGTCCGGCAGTTCATCGAAGTCGTCCCCGATCCTCACGCGACCCTCCCAGGTCCCGGCGAGTGACGCGAAACCTTCTCCCTGCCTGGTGGGGACCAGCCGAACCGCCGGCTCCCCCCGCCGCGTGATGACGATGTCCTCGCCGCCTTCGGCGCGCTCGACGAGCTTTGAGAGCTGGGTCTTGGCCTCATGCATCCCGACGCGGGTCATGCAGCTCATGGTAGCCGCTAGCTAGATATGTAGCTAGACCCCGGCATTGGGGTGAGGTCAGCTCGGGCGCGCGCTCGGTGAGACTCGGTCGCAAACCGGCCTGTAGCGCGGAATCTGCGATCTCGCCTGCTTGACAACCGCTGGGACGTATTGGGAGGGTCGCGGTGTCTAGTCCCGACCCTCCCACAGACAGTAGTAACACATGAAGTCCGTCCGTAAACGGCTCACGTACGCGAACGTGATCTCGTCCCTCGCCTTGTTTCTCGTCCTTGGTGGCGCGACCGCGTTCGCCGCCTCGGGACTGGGCAAGAACACCGTCGGCACCAAGCAGCTGAAGACGAACGCGGTCACGGCCGCGAAAATCAAGAAAGAAGCGGTAACCGGCGCGAAGATCAAGAAAGGGACGATCACCGGCGCCAACCTTGATCTCACCACGTTGGGTCAGGTGCCGAGCGCGGCGAAAGCCGACTCCGCGACCAACGCCGCGCACGCCACCGCTGCGGACCGCGCCGCGAACGCCGATCGCGCCACCGACGCGGGCCACGCCACCAACGCCGATCACGCGACGAGTGCCACCAGCGCGACGAACGCGACGAATGCCACGAATGCGATCAGCGCAGCCTCGCCGACCACCCTCGCCAGCGGCAAGACCGAGACGGGCGTCTTCTACGGGATCGAAACTCCCGGCAACCCTGCCTCAGGCTACGTATCCGCCTCGGTCTCGTTCCCCTTCCCGCTGAGCGCGCCGCCGGCCACGCACTATCTGTCGAGCGGTGCGAGCCCCACCCCTGAATGCCCCGGCACGCCGGAAAACCCGCAGGCGGCGCCAGGCAACTTCTGCGCCTATGAGACGGTGAACGGCACTGGAAACACGGGATTCATCGACAGCGCTCTGGGGACGAAATTCCAGAAATACGGGATCGGCATCGCCGCCTCCGTGTCGAACAAGACGTCCAACAGCGACCTCATCGGCACCTGGGCCGTCACTGCTCCCTGAGTTCCACGCCGATGGCGACGATCGATCGCGCCGGACGGCGGCTTGGCCCGCGGTCCGGCGCGGCGGTCATCGTCCTGGGGGTCGTCGCGGCCTTGATTGGTGGTTGCGGCGGCACCCAGGGCGGCACCGGTGGTACCGCAGCAGGGTCGAGCCAAGCCCGGGCGGTTCGGACGTTGCCTCCCTGGCGGCACGGCGTGGCCGGGGAGGGTCGGTCGCCCGCCTCAGGCCACCGCGTCCTGCCGGGCCGAGGCGCCGCCGTCGTGACCCCTCCGAGGAGGGAGGCTCGGGGAGGGAGCACCCCCGGCCGCCTCCCGAAGATCACGCCGATCAGCCCCGGCCGATCGCCGGCCGCGGTCGCGGCACCTGAGCCACAAGCCACCGAGCCACGAAGCAGAAGGGGAAGGCGGGGCTGGCTCTGGGCCCGACCCGCGTCCGGCGGATCAGCAGGCGACGACCGAAACGTCCGCCGTGGCCGAACCGCGCCATGCTTCGACGCCCGCGCCACCGCCGGCGGACGGGTCGACTCTTACCGTCGGCGGCCCCGCGCCCTCGGAACCGGAGCCGCCGCCGGCCGGCGAATCGACCTTGAACCCGTAGCGGATGCGGGTTGCCCTCACACCATGCGGGTGGCGTGTCGCGGCTCGAGCGGCTCGCCGCTCGCTTCCGCCTCGGCGCGCTTCGACCAGCGGTTCAGCTCGCGGCGGGCGAGGACCATCTTGTGGACCTCGTCGGGGCCGTCGGCGAGGCGGAGCATGCGGCTGAAGCGCCACATCGGGGCGAGCGGGGTGTCGTCGGTCATGCCGAGGCTGCCGTGGATCTGGATCGCCCGGTCGAGGACGTTCATCACCATGTTGGCGGCGACGATCTTGATCGCGGAGATGGATTGGCGGGCGGCGCGCTTGCCCTCGGTGTCCATCTTCCAGGCGGCGTAGAGGGTGAGCAGGCGAGCCTGGTCGATTTCCATGCGGCTCTGGGCGATGTCCTCCTGGACGAACTGCTTGTCGGCCAGCGGGCCGCCGAAGGCATGGCGCTCGTTGGCGCGGCGGCACATCATCTCGTGGGCGCGCTCGGCGGTGCCGATCGCCCGCATGCAGTGGTGGATGCGCCCTGGCCCGAGGCGGTCCTGGGCGATCGCGAAGCCGGCGCCGCGCTCGCCGAGCAGGTTCTCCTTCGGGACCCGGCACTCGGTGTAGCGGATCTCGCAGTGGCCGGGGCCCTTGTCGTGTCCCATCACCGGGATCGACCGCACCATTTCGTAGCCGGGGGTGTCGGTGGGGACGCAGATCATCGAGGCCCGCCCGTAGACCGGCGCGTCGGGATCGGTGACGACCATCGCGATCGCCAGGTCGGCCCCGACCGCGCCGCTCGTGTACCACTTGTGCGCGTCGATGACCCACTCGTCGCCGTCGAGGACGGCGCGGCCTTGGAGCAGGGTCGGGTCGGAGCCGGAGACCTCGGGCTCGGTCATCGAGAAGCAGGAGCGGATGCGGCCCTCCAGAAGTGGCTCCAGCCATTCCTCTTTCTGTTGTGATGAGCCGTGCTCGGCGAGGATCTCCATGTTGCCGGTGTCCGGGGCGGAGCAGTTGAAGGCCATCGGCGCGGCGAGCGGGCTGCGTCCCATCTCCTCGCAGAGCAGGCCGTATTCCCAGTTCTTCAGGCCGGGACCGAAGCGCTCGTCGGGCATGAAGAGGTTCCAGAGGCCGTCGGCGCGCGCCTTGTCGCGGACCGCGGCGAGGTTGGCCGGGTAGGCGACGCCGGGGCCGACCTCCGCGTCCAGCGCCTCGGCCAGCTCCCGCTCGGCCGGGTATATCTCGGCGTCCATGAAGTCGAGGATGCGCTCGCGCAGCGCCGCGACCTCAGGCGTAGGTTCGAAGTCCATCTGCCCCTCCTGCTCGGTGACCCGGTCGCGCCGAATCTAGTTCATCGCCGCAGGTAGCGGGCGAAGAGCTCGGAGTCCTCTTGGAGGAGCCACGCGAGCTCGAGCTCGGCGACCTCGGGGAGGGCGCCCTCGAGGATCGAGGAGCCGGCACCGGTGAGCTTCGGCGCGGTCGTCAGGAACAGCTCGTCGGCGAGGCCCGCCGCCTGCAGCTGGGAGTGCAGGTGCGGGCCGCCCTCGCAGAGCAGGGCGCGGACGCCGCGCTCCGCGCGCAGCCGGCGCAGGGCGGTGGCGAGGTCCACGCGGCCGTCGGGTTCGCGGAGGACCTCGACCGAGGTCGCGGTGGCGGGCGGCTGGGCGTCCTGCTCGGCGGTGATCAGCACCACCTCGCCGCCGTCGGTGAAGAGCGGCGCGTCCCAGGGCAGGTCGAGGCTACCGACGATCACCATCGGCGGATCGCCGGGGAGGCCGAGCTCCTCGCGGCGCGCGCGCTTGGCCGGGTCGCCGATGATCCGCCCGTAGCGCTCGACCCGCATCGTCCCGGCGCCGATCATCACGGCGTCGAAGCGCTGCCGCAGCCCGACCAGCATCGCCGTGTCGGTGTCGGAGCCGATCGGGCCGGAGCGCCCGTCGATGGCGGCGCGCCCGTCGAGCGTGGTGGCGAAGTTCAGGGCGACGCGGGGACGGTCGGCGGGCGGGTCGTCCCAGGGCCGGTAGGCCTCGAGCTGCTCGGTGACCGAAGTCGGTCCGGGGTCAGGGACGAGGCGCCGCACCGGCCGAACACTAAAGAGGCCGCCGGGCGTGGGCGGTCGATGTGACCCTGGGCGGACGGGCGCGCCCGGCCCGGATAGTTGGTTTCGTGGGCATCGGGGCGAGGAAGCTGGCGCCCGGAGAAGGCCGTGGCCTTTTGAAGCTGGCGCCAGGGTACCGATGCGGCCCTTGCCGGCTGGGGCCTGGGATGGGATGTGGCCCTTGGCGGCTGGCGCCCCGAAGGGACGGGGCCCTCTCAAGCTGGCGCCCGGAAGGGACGCGGCCCTCTGAAGCTGTCGCCCGATTGAGGGACGGGCCGTCTCGTCCACGGCCCTGGCAGGCTGTGGCCGTGGCCGAGACGGCCGGGATTACGGGGAGCGGGGGGACCCGTGGGGCGTCCGTCACGAGGGAGCCACGGACCTCTCACGGGAGGGACACGGATCCGTGACGGGAGTCCGACCCCGTCACGGAGACGTCGGGAACTCCACGCTTCCTCCCGTGTTGTCCAACAGTCACGGCCGCGTTGTCGACTTCAGGGCCCCCATAGGGGCCCTGAAGTCGACAGCGCGTCCCCGACCCCTCGATCCCGGCCCGAAAAGGGCCTTTCGGGGCCGGAGAGTGTGACGTTCCCGGCATCCCTGTGACCGATGGGGCCGAGGTGTGGGGTCTCCCGGACACGATCGTCACGGAAGTCCGACCTCGCACCGTCCCCTTGACGCCTCTCCCACGGAAGTCCGACCTCCTCCCGTCCCTGCGACGCCTCCCCCACGGAAGTCCGACCTCCTCCCGTCCCTGCGACGCCTCCCCCACGGAAGTCCGACCTCCTCCCGTCCCGCCGCCCTCTCTCCCACACAAAAGCCTCACGTCCCGGGCGCCTCATGGGGGTCACAGCCTGCCAGGACCCCCATGA
>Ga0070663_100002245_pt1 | contig 10816 bp, 7 predicted proteins | sample KBSC63metaG_FD_65646 | JGI IMG/M metagenome (GOLD analysis project Ga0070663, IMG submission 65646) | Corn rhizosphere microbial communities from Kellogg Biological Station, Michigan, USA - KBS C6-3 metaG | ecosystem: Host-associated > Plants > Roots > Rhizosphere > Soil ...
CCGTGTCTAAGAGGCTGAGAGTCTTTCGATCATGCCCGCTCGTCACGCCAGAAGGCGCCCGCTCGTCGTTGCAAATGCTCGCCATAGCCCGAGCTATGGCTGTGCTTTGCGCCTCGATCGGCCACCTTCTGGCGCGCCGCTCGGGCACGCTCGAAAAACTCTCAGCCTCTGACGGCTCGCTGGTGTGCCGGAACCACCAATGGCGGTTCGACGCCGAAACTGGAAAGCGCCAGCACGGGCAGCAATGCTTGAGGGCGTGCCCGCTCGAGACGGACAAGTCGGGCGAGATCAGCGTGGACCTGTCGACGCTGAGCGAGTTGCCCAAGCCCGTTTCGCAGGTTCTGAGGCCGCTCGATACGATCCCCGGGCCGAAGGGGCTGCCCTTGGTCGGCAATGCCCTGCAGATCGTCGTCGACCGGATGCACGAGCAGCTCGAGACGTGGGCGCTGCGGTACGGCCCGCTCTATCGGTTGCGCCTGGGCCCGCAGCCTGCGCTGATCGTCAGCGAGCCCACGCTCGTCGAACGAGTGTTGCGCGCCCGACCGGAAACTTTCCGCCGATGGAGCAAGCTCGGTGAAGTGTGGAGCGAGATGGGGTTCCCCGGCGTGGTGACACGCGAGGGCGACCTGTGGAGACGCGATCGCCGGTTCTTCGCGAAGGCACTCTCGGCAAGTCGCCTTCGCGAGTTCTATCCGACGATGAAAGCCATCGCCGAGCGCTTGCATCGCCGCTTCGACCGTGCCGCGTCCCGTGGCGAGGTGCTCGACGTGGCCGAGGAACTCCGACGCTTCACCGTCGACGTCACCACCGAGATCGGGCTTGGGTACTCGATCAATTCGATCGAGGACAAGGATGACCCCATCCGCCGGAAGATCGACATGATCCTGCCCGCGACCAACCGCCGGCTGACGGCGGTGTTCCCGTACTGGCGTTTCATCCGGATGCCGGCGGATCGCCGCATCGACCGCGCGATCGCGGACCTGCATGAATGGCTTGCAAGGCTGATCGCGGAGACGCGCAGGCGCGTCGATGCCGAACCGTTGCTGGCCCAGCAGCCACGCAACTTTCTCGAAGCCATGGTCGCCACTCGCGACGAGACCGGCAAGCCGATATCGGATGACGTCATTGCCGGCAATGCGATCGAATTCCTGCTCGGAGGGGAAGACACGACCGCCAATACCGTGGCCTGGACGATCCACGAGCTTTGCGACAACCCGGTCGCCCTGGCGGCGCTTCGCGCAGAGCTGAACGAGATCATGAAGGATGCCGACGTTCCGCCCGACGTCGAGTGCGCCAACCGCCTGGCATTCGCGGCTGCCATCGCCAACGAGACAATGCGTTTGCGACCCGTCTCGCCGATGATTCACCTGGAAGCCAATCGCGATGTGGTGGTGGGGGACGTCCAGGTTCCGAAGAATGCAGCTGTTCTCGTCCTCGTGCGTCCGCCGGTGCTGGACGAGATCAACTTCGGCGACCCGCACGCTTTCCGTCCCGAGCGGTGGCTGGGTCATGCTGGCGCCTGCGCGCACGAGCCATCGGTGCACATGCCCTTCGGCGCAGGACCCAGGATCTGCCCGGGCCGGACACTGGCACTGCTGGAGATGCAGGTGATGCTTGCCACGCTCTTCAAGCGCTTCGACTTCATCCGCGTGGGTGATGGATCGAAGGTGACCGAGCGCTTCGGATTCACCATCCGGCCCTCGGAGCTACGGGTGCGCGTGGTGCGCACTTGAGGTGACGTCCGTACTCGACCAGCAGGCTGCGAATGCGGTTGATCGGCGCGGTGCGCTGGTCGAGACAAAATCGGCCCCCCTCATGCTCCCCTCGCAAGACAGATGAACAGCCTGCCACGCTTTGCCTTTTCCACGTTGACCCTCGCCATGTCTGCGCCGCTGGCCTGGGGCCAAAGTGCTGAGAGCGAGTCGCTCGAACATCTGGACCGGGTGGTCGTCACAGGTTCCAACATTCGTCGCACTGACAAGGAAACCCCGAGCCCGGTGCAGACCATCACCGCCGCCGACATCGCCCGCTCGGGCTTCACCAGCCTGGCCGATGTGTTGCAACACCTGTCGGCCAACAACATGGGGTCGCTGGGCCAGGGCACGCCGGGTGCCTTCGGCGCAGGCGGCAGCGGCATCTCGCTGCGTGGTCTGACCGTGGGGGCTACTTTGGTACTGATCGATGGACACCGAATGGCACCTTACCCGCTGCCTGACGACGGGCAGCGCGATTTCGTCGACATTGCCTCCATCCCCATTGACGCGGTCGAGCGCGTAGAAGTGCTGAAGGATGGTGCGTCGGCCATCTACGGCTCGGACGCCATGGCCGGTGTGGTCAACGTCATTCTCAAGTCTTTCCAGAAGGGCGGGGCTCTGCATGCCGAACTCGGCCAGGCCAGCAAGGGCGATGGCCGAGTCGTCAAGGTGTCGGGGATTCGAGGCTTTGGCGAATTGGGCTCGGTTGGCACCAGCGGCTATCTCGCCGCCAGCTACCGCCGCCAAGGGCAGATCCTGCTGAGCGATCGCTCCGATCTGGCCGGCTCCGACTGGACCCGCTTCGGCGGCGAAGACTTGGGACTGACACCCAACCGCGAACTGCAGGTCTCGCCGCAGACGCGCAACGCCAGCCTGCTTGGCAAGCTGACCACCAACCTCGGGAAGGATTGGACCCTGGGCCTGGCCGGTTCCGTGTTCAGCAGCCAAGCCACCCAAGTGGGCTTGCAGAACACCGTATCGCCCTCCAGCGGCATGACGACTTTCGTCTTTGGGCCGAATCATCCAAGCCCGCTGGCCACGGCGCTCAACAACACCAACGTCATCGACCCCAAGACCGGCCAGCCGGTGGACCAGACCTTTGAAGACCTGCCCGCACAGCGCTCCCAGACTTCGACTCAGTCCACCCGTCTCGTCGCCGATCTCTCAGGGACATGGGGCGATTGGGACGTGCAGGCCGCTCTTGGCTTGACCCGCGTCGAGACCAAGTTGACCCTCTCGCACTTTGTCAGCCTGCCGGCCCTGCAAGCTGCGCTCGACTCTGGGCGCTACGTCATCGGCGGCCCCAACAGCGCGGCCGCCGTGGCCGAGATCACGCCGCAAGGCGAATCGACCTCGAGCAACACGCTCAACTTCGTGAGCCTGCGCGCCAGCCGTGACCTCATGAAACTGGGCGGTGGGGCGCTGGCGTTGGGCACTGGCATTGAATTCACGCACCGCTCGCTCAACGAACAGTTTCCGCAGGGTTTCGCCAATGGTGCCCAGGCCAGCAATATCTACGCCTTCGGTGTCGGCAAGCAAAACATCTGGGCGGCGCACGGGGAACTGGTGGCGCCTTTCAGCAAGGCCTTTTCGCTCGAAGCCGCCGCGCGGATAGATCACTACGATACCTACGGATCTTCCGCCACCCCCAAGCTCGGCTTCAAGTTTTTGCCGCAGAAGGAGGTGACGCTGCGCGGCACCTTTGCCGGTGGCTTTCGCGCGCCCAACCCCGTCGAAATCGGCACCTCCGGCTCCAGCGCGGGATTCCTGCCGCCCTTGCTAGACACGGCGCTGTGCAATCTCGTCAAGCCCGGCGCCCCTTGCGACATTGGCGTGGGCGGGACCCAGTTGCAGCTTCCCGGCAAAAACCTCATGCCCGAGAAGTCAAATTCCTATACCCTGGGCCTGGTCTTCGAGCCGAACCGAAGCTTCAACATCTCGGTCGACTATTACGACATCAAGATCAGCAATCAGATTGTTTCGGTGGGCCTTTTCGGCCAATCCCAGATCGACACCCCCGATCGTTTCGGCACCAGGCTCTACCGCGTCAACAGCCCCACCACGCCGAACGCCACGCCCACCGACGCCAGCGACACCATCCTCTACGGCACTTACCCTTTCATCAATGTGGGCCAGACTCGCACCACCGGCGTGGACGTGGACCTGCGCATGAAGTTCGGGGAGTTCACGTCGCAGCTCCAGTGGAGCCACATGCAGCGCTACACCATCGAACGCGACGGGGTGAGGTATGAGCTTGCCGGTACGCACGGCCCCAGCTTTGTCTCCACCAACACTGGCACGCCACGCGACCGCGCCTCGCTCGCACTGACTTGGGCACGCGGTGACGTGGAACTCACGGGCACGCTCAACTACATCAGCGGCATGCGCGTCGAGGACAGCAGCTACAACCTGCCCGATTGCAGCTCTGCGCTGAGCACCATTTTTCCCAACGGCGCGCCTGCCGACTCGCCCCTGTGTCGCGTGGGCGGCTGGTCCACCTTCAACCTCGCCGGGACCTACCATGCCACCCCGGCACTGACGCTGCGCCTTGCCATCAGCAACCTGTTTGACCGTAAGCCCCCCATCGACGCCTTCGCCTCTGGTTCCACCGGTGGCGGCGTGGCCTCGGGCGGGGCGCACTACAACCCATCGTTGCATCAGGACGGAGCGGTGGGAAGGTTTGTGACGCTGGGGGCGAGCTACCAGTTCTGAAGGGTGTGGAGAGGGAACGCGGTGCAAGGGCCGCAGCCCTCACCCCTACCCTCTCCCAGAGGGAGAGGGAGCAGTGCCTGTGAGGCCGGAGTTAGGGTATGGGAAAGGTCGATACCCGGGCTGTGTTCTATGTCTTACCTGCGGCGACTGCCGAAGAACGAGGCTTTGCTTGTGACGCGCACAGTATCTGCAAACAAGCCTTCGGTGGGCTTGTGGACAGCGCCGTGCGCAACCTCGACGGGTAGGGCATCGGTGAGCAGCGGCGACATGAAAGATCCAGGCTTCACTTCGCCCAACTATCTTTCAACCCCGTCACTCGATTCAACACCGGCTTGCCTCTGACGTGGTCTTTCCGATCCGCCACAAAGTACCCGTGCCGCTCGAACTGAAACTTCGCGTCCGCTTCCGCTGACGCCAATGAAGGCTCCATAAACCCCGCCACCACCTTCTTGCTGTTCGGGTTCAACACCGTCAAGAAATCGCGCCCGCCAGCGTCCGGTTGCCCTTCAGTGAACAAGCGGTCATACAGTCGAATCTCCGCGGCCAGCGCGTCATGCACGCCAAGCCATGTGATGGTCCCCTTGACCTTCACCGCATCCGCGCCGGGTGTGCCGCTCTTCGTGTCGGGTATGAGTTTCGCGAGCACAGCCGTCACCGCACCCGATGCATCCTTCTCGGCCCCCGTGCACTCGACGACGTAACCGTATTTAAGGCGCACTTTGTTTCCGGGGAACAGCCGGAAAAATCCTTTCGCCGGCACTTCTGCGAAATCATCACGCTCGATCCACACCTCAGGCCCCAGGCTGAACTGCCGCACACCCAACTCGGGCAGATGCGGATGCGCCGGTGCACTGCACGCCTCGCGATGCGCTTCGCTGCCAAACACATCCGCCCAGTTCGTGAGCTTCATCTTGATCGGGTCCAGCACCGCCATTGCCCTCGGCGCTTTGCCCTCCAGGTCATCGCGCAGCGCGATGTCCAAGGACGAATAGTCGATCCACCCGCCGGCCTTGCTGACGCCGCTGCGCTCGGCCATCAGCTTCAGGCTCTCGGGCGTGTAGCCGCGGCGGCGCAGGCCGACGAGGGTGGGCATGCGCGGGTCGTCCCAGCCGCTCACATGGCCTTCGTCCACCAGCTGCTTGAGCTTGCGCTTGCTGGTCACGATGTACGTGAGGTTGAGCCGAGCAAATTCGTACTGCCTGGGCAGCGGGTGCTTCAGCAGGCCCAGGTCGGCCAGGCGCTCCAGCAGCCAGTCATAGAAGGGCCGCTGGTCTTCGAACTCCAGCGTGCAAATGCTGTGGGTGATGTTTTCCAGCGCGTCTTCGATGGGGTGCGCGTAGGTGTACATCGGGTAGATGCACCACTTGTCGCCGGTGTTGTGATGCTCCGCATGCTTGATGCGGTAGATGGCCGGGTCGCGCAGGTTGATGTTGGGGCTGGCCATGTCGATCTTGGCGCGCAGCACCATGGCGCCGTCGGCGTGCTTGCCGTCGCGCATTTCGCGGAATCGTTCGAGGTTGGCCTGCGGCGAGCGGTCGCGGAAGGGGCTGTTGGTCCCCGGCGTGTTGAAGTCGCCACGGTTGTGGCGCATCTCATCGGGCGTTTGTTCGTCCACGTAGGCCAGGCCGGCTTCGACCAGGCTTTCGGCCGCGCGGTACATGAAATCGAAGTAGTTGCTGGCGTAGTACAGGTGGCTGGTGCCGTTGGCGTTCCAGTCGTAGCCCAGCCACTTCACCACGTCGATGATGCCGTCGACGTATTCCTGCTCTTCTTTCTCGGGGTTGGTGTCGTCGAAGCGCAGGTGGCCCACGCCCCCGTACTCCTGGGCCAGCCCGAAGTTGAGCCATATGCTCTTGGCGTGGCCGATGTGCAAATAACCGTTGGGCTCGGGCGGGAACCTCGTGCGGATCTTGGCCGGGTCTGGCTGGCCTTGTTCATGCTGCGCGGCATCACCGGGTTGGCCGCCCCATTTGCGGCTGGCGTAGGTGCCTTGGGCCAAGTCGCGCTCGATGACTTGGCGCAGGAAGTTGCTGGGCTTGTGTTCCGGCTCGGCGGTGCTGCCGGAGCTCGCGCTGCTTTTGGGTGAATTCATGGGGAAGAGGCTTGAGACCCTTGCAAAGGGCTCTTTGGGAGTGCGGGCCATTCTATCGACGCACGGGTGTGTCGGGGGCGCGGCGGGATGTTGGCTCGGACGATGGAATCATGACATCTGAAACGCTCCTTTACCTTGTGACAGGCTTCGTGCGTCAACGGCGCCCACCTGGGCCGGCGTTTTGACGGGGACGCGCAAAGCTCGCGCGGAAATGGAGCAAACCGTGAAAAAGCAAATCGCTATTGCCCTTGCAGCTCTTGGTTGCGCATTGGCTGGCACTGCGGCACAGGCAGCAAGCAATGTTTACTGGTCGGTTGGCATCAATGCGCCGCCGGTGGGCACCGTGATTTCCAACGCGCCGGTGTATGCGCCGGCCCCGGTGTATTACAGCCCGCCGCCGCCGGTTTATGTGCAACAGCCGGCTTACTACACCCCGCCGCCTCCGCGGGTGGTCTACCGGCCGGTGCCAGTGGTGGTTCCAGCCCCCGCTTACTACCCTCCGGCGCCGGTGGTCTACGCCGGTGGGTACTACCGGACGGGGTATCACCATCATCACGGCTGGCATGAGCATGAGTGGGGTGATCGCCGCTGGGATGGTGATGAGATTCGTCGTCGCCATTGATGGAAACTTGATGGGGGGCATGGGCCGGCGGTTGAGCGCGGGCGCGGCGATCCCCTTGTTGCGTAGCCCCTGCATAAATGCGCGGGGCAACCGATCGGCAGACTGTTGAACTGGGAAGCTTCAACGGCCTATCCCCGCTCGCGCGGGGCAACCGTGTACACGGATCACCACTGCTACCGGGTGACGGGCCTATCCCCGCTCGCGGGGGGGGGCACTCCCCTGCGTACAACCTGTAAGGACTGACAGAAAGGGGGAATCATCGCCACCGGCAACGGTGAAATCATTTCCTGAGGGCCTTTCTTTCAAGGTCTTGTATTGGCTCCTCTCCACCGCAGATGCCTCACGATTGCGATGGACACGATGGGCTACAAGTGGTGAACCTGACAGTGCTGCGGCGGCTTATATTGCAGCCCGTGCAAGTCGTGCAAGGTCAGGGAGTTCGCTGATGATTTCTTTCGTGTTGTTTAACCGCACGCGATGGTTGGTGTTGCTCGGCTTGTCGAGCACTCTGCTCGCTTGTGCGGAGCCCATGCGAGATTCGGCTCCGATGCTCCCGGTGCGGCCTTTGCACGCGGTGGCCATCGCCCCCATCGCACCGGTGGTACCCGATGAATCTCCAGCACCGCCAGCGTCCTCGCCGCCACCTGCAGAGCCGCTGCCTTACTCGACGGCAGTCGCGGCGCGGTTTCCCGATCCTGAGGTGGTCCTGCCGACGCCCGCCTTCGCACCCGGCCATCCCGGCTTCACAACCAACGCTGAAATCCAGACCCTCTTGCGCAGCCTCGTGCGCGACGGTCGCGATGACCGCGCGACGATCCGCTTGTTGCATCTCGGAACTTCGCAAGCCGGCGTGCCGATCGAGGCTCTGCTCTTCACGACTCTTGCCGACACCGACGCTGTCGCGGTTGCCAAGTCAAACCGTCCCACCGTCATGCTCGTCGGCCAGCAGCACGGCGACGAGCCTGCGGGAAGCGAAGCATTGCTCGTCATTGCGCAAGAGCTTGCACACGGCAAGCTCGAAGGACTGCTCGATCGCATCAACGTGGTCTTGCTGCCGCGCGCCAACCCAGACGGTGCTCGCGACAGCAATCGATTGACAGCCAGCGGGATCGACATGAACCGCGACCACTTGCTGCTCAAGACGCCCGAGGCGCAGGCGCAGGCACAGCTCAATCGCGAATACCACCCGTCCGTGGTGGTCGATTTGCACGAGTACTCGGTGGTCGGACGCTACTTGCAGAAGTTCGGTGCGGTGCAAAAGTTTGACGCACTCGTGCAGTACGCGATGACGGCAAACCTGCCGCCCTTCATCACCAAGGCATCCGAAGAGTGGTTCAGGCAGCCTCTGCTGACAAGCCTCAAAGCCGAAGGACTGACGAGCGAGTGGTACTACACGACATCGACCGACCTCAACGACAAGAAGGTGTCCATGGGTGACGTTCAACCAGACACGGCCCGCAACGTCAACGGGCTGAGGAATGCGGTCAGTTTCCTGGTCGAGACGCGCGGCGCGGGTATCGGGCGGCTGCACTTGAAGCGCCGGGTATTCACCCACGTCACTGCAGTGACCAGCATTCTGCAAAGCACGGCGACGCGCGGTGCCGACCTCGCGAAGCTGCGTGCCTTCGTCGAGCAGGACGTGACGTCCCAGGCGTGCCAGGGCGAAATGGTTGTCGAGGCAGAGGCTACGCCAAGTGAATATGTGCTGCAGATGCTTGACCCGCAGACTGGCGCTGACAAGCCACTGAATGTGGCCTGGGACTCGGCCCTGGAATTGCGCAAGGTGAAGAAGCGCGTGAGGCCTTGCGGCTACTGGCTGTCGTCTGATCAAACCGAGGCGGTGATGCGCCTGCGCGGGCTGGGCGTGACGGTGCAGCAACTGGACGACGATGGCGACTTGCGGGCAGAGGCATACCGCGAGACTTCGCGGAAGTCGGGCGTGAGGTCGGACGTGCGCGGAACGATTTCCGATGGCGGCGCGGTCGTGCGCGTGCAGGTGCAGACCGTGCCGGCATTGATGGATGTGAAGGCCGGCGGCTATTACGTGCCTTTGGAGCAGCCCTTGGCGAACCTTGTGGTCGCAGCGATGGAGCCCGACACGCAAAACAGCTTGGTGGCGAACGGCATCGTGACGAGTGTGGATGTGCAGGCACGGGTGATGTCGAGGCCGGCGATCAAGATGACGGTCCTTCCGTGACCTCATGTTGTTGCCAGCCTCTGCGCCCCACCTTCAAGGTCTTCGCTTCCTCGCTCTCTGGGAAATCTGGGGGCTTGGGGTGAGTGCCGTGGGCGGTGAATAAAGCCCAATGGGGTTGCCATCACCGCAGCTCCTCACCCAACTCTCACCAGAGGGGAGAGGAGCAATACAAGACCTTTGATAGGGATGAGCCTGCGAGGCTGAGAGGCTGAGATTTCTTCTTGGTGAAGATCAAACATCCGTTCGCACTGAGCTTGTCGAAGTGCCTTTCACACCTCTGCAAGGCTTCGACAGCGAAAAGAAGTGTCGTTAAGCCCGAAGGATCAACGCCTCTTCGCGTGCCCCGCAGTTTGGGGAGCAATCAACAAAGCCGGGCGCTTCGTCGCCCGGCTCCGCGAGGCCCTGTCAGGTCAAGAGCCCTCGTTCCGCAGGCGCGTCAACAGAAAACCAAGAACGCCGAGTCCGGCCAACGTGAGCATCAGCGACGAGGGCTCGGGGATCACGCCCACGGTCCCGGTGGCGAACGAGAACACGTGGTCGTTGAAGTCCATATCTCCGCCGCCGGCCAGGTCTTCGAAGCTCACGAAGGTGCGGCCGGTGGGGTCGGTGAATACGTTCGCATGCGCCATGGCGTCGATGTTGCCAATGCCATTGCCTGTGTGGAAGAACAGCCCCGTGTTCAGCACATGGAGCACCACGTCGAGCTTGGTCCCCGCCGCAAAGCTTCCGAGGTTGAATTCGGTGCCGATGGGGGTGCTGTGGTTAGGAAAGATCTCCGGTGAACTATTGACCCTGATCAGGCTGTTATAGCCCGCATCCGAACCCTCGAATCGGATGATGAGGTCGCCAGTGTTCATAACAAAGAAGTCGTCGCCAACTGCTGCCTGGGCTTGCGGAGCAGCCAACGCTGCTGCAAGCCCAAGCAAAGGCATCAATGTCCTCAAGTACTTCATGAGCGGAACTCCCAAAACAAAAGGGATGGTTACTTCAACAACGAGCTGCCCGGTGGTCCACCTTTAAAGGCGAGTTCCTTCGGCAACGGTCGTGCCTGCTCGATGGGAGGTGCGCTTGTGATGTGCCGGAATGTCTTTTCAGCGGGGGCTCTTGGGCAAGCGTGAAGTCCTCGAAGTCATCCCTTTCAATGTCTTCGCTCTTTCTTCCTCTGGGAGGAAGGGCTGGGGTGAAGGCCGTGGGCGGTGAACAAAGCCATGGGGTGACATCGCCGCAACCCTTTACCCAACTTTCCCGCAGAGGGGAGAGGAGCTAATACAAAGCCTGAAACGGGGTCTTCAGGGTGCCTTCAGCAAATGAAGAATCTTTTTCCGGCAACGATTCGGACGCGCCGGAAAAAAGTGGGGGTTCGCAGCGTGCGTGTGTGAAACCCGGACGCGTGAGAGGCTGAGGGTATTTCGATCATGCCCGCTCATCACGCCAAAAGA
>Ga0070663_100002258_pt1 | contig 10800 bp, 9 predicted proteins | sample KBSC63metaG_FD_65646 | JGI IMG/M metagenome (GOLD analysis project Ga0070663, IMG submission 65646) | Corn rhizosphere microbial communities from Kellogg Biological Station, Michigan, USA - KBS C6-3 metaG | ecosystem: Host-associated > Plants > Roots > Rhizosphere > Soil ...
CGGTTGTCGCAGATGCTGCCCTTCGTGGTGGACAAGCTCACTCCGCACGGCAGGTTGCCTGCCGATGGGTTGGGCGACTTGGGCCAGTTGATGGGGCGCATGGCGGCCCGGTAGCGAAGCTCAGGACTTTGCCCTTGCGCCATGTCTCAATCCCGGGTTGCCCGGGCTACGAGGCACCACTTTCAAGGTCCTCGCTCCCTCTCTCTGGGTGACGCCTGGGGTGAGGGCCGCGGGCGGTTAATAAAGCCATGGGTTGCCATCACCGCAGCCCCTCACCCAACCTCTCCCCAGAGAGGGGAGCAGCCAATACAAGACCTTGAAGGGGGCTACGAACGCATGGACCCTCGTACGAGATCGAACCGGAATAAACGGCACTCGATCGGGCCATTCCACATCGGCACGCGTTTGCTTTCCTTCAGTCGCATCGCGCTCGGCAGCTTCATGTCAGGGCTGAGCACATAGGCCGTCCACCCTGCGGCGTGAGCGGTGTATGCATGCTTCCAATGCGCCGCGAGCCGCGGAAAGAAGTCGTCAGGCGTGTCGCGATCCTGCGCCGACGGCCGTGCCGCCTTGCCGCCGATATCGATGCGCTCGCCATACGGCGGATTGAGCATCAGCGTGCCGGGCAAGGCTTCAGCCAGCGGTGGCGCGGGGCGTTCGAGCGCATCTCCTCCGTTGAAGGTGATGGCCGCCTCGACCCCGGCGCGCAGCGCATTGCGGCGCGCGAAGTCGACCATGCGGAAGGACACATCGCTCGCGAAGATCGGCACCGCACTTGGACGGATGCGCGATTGGGCGTGGCTCTTGTGCCGCTGCCACGCGGCGCGCATGTCCGCGTCGGCGAAGGGCAGCAGCCGCTCGAAAGCGAATCGCCGTTTCAGGCCGGGCGCGATGTCGCAAGCGATCTGTGCGGCTTCGATGGCGATCGTTCCCGATCCGCAGCACGGATCGTGCAAGCCGCCGCCCTGCTCCGGCGTGCCGCGCCATCCGGCGGCGGCCAGCATGGCGGCCGCCAACGTTTCCTTCAGTGGGGCGTCGCCCTTGTCTTCGCGCCACCCGCGCTTGAAGAGGGGTTCGCCGGAGGTGTCGACGTAAATTGAGGCGCGTTGGGGCCCCACGTGCAGCGTCACCTGCAAATCGGGATGCTGCGTGTCCACACTCGGTCGCTCGCCGGTCGCGTCACGCATCACGTCGCACACGGCGTCCTTGATGCGCAAGGCCGCGAAGTTCAGGCTCTTGAGTGGGCTGCGCTGTGCGGTCGTGTCCACGCGCAGCGTGTGCCGGGGCGTGATCCACTGCGTCCAGTCGACGCTTCGTCCCAGCTCGTAAAGATCGTTCTCATCTTGGTAAGGCCCCTCGGCGACCTCGACCAGCACGCGCTGCGGCAGCCGGCATTCGAGGTTGAGCACCATCACTTCGTCAGGGCCTCCTTCGAGCGCAACACCGCCGCGCGCGGTGTGCACGTCGATGTTGGGCAGGACCCGTTTCACTTCATCGGCAAGAAAGCCTTCTACGCCCGCTGCGCATGGCAAAAAAATCGGCAGCGCCATCAGAGGGCCTTGCGCAGATTCGCGGGTGCGATCTTGAGCGCCTCGCGGTACTTGGCGACAGTGCGTCGAGCCACCTGGATGCCTTGTTCTTCGAGCATCAGCGACAACTGGCTGTCCGACAGGGGCTTGGCCGGATCTTCGGCCGAGACAAGTTGCTTGATCAGCGCACGCACCGCAGTGCTCGATGCATTGCCCCCCGCTTCGGTGTTCAGCGATGAGCCGAAGAAATACTTCAGCTCGAAAGTGCCGAACGGCGTGGACATGTACTTGGCTGTCGTCACACGCGAGATGGTCGATTCATGCAGTCCGAGTTCATTGGCGATCTCGCGCAGCACCAGCGGCTTCATCGCGATCTCGCCGTGCGTAAAGAAGCTCTTTTGTCTCTCGACAATGGCTTGCGACACACGCTGGATGGTGTCGAAGCGCTGCTGGATGTTCTTCATGAACCAGCGCGCCTCCTGCAGCCGCGAGGAGAGGCCCGTACCGCTGTTGGCCGCGCCGCGCGTCTGGCGGATCGCCTGCGCGTAAAGATCGTTGATGCGCAGCTTGGGCATCACGTCTGGATTGAGCACGACCTTCCAGTTGCGGCCCGACTTCTGAACGATGACGTCAGGCACGATGATGTTCGCCTCTGCACGAGCGAAGGGCCGCGCCGGCTTGGGTTCTAGCGAGGTGATGATGCCTTGGGCTTCCTTGAGCAGCGACTCGTCGGCACCCGTCACGGCCATGAGCTTCTTGGTGTCTCGCCGCGCGAGCAGGTCCAGGTGCTGCTTGCACACGATGATTGCGATCATCTGCGCTTCGCTGCGCGGCAGGAGCCGCAATTGCAGCGTCAGGCATTCGGACAGCGAGCGTGCGCCCACGCCCGCGGGCTCCATGCTCTGCAGCCACTTCAGCGCGCATTGCAGGTGCTCGAGAAGCTCTTCGCTACCCTCGGGGTCATCGCCAACGAGTTCCGCGACGATTTCTTCCAGCGTGTCGGCGAGGTAGCCATCTTCGTTCAGCGACTCGATGAGCACGTGCAGTGCGGCGGCGTCCTCAGGCGACAGTCGCATGCCGGGCAGTTGATCGCGCAGAAACTCCTGAAGAGTCTGTGAGGCCTGATTGCGCTCTTGAGGGTCGAAATCTTCGTTGTCGTTGCCGCTCGTGCCGCTTGCGCTCGGCGTCTCCCGAATGCCGTCGAAGTCGTCGCGCTCGGTTCCGTTCTCCCAGTCCTCGCGCTCGGTTCCGCCGAACTCCGCGGTGTCGACGCCAGCAGTCTCGTCGCTCCCGCTCGCAGCTTCGGAAGCGTTCTCCGTCTCGCGCTCGCCCGCACGCTCGGCACTCGAAGCCTCTCGCTCAATGGTTCGAAGACCGGTGAAGTGTCTTCTTCAGTTTCAAGGAAAGGATTCTGTTCGAGCATTTGCTCGACTTCCTGGTGGAGCTCGAGCGTGGAGAGTTGCAGCAATCGAATGGATTGCTGCAACTGAGGCGTGAGCGCCAGATGCTGGGAAAGACGAACCTGTAGTGACGGTTTCATGGCACTACATGCGGAAGTGTTCGCCGAGGTACACCTTGCGCACGTCCGCGTTCTCGACGATTTCTACTGGGGTGCCTTCGGCCAGAACCCGGCCTTCGCTGATGATGTAGGCGCGGTCGCAGATGCCAAGCGTTTCGCGCACATTGTGGTCGGTGATGAGCACACCGATGCCGCGCGCCTTCAGGAAACTGATGATCCGCTGGATCTCGATCACAGCGATCGGGTCGACGCCTGCGAAAGGTTCGTCCAGCAGGATGAAGCGCGGCTGGGTGGCGAGTGCGCGAGCGATCTCGACGCGGCGTCGTTCGCCTCCCGATAGTGCCGGTGCCGGCGAATGCCGCAGTTTTTCGATGCTCAGCTCGCGAAGCAAGCCGTTGAGCAGCTCGTCGATAACCGACTCCTTGTAGGGCTTGCCGGCCTCGTCGAGCTGCAGTTCGAGCACCGCACGGATGTTCTCTTCGACGTTGAGCTTGCGAAAGATCGAGGCTTCCTGCGGCAGGTACGACAAGCCGAGACGCGAACGCCGGTGAATCGGCAACCGCTCGACCGCCTCGCCATCGATGGTGATCGCGCCGGCATCTGCCCTCACCAGCCCGACGATCATGTAGAAGCTCGTCGTCTTGCCGGCGCCGTTGGGGCCGAGCAGGCCGACCACCTCGCCAGCATCAACCGCAAGGTGCACGTCCTTCACCACCTTGCGCACGCCGTAGGTCTTTTGAAGGCCTTGCGCGGCCAGTCGACCGGGGCTGCGCGGCGAGGCGGCCGCCGTTGCGCTCACTTCTTGTCTCCGAGGGAGGTGCTGGCTTTGAGCTGGGTCCCTGCAGCTGCTGCCGACGTGGCGGATGCCGCTTCCGCTGCGGCCGGCGTGCCTTCACGCGGGGTGAGCACGGCGCGCACGCGGCCTCCCGGCGCGTTCTTGCTGCCGGCAGCAGCTTGGGATCCTCCCATAACGCTGAATACCTCGGTGGTGTTGTCGTACGTCACGAGGGTTCCGGTGATCTCGTCGCCAATGGTTTCGCCGCGCAAGCGCCGGACCATGGCGTTGTTGACGAAGCGGATGGTGTCCGGCTTTTCGTCGTATTCGAGGCGGTCGGCCTGACCGTCGATGTATTCGTCCACGCCGTCGCGCTTTTGCCGGAAGGTGGCAGGTTTGGCCGCGCTGCCGAAGGCAATGGCGATCTTGTAGCCGTCCGGGCGCTCACGGACCTCGACGCGGTCTGCCTTGATGACGATGGTGCCTTTGGTGATGGTCACGTTGCCGCTGAAGACGACAACCTGCTTGAGGAGATCGAAGTTGCCTTCGCGATCTGCAACAACGTTCAGCGGCTTCGTCCGGTCGGCTTTTTCGGCATGCGCCGGGGCGCACATCGCAAAGGCCAGTGAGATGGCCGTCGCCCCGCCCGAGAGTGCACGAAAGAGAGAAGGAGGCAGTTGTGTCATAGAGGCATGAAACTTGCAGGCCATTCTAGCCCGAAGAATTCCATGATGCGGGTGAAAAATCCCGCTCAACTGCTGACAAGCGCCTTCCGCTGAATCTCAAGGGTGGGGAGCGGCTTGGTGGCGTGAACGTGAATGGGCACCACGCTACTACGCGACGGAGTGAATGATCAGCCGGCCTTGCGCACCTTGGCGATCAGGTAGTCAGCAATCGCGAGTGCTGCTTCGCTCGATCCGGCAAGCGCGCCGGAAGTGAAGTACCGGCCCTGCACGCCAATTGCCGGTACGCCATCGATCTTGTAGTCGGCCGCCAGCTTGACTGCCTGCTGCGCCTTGCTCTGCACGCTGAACGAGTTGAAGATTTCGGTGAACTTCGCGGAGTCGACGCCGTTCTGCTGCATGAACGCGGCAATTGTGTCGAGCTTGTCGAGCCGCTGGTGTTGGTTGTGAATCGCGTAGAACACCTTGCGATGCATCGTCGGGATCAGGCCCATCGCGTCGAGTGAATAAAAAATCTTCTGATGCGTCACGAAGGGGTCGGTGCGGAAGGCGACCGGCACACGTCGAAAGGCGATGTCGGTAGGGAGTCGCTTGGACCAAGCGTCGAGCGAGGGCTCGAAATCGTTGCAGTGCGGACACCCATACCAGAAGAACTCGATCACCTCGATCTTGCCCGGCGGAACCGCAAGCGCCTGGGTGAGCTTGACGTAGTGCGTGCCTTCGATGGGCGCTGTGCCCTGCGCACGGGCGAAACTGCCCAAGGTAGCGGTAGCAGCGAAGACGCCGGTGGCGATTGCCTGGGTGGAAAACTCTCGACGATTCATTCTTGTTCCTTGAAAAAGATGGGACGCCATCAGCAGAGTCTTCACGGGCCGTATTGGTTCAACTGCCTGGACTGGTGTTGGTCCATTAGGCCATTTCCTTAACGCTGCACTCGCACCAGCGAAGACTCCATGCCAGCGGCATCTAGTTTTTCCTTGGTCGAATCGGCTTCGTCTTTGCTGTCGAAGGGGCCGACGCGCACCCGATACACCGTTCTGCCGGCTTGCTCACGCTCCGTCACCTTGGCGCCTAGACCCATCATCGCGAGCTTGGCGCGCTGGGCATCCGCGTCTTCGGGACGGGCATAGGCTCCAACCTGTACGAAGAAGCTGAACGGTTCCGTGCTGCCTTTGATGGACGCGGTCTGCGGTGCGGTGTTCGCCACGGCCGGACGATCCGCGAGGATGTCGGCCGGGTCGCGCTTGGCCGCGGCGGGCTTGGACGGGGCAGTGGTGGCCGGCGTCGGCGCGACAGTGACGGGTGCGGTCGCCATGGGCGGGTTGACGGGCGGCGGTGGTGTCGCAGGCATTGGGGCCGGCATTGGCGCCGTGGCGCTCGACTGCGCTGGAACCGACGCGTTCATGTTGGGCCGTGCGGGATTTTTGCCGTGCAGCGGGGCGTTGGGGTCCCAGTTCTTGTTCTTCTCGGCCTCGATCGCGTCCTGCTCGGCCGTGCGCTGAGGAACCTTGTTGACGAAAGGCACCGGCACCTTGGTGACATACAGCGCGACGCCCAGCGCCAGCGCCAAGCCGACCATCAGGCCGACGATCAGGCCCATCACGAAGCCACCGCGTTGAAATTTCATGGGGTTTGTTCCCGACATCACATCTTTTCCGGAGCACTCACGCCGAGCATGGCGAGTGCATTCTTGATGACCTGGCTGGTCGCGCTCAGAAGAGCCATGCGGGAACGGGTGAGCTCTTCATCATCGACCAGGAATCGCACCTGGTCGTAGTACGAGTGATAGTCGCTCGCGAGCTTGCGGGCATAGAACGCGACATCGTGAGGGGCCAGGCCGTTCGCGGCCTGGGCCAGCACGTCGGGGAATTCGGCGAGATCCATCATCAAGGTCAGCTCGGCCGGCTCGGTCAGCCGTGTGAGCTGCGCTTGCGGCAAGGCTTTCGAATCACCCCCCTTTTCGTCCATCCATGCCCGCAGCACGGAGCAAATCCGGGCGTGCGCATACTGAACGTAGAAGACCGGGTTCGAATTGGCCTGTTCGAGCGCGAGGTCGATGTCGAAGACGAACTCGGTGTCGGCCTTGCGGCTGATCAGGAAGAACCGCACTGCGTCCTTGCTCGTCCAGTCGATCAGGTCGCGCATCGTCACGTAGCTGCCGGCCCGCTTGGAGAGCTTGACCTCCTGGCCGCCCTTCATCACGGTGACCATCTTGTGTAGGAGATAGTCGGGGTAGCCGGCCGGCACGCCCACGCCCACGGCTTGCAGCCCGGCGCGGACGCGGGCAATGGTTCCGTGGTGGTCAGTGCCCTGGATGTTGATGGCCTTCACGAAACCGCGTTCGAACTTGTTCACGTGGTATGCGACGTCGGGCACGAAGTAGGTGTACGTGCCATCGGACTTGCGCATCACGCGGTCCTTGTCGTCGCCGTACTCGGTGGTGCGCAGCCACAGCGCGCCGCCTTCTTCGAAGGTCTTGCCGGAAGCGACGAGGCGGCTCACGGTTTCGTCAACGCGCTTGTTCGTGTAAAGGCTCGATTCGAGAAAGTAGTGGTCGAAGTGCAGGCCGAAAGCCTGCAGGTCCAGGTCTTGCTCATGGCGCAGGTAGGCCACGGCGAACTGGCGGATGCTGTCGATGTCTTGCGGGTCGCCAGAGGCCGTGAACTCACGGTCGTCGGCCTTCACGGTTTTTCTGGCCAGAAAGTCGTCGGCGATGTCCGCGATGTAATCGCCGGCGTAAGAGGCGTCCGGCCAGTTCTCGTCGCCCGGCTTGAGACCGCGCAGGCGCGCCTGGACGGATGCGGCGAGTGTGGCGATCTGCACGCCAGCGTCGTTGTAGTAGAACTCGCGCGTCACGTCGAAGCCCTGGGATTCGAACAGGTGGCACAAGGAGTCGCCCAAGGCAGCCTGCCGCGCGTGGCCCAGGTGCAAGGGGCCGGTCGGGTTGGCCGACACGAATTCGACGAGCACTCGCTTGCCGTTGGCAGGCTGGTTGCCGAACTGGTCTGCCGCCTTCAGAACCTCGGTCACTACCGCCTGCTTGGCAGCGGGCGACAGTCTCAGGTTGATGAATCCCGGCCCGGCGATGTCCATGCCGGCGACATACCGCTGTGCCGCATCTTTTCGCCCGAGCGCGTCGATCAGCGATTGCGCCACCTCACGAGGATTCTTCTTCAATGGCTTGGCGAGTTGCATCGCCGCTGTCACGGCCAAGTCGCCGTGCGCAGCCTGCTTAGGGGATTCGAGCGCGGCGGGAACCGTCGCACCGGGGCTGACTTCCTGGATGGCTTCGTTGAGCGCACCCAAGAGTGCCTGTTTCGCTTCAATCATGCTCGAATTCTACGGTTGACCCTGGTGGCGACCCGACAGATACAAAGACGATTTCGACAAGCGGGCCCAACACGGGCAGGATTGCTGTGTCTTTGTGCTCTTCTTTTCGGACCGCGCAAAAATACCGGCGAGGCAAAGTCGGCAAGCCGGTACATTGCCGGCAGAAGCTTCCATGCAAAACGAACCCGCCGACCTGGCCCTGGAGATTCCGGAACTGCCTGTGCAAATCGGAAAGTACCGCGTGCTGCGCAAGCTGGGCGAGGGAGCCACCAGCGAAGTGTTTCTTTGCCACGACGATTTCAACGATCGCGACGTGGCGATCAAGCGTGTGCGGGTGACCGCCGACGACCCCGCTGGCGGCCGCTATTCGGAACGCTTCTTCAATGCCGAAGCCGCGCTCGTCGGCCGCCTGCAGCATCCGAACGTGGTGAAGATCTTCGACGCGGTGGTCGAGCCCGAGGCGACATACCTCGTCATGGAATACGTGCCGGGCAACACCTTGCGGCCATTCTGCCGCGCCGACCAGTTGCTGTCGCTGGAGCTCATCGTCGAAATCGGCTTCAAATGCGCGATGGCTCTGGGCTACGTTTACCGTCAGGGGTTGATTCATCGCGACGTGAAGCCAGCCAACCTGCTGGTGGTTCTGAACAACGGTGCCATCACCGATGTAAAGATCACCGACTTCGGCAGCGTCTTGAACCTCTCCTCAGACGTGACGCAGGTCTATCGCGTCGGTTCGCTTGCCTACATGTCGCCCGAGCAGCTCGACGGCGGCTCCCTCGATTGCCGTGCCGACATGTATTCGCTGGGCGCCGTGCTCTATCACCTCATCGCGGGCCGCCCGCCCTTCGACGCACAACTGCAGTCGGCGATGATGAACCAGATCTACAACCAGCAGCCGGCCTCGCTCACGGGGCTGCGCTCTGGCCTGGCGGATGCCGTCGATCAGGTCATCCAGCGCGCGCTGGCCAAGAACCCGACGATGCGCTACGAGAACTGGGAGGAATTCGCCCAGGCCTTGTCATCGCTCATCGTCAACCAGGAAGTGCCGCGCGGACAACTGCAGGGCGTGCTCGACTCGGAACGCTTCAACCTATTGCGCAGCCTGGATTTCTTTGCAAGCTTCGGCGACGTCGAGTTGTGGGAGGTCGTGCACCGCGCCAGGTGGCAGCGGTTCAACTTTGGCCACGCGCTGTATCGCAAGGGAGAAGAAGGCCGCACTTTCCACATCATTGCCCAAGGCGAAGTCGAGGTCTTTCGCGACGGACTCAAGGTGGCGCAACTGGGTTCGGGAACCTCAGTGGGCGAGATGTCGTATCTTGCGCCCAGCCCCGAACTTCGTCGGCACAGCACCGACGTGATCGTGACCCAGGCGACTACCACCATTTCATTCACGCCCGACACACTGGCGCAGGTGAGCCCGACCTGCCGGCATTACTTCGACGAAGCTTTCATCCGGGTGCTGGTGCGGCGGCTGCACGCAGCGCACGAAGCGCTTGCGCATCCGCGTCGAATTCTTTGAGGGGCCGACGCGCTTGACGGCGTCGATCCGGCGAGCGGTTTTCTCGCGGTCCAGTCCGCCCGACACATGCGCTTTTTGCGTTGTCTTGCTTGCCTGCTGCGCACGGCGGTGATTCAATGCGCGCGGTCCATCCCGCCACGCAAATTAGTTCGAGGAGATCCCCATGAAGAAGATGTTGTCTGTGCTGGTCCTGGCCTGTGGTGCCCTGTCTCTTGCGGCCCATGCCGCCGACGCAGGTTGCGAAGCGAAGGCCACCGAAAAGAAGCTGGTGGGCGCCGCCAAGGCCAGCTTCATGAAAAAGTGCGAAGCCGATGCCGGCGCCGACAGTGCGAAGGCAGCGTGCGAAACCGAGGCCGGCGAAAAGAAACTCGCCGGTGCGGCGAAGAGCAGCTTCGTCAAGAAGTGTGCTGCCGATGCCAAGGCAGGCGCCAAGGCTGATACCGCCAAGACCGCGTCTGCTGCGTGTGAGACGCAGGCTGGCGAGAAGAAGCTGGTTGGCGCAGCCAAGAACAGCTTTGTCAAAAAGTGCACTGCTGAAGCGACGAAGTAGAGCGTGTTCGTGGCCCGCCGGGTCAAGCTCTGAATGGACCTTTGCAATGGTCCGACCCGGAGTTTCCGGTGGGTGCGAACTCTCGCTCTGTTGGGTTGGGTTCGGAGAGGGCTGCGTTGATATCCAAGCCCTTGCGTTCTCGACCGCCGTTGTACTCACGCTCACCCATCTTCCAGATGGGTAATGTGGCAGTTGTCCGTCACCGTTGCCTTCCTTGTCAGCCGTTGTCGGATTCCACGCCGACCGGGCCACCCGCGTTCGACACCGCGGCGACCACGCCGCTGGCATGCAGCGCAGCGATCTCTGTCGTCGAGTAGCCCAGCTCGCCAAGCAGGCCATCGGTATGCTCGCCGATCCTCGGAGCGGCGCTGCGTACTGGCAGTCGCTGGCCGGCCAGCGTCAAAGGCAAGAGTGGTGCGCGTGTGTCGATGTCGTGATCGGCGCCGCAGCTTCCGGCGGCGATGCGCATCGGCGCGAGCCCGCCCGTGGCGTTGAGATGCGGATCATCAAACAGGTCTTGCGGTCGCGTGATGGGTGCATGAGGCAGGCCTTGTGCTTCAAAGGTCTGCGCGATGTCGCGTGCGCTTCGGTCGGCGAGTCGCGCACGCAGCAGGGGCATCAGCCACTCGCGGGATTGCACGCGCTGATTGTTCGTCGTGAGCCGGGCATCGGCTTTGAGTTCGTTCAGCGCGAAAGCCTCGCAAAAGAGCGCCCACTGGGTGTCGGACACCACGGCCAGGAAGATCTGCTCGCCGTCCTTCACCGTGAACACGTCGTAGATGCCCCAGGCGGATATACGACTGGGCATGGGCGCAGCGGCCTTGCCTGTGACGGCGAACTGCATCATGTGTTGCGCGACGAGGAGCACGTTGTTCTCGAAGAGCGCACTCTG
>Ga0070663_100002262_pt1 | contig 10786 bp, 10 predicted proteins | sample KBSC63metaG_FD_65646 | JGI IMG/M metagenome (GOLD analysis project Ga0070663, IMG submission 65646) | Corn rhizosphere microbial communities from Kellogg Biological Station, Michigan, USA - KBS C6-3 metaG | ecosystem: Host-associated > Plants > Roots > Rhizosphere > Soil ...
GGCCCAGACTTGAATGAGAGCCGTGTGCACGTTTCGACACACATACAGCGCCCGACGACCCGGTTGGCGCGGACTCAACAAAGCCGGTCGAGATTCGTCGACCAGCTTGCTGCCAGCTTCGCTGGTCGATCAGTGCGTCGAGGTTGGCCTCGACGTAGCTGAGCACATCCATAACTTGGACTCGCGTGCCCAAGTTTGACTACTCACGAATTGTCAGCACCGCCCTCACGCTCTGCATCAGTGGCGACAAGACGCGCTGCGCCGCACGCTCGGCAAATTCATGGTCCGTACCGGCCGAGTTGCGCGACCACAAACTCCCGCTGGGCGCTTCAGTAAGTCCTGCCTTTGAGGACGGACACATCCCAACCGTCGCCCATGCTTGGTCCCGCAGAGAAGCTCCATCAACTCGAGGTGGCCCACAGCCAGCCCACATCCGCCGCCTTTGCCGTTGTCGAACTTAAGAACAGCCGTGCATCGCATGGCGCCCTCAGTGCGGCAGAAAGATAACTCAGCGCGCGCGCCCCATCCTTTTCGAGGTCTTCCTTATTGTCATTCTATGGCGCAGCTCACATATTAAATATGTTGATGCTAGGATAAGGGCATTACGCATCACTTGATGCAGATGAACTGGTAAGTGACGCAACAAAGTCCCTTTTAATGGGGCGCAGAATACTCACATTGTCAACAGTTAACACACCCTTCAAGCCATGCTTCTCAATAAGTTCATTCAGTTTACGGCTAGTTATTCCAGCTCTGGTTTCGGATCGATTTTCAACTACTTCTTTTAGGAAATTTTTACGCACAGCCTTGTCAAAAATTCCCCAGTGAATCAAGTGCTGATCAATGAACGCAACATAGTCCATTATTGCGTTGACTGACTCATAATGTATGCCAGAGTTTAAAAAATGACTTGCCCTTATTGAACTCCAGCTCAATGGCATGGAGCCTGGCACCGCATCTGGAGGAGTATTTTCCTCCTCTATAACGGCCTCTATCGTTTGCATATATGTGGCATTCAGCACCCCAGCCGCACTTGCCGCTCCATGAAACTGAATATTTTCATGACCCTTTATTGTCCCATACAGCGGCATATGAAAATTTGGATCCTTTACTATTTCTACAGTATCCTCAGTAATATTGATCCCATCAAAAAGTTGCTCTATATTGCGATTGTCTTGCCCTATACAATTGATTAGCTGATCAATTTCGATGACTTTCTTTTCCACAACGCAAGGGTGCAGAACCCCATCAATTCGTCGCAGTACAACGCGGTCATGGTCGGATTGATCATCAATGACATGATATAGATCCAGAGAAAGGCGCAGCTTCTCTCCAATGGGCTCAATTCCTGCAATCTCGCCAGAATTCCAAATCAGCCCCTCCTTTTCGAGCGTTGCTTTTGCGTCGACAGCCAATGTTCCATCTCGTAGGGCAGAAAACCCATTTCTGGCAACCCACATGACGTCATTAACTCTTTCCTTATAAGTTTGTTGGTTTACCTTAAGGAAACGCTGAATAATTCGGCCCGAATCCTGCATGCATAGAGCGCCATGAAGCAACGCCCGAAATCGCCGACGCAACTGAGCTTTGCTAGCTACGAATTTGCGCAGAAGAAGCGCGTGACGCGACGCGAGAAGTTTCTCGCGGAGATGGAGCAGGTAGTGCCGTGGGCGCGGCTGGAGGCGCTGATTGAGCCGCTGTATCCCACAAGCGGGCGGGTAGGTCGCCCGCCCAAGGGTGTGTCGCTGATGCTGCGCATGTACTTCCTGCAGCAGTGGTTCGGCTTGGCCGATGAAGCGCTGGAAGACGCGATCTACGACAGCCAGTCGATGCGCGAGTTCACGGGCATCGACCTGTCGCGTGAGGCGGTGCCCGACGCCACGACGCTGCTGAAGTTTCGCCGCCTGCTCGAACAACACGGTCTCACGGCCAAGCTATTCGAGGGCATCAATGCGGACTTGGCCGAACGCGGGTTGCTGCTGCGCGAGGGCACGATGGTGGACGCCACCATCATCGCCGCGCCCCCGTCGACCAAGAACGAAGACAAGTCGCGCGACCCCGAGATGCACCAGACGAAGAAGGGCAACGAGTGGCACTTCGGCATGAAGGCACACATCGGTGCGGACGCTGATTCGGGCCTAGTGCACAGCCTTCACGCTACGGCCGCCAACGAAAGCGACGTGGCGCACACGCACGAAGTGCTGCACGGGCAGGAGACGAATGCCTTCCTAGATGCGGGCTACATCGGCGTCGAGAAGAGGCCCGAGGTTGCACAGGCGCAGGCTGAAGGCAAGATTCGCAGCGACATCGAATGGAACGTGGCTCTGCGACGCAGCACGATCACCAAGATGGCCGAGGGCACCCTCAAGACACTCACGAAGGCGCTCGAGCGCGTGAAAGCGCAAATTCGTTCTCGGGTAGAGCACCCGTTCCAGGTGGTTAAGAACCTATTCCATTACAAGAAGGTTCGCTACAAAGGACTGGCCAAGAACGAGGCACAGCTGTACAGCCTTTTCGGCTTGGCCAACCTCGTCATCGCCAAGAAGAAGCTACTTGCAATGGCGTCACAAGGCACTGGTGCGCCTTGAGCGCAGATGAGGTGCCCCGCAAGGGGCAAAACAAGGCTTTCGGGCCTCGAGTTAACGTGAATTTGCGCGGATTTCATTCCGCATCGTGAAATCTGGCCGTCGCCGACGGGCAGCATCACTGGATGTTGAATTGATCAGCGTTTCCTTAACGCTGGGCGAATCCTTTAAGAACAACCCTCTACGGATGGATGCCGCGGCGGTTCCCCCTCCACCATATGCAAGAATGCTGCGCCCTTTGCCCTTTTGAGAGCATTCGGCGTCTGAGAGGATGAACGCATTCCCGTCCACGATAGGAGTAAACCCCTTGTTATCGTCGAAAGTGGCCAAGCGTTCATAATCTGCCTTTGAGAGCAATGAAGTTAGCATACGACCATTGTTTATTTGGTCTATCAGATCAACAATGGATTGAATATGCTTATCAGCATATTCTTCATTCAAGAGCTTTTTTACATCGTCAATTTGCGGTATTTTATCCAATGACTTTCCAGAAAGCTGAAAATATCCTGCTTCGGCAAGTGACCTGTACAACAAAGGGGCTCTATCGCCGGCGATGGGTTCAAAATCGCCCATATAGAACTGTCCCTTTTGATAAAATACATTTCTGGAGTCAGACAATCCTGTGCCTATGGTCAACTTGTTGGCACGAATAGTTTTTGTATGGTCCGACCCCGCTAAATTATAAGCAACTTCAATCTTGTACCCAGAAACTGAATCAGCTTCTATTTTGAGAACCTCTCCGACAATGCCTGGAAAGTCATGAATATTCTGTGAATGCACTAGGCTCTGGTAAAATTGACGGGCTTCCACGTGCGACACGCCAAAGGCTTCATTAAGCTCAGGATTATAGTTGGACGCAGCGGTTTCGGCCTCGTTTTCCAAAATGCCCGATGTTTGTGCTAGCTGGCTATGTCCGCACCAAATACCGCTATCCTTGCCAATAAAAAGTATCGATTGCATTTTTTTATTTGGCATAAACTCCCAGTATTTCGTCATGTTATTGCCGCGACCAATACAAACGGTGTCATATCGCGGCGCTGGATTTTTATGCAATTCCAACAAGCGCTCGATATGCTTGACATTCACTTGCTCCAATTCTTTTTCGAATCGTTGCTGCATGGCGGGTATTTTAGACTTCATCCACGCCGTATCTTTAAGAAATTTATCCTTATTTTCTAATTCAGGAAAAAACGAGCGTATATAAAACGGTAATTGGTCTACAACATTCGTTCCACTGAGATTGAGTTGTTTTATTCTTTTAGAGTCAATGAATATGTTGGCTATTAAATCTTCAAACTCAGAGATGTTGAGGGCTGCCTTATTCATCACATATTGCAGCAATGGGTTGTGCAAATTGTCCTGGACAGACTCATTAAGGTACTGCTTGACACTCTCAAAATTATTTAATATGTAAACCTGTCGTTCGGATGGCGATTGACCGAATCTAGTTACATTCAAAATACCAAGATCGATTAAATCTCCCAGCACAGCATAAAAGTCACTAGATAGCCGGTTGGTCGATGCCTGCGCTGGAATAGGGGCAACGGTTGTCGCTGAGTCATGTTGGGGCTCATCCTCTTGTAGATTGAAGGGGTTGACGGGGATGAAGCCGCTGCTGCGAGTGTTTTGGGCTCTTGCCAAACGTGTCGCCTGTAACGAGCGGAGCACGCTGAGTTCGCTTTCATCTCCGAGGCTGGGCGCATCGCTTGCGTTGGTTCTGCCACTCGCCCGAGACAATTGCGATGCAATTTCCTGCGAGCTTTGTTCGTGCTCCTGCACGTTGAATCGAGGGTCGCCCCGGCTGGTAGTGTTTCTGTTAATCATGCTCTCGCTCGGCCTTCCTGTACCCTGCGTTTCCCGCAGGGTTGTCAATCAGTGAAATGACTACCATACGGGCTGCACTCATCTACAGAGGGCCACTAAGCGAAGGCGAGACAGGTTTGACGAAACTCTGACTGGAACGGCGGCACCAGGTTGCAGAAATCGGTGTGAGTCGCAGGGGTCAATACCGATCAGCCGAATTCGAAATCAAAATCGCGTGAGCGTTTGATCTGGGCGAGTTCATTGCCGCGCCGCTACAGCAGGCTTATTTGGGTGTGGAGTGGGCTTATTGGTGTTGCGTGCGGCCAGGACTCCACTCTCGCGTTGGTCGACGGTGGAGACGCCTTCGATCGATGTGCTGACGGTGTGGGCGCTGGATTCGACGTAAGCAATCAGCACATAAACAGATGCTCGCGCGGACTTTGATCCTTTGATCCTGTCGGGCGAACGGTAAAAGATTGGTCTCGTACTTCAGCACCCTGAAGCCGTTCGAATTTCAATCTAGCCTGTCTAGCTGCTGTAGGGGCAGTAGACGGGCTGGCCTTGCCGCGTAGCGCTTGCAGGTCGAGATGACCAAGTTCTTGCAAGACGGCGACTATGGAAAGATCAGTCAAGTCCGGGTGCTCGGGTCTGCGCTTTGCCGGCCACCCGGCAGCCATTACCGCCCGCCCATCACCTCCTCGATAGCAGCCGTCGTGTTCATCGCATGCTCGGCCACCTGGTCGATGCTCATGCCGATGACGGTCAACGGGTAGGTGCCGGACACGATGCCGCGGTAGGCGATTTCGGCGGCGACCATGTGCGGTGCCATGCCTTCGATTGCGGCGACGAGGCATTCGACGAAGGAATCGAGTCCCGTGTCCCCATAGAGCTCTTCGGCCTGGTCGGTGACGCGGTACTCGAAGAGCTCGCCGTCGGTGTTGTCGATGTCAATTCGAACGATCACGTTTTACTCCCATACGTAGCAATGCAGACATTGTCGATGCGTCCCCCTGCACGCGGCCCGAAGAATGCCGCTGAAGAAGTGCCCGGTGGTCCGTCTGCACTTGCGTTCGAAGGGCGCAAACCCGCGACCATGCCCGCGATTTTTCCGTCGCGCGTCACGAGGGTCTCGTTGGACGCATGCGTGATCAATCGCTTCGCCACGTCGCCCACCTATGTTCTTGGGGGAGGTCTATCGCGTTTTAGGGAGGGCGCAAGCACCCCTATGCGACTAACTTTGGCGCATGGGATTTGGAAGCGGAAAGCTGCTTTCGAAAAGCCATAACGGTAGTCATGTCGACGACCGTCACCGCCGCCCACGACACGTCGTCGCACTTCCCTCGGACGTCCGTGGATGGCAAACCAAGCGATTCTTCGCCCATGTCGGGTGATGGATTTTTCTTTGTCAATCTGTCTCAAGGAGAACCACGATGCAAACCAAGACCACACGTCACGACGCCCCCGAAGCCTCGACCGCGACATTGCCGACGACCTTCGTCTCGGCTGAAGAAACGGCCGAGCTGACGAAGATGCTCGAACTTGAATTCGAGCAAGCCCAGCAAGTGGCCGGCGGCCTCGCTGCCTCCATTCAATGCTGCTCGTGTCATTGCTGCAGCTGCCACTGATCGAAGTCCTGCCCAGGTCTTCACAGTGCCGGGGCGAAGGCTCCCTCTCTCACTTCGCCCCGCCTTTTCCTCAGGAGCATGACGATGATCACCAATGAGCAATTGCGCGACAGCTTTCTCACACCCGCGATGAAGTACTACTTCGACCGCAAGCTATCACCGCTGCCGAGCGCAGAGGTCGATGCGCGCATCGAAGAACTGTTGAAGTACCTGAACATGGCGGCGCACAGCCACGGCGGCATTCCATTCTCGGATGAGATCGACGACGTCTGGCACCTCTGGATCATGCAAACAAAGGAATACATGCGCCTGTGCCAGAAGCTGCAAGGCAGCAAGTTCATTCATCATTCGTCGAACGACTACGAAGAGTTCACCGACAAGAACATCAAGGACAGACCTGTCGACCTGCCTCGCGCGGTGGCGATCCTGCGCGCCTACTTCCTCAACTACGGGCCGCTCGAAGAAGACCGGCTCAGGTATTGGCCGGTGGCGGCACAGATAACGCACAAGCTCGGGTGGACAGCGCAACGGCTCAATGCCTGGCTGAGTGCGGAGGTCTCGTCTTGCAAGACCGCACAGCATCGCGAGCCGGCGCTCGAGACGGCGCAATGAATCCCATTCGTTTCCGCAAGGAGGCGGTCGCAGCCCAGTGCGAAACGCTGTACGGTGCGCCTCTCATTGCGCAGACGCCGCGTCTGGGTGTGCTCGTGGTCGCACTGGTCTTGGCATCGATGCTGTTTCTTGCCTTCGCAGCATGGGCGCAGTACACGCGCAAGGAACACGTCGTCGGCTACCTCGCACCCACCCGAGGACTCATCAAGGTGTTCACGCCACAAGCGGGCACCGTGCTCGAACGCCGTGTCATTGAGGGCCAAGTCGTGAAGCAAGGCGACGTGCTGATGGTGGTGTCGAGCGACCGCTCCAGCACGTCCACACGCGACGCGCAAGCAGCGGTGCTCAGCCAGTTGACCGATCGGCGCGAGAGCCTGCGACGCGAGCAGGAAAAGCAAGCGGAGATCGATAGCCTCGCGGCATCCGCGGTTGCACAACGCGTGCGAAGCCTGACCTCCGAAATCGAACAGGCGCGAACTCAAATCGATCTCCAAGCTCATCGAGTTGCCAGCGCCGAACTCAGTGTCAAGCGACATGAAGGGCTGGTTGCATCGCATTTCATGTCGGAGGCGGCGCTGCAGCAAAAGCAGGACGAGCTGCTCGATCAGCGCGGCCAGCTTGCGAACTTGAATCGCACGGTGGCGGGGCTCGCTCGCGATCTCGACGCCGCACGCACCGAACTCGCCAGCAGCAGCCTGAAGCGCGCCAACACTGCTGCGCAACTTGGCCGTCAAATGTCGGAACTCGACCAACAACTCACGGAAACCGACAGCAAGCGCAGCGTGGTTCTGACCGCAGCCGCCGATGGGACCGTCACGACCATCCTGGCAGAAGTGGGCCAGACCGTGAGCCCCGCTGCGCCGCTCATGTCGATCTTGCCCGAGGGCGCGGCCCTGGAAGCTGAACTGCTCGTGCCCACGCGTGCGGCGGGCTTCATCAAGCCGGGGCAGTCGGTGGCCCTGCGATACCAGGCCTTTCCATATCAGCGCTTCGGACACCACGAGGGCCAGGTGCTGCGCGTGGGTCGAAGCGTGATCCAGCCGAATGAAACCAGCATACCCGTCACCTTGTCGGAGCCGGTCTACCGCGTCACGGTGCGCATCCCGGCGCAGCAGGTGCAGGCCTACGGGCAAGCCATGCGACTGCAATCGGGCATGTCGGTCGATGCGGACATCTGGGTCGACCGGCGGCGGGTCGTCGAATGGCTGTTCGATCCCATTCTCTCCGTCACTGGTCGGGTGTGAGCATGCTGGACTTCTCGTTTTCACGTCGCGTGCCATTCATCCTGCAAACGGAAGCGGCCGAGTGCGGCCATGCCTGCATCGCGATGTTGGCTGGCTACCACGGCCACCGCATCGATCTCGCGACACTGAGGGCTCGGCATTCGGTGTCGCTCAAGGGATCGACGCTGGCAGACCTGATGCAGTTGGCAGGCGCCATGGGACTCGATGCGCGCCCCTTGCGGCTGGAGATGAATCATCTTGCCGAGTTGAAGCTGCCTTGCGTGCTGCACTGGGACTTCAATCACTTCGTGGTTCTCACGCGCGTGCGTGGCGGCGTGGCAAGCCTGCATGACCCGGCGATCGGTTCGCGCGATGTGCCGCTCGTCGAATTCTCCAAGCACTTCACCGGCGTGGCGCTCGAACTGACGCCGACACACGAGTTCATGCCGGCAAATGAAAAGCGAAGCATCCGGTTGCGAGAACTCGTGGGCAGCTTGCCGCGACTGGGCCCGACGCTCGCTCAAGTGCTGGCGCTTGCCTTGACGCTGCAGGCCTTCGCGCTCGTTGCGCCCTTCTTTCTTCAATGGGTGGTCGATGAAGCCATCGTGTCGCAAGACCGCGATCTCATCAGCGTGCTGGGTGTCGGCTTCCTGCTGCTGGCCTTGCTGACGGCCGGCGTCACCGCGTTGCGGTCCTGGGTACTGATGGTGCTGGGCACCAACCTCAATCTGCAGCTGATGTCGAACCTGTTTCGCCACCTCATACGCTTGCCGATAGTGTGGTTCGAGAAGCGGCACATCGGTGACGTGGTCTCGCGTTTCGATTCGCTCAATACCATCCAGCGGGTTTTGACAACCAGCGCACTCGAGTCGCTGATCGACGGTGTCATGGCATTGGGCACGGCGGCGATGATGTTCATGTACAGCGCGCGCCTCGCGTGCGTGGGACTTGCGGCTGCGACGCTCTATGCAGTGCTTCGCTTCGCGCTGTACCGCCCTTTTCGGCAAGCCAGCGAAGAGCAGATCGTGCGCGGAGCCCGGCAGCACAGTCACTTTCTAGAGACCGTGCGCGGCATGCAGGGAATCAAGCTCTTCGCACGCGAAGACCAGCGCACCACTGCGTGGCAGAACCTCGTCGTTGACCAGTTCAACGCGGGCATCCGCACGCAGCGTCTGGCGCTGCTCTACCAAGGATTGAACGGCTTGCTGTTCGGCATCGAGAACGTCGTTACCGTGTGGCTGGGCGCGCGTCTGGTGCTCGATGTGTCTGGTGGTTCCGGCTTCTCTGTGGGGATGCTTTTCGCATTCGTCGCCTACAAGACGCAGTTCGTGCAACGCGTGGCCGCGCTGATCGAAAAGGGGCTGGAGATGCGCATGCTGGCGTTGCACACCGAGCGCGTAGCCGACATTGCGTTGACACCGACCGAGCCGCGCGACACAGCAACGGCCCACGGGGCAGCACCGGTGTGCGGCACCATCGAGTTGAAGAACGTCTGCTTTCGCTACGCCGATTCTGAACCGCTCTTGATCGACAACGTGAACCTGCGCGTGGAGTCGGGTGAGTCGATTGCCATCGTCGGTCTGTCTGGCAGCGGGAAGACCACACTGGTCAAGCTGATGCTGGGCTTGCTTGAGCCCACGTCGGGCAGCATCGACATCGATGGCGTGCCCCTCGCTCGGTTGGGCTTGTCCCGCTATCGCAGCGCGGTAGCGAGCGTGATGCAGGACGATCAGTTATTTGCAGGATCGATTGCCGAGAACATCTGCTTCTTCGATCCTCAGGCCGACGAATCGAGGATCGAGTCCAGCGCACAAATGGCCGCGATGCACGACGACATCCTCGCCATGCCGATGCAATACAACACGCTTGTCGGGGACATGGGTACCGTGTTCTCGGGCGGGCAGAAGCAGCGCATCCTCCTGGCTCGTGCGCTGTATCGGCAGCCGCGGATCTTGTTTCTGGACGAAGCCACCAGCCACCTGGATCTCGTCAACGAACGCTTCGTGAATGAATCGGTGCGAACGCTGAATCTCACCCGAGTCATCGTCGCGCATCGCAAGGAGACCATTGCAAGTGCGGACCGTGTGATCAAGCTGGCGGGTGGACGGGTGGTGAGCGGCATGACCGTGACTGAAGGCGGAACCCAACGGCGGGCGCTTCAGCAACTCTCGTGACCAGGGCGGGATCGAAGAATGGATCTTGGCGCCAGGCACCTTTGGAAGCAATTCGACGGGTTCCGCTTTACTTTCTCCCGACCGCCCCAAATGCGAACCGGCACCAGTGGCGATGCGTGCGAATAAACATCTGCAAATCGCTTCCTTTGGAGAACGCTGCATCGACAACACACTGTGTCTTCCCCAACACAATGCGGTCATCCAGATGAAGCTATTGAACACCCTCCGACGTATTGCCGGCATCGTCGCCCCCGTGAGCGCCGCACAAGTCGCCACGCCGGTGTCGGCGCAGCCGGGCGGCAATGGTCGCTATGCCACAGTCGACGTGGCCACTGCCACCAGGAGGCTCGACAACTTCCACGGCATCGAAGCCCGGTGGACGCAGAGCGACTTCATCTCCAGGGCTACTATAAGTTGGGTGCGGAGGCGGTAAAGCGCATGAAGTGCTCGGCAGGCGGATTACGGCTCATCGTGTGCCGCGAGGGTGTGGTGCGAGCGTCGGACTTTCTTCGGAATCTGCCCTGGATGACGAGCATCACCCGCGCAGGTTCTTGTTGAAGAACTCCACGGTTCGCCCCCAAGCCAACGCTGCGGCAGCAGCGTCATAGCGCGGCGTGGTGTCGTTGTTGAATGCGTGCTGCACCTTCGGTTAGGGCCCGTTCGGGGATAAGTTGTGCATTTGGCCGCCGGCTGCGAGATGCGATGCAAGGCGCAAAGCGCAGCGATGCCCATAGGCATCGCGAGCATTTGCAACGCCGCAGCGC
>Ga0070663_100002266_pt1 | contig 10764 bp, 6 predicted proteins | sample KBSC63metaG_FD_65646 | JGI IMG/M metagenome (GOLD analysis project Ga0070663, IMG submission 65646) | Corn rhizosphere microbial communities from Kellogg Biological Station, Michigan, USA - KBS C6-3 metaG | ecosystem: Host-associated > Plants > Roots > Rhizosphere > Soil ...
GCGTCAGCGCGTGCAGGAACTGGTGAAGCTTCTTGCGGGCCCGGCTCCCATGCCAGGTTCCGACGGCTGGGCGAAGCTGAAGCCGAAGGTCGACGAAGTCCGGGCAGCCTGGGATGCCGTCGTGAAGCGCATGAAGGCGATCGGCGAGGCGCCGGACAAGTTCATCATCGCGAAGATCCGCGACCAGGTCACCGCATTGCTCGAGCAACTCGTCCCGGCGGAGGTTCATCTTGAATTCGGGATGTCGACCGTGCTCGAAAAGAACTTCGAGCCGACGTTCCGCACTGGCGGTCCCTCTGGCGCTACGGAGCTGACGCTGAACGCCAAGCTCGACCAGAACCTTCTCACCGGGACGTCGAGCGCGAAGTTCGAAGGCGACTTGAAGAACTTCAGGCTCAACCTCTTCGACATCCTGGTCATCTGGGTCCGCAGTATTCACTTCGAAGCGAGCAGTGGCTCGGCTCCGAGATTGTCCCCGCCCGACATCGACCATGTGGAGCTCGAGGGTTGCCTGAGTTTCATCGACGAGCTGAAGCAGTACTTCCGGGGCGGGAGCGGCCCGTACACCCTGCCTGTGCTCAATGGTGTTCGTGCGGGCTACAGGCTGCGGCCGGGCGTCATCCCTGTGGGGCCGATGATCATCCAGGATCTCGTGCTCGATGCCGCCATCGAGATTCCCTTCGACGACCGCGCGGCGGTGACGTCGTTCGGTGTGTCGAGCCGGGAGCAAACCGCGCTGCTGTTCATCTCGCCCTATGGCGGGACGATGTACTTCAACATCGCGATGGCGGGCGACCGTCTCGTGAATGTGGACGCGAGCTTCGCCGCCGGCCTCGTTTCCGCTTTCGATCTGGGCGCGGTCGTCGGAACCGGCATGGTGACGCTCGGGCTTGGGTACCACCAGTCAGCCAGCAGTCTCACGCTTGACGGCTTTTTCTACGCGGGCGGCCACGGCACTATCCTCGAAGTGGTGTCGATGGGGGTCAGCCTGCGCATCGGCATGCGCCACCAGGACTCGGCTGTCAACGGCTACGGGGAGTTCTCAGTCGAACTCGGGCACAAGCCGTTCGCCTGGACCTTGAGTTACTCGGTCTCGAAGAACGTGTCGCGCGTGACGGCTGCGTCCGACAAGAGTCGGCGGCAGCGGACCCTGACCAATCTGGACGCGTCCGCCTATGAGTCGCTTTTCCTCCATGAAGCGACGTGGCGCGAATTCCACGGCGCATTCGTGCCCGCCACCGTGCACGCCGAAGGGGAGCCGACATGCAACTGACCTGGATCGCCATCCCCAAGGGCGTCGTGCCGCGGCATGACTCGAGGAACCTGCTGCGCGTGTCCGTGATGCCGATCATCGCTCCGGACAGCCTCGTGCAAGGCGCCGCATCGCTGCCGAACTGGCCGCAGCTCATGAAGGACGCGCTCGCAGGCGTGCAGGTGAGCGTCGGCAGCGAGCAGAAAACCATCGCGGTGGACACACGACATCTGCGGCCGGACATCTGGGACGCGGCTTTCGCAGGCAGGAAGGGGCGTCCGGTCACTCGCGAACCTCGCGCCCTCAAGAGGATCGCGGATCGCACCAGCGAGACCGCACGCACTGTGCTCGATGCCACGGGCGCCCTGGTCGCACTGCACGTGCATGCGCGCGACGCGGCGGGCGCGGGCAGCCTGAAGCGCGTGAGCATCACGGACCTGTTCACCCACGAGCATGCGCCGGGCGCGCCCACGAAGTCCGCCAGCGGACTGGGCTGGGGCGAGCGATTGCGCAGCAGCTATTCCGAACTGGCGGACATCTTCCTGCCGCCGAAGCCGGGCTTTGCCGCGTTGCGGGCCGCCTCGGAACGCTCGATTGCGCCGCAAGGCATGGAGGACGTCGTGGACGCCGTCGCACGAATCTTCGGCCCCGACAAGATCTCGACGTCGCGGGCGGTTGGCCAACCCGTCTTCTCTGCAATGGGCCGCTCGCAGCTGGGCGAGGCCGTTGCGTCGCTGGAGATCAGGCCCGTGCATGGCGTGGCGCGCACCGCTTCGCAGTCGCTCACGTGGTCGAAGGCGGCCGTGCGCCACATGGCGTCCACGGTCGCATACATCCCGCAAGGGGGTGAGGACCCCGAAGCCAAGATGGCGCAGCGCACGCAGGAGCAGATGTCGTCCGAGCCGAACACGCTCGCGGCTCTCCAGGCCGAGACCGGGCTGCTGGGCGTGCTCGGGCTGGTCTTCGACGTCGAGGTCGACGTCGCCGCAGCGAACCTCGATGGGCAGACGGTGACCGCAACCGGCGTGTGGCGCAGCAACTCGGGATTTTCGTCAAGCTCGCTGCGCACCCGCATGAACGCAAGCGGGTACCCGAAGTCGAACGATCCGCTGCTGACCGAGAATGGATTTCTCCGCATGGGCACGAAGGACTCGAACGGCGAGCCGGATTTCATGCTCACGGATTTTCGCTTCGACGAAGGCTTGCGCGACTTGCAGAGAGCGGCGCAGGCCGACCGCAACAACCTGCCTCGTTATTCGCCTGCGGCCAGTGAGATCGCGGCGCCGCCGCAGGCGTTCCAGCAGATGCATTCGCACGAACTCACCGTGCACTGGCGAAGCCGGCCCGACAGGTCTGCGCGCGGCGACAACGCCGACGCAGGCGACCTCTTCCTCGAGGACCTGGTGGTCGGCGCGCGGCCCTTGATCGGCCAAGTTGGCGCGAGCAAGGAAGTTCGGTGGTTCGACATCGCGGCCAAGAAGGTGCACTACGAGAAGTTCGCGCACCTCCACCGCACCGCCGCCGACCTGCAGCGCGACGCGGCATTCGCGCCGCTCGTGAGCTTCGACAAGCGCACCGAACAGACCTGCAGTGTGTCCGAGGCCTTCATGTCGTGGAACGGCTGGGGCTACGGCGTTGCGCTTCCCGGCAGCAAACCGTCTGTCCGCTTCGAAAAGACCGAAAGGCCCGAAGACCCGCTTCCCTTGTTTTCGTTCGGCACGCAGGTGTTCGTCGCGGCCAAGACCGTCCTGCGCGACGGCTCGTCGCTGCCGGATGCCGCTGAGATCGCGCACCAGCTAGGGCGTCACGTGGACTCGGTCACGCCGGACTTCGTCCTGGGAGCTGCTTCCGCACGCGCGCCGAAGCCCTTCACGCTCTCGCGGTGGGAGCGGCTGGGCGCGCCCACCGTGCTGCACGATCATGAGCCGCCACGCGACGGATGGTGGCCGAAGGAATCCGCGACCCGCATCGTCGTCGCATCGGCGGAGCGTGAAGGCCTCCGGGGCAGGCACGAATCCGTTCGCGTCGTCGTGCCCGCGCAGATGTCCAACATGCATTCGACCTGGCGTCACGGCGTGTTCGAGCGGGTGTCGCCAAGGCACAGCGCGTATGCGTCGCACGCGCGCGATCCCGAGACCGGGAGTTTCATCAGCGCCACCGGCGCCGGCTCCGGCCGCGCGGAACAGGTCTGGCGGCTCGGCGACGTCGATGCGCCCAGCGGCAGGCCGTATCACCCCGACCCGCTGGTCACGCAGTTCCGCGTGTGGGCGATCCGGCCGCACCGGCCCGACCGGGTCGATGGTGTCGTGGTGCGCCAGCCCGGCATGCCGGAGAGCGTCGCCTTCGATCTCTACGGCGACGGCCACCAGTGGCCGCATGCCAGGGCGCTCAAGCTCAAGGTCATCGCCGCCGGGCGCGACCATGGCAAGCTGTTCGACCTCTCCGGCGACACGCTGGCAATGCGCATCCCGCGAGGCGAGCGGCTGACCCTAGTCATCGTGCCCGAAGGCCCGGGGAAGGACCTCGCGGTCCGGCACGCGTTCGGCGAACAGCGCCTCCAGGAGCTGCTGGGCGGCTATCCGGAAGTGCTGCGGGCCTACAAGGCGGGCGTCACGTGCGACCGCCGCCTGCTCGACGAGCCTTATCTCGCCACGCCGGTGGCGGTGACCATCGAGCATGCGGTGGATCGGCCGTGTCTCGCGCCTGAAGTGCGCGGCGTGACGGCCGCGCGTGCGACAACGGAAACGAAGTCGCACGTCCACGCCTACGTGACGTACGACGCAGGCAGCACTAGCGCGATCGAGCTTTACTGCGCAGAAGAACGCGCGGAAACCGACATCGCCAAACTGATCGAGCAGTACCGCAAGTTCGGCAAGCCGACAACACCCGAGCGCACGTCGACCCTCGTCGCGTCCTTCGGCAGCGCGGAGATCGCCGGGTCCATCGACGAAAAGGACGAAAGCCGCCTGTTGCGGCCACCGAGGCTCGCACAGGTGGATGCGACCTACGACTTGCACGATTTCAAGCACCACCGCGTGGTGTTCTGGGGCCGGGCGCTGCGCAGTCCCGAAGTCACAGCCGCCGGCGAGCAGGGAACGCCATCGCTCACGCAAGGCAATGCGCTCGCGTCGGCGGCGCTCGAATCGAAGCAGGTGGTCCACGTGCTCGCGACCAAGCGCCCGCCGCCCGCGGAGGTGCGATACCTCATTCCATCCTTCCGCTTCCAGGTGGAACGCGACCGCGGCCGGCTGCGCAAGACGCGGCGCGCCGTCCTCGCCTTGCACATGGACGGCTACTGGCCCGCGAGCGGCCCTGGGGAGCAGCTCGTGGTGGTCCTGCTCCAGCAGTTGCCCCAACTGCGCGCACAGCCGACCTACGACTCGATCCGCAAGGGACTGAACGAGTACTCGTCGTACTGGGGCGCCGACCCGCTGAAGCAGCGCCCGGGATCGACGTCGCGGCTACCGGACTTCATCACCGCGGCGCAGCTCGGGTGCAGCAATCCGATCCATCATCGGCTGCAGGTTGACGCCACGATCGACGGAACGCGCGTCGAGGTGATCGAGCTGGACCTGGTGCCGTTCGAGCCGGCTGTGTGCGTGGAAGCAGCGTCGTGGCGTGCGGAGATTCCGCTGTCCAACCCGAGCAGCGTGTCGCGCCCCTTCGTGCGGCTTGCCGTCGCGCGCTACCAACATTGGGCACCCAAGGAGCTGCGCCTGTCGCAGATCAGCCTGGTTGAATACCTGCAGCTGCAGGACGATCGCGAACTGGTGATCACGCGTGATCCCGCTGACGAGCGCCTGCTGCACGTCACCTTGTACGGGATCACGCACGAGCCCACCGCCCCCGGCGCCCCTGCGAGCCTCACGTGCTGGATGGAGGAGCGGTGCACGGGCCAGAAGGACGGGCCGGCCTCCTACACCCCTGTCGCATCGGCAGCCGCGTGGACGCACGGCGTGCGCGACGGCCGATCGTGCTGGACAACATCGATCCGCGTGGCCGACCCGCTCAGCTGCGGCAGGTATCGGGTAGCGGTGATGGAACAGGAAACCTACGCGCGGGAAACGGCTCCCGATGCGTCAGGGCACCTGCCGGTGTACTTCGACATCGTGCCGATCCGCGACCTGCACTAGATGTTGAGTTTCAGTAGGTTGTTCACGGCCGGGATCTGGCTCATGGGCGGCTGATGGTTCAAGGCCGAGTGTGGGCGATGCCAGTTGTAGCGATGGATGAAGGGTTGCAGCGCGGCCTCGCGCTGCGCTGAGCCCTCGTACGGTCGGGCGTAGGCCCACTCACGCAAGCTGGTCTGCACGAAGCGCTCGGCCTTGCCGTTGGTCTTGGGTGTGTAGGGACGGGTTCGCACATGGCGCACGCCCAGCTCGTCGCAAGCGGCCTTGAAGATCTTCTTGTAGCCCGTGCCGTTGTCGGTCATGACACGGTCAATACGCACCCCCAGGCCTGCGTAGTAGGCCACGGCCTCGCGCAGGAACTGTGCGCAGCTCAAGGCGCCTTCGTCGCCCAGGATGCGAGCGAAGGACACACGCGAGTGGTCATCGATGGCCAGGTGCACCGCGTCCCACCCCAGCCCCTTGGTACGGTTGAGCGTGCGGTCACCGGTGATGCGATGGCCCACGCCATCGATGCGCCCCAGGCGCTTGGTGTCGATGTGCAGCAGCTCTCCGGGCGCCTGGCGCTCGTAGCGCCGCACGGGCTCCACTGGCTCCAGCGACTTCAGCCTGGACAGCCCAAGACGTCGCATGTGCCGGCTCAGCGTGGCCAAGCTGCGCCCGCCCTGGCGCGCGATGCGCCACAGCGGCACGCGCAACCGGCGCTGAACCTCGAACGACACCAGCTCCAAGGCGGTGCACGCCTGCGGACTGCGGTGCGGGCGCGAGCTGCGATCGAGCAACCCCGCCGCGCCCTCAGCCCTGAAGCGGGCCAGCCACTTGAAGCCAGTGCGGCGGCTGACGCCTGCGGCCTCAGCCGCCGCAGCCACCGTCCACCCTAATTCGTGCACCCGGCTTACAAGCAGGGCTCGACCTTTGGGCGTCAATCTCGCATGCTTGTGGCTGTTCATCCGTCCTCCTGATCTGAGTGGTTAGTGCCTAGACACCACGAGCTTCTCAAATCACGGACGGGTGAACAACCTCCTGAAACGTCACAACTAGACCAAGAACTTTCAAGCCACCAAAAGTTTTATCCGTGGAATTCTGATTACGACGCTGATCGCTGCCGCAGTCGGAGGGGCACCAGGTTATCTCCGGCTCTGTTAATAAAAGAGTGAGTTACCGGGCATGAGGTTGATCGAGGCCAAGTCGAGCTTGCCGGCGATCCAAGTGCCTGCGCACCATCGTGGCGAGCTCCTTCATCGGCTCGACCTTGCTGCGCATGACGCAGGTACACCAGTGCAGCAGCATCTATCGCACGACGTTGATCTGCTTGCGCTCGAGAATCTCGCGAAGCTGCTCCTTGTAGACCCAGGCTTGTGCGGTGCGTACACCCGTCATGCGAGCGATCAGTGCATCGAGATCGGCGGCGGCATCGTGCTTGAGATCGGCGCGAAGCGTGTAACTTTCGCCTTCCCTTACGTGATTCGCGCTCACCGTGCGGTGGGCAACACGCACGAAAGGGCCCACACAAGCATGCCGAGCTGTCAAGCCGGCGCGACGGCAGACTCGAACTGAGTGAGACGCGTGTGCACGCCCTTTTCTTTTCACTAAACCCGGGGTCCTGCTCACAGCAGCTCCGGACGTGGGCTGTGATATCCCCAGTTTGAAGGGGGACACGTCCTCGGCAAGGGAGCAAAGTGCTGTCCTCGCAAACTCATTGCTCGCGCCATGGCCACGCAAGACGATAAGGGGGGGCTCGCCACTGGAGAGGCAAAGTCAGGCCGGCGATCAAGTAGTACTGCGCGCGAGGTTCGGACAGAGCCCGAACTCTGGCAGCCGCTTCAGCAAGTGGCTGAGGAGGCGGCTGCCTTCTGGCGGGACTTTGTCGATCTGCGCAACGATGCGGGCCAGCAGCTCGACGCCGCTCAGTTAGATAAGTTCGTAATGCTGGCGCGCGCGGTATCGTGGGTTGAGAGTCGGCATGGCACCGGCACTGGCAACTACCCAGACCGTGACCCCATGCAGTGTGGGAACCCACGTGACGCCTGGTGGCGCCAGCTTGCAGGTCTTGCCGGAAATGGGGATCGTTTCGTGGGTGGACCGGGGGCGAAGAACTACTGGGCCAAAGAATTGCCCGACGCGGCATCTGCCAATCAAACGCTTCCGGCTGCTGCCAAGCTATCAAGCTTGGCGAACGTAGAGCAGGGTCACCGTGATGCGGCGTTCAACCCAACAATGAGCCTCTACTGGGCGCTGCCTCACCTGATCTGGAAAACGAACGTACCGAAGGGCCGCAAGGCATACCAATGCTCCGCAGTTTTGCGGGATGAACTCATCGATGGCGCTACAGCCTACAACGGCGGAGGTGACCCAGACTACCGGGACAAAATTGATGCTGCGCTAACGATGGTCGGATGGCCGCCGGCACAGATCGCGTTGGAGCCGGCGGCGCTGGAAAGCGCGCTCGTGGCGCGGTCGTCTTCGTTGATCGAAGACGCGATGCGCAGCATTGAGACGCGCCTCGGGCAAAACAAATTCTTCCCCCACGGAGTCACCAAGATTAGTCTGTCGTTGAACCTAGGGAAAGAAGCCGGGTTCTCTCTTGTAGTGGAAGGGCCTCAACAGGCGGATGCGGCAAGGGATGGTGCGGCGTTCATTGAACGAACTCAACTTGCAATGGAAGATGAGGCGCCCCCACCACCGCCGCCGCCTGGTCCCGATGAGCCGAAACCCGCAAGCAAGGACCACATAGCTGCGCTTGATCTTTCCATCGTCAAGTCGATCGCTGGTGCCGCCTCCCTTTTTCGCGACGAATGCGAAGGAGAAGATCGCTACGACAACAATTGTGCCCACTTCCTATCCGACGCCTTTATCCGCGCCGGATATACAGAGCTTACGCCGCCTTCTGACTGCATTCACGCAAGGTGTGCCACGTCCGCAAAGCGTCCTATCCGAGCCAGAGACATGTGGTGTTGGTTCAAGTCAATGGCTACGGATACGCGAACGAAGCTTCCGCAGAAGGAGGGGCTTTGGGCTGTATTCCAACTGGACGAAAGCGAGTACTGGGGAGGACATGTTGTGATCATTGATACTGACAACAACGTGTACTACGGGACAGGTAACTATCCGAAGTGGGATCAGTATTGCTATCGTTGGTGATTGGCGGCACGTGACCTGTCCCGTCCGGCCGTACCAACCATAGGCTGAAGAGACTTGTCTTGGACCCTACAGCTTTCCTCCGGCATGGCCGTCCCCCTGGGCCGACACTTAGCCCGTGGGAAAGCAGCCAACAGGGGTGGCCTGCCGCCAAAAAGAGAGAGGGACCGCCATGAGCCGGTGGGCGAAGATACTTATGTGGTGTGCCGTTCTCTCGTTCTCGGGGCCTGCGCACAGATCCAGGTGTTTTCACCGACAGATGGGCACGGGCAGCCACCGACCCCGACCGGTGCTGTGCAAGGGTTGAATGTCCTGTTAACAGGAACCGACTCTGTAAAGCTCGTTTTCGTCCCCGGGGTCAGCGACCATTGCCGTGGCTACGCATTGGGGGATGAGGAACGTGGCGATGACACCGCCGAGACACGCGACGAACGCTCCGAGGTCCAGGCCAAGGCATGGTTGAACAACGATGCGCTGTCCGTGCTCGGAATGGCGCTTGTGAAAAGGTTCCTTGCGGGACTCGGTAATCAAGGCTGGCGAAATCCAGGTTGGAGCCTTTGGGGGATATCGTAGGCTGGAACAGTTCCCGGTGCTGGCTGCCACGATCATAGAAACACGATTGCCGCCTCCGCCCGCTATGGCGTTGCCCCTGATGAGTGAAGAACTTAATTAATGTTCGCGCGTCAAGTGCGCAGACGCTCCAAACTACAGCCCGACCAGGAGAACAAGGAATGATCAATACCGTTGTCGATACGTATCACCGCAACACCATCGATTTTGCTCAGCTCCGTGCAGGGGGCATTGTCGCCGTAATCCACAAGGGGACACAGGGCACGTCGTTCCGCGACCCGACATATCAGGCGCGCAAGATGCAGGCCAAAGAGGTAGGCCTGCTATGGGGTAGCTATCATTTCTCGACTGGAGAAGAAGTTCCAGGTCAGGTCGAAAACTTTCTGATGCACGTTGATCCTCAGGATGATGAACTCGTGGCCCTTGACTGGGAATCGAGCGATGGACCGGACATGACGCTAGATCAGGCACGTGAATTCGTATCGCTCATCCATCACGAACTTGGCCGATGGCCATTGTTGTACGGGGGTCATCTGCTGCGCGAGTCTGTGGGACTTCTCCATGATGATGTCCTCGCCAACTGTCCGCTCTGGTATGCCCGCTACTCAGCCTCTCCAATTGGCATTCCTATCAATACGTGGAAGGAGTGCACCTTGTGGCAGTACACGGATGGCGACCACGGTCCTCAACCGCGGGAAACGCTTGGCGCTAGTGGCGCTGACAGAAACATTTACTTTGGCACCGAGGATGATTTGCGGACATCTTGGCCGCTGACCCACCGAGGACAGAACACACCCCAAGGCCAGGCACTGAAGGTTCTCACGAGATTGAACAGGCTGAACCCGGCGTGGCCCACCCGCGAAGATGGCCAGCGTCGAACAGGTTCATTTGTGAATGAGGAGGCGGAATCTGCCGTGGATAGCGGGCCGCGCCTCAAGCTGGATCAACGTTGCGCGCTGGCCGAAGAGAGCCTAGAGAAGATTCTGTCTGCCGAACTTGGTGCCAAGGCAAGCACGCTGTATCTCATTCCGCAGGACGGCTCTTCACCCAGCAAGCTTCCCTTCAATTGGTTAGCGGCTAAGAACTACTATTCAAGCTATTGTTCGATTGGCGATGGTAACGACTGTCCCGACGGCGATTTCCCGCTAGACTGCACACACTTTGTCTGCCATGGTCTTTCCAAGACGAAGATTTTGGTGAATCTCCCGACCGCGACTTGCCAGAATGGAGTATGCATTCGAGTCGCCGATCTCGCGGCGGCATTCAAGAACTCCGTCGGAAAATATACAAACGTGAGGCGAATCGACGATCTTTCGACCACGAGAGAGGGCGACTTCTGTTTTGTGGTAAGTTGGTTTGGGCTGTCGAAAGACCACGCAATGGTCCTAGCCGACACGATATCCGAGAGTGGTGGGAAAGTGTTCGGTCACACAAATAGCAGATGCGGAGAGAAAGTCGATCTTACGGATCAAAACTTTCTAATCTACCGGATTGAGTAGTCAGCATCCGTAGGCTTCTGGACCAAGTCAGTCCCAAGAAGGCAGGGTCGCGGTACGGACGAGGATTACTCCCCGCCCCCCGTAGAAGAAAGCAAAGTTGTCACCAAGGCCTTCCCTCGTGAGCGGGCCTGCAAAGTGACAACTTTGCCGACACGTCCGGCAAAGCAAATTTGTCAAC
>Ga0070663_100002268_pt1 | contig 10760 bp, 6 predicted proteins | sample KBSC63metaG_FD_65646 | JGI IMG/M metagenome (GOLD analysis project Ga0070663, IMG submission 65646) | Corn rhizosphere microbial communities from Kellogg Biological Station, Michigan, USA - KBS C6-3 metaG | ecosystem: Host-associated > Plants > Roots > Rhizosphere > Soil ...
GAAGGTCGCGAGCAGCTGCGCGGACGGGCTGCTCGACGGGAAGAACACCTTGCCGAGCGTGACGGCGATATAGCTGTAGACGCCGAAGTCGAACCATTCCATCGCGTTGCCGAACGCCATGGCCCCGACCGCGCGTTTCAGGACGGCCGGGTCGACGATCGTGATGTCGTCCAGCTTCAGGGCCTTGCGCGAAGACCGGGCTTTCGCGGGGTGCGCTTGCGATGAACTCAAGGAACGCTCCTGGAAGGAGCCTTCGCGGCCGGCCGAGCGGGCGCACGGGGGGGGCGGGCGCGGAACCGTCGGGGACGAAGGCGGTTGTCTCTGGATCGCCGTGATGTCGAGGGCGCGGCGCGCGCCACGCGACACCCGGCAAGGGTGTGTTGGTGTAAAGCAGTGTAGAGAAACGGGGAAAGCGGACTATCGGTCATGCGCCCGGAAACCGGTCGTAAACGACACGGATGGCGCAGGCGGGCAACTCGTCGGACGGGCTTCCGGCAAGGTCCGGCGGTCCGGGCAGCGTCGATGGTGGTCTATACCGGAGCCGCGACGCGAGGGGCGCGTCGCGTCGCGTAATCGTGCGGGCTGGACGCGGCCGATACGTCATGCACGGATGCGCAAGCGCGATGGAAGCCGCGCCGAATCCGGACACGCGGTCGCGCCATCGCGTGGCGAACGCGGCGCAAGATGCTTCGGACTGCGAATGCAGCAAGGCGGCAGTTCGACGAAGGCGACCGCCGCCCGCGCACATCAGAACAGGTGACGAATCCCGAGGTTCGCGCCGACGGTCGACCCGGTGACCGCGTAAAGCGCGTTGTTGATCCCGAGTCCGGTGTTCATCGCGCCGTGGTTGTTGACCATCGCGACCTGCGCGTACAGCGCGGTGGCCTTCGACAGGCTGTAGGTCGTGCCAACGGCCGCGAGCAGCGAGTGATTGGCCGTGTCGTTGCGATCGCTGGTGAACCAGACGCCGCCGTTCAGGTCGACGGCCGGCGTTGCCTGGTAGTCGAGGCCGCCGCCGTACACGTTGTTGCTGAACGATCCGCCGACCTTGTAGCTCGCGAACGACGCCTTCGCGGTGACCGGGCCGAACCGGTACGCGGCGCCGATCGTGCGTCCGACGAACGCGACGGTGCTCGGCGTCGGCGTTGGGTTGGTGCCGTCGTTGCCGTCGTAGAACGCGGCGTTGATCATGAAGCCGTCGTGCTCGTATTTGACGCTCGCCGAATACTGGCGCCCGGCCTGGAAGTCGCCGGCCTTGCCGCCGAACGCGAACATCGCGCTGCCGGTGAGGCCGGCGATCGTCGGGCTCGTATACGACACGGCGTTCGGGTTGAACAGGCCCGTCACGAGCACGTTGTCGACGTAGTTGATCAGCCCGCTGCCGAAGTGCGAGAAGCTGCGCGGATCCGAATCGAAGATCGCGAGCAGGAACGGCGAGTACTGCACGCCAGCCTTGAGCGTGCCGAAGCCGCCGTCGAGCCCGACCCACGCCTGGCGACCGAAGAAGTTGCCGTTCGAATGGGCGAACGCGCCGTTGGTGACGGCAAAGCCGCTTTCGAGCTGGAATTTCGCCTTGAGGCCGCCGCCGAGATCCTCGGTGCCGGTCATCCCGAAGGTCGTCGGCGTCATGCCGGTGTCGGTCATCGCGAACTGATGGCCTGCGTTCGCGCCGGTGGCGGCGTCGAGCGTTTTGCTCGTGTACAGCAATGCGGCGTCGAGGTTGCCGTACAGCGTCACGCTGCTTTGCGCGAAGGCGCCGGTGCTGGCCATTGCGCCCGCCAGCGCGGCGCAACCGATCACGATTCTGTTTTTCATTGGGATGTCTCCAGTGTTGTTGTACGTCCATGCATCGAACAGGGATGTGACGGACGCCGCGCATGGCGGGGTCCGTCGTGCAGGCCGCGCACGCAGGGTGGGGCGCGGCGGGACGCACGTGCGCGGCCGGGTGTCGGCCGCGCGCGACGCGTTCATGGCCCGGATGGGCGCCGGAACGCGCGTGCGTCGAGGAAGTTGGGTGAGGGCGGCCGGTGCCGCGCTCGTGATTCAGAGCGACTGGCCGAGCTGGTCGAGGATCGCCGGGTTCTCGAGCGTGGACGTGTCCTGCGTGATCGCCTCGCCCTTCGCGAGCGAGCGCAGCAGGCGCCGCATGATCTTGCCCGAGCGCGTCTTCGGCAGGTTGTCGCCGAAGCGGATGTCCTTCGGCTTCGCGATCGGCCCGATCTGCTTGCCGACCCAGTCGCGCAAAGTCTTCGCGAGCGCCGCCGCTTCCTCGCCTTCCGGACGCGAACGCTTCAGCACCACGAACGCGACCACCGCCTCGCCCGTCGTGTCGTCCGGACGGCCGACCACCGCCGCTTCCGCCACCAGCTCATGCGAGACCAGCGCCGACTCGATCTCCATCGTGCCGAGCCGGTGGCCCGACACGTTCAGCACGTCGTCGATGCGGCCCATGATCGTGAAGTAGCCGGTGTCCTTGTCGCGCACCGTGCCGTCGCCGGCCAGATACAGCCGGCCGCCGAGTTCCTCCGGGTAGTAGCTTTTCTTGAACCGCTCCGGGTCGCCCCAGATCGTGCGGATCATCGCCGGCCACGGCCGCTTGACGACCAGGATCCCGCCTTGCCCGTTCGGCACGTCCTGGCCGGTCTCGTCGACCACCGCGGCCATGATGCCCGGCAGCGGCAGCGTGCACGAACCCGGCACCGTCGGCGTCGCGCCCGGCAGCGGCGTGATCATGTGGCCGCCGGTTTCGGTCTGCCACCACGTATCGACGATCGGGCAGCGCTCCTGGCCGACGTGCTTGTGGTACCACATCCACGCTTCCGGATTGATCGGCTCGCCGACGGTGCCGATGATGCGCAGGCTCGACAGGTCGTAGCTCTTCGGGTGGACCTTGTCGTCGGCTTCGGCGGCCTTGATCAGCGAACGGATCGCGGTCGGCGCGGTGTAGAACACGGTGACCTTGTGATCGCCGATCATCTTCCAGAAGCGCCCGGCGTCCGGATAGGTCGGCACGCCCTCGAACACGACCTGCGTGCCGCCGCACGCGAGCGGCCCGTACGTGATGTACGTGTGGCCCGTGACCCAGCCGATGTCGGCCGTGCACCAGAACACGTCGGTGGGTTTCCAGTCGAAGGTCCACTTCATCGTCTGCGCGGCCCACAGCAGGTAGCCGCCCGTGCTGTGCTGCACGCCCTTCGGCTTGCCGGTCGAGCCCGACGTATACAGGATGAACAGCGGATGCTCGGCGCCGACCCATTCCGGCGCGCACGTGTCGGATTCGGCGTGGGCGAGTTCGTGCATCCACAGGTCGCGCCCGGCATGCCAGTCTACCTTGCCGCCGGTGCGGCGATAGACGATCACGCTCTTCACCGCGTCGCAGCCGCCCATTGCGATCGCTTCATCGGCGATGCTCTTGAGCGGCAGCGTCTTGCCGCCGCGCGCCTGTTCGTCGGCGGTGATGAGCGCGACCGCGCCGACGTCGACGAGCCGCTCGTTCAGCGATTTCGCGGAGAAGCCGCCGAATACGACCGAGTGCGTCGCGCCGATGCGCGCGCAGGCCTGCATCGCGACGATGCCTTCGATCGACATCGGCATGTAGATGACGACGCGGTCTCCCTTCGCGATTCCGCGTTTCTTCAGCGCATTCGCGAAGCGCGACACGCGCGCGAGGAGATCTGCATAAGTGACGCGCGTGACGGTGCCGTCGTCGGCCTCGAAGATCACCGCGACGCGCTCGCCGTTGCCGGCTTCGACGTGACGGTCGAGGCAGTTGTACGACGCGTTGAGTTCGCCGTCGTCGAACCACTTGTAGAACGGCGCGTCGCTCTCGTCGAGCACCTTCGTGAACGGCTTGTGCCACGAAAGGCCTTCGCGGGCGAGACGCGCCCAGAAGCCTTCGTAATCGCGTTCGGCTTCGGCGGCCAGTGCCTGGTAGGCCGGCATGCCGGAAATGGTTGCGCGCTCGCGCGTGTCGGCCGTCGGTTCGAAGATCCGGCGTTCCTGAAGGATCGATACGATGGCGGTCAAGGTGTTCTCCATGGAAATCGTAGTGTGTGGCCTGACGGTTGAAACGCAACTTGCATGCCAATCGCGCGGATATTCGAACGGAGCGGCGTGTGTGCTCTCTGTCGTGCTCTTCCTGGCGATCGATCGGCACTGCAAAGCAATTAAAAAGAGGACGATTGGTGTACCTGTCCGCTTGCCGCTTGCGTCGAAATGCAGCAGACGTGTTGCAGGCTTCAACACGGCGTGCGATTAGCGATGAGCACCGCCCGTGGGCCGTTCGCGTACTACGCGATGAACGACCGGAGCAGACCGAGCGTGTCGGACGCGCGAAGTCGGGCGAGCGCCGACGCCTCGATCTGCCGCACGCGTTCGGCGGACAGGTTCAGCTGGCGGCCAATGTCGCGCAGCGAGCAGCCTTCGTCCGCGTGCAATCCGTAGCGCAGCTTGAGGACCATCGCCTCGCGCGGCGGCAGCCGGTCGATCACGGCGGCGATCGTGCGGCGTAACTGCGTGGCGCCGGCCGCGTCTTCGGGAGAAGGCGTCGACGTGTCCGGCGCGACGTCGGCGAACGTCATGTCGCCTTCCGGCGAGACCGGCACGTCGGCGGAGACCGGTTCCTTCACGATGGCCATCAGGTCACGCACCTTGTCGACCGGCTCGCCCATGTGGACGGCCAGTTCGGCCGGCGTCGCCGCGGTGCCCGCGCGCTGCCGATGCTCGCGCGCGAGTCGCGACAGCTTGTTCAGCGCGTCGACCGTATGCGTCGGCACGCGGATCGTGCGGCCGAGGTCGGCGAGCGCATGCGTGATCGCCTGCCGGATCCACCAGGTCGCGTAAGTCGAGAACCGGAAGCCGCGCCGGTAGTCGTAGCGCTCGATGGCCTTCAACAGTCCGATGTTGCCTTCCTGGATCAGGTCGGCGAACGGCAGGCCGCGATCCGGATAGCGCTTCGCGATCGACACGACGAGCCGCAGGTTCGCATCGAACAAACCCGTCCTCGCCGGCTGCATCGCGCGTTCGATCGCGCCGAGCCGTGCATCGAGCGACGCGATCGCGCCGGGCGGCAGTTCCGATGCGGGGGCCGCGCGCACGATCGCGTCGCGTGCATCGATGAACTCGGCCGCCCGTCTTTTCAGCGTCGGCGCGCAGGCCGGGTGCGCGGCGATGCATGATGCCAGCCAGCCGGCGGGATCGTCGTCGGCCGCGTGCGCGAACGACCGCGGGACGCCGACGTCGGCCAGCATCCGCTCCAGCCGGGCCCGCAACGCACGGTGCCGGCGCGCGCGGGCGCGCAACGGCTCGCTCATCCGTTCGAGCGCGCGGGCGGACAGGCCCAATGTGCGGAGCAGTGCAGCGGCGTCGCGTACGTGCGTGCGATACGCGGCGCAAGCGCTGCCGCCGGACGCCAGCGCGGCGCGCATGCCGTGCGCGAGTTCATCGATGCGTGCGAGCCGCGCCACTACCGCGCCGCGCCAGGCCGAATCCTCGGTCTGCGTATCGGCCTCCGTATCGTCGTCGCGCGCGGGTTCGCCGGCAGGGGTGGCCGACGTGCGCACCTCGGCGTGATCGACCGTCATGTCGTCGCGCGGGCCGTCGTCGAGAAAGATCACATAGGTCGACGCGGCGGTCCGGCATTGCGCGATCTCGACGCGAATCGACACGAGCGCGTCGAGTGCATCGGGGTCGCCGCACAGCACCGCGGCCGACGCGGCGCGGCCGCGCTCGATCCGTCGCGCGTACGCGAATTCCTCGTCGCGCGTGAGCAGCGGCGTCGTGCCCATCTCGCGCAGGTACAGCCGGACCGGATCGGTCGTGCGCGGCGCGAGCAGGTCGGCCGCGGCGAGCGTGCCGGCGCCGTCGGCCCATGCGCGCGCGGGCGGCGCGGGCCGGAAGTAGCGCTCGAGCGTCCAGCCGCTCGCGGTATCGGCGCTGTCGCACACCGCGATGCCGAGTTCGTCGAGCACCGCTGCCACCGCATCGATGCCGCTGTCATTCGCATCATCGTCGGGCAGCCCGTCGATGATGTCGCCGCGCGTGACGAAGCCGCGCGACAGGCCGGTCGCGATCAGCGCGTGGAGGTGCGCGACGGCGTACGGCGCTGCGCCGTCGTCGCGGCCGGCCGTGGGCACCGCCGCGTGCCGCGCCGGCATCCCGTCGCGCGACGCGTCACGCGCGCTTCGCATACACGTTGCACCAGCCGTCCGCCGCGACCGACTTGCCGCCGAACATCGGGCACGTGCCGCTCGCATCGGCCGCCTCGCCCTTGTAGAAGCGGCAGTTCGAGCAGCGCTGGCCGGCCTGGTATTTCGGGAACTGCGCGGCGTCGACGCTGGACGCATGCGCGCGATAGCCGAGCGTCTTCGCGGCGGCGTCGTTCTCGTCGACGAGCGGCGGCGCCGCATAGGCGGTGCGCCCGGCGGCGAGCGCGGCGCACAGGCCGATAGTGTTGACGATGAAGGTTCTGCGGGAGGTGGAGTGCGTCACGGTCGTGTCCTGATCGAGATGAAATCGTGGGGAAGGGCGCGGCTCGCGTCACGTGGCGAAGCCGCTTGCCCGGTGTTACTGGCTCGCGTTCGCGTCCTTATGTGCGGCGGGGCCGGCGATGAGCGGCGCCGTCGACGCGCGTGCGGCATCGGCCGTCAGCTTGTTCTTGCTGGCGATATAGCCGTTCGACGCGAGCAGGAAGGCCATCAGGTCCGCGTATTCCTCGTCCTTGAGCTTGCCGGGCTGGTCGGCCGGCATGTTGGTCGCCATGTAGCCGAACACGCCGCCGATCGTCAGGTGCGAATGCGACAGCGGTGCGAACGACGTGCCGCTCAACGCGGGTGCGGTATTGCCTTCGAGGTCGGCGCCGTGGCACTTCGCACACGCATTGCCGTAGAGTTCCTTGCCGTGTGCGGCCTGTGTGGCGTCGAACGCGGGTGCAGGGTCGCCGGTGCCCGCGGCGACGCGGATGAAGCCGCCGCCGGCAGTCGCGTTGCGCGCCCGCAGGAGGCCGCCCGGTTGACGGCCGCCGGCTGCGGTCGCGCCGTCGAGGAAGCGCGCCGGCGTGCGCGACTCGTGCGCTTCGAGCGCGCTGCCGGGCAGCGCCCACTTGCGGGTGAGCGCGGCGAGCCGGCCGTTGTTCTTCATCTGCGTGAGGGCCGCGTCGATGCGCTGCTGCAGCGCGGCCGAGCGCGGTGCGAACGCGAACGTGAGCTGCCACTCGGCATACGGCGACGACGTCGCGCCGATGCGGAACGCCTGCTTCGGATGCGCGGCCTGATACGCGACGACCGCCGGATACCAGACGATCGCGCGATGCGCGCGGCCGCGGGCGACCGCATCGACGGTTTGCTCGGACGTGTTCTCGAGATCGAAGCGCGCGTCCTTCTGCTGGACCGCGATCAACTGCGCGGGGCTCGCGTAGGTGGCCGCGACGATTTCGCGGCCGGCCGTCGGCGTGCCGGCGTCGCGGCGCGTGACGCTCACGTAGCCCGAGCGCAGGTAGCCCTGCGAGAACAGCAGCTTCGTATCGGATGCGTCAGCGATCGCCGAGCGCGGGAAGCCGGCGAGCACGTCGCAATCGCGTTCGAGGATGCCGGCGAGCTCGTGCGCGGACACGCCGTCGTCGTCGCTGCCGCCCGCGTCGTGCGCGGAGAAGGTGGCGACGATGCCGGCCGTGCGGAATACGTCACGGGCGATGGCCTTGTCGAGCGCGGCCGTAGGCGTGCCGGGCAGCGAGCAGACGCGTACCGGCGTCGCGGCCGTGGACGGCACCGGGAGCAGCGCCGTGCCTGCCGCGAGCGCGCAGGCCACGGCGAGGCGGGAAAGTGGAAGGTTCATGATCGTCGCTCGGTTGGAAACGGGGGAGGCACCCGCGCCGTCGGCGCGGGCGCAATACGGTTGGCCGGGATCAGCCGCGGTCGAGGGCGAATACGTACAGCGTGCCGCCGCGCGGCACGTCATCCGCCGCCTTGGCCATCGGGCCGCCCCAGATCGGGTTCGCGCCGCCGTAGCCGGCGAGTACCGCTACGTACTCCTTGCCATCGACTTCAAACACCGACGGCTGCGCGATGATCCCGCTCGCAAGCTTCGGGCTTTCCCACAGCACCTTGCCGGTCGACACGTCGAATGCGTACAGGTGGCCGTCGAGCGAGCCGCTGAACGCGAGGCCGCTCGCGGTCGTCGCGACGCCGCCGTTCCACGGCAGCTTGCTCCAGTGGCTCCATACCTTCTTGCCGGTGTTCACGTCGATCGCCTGGAGTTCGCCGTAGCCTTCGCTGCCCGGCTCGGGCTTGATCTCGAAGCCTTCGCCGAGATACGGCAGCCCTTCCATGTAGTTGACCGACTTGCCCGACAGGCTCATGCACGCATGCAGCGCCGGCACGATCGCGAGGTGGCGTTGCGGGTCGTACGACACCGACCACCAGTTCTTGCCGCCGAGGAAGCTCGGGCATGTGTCGATCGTCGTGCCGACCTTCGGATACTTCGCGGGATCCTGGATCGGCGCGCCGTCTTCGGTGTAGCCGGTGACCGACGTCGCCTTCACGAACGGTTCCGCATAGATCAGCTTGCCGGTGTCGCGATCGATCGCGTGGAAGTAGCCGTTGCGGTCCGCGTGGATGATCGCGTCGTGCTCCTTGCCCTTGTACTTGATCGTCGCGAGCACCGGCGTGTTGACGCCGTCGTAGTCCCAGGTGTCGTGCTTCGTGTACTGGTAGTGCCACTTGAGGTCGCCGTTCTTCGGGTCCAGCGCGAGCAGCGAATCGGAGTACAGGTTGTCGCCGGGGCGCAGGTCCGCGAGCCACGGCCCCGGGTTGCCGACGCCCCAGTACAGCGTGCGCGTCGCCGCGTCGTAGGTGCCGGTCAGCCAGGCCGGTGCGCCGCCGTGCGCCTGCATGCCGTCGGGCCAGGTATCGGCGTGCTTCTCGCCCTGGCCGGGGATCGTGTAGCGCTTCCACAGCAGCGCGCCGTCGTTCGGGCTCAACGCGGCGATGAAGCCGCGCGCGCCGTACTCGCCGCCCGAGCTGCCGACCACGATCGCGCCGTCGATCGCGAGCGGCGCGAGCGAGAACGCGTAGCCGAGCCCCGGCTCGAACATCTGCTTCTTCCACACGAGCGCGCCGGTCTGCGCATCGAGTGCGGCCACTTCGCCGCTCAGCATCGCGACGTAGACGTTCTTGCCGTACAGCGCGACACCGCGGTTCACGACGTCGCAGCAGGCCGTCTTGAACGATTCCGCGCCGAGCTTCGGCTCGTATTTCCACAGCTGCGCGCCGGTGGCCGCGTCGAACGCGTACACGTTGTCCTTCGGCGTGGTCACGAACAGGTAGCGCCCGTTGACGATCGGCGTGGCTTCGAAACCCTGCTTCAACTCGGCCGGAAACTTGTAGCTCCACGCCTGCGTGAGCTGCTTCACGTTCGACGGGTCGATCTGCTTGAGCGGCGAATGCGACTGGCCGTTGTACGTGCGGTAGTAGGTGAGCCAGCCGGGATCGCGCTGCGCGTCCGTGAGGCGCTGGTACGTGACGGCCGGATAATCGGCGGCGGCGTCCACGAGGCCGGGATTCAAGGCGATGGCGACGGCTGCCGCGATTCCGATCGTTGCCAGTCGGCGCGTCGAAGCCGAGAGTTTTTTCATGGTTGTCTCCTGAGTCATTGTGGTCGCACCGCGGCCAACTCATGGCCGGGCCGGCAAGGGTGGGGATCCGGGTCCAGTGCGCAGCCAGTCACGCAAATCGCATGCCATTGCGGCGGAAGCATTGCCGCGCAAGGAGGAGCGGCCGATTGCGCGCGCGGTGGTGTCGCATGCGGCGCAGCGCGCGTGACCCGCAGGTGTTGCGTTCGGGGACAGCCGCGGGCGGAGTGTTGCGAAACATGACAGTGGGTTGATGGTGGCGCGGGGCGCATCGCGTGCGACGGAGCGTGTTCGTTCGGTGAGGTCTTTGGAGGCGTGAATGCGCGGCGCAAGCTCGCGATCGCCATCGACGGAGCGCAGGGGTCGCGCACGGTGTCGTGCCGGCGACGATGCGCACGCTACCGGCAGCTCTGGGCCGTGCACGCGAGGCGTGCGTGGCGACCGGGTTGCCGCATCACTGATCCAGATCGACACAGGTGCGACTGCGGTGACACGGATTGCAATAGGGACGCTCCGCGCGCCGTCGCGTGGCAGCGGCCGCATACCGCCGGCTAGCCGGTGCATGTGTCGGTATGCTTCTTGCCGCTGTCGACCTCAAACGATCACGTGCGATGACACAGCGCGATGATCGTTCCGATGCCCTTCGCAGCTCCGGCCGATCAAAGCAGCGTCGATTGCCGTCCACGCATCGTTACGGATAACGACATAAATAAATGGCGGAAGGAGACATGGAGATAAAGGAAGCCGAAGCATCGAAGCGTCGCTTCGTCGCGCGCTATGCGTGGGACTGAGCGCGCGATTCGGCATGCGGTGCTGCGTCCGCGACGGCGGTCAGCATCTCACGCACCGCCCGCGCGACGCCATACGCGAGCGCAGCGTCGCTCGCAAGATGCCCGGCCCGCACGCGTTCGACGATGGCGGCCGGCACCGCGCGTGCGAGACGGTCGACGTTGTCGACCGGGCATACGCGGTCGCGCGTGCCGTGCACGGCATGCAACTGCACGCCGGCGTCTGCGGCCTGTCGTGCCAGCGCGAGCAGCCGACGCTCGCGGAGCCAGCACGCACGTTGCAGGTAATGCGCCTGGATCCGGTATTTGTCGATCAGCCGGTCGACGGTGCGTTGGGTCGGGCGCGC
>Ga0070663_100002272_pt1 | contig 10757 bp, 9 predicted proteins | sample KBSC63metaG_FD_65646 | JGI IMG/M metagenome (GOLD analysis project Ga0070663, IMG submission 65646) | Corn rhizosphere microbial communities from Kellogg Biological Station, Michigan, USA - KBS C6-3 metaG | ecosystem: Host-associated > Plants > Roots > Rhizosphere > Soil ...
GATCGAGACGCCGGCCCGCTTCGCGACGTCCTTGATGCCGACCACCGGACCCCCTCGCCGAAAAGTGTGAGCCTACCACGTTCTGAAACGTTTCAGGCCCCCGTGCTCAGCCGGGTCCCGACCCGTTCTCCCGGCCACCCGCCGGTGCCGGTGGCGAACCGGTGAACGATAGCTGACGGGCCTCGTCGGTGCCGGAGATGACCCGGTTGATCGAGACCTTGAGCCACTCCAGCGTGAGCCGGACCTGGTCGTCGATCTGCCAGCGGTCCAGCGCGTCGGATTCGAGCAGGTGGTTGATGAAGTCGAACACCTGCCTGCGGTGGGTGTCCCGCTCCTTGACCAGCGCCTCGACCACCGGGGCCACCTGCTGGGGGTTCTGCGCCAGCTGCAGCGCGAACTGGTCGATGTCGCCGCCTTCGATGAGCGTCTTGAACGCCTGCACTTCGGACGCCAGCCGCAGGTTGTGCTCGGCCTGCTTGTCCATGCGCAGGCGCACCAGCACCTTCGTCCACAGCCCGTGGTCGGCTTCGAGCCAGGTGGGCCCGAAGCGCTCCACCGCCGCCTTCTCCGCGGATTCGACGTCGCCGAACTGCAGCGACCGGGTCTCCTGCCGCAGCCCTTCGAGCAGCGGCGGCACGAGCACCCGCCGGACGTCGGTGATCCCGTTCCGCACCACCAGTTCCGGGTCGAGGACCCGCCACTGCACGTCGACCGCCGCCCGGAAGACGAAGGCGTCCCCCGCACTGGGCAGCGTGATCCCCAGCGTCAGGCGGCGCAGGGACATGTCCACTTCGTACTGGCTGCGGAACCCACCCCACAGCATCTTGCGCACCGTCGGCTGCTTCCCGCCGCGGAACGTCGTCATGGCCCCGTTCTTGTGCACGAAGACGGTCGCCGTCCAGGGCCGCGCCGGGGCCCGGCGGACGAGGAAGTCGAGGCGGCCGACCCGGTACTCCCCGACGAGCGGCTTGTAGTTCGCCGGCTCGACCGTCCGGACCTCCTCCTCCGCCGCCTCCTCCTGCTTCGCGTCTTCGCGCCAGTTCGGGTCCGGTGCCGGTGCCGGTGCCGGCGGCGGCTGCGGGGTCTCGTCGGGTTTCTTCTCGTCGCTCATGCCGGCAGATACCTTTCTTGTCGGGCGTGCACCGCGTCGGTCAACCGGGCCGCGACCTCCGGCCGCAGCGGATCGGCCCAGTCCGCCTGGAGCCGGTCGATCAGGTGCTTCAGCCGGAGCCGGTCGCTTTCGGAGTCGACGACGTAGGGGAGGAACCGGGCCAGCGTCTCCAGGCATTCGGCGTCGCGTTCGGCCACGCGGACCCACTTGCCGAGCACCTGCTTGGCCACGGACCCGCCGGCCCGGGCGCGCAGCGACTGGCGGAGCAGGTCGGCGATCGGTTCGGTGAGCGCGGGCTGCTGCCACTGCAGGGTCAGCAGCAACGGCCACTTCTGCGCCGCGGCCGGCAGGTCGGGCCGTTCGCTGCCCCCGGAAACGGCCAGGTAGTCGAGTTCGAAGCCGTAGAGATCGGTCAGCTCGTCGATCGCCGTCAGCGCGAGCCGGCGGAGACTGCTGCGGTCACTCCGGATCCACCCGGCGAGGCAGTCGAGCACCGGGCGGACCTCGCCGAAGGCCAGCAGCCGGGCGATGCTGAACCCGGCCACCCAGACGAGGTTCGCGTCCGGGCCGGTGTCCGTCGGGCGTTCCGCCGGTGTCCCGATGATTCGCAGCTCGTTCAGCGACTCCGCGATGTAGCGCCGGCCGAGGGTGAAGCCCTGCGCCGCGGCTGCGGTCCAGCACGCCGGGTACTCCCGGGACCGGCACCAGTGGCGCAGCATCCGCCGGATCGCCGGCCGGAGGCTTTCGTTCCGGGCCGCCTGGTCCAGGGCGATGGCCGCCGACATCCGGCGCCGCCTCGCGGTGGCCTTGGTGGGCGGGGCGTGGACACCGGGAGCGATCATGTTCGTGTAGCCGTAGACGAAGTCGAGCCCGCCCAGGTACCCGGTGGCCTGGGCCGCGCGAACCCACACGAGCGGCCGGGGATCCTTGTTCAGCTTGGTGAGCCACCAGGCGATGGCGTCGCGCATGCGGTGGTGGTTGTCCCAGACGTACTTGAGCACGGTGCTCGGGTACCGCTCGTCGTGGAAGACCAGCAGCGGCATGGGAACCAGTTCCTGGCCGAAGGTCGTGTACCCGGGCACCATCTTCGCCCGCAGGGCCGGGAGGCGGTGCTCCTGGTCGTCGGTGAACAGGGACGTCCGCCGGATCCCGGTGGCCCCGGTCGCGGCGATGAGGCGGCCGGCCAGCCGGCCCGCCGCCTCCGCGACGATGTGGTACGGCGACTTGTTCAACACCGCCAGCGCGATCCGGAACGCGGCCAGCCGCAGCGCCTCGTCGCGGTCTTCCCCGGAAGGCATGGCCTGGATCCCCGCGAACCACTCCGCGATCTGGAAGGACACGCCCCGGGTGGCTTCCCGTTCGACGTCGACCCGGGTGCGCCGGCCTCGCGCGTGCTCGGCCAGCAGCGCCGCCATGCGCACGGACTCGAGGGGACGGGGGAGGGGACCGAGGGCCTTCGCGACCCAGTCCGCCGCGAGCAGCTCGGCCATCCGGTCTTCGAAGTCGTCCGGGTCGTCGGTGCGGGCCTCGTGGCCGGCGTGCTTTTCCAGCAGGGCGCGGGCATCCGGCGCGGTGTAGTCGTGGGCGTAGCCGCCGAAGACGTCGGACGGCCGCGGGTCGGTCTCGCCGACCAGCACGCAGTAGGCCTCCTTGTCCTTGAGCAGTCCGTGGAGCTTCTCGAGGTGGGTTTCGGTGAGCGAGCCCGCTATGCGGCGCGGGACCTCGGTCACGTAACCGGCCTTGCTCTCGGGCAGCCCGGATTCGGTCAGGGACTTGAGGGTTTCGCCGCTGTCCAGCCGGAACACCCGGTCGGGCGCGAGCCGGTCCAGCAGGTGCAGGGCGGTGGTGACCCGGCCCGTGCCCGGCTGGCCGCGCAGCAGCAGGACCCGGTTGGCCTTCAGCGCTTCGAGCATCTCCTCGTACCCCGACACCGGGAGGTAACGCTCCCGGATCCAGGTCAGGACCTCCTCGCGAACCGGTCCGGACGTGCGCGACACGGTCTGCCCCACGGAGATCTGGGTTCCGTCGCCGACCTGCAGCGTCCTGATGTCGGCCCGGCCGATCGACACGACCGCGCCGTACCGGTTGACCTCGGGCGAGAGGAAGTGGCTGCCCTGCTTGAAGGTCTCGGCGAAACCGCGCTGGTCGTCGCCGAGGAGCCGGTCGTCGGTCTTCTCGGCCGGGTCCGGGGCCGAGGAGTCCGGTGGCGTCCCGGTGGCCGGGCCGGAGCTGTCCGGCGCCGGGGTGGCCGGTGCGTCGGTCATCGCGAGTTCCCGTGCCGGTGCACGCCGCCGACGACGAACGGGGCGGTGAACGTGCCCTGGCCGATGGCGGTCGAGTGATCTCCGTGGGTGGTGACCGAGATCGACGCCGTGGACTCCGGCGGCTCCGGGGCGGGCGCCGGTTCCGGGGGCACCGAGTACCCGGGAACCCGGAGCCAGCACCCGGCTTCGCCCTCGGGACGCCGGTAGGACTCCGGGAACACCAGGCGCCCGCCGCGCGCCACGACCACCTGGTGGACCTGCTCGGACACGACGACCACGAGCCGGCCCCGGCCGGTGCCGGCCAGCAGCCGTCCGGCCGGCTCCGCGCCGGCGAGTTCGGCGGCTTCGGCGAGAGCGGCCGCCGGATCCGGGGCCAGTGCGATGCCGACGGCCACGCGGGCGTCCGGGAAGTGCGCGGTGGCGGCCGCACGCACCTGCTCGATCCACCGACCGGTCAACGCCGTTCCGGCGAGCGCCGCAGGCACCCGGAACGTCAGGTCCTCGCCGTCCGGTGCGGCCACCCCGACGGCTTCGAAGGCCGGGCGGACGACCTGCGCGGAGAAACCGGCCGGAGGCGCGGCGGCCCCGGCGAAGCGCACGCTCACGGCCAGGGTGCCGAGGCAGGCGGCGACCCGTTCGGGCGCGATCCCGGGCACGTGCACCCACGCCGTCGCGAAGAACTGCTTCGCCGGCTCGGCGACTTCGACGCGCGTGAAGTCCGCCGCCGCCAACGCCGTGTGGCGGTGGCGGACCGAGCCGTCGAAGATCGGTTCGGACACGGCGAGCACGAGGTTCGCCTCGGGGAACACCTCGAGTGCCTCCCGGACCGCGCGGGCGTCGCGGAGACGGCTGACGTGGACCGGGGCGGCGCCGGCGTAACCGAGGTCGGCCGGCACCGTGACGCCGTGGTGGACCGCGAGCCGGAGCCGCAGCCGGGCGAGTGGGCGGAGGTCGTGGTTGTGCCGTCCGAGCCACTCGTCCAGTTCCCGGACGAAGCGACCGGCCACCTTCGGCTCGGCGTCTTCGTCGGTGACGAGGGCGAGCAGCCCGTCACCGGCCTCCTGCCGCAGCCACCGTGCCGGGTCGAGGCCGCTGCGTTCCGCCGCTTGCCGGAGGGCGACGGCGAGCGCTTTCTGCAGTTCGTGTTGCTGCCGGTCGTCCCGGGTGCCGTACCGCCAGGCGTCGACCGCGAGCAGGAGCGTCCGGGAAAATTGACTGTCGTCCGTCACGGTGACCTCCGGTGATCGACTGCGGCGTCCCCTAACTCTGAGCCACGTCCGCGCCGCCGACCCCGTACAGATACGGGTTCTGCCCGGCGACGCGGCTGAACCGGAGCAGTCCGCGGAGGTCGCCGACGACGATGCGTCGATACTCGCTGCGGAGGACACCCAGCCGGTGGAGCCGCTGGGTGGTCTTCTCGAACGTGCTCAGCGCGACTCCGCTGAGCGAGGCGATCTCGGCCTGGGTGAGCGCCAGGTCGAGGACCCAGCCGTCGTCGGTGCGGCGGCCGTGGCGCTGGACGATGTCGGCCAGCACGCGGCCGACGCGCATCGGTGCCGGGCAGCTGAGGATTTCGGCGCGGCGGCTGTTCGCCCAGTGGAGCCGGGTGCTCAGGGAACTGGCCACCGCCCGCCACACGTCGGGGTGGCGGTCCAGGAACTCGTTGAACCGGGCCTTGCCCACCAGCTGCGCCTGGACCGGCGTGCAGGTCTGCACGTTGGCCGAACGCAGCCGCCCTTCGAAGACGGACATCTCGCCGAGGATGTCGCCCGGCCCGCGCAGCGCGAGCAGGACCGGGCGGCCGAACTCCGTGTCGACGACGACCTTGAGCGCCCCGGTCAGCGGGATCACCACGTGGTGGCTCGGCTCGCCCTGCCGGATGACGATCTGGCGCGGGCCGTAGGTCACCGAGGTCCCGAGGGTCAGCAGGGCGTTCCGGGTTCGGGCGCTCAGCAGCCCGAGCACCGAGTCCGCCGGCCAATGTCGTTGCTCGTTCAGCGCTACTCCCGGGTTCCGAACGCTCCAGTCGCGGCGCGTGCGTCGGTTGTTACGCCAGGGAAGCCCGCATCGCGGCCGGTGAACCCGTCTTCCGATGGGGTGCGGCCGTTCGAACCGCGTGAGTCTGGAGGCGGGGAGAACGGAGACGCGCATGAGCCCGAGAACGGTGCGGGGTGCGGACCTGGCGCGGGAGCTGGACACGGCGTTGAGCACCGTGACGTCGTTCCAGGGCGCGGTGCAGCACGCGGACGACAAGGTGCGCACGGTGGTCGCGGTGCAGAGCACGATCACCGCGCTCGTCGCCGCCCAGCTGGCCTTCCTGCCGGCGGCGCAGCCGGTCGCCTGGCAGCGCACCGCCGTGTTCGCGATCTTGGCCTGCTTCGTCGCCGGCTACGGCTATTCGGCCTACCAGCTGGTGCAGGCCCTGCGGCCGCGGACCGAACGCCTCGCCGTGCCCAACCGGTTCGCCTTCCCGACCGTCGCGGGCGGCGCCGTCACGACCGTTCCCGGCCCGGTGCGCCGCCAGTGCGCCGAGGCGCACCAGCTGTCGAGGCTGCTGGCGGAGCTGGCGATGGTCAAACACCGGCACGTCCGGCGGGCGCTGGCCGGCACCGGAATCCTGTTCCTCTGCGGCCCGCTGCTGCTCGTGGTCACCGCGCTCGCGTGAGTTTCACCCGTCGGCGACGGCTTCCAGCCGGGCCCGGTCGACGACGGTGATCCGCCGGTAGCCGGTGGCGGCGAGACCGGCGTGCCGGAACCCGGCGAGCGCGCGGTGCACCGTCGGCTCGGCCGCGCCGACGAGCCCGGCGAGTTCGGGCTGGGTGAGGTCCACGCCGATTTCGACGCCGGTGCGGCCGGCCGTTCCGTAGGCGGCGGCGAGCTCGAGCAGCACCCTGGCGAGCCGGATCCGCACTTCGCGGCTCCCGAAGTCGACGCGCCGCCGGGTGGCCCAGCGCAGCTTGGCGCCGACGCTGCTGCCGACCGCGAGCGCCACCTCGGCGTGACCGGCGAGGAAGCGGTGGAACTCGGGCTGGGGGACGAGCCGGGCACGCACCCGGCCGGCGCAGGTCACCGTCGCGATGCGGGGTTGCCCGTCCATGCCGGCGAGTTCACCGATCAGCTCGCCGGCGGCGCGGATCGCCAGCAACGCCAGGTGGCCTTCCGGCGTCGTGGCCGTCACCTTGACGAAGCCGGTCACGAGCACGAACGCGTGTGCCGTCGTTTCGCCCTCCCGGAGCAGCACCTTGCCCGGGGGGTACTCGCGCAGGGTGCCCAGGGCGAGCAGGCCGGCTCTCGACGTCTCCGGCAGCTTCGCCAGGAAGCTGCCCGGGGGAAAGTCCCCGGTCAGGCTGCTCACGGCGGTCCTCCCTCGCCCGCCGAGCATGCTACGGACGCCGGTGGCCCCGACCAAGGGCCGCGGCCCGGGTGACCGGGCTTTGTCCCGTTGATGTCCAGCCGTTCGTCGGGAACCGGCCGGGATAGGGTGACCGCGTGCGGAGTCGACTGGTGTTGATCGGTGCGGTCCTTTCCTCCCTGTTGCTCCTCCCCGGTGTCGCTTCGGCTTCGCCGGTGGTGGAAGGCGATACCGACAACCCCGTGCTCGCCGCGCCCGCGGTCACCCGGCCCGACACGCCGCACTGCAGCGTCACGCTCGCCGACGGCTTCCGCTCCAACGCCGCCGACGGCAGCCCGCGGTTCTACGAGGGCACGCTCGCTCCGCCCGCAGCCTGTCCCGGGCCGTGGGCGAAGGTCGTCATGGACCAGACCGTCACGGTGAGCGGGCGGCAGTACGACCGGATCGGCGACCTGCGGATCGGCGGCACCGAAGTCTGGTGGGGGACCACCGAGGAGCCCAGCGGCGAGGGCCGCCGCCCGATCACCTACCACTTCGACAAGGACCTGACGCCCTACAGCGCGCTGCTGCGCACCCCGCAGCCGTTCCACGGCGGCATCGAGAACTACAACTCGCCGATCTACACCGGCGTCTACGCGCAGACCGTGACGCTCACCTACTACCAGGCCGACCGCAGGCACCCCGCGCCCGGAACACCCGACCACGTCGCCGGGTTCGGGCACGCCGACGCGACGCCCGCCGCGCCCACCGTGCACTTCACCGCCCAGGGCCTGCCGCGCAACATCACCCGCGCCTACCTCGAGGTCACGCTCGAAGGCCACGCCTGCGACGAGCAGTGGTTCGACGACGTCCCCGACGCCGTGGCCGCGAAGTACCCGGCGGCCGGCCTCTGCGGGAAGGGCCCGTACCGCGAGGCGAACTTCGCGATCGACGGGGCTGCCGCGGGAAGCGCGTTCACCTTCCCGCACATCTACTCCGGCGGGATCGTGCCGCAGCTGTGGCGGCCGATCGTCGCGATCGGCACCTTCAGCCTGCACGCGGAAACCTACGACGTGACGCCGTTCGTCGGCCGCCTGGTCGACGGCGGCACCCACGACCTCTCCTTCTCCTTCCCGGACATCGGCGGCGAATTCACCGTCGTCCCGACGCTGCTGCTCTACACCGACCACAAGGCGGCCAGGACCTCCGGTGCGCTCACCCAGGACGACGTCGCCGCGTCTCCGGTGCGCCGGACGACGGTGAAGGACATTTCCGGTGGCGTGAACGTCACGGTCACCGCGAAGCGCCACGACGTCACGGCAGGCTACGTCGACACCTCCGCCGGCCGGGTGTACACCCGCGTCGAGCGCACCCGCGACTACCGCAACAGCGACGACGTCACCGGCGGCGGCTTCACCCAGCACGTCGTGCAGGGCGACTCCGGGCAGCAGACGTCGGTGTCCACAGTGGACGGGCGGGTGCGGTCGGCGGACCGGCACACCTGGTCCTACCCGCTGACCACCGACGCGACCGCGAACATCACCGACGACCAGAACCTGCGGATCTCCGGCTCGGTGGAGATGACGAAGACCCTCGGCGACCTGACCGGCGACGGGCGGAGCTGGCGGCCGGTGCGCGCGTCCCGGGAGTGGCTGAGCTCGTCCGGAGTGCTGGCTCGGACCAACGGCGTGAACACCGAAGCCGACGGCCGGTCGAAGACGCTCTTCACCGGTCAGGACGACCTGGGCCGGCCGTACTTCCACTACGTCGCGAGCGAGCACGGGCTGATCACCGAGAACCGCGAGCTGCCCCGGTACTGACTTCGCTGCCGGCATGCCTTCCTCGACGAAGTCCGCGCGGAACCCGGCGTGGACACTCCGGCGGATCTTCCGGGGCCGGCCGGTGACCGCGGATAGGGTTCCCGCTCGTGACCGAACCCGCCTTCGTGACCGAGACCCGGACCGCCTACGACACCGTCGCCGACTCCTATGCCGAGCAGCTGCGGGACCTGCTGGACGAGAGCCCGTGGGACCGGGCGATGCTGAACACCTTCGCCGAGCTGGTCAAGGGGAGCGGCCCGGTCGGTGATCTCGGCTGCGGCCCGGGCCGGTTGACCGGGTACCTGGCCTCGCTCGGGCTGGACGTGTTCGGCGTGGACCTCTCGCCCGGCATGGTCGGCGCGGCCCGCCGGGCACATCCCGGGCTGCGCTTCGAGGTCGGTTCGCTGGCTGCCCTCGACATCGGCGACGGCGACCTGGCCGGGGCGGTGGCGTGGTATTCGCTGATCCACACCCCGCCGGAGGAGCTGCCGGCGGTGGTGGCGGAGCTGGCGCGGGTGCTGGCGCCGGGCGGGCGGCTGCTGACGGGGTTCCAGGTCGGCGACGAGCGCCGCCGGATCACCCACGGCTACGGCCACGACGTCACCTTCGACGCGTATCGGTTGCAGCCGGACTTCGTGGCCGAGCTGTGCGCCGCCGCCGGGCTGGTCGTCGAAGCGCGGTTGGTGCGGGAACCGCAGGGGCCGTACGAGAAGACGCCCCAGGCGTGCCTGCTGGTCCGCAAGCCGGGGTGAACCCCGTCTCGCTCCCCGTCACCCGATCGGGCTAGTACGGTACTGTCGGTCCCATGGGGAGTCTCCGCTCACGGGTCCTGGGCTGGGTCGGCCGACGCTACCTCGCCCGGCAGTCGAAAAAGGGCTTCGACCTCGAGAAGATGTCGTCCATCCTGCCCGATTCGGCGCTGCTGCCGCTGAAGCGGGAGGGCCTCGACCCGGTGCCGGACATGGCCGCGCAGCGGAGCGAGGCGCCGATCGGCAAGCTCGACCTGCCGTTCGGCATGAACGCCTGGCTGGTCACCGGCTACGACGAGGCGAAGGCCGTGCTCGGCAAGGCGTCCGGCTTCTCGAGCGACTTCGGCAACCTCGTCGGCAACGCCGGCGTGACCGCCGACCAGAACCCGGGCGGCCTCGGCTTCGCGGACCCGCCGGTGCACACGCGGCTGCGGAAGCTGCTCACGCCGGAGTTCACCATGCGACGGCTGAGCCGGCTGGCCCCGCGGATCGACGAGATCGTCGCCGAGCAGCTCGACGCGATGGCCGCGGCCGACGGCCCGGTCGACCTGTGGCAGGCGTTCGCGCTGCCGATCCCGTCGCTGACCATCTGCGAGCTGCTCGGGGTGTCCTATGAGGACCGCGAGGACTTCCAGCGGCTGAGCACGGCCCGCTTCGACCTCTTCGGCGGCGCGGGAGCGTCGCTCGGCGCGATGTCGGAGTCGCTGACCTACCTGCTCGACATCGTCAAGAAGCAGCGCGAACAGCCCGGCGACGGCCTGCTCGGCATGCTGATCAAGGAACACGGCGACGAGATCGACGACCGCGAGCTGGCCGGCCTGGCCGACGGCGTGCTCACCGGCGGCCTGGAGACCACGGCGAGCATGCTGGCCCTCGGCGCGCTGGTCCTGCTGCGCGACGAGAAGGCGATGGAAGCCGTCCGCGGCGACGACGAGTCCGTGCACCGCTTCGTCGAGGAGCTGCTGCGCTACCTGACCGTCGTGCAGATGGCGTTCCCCCGGTTCGCCAAGGAGGACATGGAGATCGGCGGCGTCCACATCGCCGAGGGCGACATCGTGCTGGTGTCGCTGTCGGCGGCCGACCGCGACCCGAAGCTGGGCCCGGACATGGAGAAGTTCGACGCGACCCGCGACCCGACGTCGCACCTGGCGTTCAGCTACGGCATCCACCGCTGCATCGGTGCGGAGCTGGCCCGGATGGAGCTGCGCACGGCCTACCCGGCGCTGATCCGCCGCTTCCCGAACCTGCGGCTCGCGGTGCCGGAGGAGAAGCTCTCGTTCCGCAAGGTGTCCATTGTGTACGGTCTGGACGAACTGCCGGTGCTGGTCAATTAATTCACTCGATCGTGGCATTTCCTATTCGATCTTGAAATCGGAAATGCCGGGTCGCTTGAATTGCGGCTAAGCGGGCTGGGTTACACTTCGCGCTCCAAAAGTGAGGGAGCGGCTGAGTGGACCCGATTCTGGCGACGTGGGGAGTGAA
>Ga0070663_100002278_pt1 | contig 10749 bp, 8 predicted proteins | sample KBSC63metaG_FD_65646 | JGI IMG/M metagenome (GOLD analysis project Ga0070663, IMG submission 65646) | Corn rhizosphere microbial communities from Kellogg Biological Station, Michigan, USA - KBS C6-3 metaG | ecosystem: Host-associated > Plants > Roots > Rhizosphere > Soil ...
GGCGTCGGCCGCGCGTACAGCCTGGTCGGCAAGATCGTGTTCTGGCCGGTGATCGGCCTGCTGATGTCCTGGAGCCTCCCCTCTCCGTACTGGCTGACGGCGATCAACGCGGGCATCGCGCTCGTCTTCGCGGTCAAGCTCCCCCCGATCCCCGGCGGCCGGCGCGTGACGGACAAGACGGCGTCACTGCTCGCGGGAGTCGGCGGCGCGTTGTCGGCGCTGCGTGCGTCCCGGTGGCTGGTGCTGCTGATGGTGCAGGGCGTCGCGATGTTCACGCTGGTGCGGATCTGCCAGGTGAACCTGTTCCAGCCGATCCTCGAGTCGAAGACGCTCTCGGTGAACTGGTACGGCGCGGTCCTGGCCGCGATGACGGTCTTCGAGGCCCTGGGCGCGGCCCGCCCCCACCGGCTCCGCCGCGCGATCGGCCCGGTGGGGTCGGTGTTCACGCTGACGATCGTGATGGCTCTGTGCCTCGGAGTGATCGTCTTCGTCGGCCCCTTCCCGGCGGTGGTGCTGCTGTGCGTCTTCGCGGTGGCGACGGGGATCGCGTTCCCGGTCCAGAAGCAGCTGCTGAACGACTCCATCCCGGACTCCCGCTACCGCGCCACCCTCCTGTCCATGGAGTCCATTGTGGACCGGGCGGTGTGCGCGCTGGTCGCGGTGGCACTGGGTGCGTACCTGGCGGCCGGGCAGCTGGACGAGTTCCTGGTCCTGACGGCCGTGGTGACGTGCGTCGCGATGGGCCTGCTCGCGCTGTTTTTGCTGGCGGTCCGCAAGCACCGCTCGGACCGCCGGGTGCCGTCGGCTCGCCGTCCGGGCCAGGCCGGCACGAGCCTCCCACCGGCCGGCCCGGAACTCCGCGTGCAGCACCAGGTGGGAGAAGCCCGCCGCTGACCCACGGACCCGGGCGGTTCCGTCAGTCGATGACGGCGTCGTCGAGCAGGGTGGACTCCGCGCCGTACGCGCGGAGTTCCTCCCTGATCACGGTGTACGCCAGCCCTTGCGGGTAGCCCTTGCGCGCGAGGAAGCCGAGCAGCCGCCGCAGCGCGGTCTGTTCGTCGACGTTGCCGAGTGAGCCGAGGCGCTTGCGGACCAGTTCCCTGGCCATCTGTTCCTCGGACTCGCGGTCGACCTCGCCGGCGGCCTGCGCGGCGACCTCGCCGTCGACGCCCTTGCGCCGCAGTTCGGCCACCAGCGCGGTGCGGGACAGGCCCTGGTTCGCGTGCCGGGACTTCACCCACAGTTCCGCGAACTCGGCGTCGTTGACCAGCCCGGCCCGGTCGAGCTTGCCGAGCAGGGTCTCGCAGGTTTCCTCGTCGAACCCCTTGCGGTGCAACGCCTGCCTCAGCTCTTCCCGAGTCCGCGGACGGGCGGCCAGGAGATCGAAGCAGATCTCCTTGGCCTTCTTGTACCGCTCCTCAGGAGGCAGCTCGGCCGGCACCACCTTAGGCGCCCTAGCCACCTCGATCACTCCTCGTCCTAACAGCCCCAGCGACCACGACACCCCAGCCGCACGTCACCACCCAACGCAACCCCAGCGGGGGTCCAGGGGGCTCGCCCCCTGGCGGGGGTCCGGGGGTTCGACCCCCGGAAGACACGGCGGAGGGATAAGGGCGAGCGCCTTCCGCGAGCACACCTCACCCAATCCCGCCGCACACCTCACCCAATCCCGCAGCACACTTCACCCAATCCCGCGCCCCCTCCGCTTCGATCAGAAGTCGACCGGCGCCGGAACCGCCTCGACGGCTGCCGCGTCGAGCTGCGGGCCGATGCCGAGCTTCTCCTTGATCCGCTTCTCGATCTCGTTGGCGATGTCCGGGTTGTCGCGCATGAACCGGCGCGCGTTCTCCTTGCCCTGGCCGAGCTGGTCGCCTTCGTAGGTGTACCAGGCACCGGACTTGCGCACGATGGACTGGTCGACACCCATGTCGATGAGCGAGCCCTCGCGGGAGATGCCCTGGCCGTACAGGATGTCGAACTCGGCCTGCTTGAAGGGCGGGGCCACCTTGTTCTTGACGACCTTGACGCGGGTCCGGTTGCCGACCGCCTCGCCGCCGTCCTTCATCGTCTCGATGCGGCGCACGTCCAGGCGGACCGACGCGTAGAACTTCAGCGCCTTACCACCGGTGGTCGTCTCCGGGGAGCCGAACATGACGCCGACCTTCTCGCGGAGCTGGTTGATGAAGATCGCGGTGGTGCCGGAGTTGGACAGCGCACCGGTGATCTTCCGCAGCGCCTGGCTCATCAGGCGGGCCTGGAGGCCGACGTGCGAGTCACCCATCTCGCCCTCGATCTCGGCGCGCGGCACGAGCGCGGCCACGGAGTCGATGACGAGGATGTCGAGCGCGCCGGAGCGGATCAGCATGTCCGCGATCTCCAGCGCCTGCTCACCGGTGTCCGGCTGGGAGACGAGCAGCGCGTCGGTGTCGACGCCGAGGGCCTTGGCGTACTCCGGGTCGAGCGCGTGCTCCGCGTCGATGAACGCCGCGATGCCGCCGGCACGCTGCGCGTTCGCCACCGCGTGCAGGGCGACCGTCGTCTTACCGGAGGATTCCGGGCCGTAGACCTCGACGACCCGGCCGCGGGGCAGCCCGCCGATGCCGAGCGCGACGTCGAGGGCGATCGAGCCGGTGGGGATCACGGCGATGGGCGGCCGGGTGTCCTCGCCGAGGCGCATCACCGAGCCCTTGCCGTACTGCTTGTCGATCTGCGCGAGCGCGAGCTCGAGCGCCTTGTCCTTGTCGGGTGCTGCAGGCATGGAAGTCCACCTCGCTGGTCGAAGCCCCGGCTCTCCGGGGGCTCTGTGTCGGTTCTTCAGCTGTCCGGTCCGACGCTAGCGGCGGGGACCGACAATTCCAGGCGCGGCGCCCAATCTGTGGATCGCTGGACCCGATGTGGACAACACCTTAGACGAACACCTGTTCGAGGTCGGCAGCGACACACCCTTGCGCTAGGATTTTCGCCCGGCCGGGTCGGCACCCACCCCATCGCCCCAGGTCAGCGTCGTTCGACCGGGACGTCGAAGGCGTCGCAGACCTCGCGCCAGATCTCCTTCGCCGAGATTCCCGCGGTCAGTGCCTGGTCGACGGTGCGCCCGCCGAGCCCGCTCAGGACGTGGTCCCTGGCCAGCACCTGGGCTCGCCCGGAGCCGAACTCGTCGGCCATCAGCCGCCGGAAAACCGTGATCCGCATCGGACCCACTTTAACCGGCGGGCGAGACCGCCTACCGACCCGGCTGAACGCTCGCCTCGAAGTAGTCGGCCAGCGTGCCGGGTGTGGTCGCTGCCGCCTGGTCACTGGTGTTCAGCTGGTAGATGAACCCGGCCAGCGGCCGGTCCGACACCGTGAACACGAGCACCGCCGACGTCTTCCCCGCGGCCGACGCGTAGTGCCCCTTGAGCCCGTTGCCGCCCCAGTCGGCCTCGGTGCGGTCGCCGCCCGCCGAGGCAAGGAGGCCGTCGGTGTACTGCTTGAGCGCGTCGGCGCTGTCACCGTGGACGTAGGTGACCTGCGTGCCCGCCCGGCCCGGCGCGGAGCAGGTCGACGCGGCCCCCAGGCGCTGCGCCGGCGCCGCCGGGCCGTTGCCCATGCCCTGCTTGCAGTCGCCGGTGTCGGCGATCTTCCCGGCGAGCTGGCGCAGGCACCCGGTGAAGCCCTTGTCGTCCGCCTGCCCCGGCGTCTTGCACTGGTCCGCGGTGTAGGTCGTCACCGAGGACGACGACGTCAGGAACAACGTCACGCCCACCGCGAGCGCGACGACGACCGCGGCCGCGATCCCGATCAGCAGCTTCTTCTTCCCGCGGGGCTCGGCCTTCTCCGGTGCGGGCGAGTACGCCGGGAAGTTCGACGGCACCGGCTGCGGGCCGCTCGGCGGGAAGTTCGACGGTGCGTAACCCGGGTACTGCGGCGGCGGAGGCGGCGCGTACTGCGGGCGGTGCGGCGGCGCACCCGCGGCCACCGCCCCTTCGACGTTCTGGGTGCGCACGGACAGCCCGTCCCTGGCCACGTGCTGCGCGCCGAGCGCGACGGCGGTCTCCGGCTGGTCGAGGCTGCCCGGCACGACACCGAGCTTCTCCGCGATCATGGTGCCGACCAGCGGCAGCCGGCTCGACCCGCCGACGAGGTAGATACCGGCCAGCCGGTCCGGGGTCAGCCCCGACGACCGCAGCGTCCGCGACAGCAGTTCGACGCTGCGCAGCATCGCCGGCCGGACCAGGCCCTCCAGCTCGCCGCGGGTGACCAGGACGTCCTTGAACGGCTCGGGCATCGGCACCTCGGTCTGCGGGTGCCGCGACAGCGCCTCCTTGGCCGCCTTGACGTCCTCCTGCAGCGCGCGCCGGGTGCGCCGGTCGCCGGTGGACTCCGGGCGCAGCAGCCGCTGCCAGCGCTGCGGGTCGGAGTGCGAGACCTCGCGCCCGACGTGCACCATCAGCGCCTGGTCGACGTCGAGGCCACCCAGGTCGGGCAAGCCGTCCTCGGCGAGCACGGTGAACCCGTTCTGCGTGGCACCGACGACCGCGACGTCGAAGGTGCCCGCGCCGAGGTCGTAGACGGCGAGTGCCTGGCCGGGCGCGAGCGACTTGCCGGGGAACGACGCGAAGTGCGCCGCGGCGGCGACCGGCTCGGGCACCAGCAGGATGTTCGGGCCCATCCCGGCGAGCCGGGCGGCGGACATCAGCACGTTGCGGCGCGTCTGCCCCCACTGCGCGGGGTGGGTCAGCCGGACCTCGTCGGGCTGCTCGCCACCGAGCTGGCGGGAAGTCTCCTCGAGCACGCGGCGCAGGATGGCGGCCAGCGCGTCGGTCACCGGGACGACGTCCGTGCCCAGCAGCAGGGTCTGCTCGTCGATGCGGCGCTTGGGGTTCGGCTCGAAGCGCGTCGGGTCGAGCCGGGCGCGGCGTTCGGCGTCGCGGCCGACCATGATCGTGCCCTCTTCGGTGGCGAACACCGCCGACGGCATGTTGGCCGAGCCGTCCACCTCGACGACCCGGGGCGGCATCCCGTGCGCCGAAAGCACGGCGACGGTGTTCGACGTCCCGAGGTCAACCGACAGGATCCGCACAGCACTCCCCTTCGCGAAAACACGCCTCGACGGCGCTCGCGGTGATGCTGCCATGCGCACGGTCACCGTGCGTGCAGACCCGGGAAAGTCACTGCTCCTTGACGCGGACGGCGATCAAGGTGCACGATAGTTGCACAGTTCGATCAACTTGATTGCTCAAACTACGCAGGAAGGGAGGGCCCGGTGCCGAAACTGCTCGTCCTCGGGGACGACCTGACCGGAGCGCTGTACGCCCGGCCTGCGCGCGGAAAGCGGGATCGACGCGCTGGTGGTGAACCTGGGTACCCGGCACGTCCTGCCACCACACGCCGCGGAGACCGAAGCCGTCCTGGCCTCGGCACCGGAAGCGTGGGCCCTGGTCGTGCCGGCCTTCCCGGACGCCGGCCGAGAGCCCCGCGGCGCGGACCCACCGTCGCCCGCGCCGTGGCCCGGCTCGCAGCCGAGGGCATGCACGCGCACCCCGTGCCCGGAACACCGATCGCCCCGGAGGTGGCGGCGCGGCTGGTACTCGGCACGCGCCGGATCGGCGGGCTCTACGCCACCGGCGGCGACATCGCCGTCGAGATCACCAAGGCACTCGGGGCCGCAAGCTTCGAGATCGACGCCGAAGTACTGCCCCTGGCGGCTGTCGCCTGCCTGGAACACCTGAACCACGTCATGGCCACCGGAAGGAAGAACCCGTGAGCGACCTCCCGATCCTCGCCGTCACCCTCGGCGACCCCGTCGGCATCGGCCCGGAGATCACCCTGAAGACCCTGCTCGAACCGGAGGCACTGCAACTGGCCCGCGGGGTCGCGGTCGGCGACGCCGTCGTGATCGAACGCGTCGCCCGGCACCTGGGTCTGTCCGTGGAGATCAACCCGATCGCCACGGTGGCCGACGCGCGCTTCACCACCGGCGTGATCGACGTGCTCAACCTCGGCGTCGTCCGGGAGGACCTGCCGTGGGGCGAGGTCAACGCGACCGCGGGCGCCGCGGCGGTCGGGGCGATCGAGGTCGCCACCCGGCTCGCGCTGGCCGGCGAGATCGACGCGGTCGTCACCGCGCCGATCAGCAAGGAGGCCATCTGGGCAGCGGGTTCGCAGCACCTCGGGCACACCGAAATGCTCGGCGAGCTGACCGGGTCGACCCGGTTCAACACGATGTTCTGGGTCTCCGGGCTGAAGATCTTCTTCGCCACCCGGCACCTCTCCCTGCGCGAAGCGATCAGCCAGATCAACCGGGAGAACATCGAGCACGCGATCCGGGAGGCGTACACGGCGCTGGAGGTGTTCGGCACGGAGAAACCGAGACTGGCCGTGGCGGCGTTGAACCCGCACGGCGGGGAGAACGGCAAGTTCGGCGACGAGGAGATCGTCGCGATCGCCCCGGCGGTCGCCGCCGCGCGGGCGGCCGGCCTCGACGTGGTCGGCCCGATCCCAGCGGATTCCGTGTTCCACCAAGGGATCCAGGGCCGGTTCGACGGGGTGCTCTCGCTCTACCACGACCAGGGGCACATCGCGTCGAAGACGTACGACTTCGACGGCACGGTGTCGGTGACGGTCGGCCTGCCGATCCTGCGCACGTCGGTCGACCACGGCACGGCGTTCGACATCGCGGGCACCGGCCGGGCGTCGCACGGCACCATGCGCGCGGCGTTCAAGGCCGCGGCCACCCTGGCGCCGTACGCGCGGAAGCTGCCCGTCATCTACCCGCCAGGCGTCCGGTGATCCCCCGCAAGCGCTGGGCGTACGTCATCCCGGTCGCGGTGGTCATGTACATGCTGGCCTACCTCGACCGCACGAACGTCGCGGTGATCCTGCCCTACATCGGCGACGACTTCCCGTTGTCCGCCGGCGCGAAGGGGCTGGCGAGCGGCATCTTCTTCGTCGGCTACCTCGTGCTGCAGATCCCGGCGGCGGTGCTGGCGGCGAAGTGGAGCGCCCGCAAGACCGTGCTGCTGCTGATGATCGCGTGGGCGGTCGCGGCGGTGCTGTGCGGGCTCGTGCAGAACGAAACGCAGCTGCACCTGGCCCGGCTGCTGCTCGGGTTGTTCGAGGGCGGGGTGTGGCCCGCGGTGCTGATCCTGCTGGCGTCCTGGTTCCCGCAGGCGGAACGGGCGCGCGCGAACGCGCTGTGGATGACGTGCCTGCCGATTTCGGCGATCCTCATGTCACCGTTGTCCGGGTTCATGCTCGACCACATGTCCTGGCGCTGGGTGTTCGTCCTGCAGGGGCTGCCGCCGCTGGTGTGGGCGGTCGTCTGGTGGCTCGCGGTGGCCGACCGGCCGGCGCAGGCCCGGTGGATCTCCGCTGCGGAACGCGAACACCTCGAAACCACCTTGAAAGCCGAAGAAGACGCGAAGGCGGCGTTCGCCGAGCTGGGCTACCGGCAAGCGCTGGCAAACCGCCAGGTGCTGCTGCTGGTCGGCGTCTACTTCTTCTGGATCACCGGCTTCTACGGCTTCTCCCTGTGGCTGCCGTCGGTGGTGAAGACGATGACCGGCGGCTCGGCCACCGCCGTCGGCTTCCTGTCGGCCGTGCCGTACGTGCTGGCGCTGGGCGGAATGGTCGCGTGCGCGCACTGGTCCGACCGCACCGGCAACCGGCGGCTCGCGGTCACCGTGCCGCTGCTCGTCGCGATCGCCGGGCTGCTGCTGGGCAACCTCGTGCGGTGGCCGGCGGCCGTGCAGCTGGTCCTGCTCTGCGTCGTGGCGACCGGCGTCTTCATGCCGTACGGGCCGTTCTGGGCCATCCCCAGCCGGGTCCTCGGCATCGAAGTGGTCGCCGTGGCGATGGGCCTGATCAACGCGCTGGGCAACCTCGGCGGGTTCGCCGGCCCGTACCTGGTCGGTTGGCTCACCGACGTCACCGGCAGCGCGACCACCGGGTTCGTCGTCCTGGCCGCGTTCCTCTCGGTGGCCGCCGGGCTGGCGTTCTTCGGGCTGAAACCCGCGACTGTGGAAGAGTCGGCGCATGTCCCAGCCGCGACCAGGCACCCGTGACCGGCGCGCGATGCTGCTGGAGGCCGTCCGCGACGGCGCCGGCGGCATCGCGGAGCTGGCCGAAGAGTTCGGCGTCTCCGAGTCGACGATCCGCCGCGACCTCGCTTCGCTCGCCGGCGCCGGGCACGTCGTCCGCACCTACGGCGGCGCGCTCGACACGGAACGCAGTCCGCGCGAGAAGGACCGTGAGCACGCGGCGGCCAAGGACGCGATCGCCCGGGAAGCCGCCGCGCTCGTCCAGGACGGCGAGGTGGTGCTGCTCGACGCCGGCACGACCACCGGCAGGCTCGCCCGGCACCTCGCCCACCGCGAAGGGCTGACCGTGGTCACCAACGGCGTCACCGCGATCCGGGAGCTCGCCGGTTTCTCCGGCATCGACCTCATCGTCCTCGGCGGCCGGCTACGGCACCCCAACGAAGCGATCCTCGGCGAGAGCGTGCTGGCGCAGCTGCGACACATTTCACCCGACCGGGTGTTCCTGGGCGCGGACGGCGTGGTCGCCGACCGGGGCGTGTGCTGCCCGTCACTGGAGCAGTCGGTGGTCAAGCACGCGATGCTCCACGCCGGCGGCGAAGCGTACGTGCTGGCCGACCGTTCCAAGCTGGACCAGGCCCCTTTTTCCTACTGGGCCCCGCTCGACCGCGACTACCGGCTGATCACGGACGAGCCGAAGGCCGACGTCACGTTCCCGCAGTTCGCCCAGAGCGTGATCCTGGCGAGCAGTCCCGAAATTGTCGGTGGTGCCGCGCATCATGAATGACGTGGCTACCGACGTGCTCGACCTCTTCTCCCCCGCGACCCGGGACTGGTTCGCGGGAGCCTTCGCCGCGCCCACCGCGGCGCAGGAAGGGGCCTGGCGGGCGGCGCACGCGGGTGAGCACGCCCTCGTCGTCGCGCCGACCGGGTCCGGCAAGACACTGTCCGCGTTCCTCTGGGCGCTGGACCGGCTCTCGGTGGAGCCGCCGGCGGAAGCCGGCAAGCGCTGCCGGATCCTCTACGTCTCGCCGCTGAAGGCGCTGGCGGTCGACGTCCAGCGGAACCTGCGGGCCCCGCTCGCCGGCATTTCGCAGGCCAGCCGCCGGCTCGGGCTGCCCGTGCCCGGGATCGAGGTGGGCATGCGCACCGGCGACACCACCGCGGCCGAGCGCCGCACGTTCGCCAAAACCCCGCCGGACGTCCTGGTGACCACACCGGAGTCGCTGTTCCTCATCCTCACGTCGTCGGCTCGGGAGTCGCTGCGCGGCGTCGAGACCGTGATCGTCGACGAGGTGCACGCGGTCGCCGGCGGCAAGCGCGGCGCGCACCTCGCGCTCTCGCTGGAGCGGCTGGACGCGCTGCTCCCGAAGCCGGCGCAGCGCATCGGCCTGTCGGCGACCGTGCGCCCGATCGACGAGGTGAGCGCGTTCCTGGCCGGCGGCCGTCCGGTGCGCGTGGTCCAGCCGAAGCTGGCGAAGACCATCGAGGTCCGCGTCGAAGTCCCGGTCGAGGACATGAGCAACCTCGACGCCCCCCGCAGCGGCCCGGCGCCGAGCCCGCTGGACGCACTGGAGTCCCTGGAGTCGCTGACCGAAGCGTTCCCGCCCGGGGAAATCGCACCGGGCGGGCTGGGCACGCTCGAGGAGATGGCGGGCAACCCCGTGGAACGGCCGTCGATCTGGCCTGCGGTCGAGGAGCGGGTGCTGAGCCTGATCCGCGCGCACCGCTCCACCATCGTCTTCGCCAACTCCCGCCGGCTCACCGAGCGGCTCACCGCCCGGCTGAACGAACTCGCCGCCGAGCAGACCGAGCTGACTCCGGCCGACGCGTTCCCGGCCGAAGCCGTCGGGCAGTCCGGCGTGAGCACCGGTGCCCCGCCGGTCATCGCCCGGGCGCACCACGGGTCGATGTCGCGGGAGCAGCGCACGCACGTCGAAGAGTCGCTCAAGTCCGGGCAGCTGCCGTGCGTGGTGGCGACGTCGTCGCTGGAGCTCGGCATCGACATGGGCGCCGTCGACCTCGTGGTGCAGATCGAGGCGCCGCCGACGGTGGCGTCCGGGCTGCAGCGGGTCGGCCGCGCCGGGCACCAGGTGGGCGCGGTGTCGTCCGGGGTGATGTTCCCGAAGTTCCGCGGGGACCTCGTCTCCTGCGCGGTCGTCGCGGAGCGGATGGCGAGCGGCGCGATCGAGGCGGTCCGCTACCCACGCAACCCCCTGGACGTCCTGGCGCAACACGTCGTCGCCATGGTGGCGCTGGAACCGTGGACGGTGCCGGACCTGGCGTCGCTGGTCCGGCGGGCGGCCCCCTTCGCCGCGCTGCCGGACGACGCCCTGCACGCGGTGCTCGACATGCTGGCGGGCCGCTACCCGAGCGAGGAGTTCGGCGAGTTGCGCGCGCGGATCACCTGGGACCGCATCGGCGGCGAGCTGCGCGGGCGCCCGGGCGCGCAGCGGCTGGCCGTCACGTCGGGCGGCACCATCCCGGACCGTGGCCTGTTCACCGTCATGACCCCGGGCGCGGACGACAAGCCCGGTTCACGCGTCGGCGAGTTCGACGAAGAGATGGTGTACGAGTCGCGCGTCGGCGACACCATCCTGCTCGGCACGTCGTCGTGGCGGATCACCGATATCACGCACGACCGCGTCATCGTGGTGCCCGCGCCGGGCGAGCCGGCGCGGATGCCGTTCTGGAAGGGCGACGCGCCGGGCCGCCCGCTGGAACTCGGCCG